>Ga0157371_10001335_pt1 | contig 25935 bp, 25 predicted proteins | sample C45metaG_FD_113462 | JGI IMG/M metagenome (GOLD analysis project Ga0157371, IMG submission 113462) | Corn rhizosphere microbial communities from Kellogg Biological Station, Michigan, USA - C4-5 metaG | ecosystem: Host-associated > Plants > Roots > Rhizosphere > Soil | place: USA: Michigan...
GTCGGTGTCCACCACCACGCCGGCACAGGGCAGCAGCACCTTCCCTGCCGCCGCCGACCTGGAAGTGGTGTTCAGCGAGACGGTCAACCTCGCCAGCGGCGCCTTCGCACTGACCTGCGGCACTTCGGGCAGCGTGCCGCTGACCTGGCCGGCCAGCGGCAAGAGCGTGAAGCTGTCGACCAACACCGCGCTGGTCGCCGGTGAAGCCTGCCGCTTCGACATCCGTGCCGCACGCATCACCGATGCGCAGGGTGCCCGCCCGGCGACCGACAGCCGCATCGCCTTCACCGTGGCCACCACCACCGGCAATCCGGACCCGGGCAATCCCGGCGGACCGGCCGGTTACTACTCGAAGGTCAACACCAGCAGCCCCAGCCAGCTGCGCTGCTCGCTGCACGCCACCATCAAGGGCCACACCGCGTATCCGTACAGTGGCTCGGGCACCAGCACCTGGACCATCCTGGAGATCGCCGACGAAGATCCGAACAACAGCGGCCGGATCCTCGATGCCTACCGCAACCACAGCTTCGCCAAGGTGACCGACCGTGCAGGCAGTGGCAGCGGCCTGAAGTACAACCGCGAGCACACCTGGCCGAACTCGCTGGGCTTTGCCACCACCACCGGCGACAAGGGCCTGCCGTACGCGCCCTACACCGATACCCACATGTTGTACCTGACCGACGCACAGTGGAATGCCGACCGCGGCAACAAGCCGTTCGGCAAGTGCGATGCCAACTGCGGCGAGCGTGCCACCGAAGCCAACAACGGCCACGGCGGTGGCAGCGGTGGCTACCCGGGCAATTCGAACTGGGTGCGTACACCGGATGGCAATGCCGGTACCTTCGAGGTGTGGGGCCATCGCAAGGGCGACATGGCACGCGCGGTGATGTACATGGCAATCCGCTATGAAGGTGGCAAGGATGCGGCCACCGGCCAGTCCGAACCGGACCTGGAACTGACCGACGACCGCAGCAAGATCGTCAAGACCAGCAGCTCGCCGGCCTACATGGGCCTGCTGTCGACCCTGATCGACTGGCACCTGTCCGATCCGCCGGATGCCGCCGAGCAGGCGCGAAATGACGTGATCTACTCGTTCCAGGGCAACCGCAACCCCTTCATCGACCACCCCGAGTGGGCCACCCCGGGCCTGTTCACCTCGGCCAAGCCGGCCACCTGCCAGCTGGCCAACTGACCGCGCAACGCTGCGGTCCACTGCCGTCGCCGGGCCCTGCCCCGGCGACGGCCCTATACTCGACGGTCATGCCGACCGTCGATCCCGTCCTGCTGCTGTTGACCACCTGCCCGGACCGGGCCAGTGCCGAGCGCATCGCGCACGCGCTGGTCGCCGAGCATCTGGCTGCCTGCGTGACCCGCCTGGACGGCGCTCAGTCGACTTACCGCTGGCAGGGTGAGGTCACCACCGACGCCGAGCTGCAGCTGCTGGTGAAGACCACCGCAAGCCGTGTCGATGAAGCCATCGCCCGGATCGTCGAACTGCATCCGTATGAACTCCCGGAGTGCATCGCGGGCGAAACCCGGGCCGGCCTGCCGGCGTATCTGGACTGGATCCGGGCACAGACCCGGGAGGACACTGATTGAAGACTCTGTTTGCGCGTGGCGCCGCCGTGTGCGCCCTGTTGTGGCTTTCATTGCCGGCCTTCGCGCTGGATGAAAAAGATCTGCTGCCGGTGGACCAGGCGTTCGCGCTGACCGCCAGCGCGCCCGAACGTGGCCAGATCCAACTGCAGTTCAAGATCGCCCCCGGCTATTACCTGTATCGCCACCGCACCACGGTGAAGGCCGATCCGGCTTTCAATGCCGCTGCGCTGCAGATGCCCGCAGGCAAGAAGCACCACGACGATTTCTTCGGTGAGGTGGAGACCTACCGCGAGCGCCTGCAGGCCACACTGCCCGGCGCGCCCACCGATGCCGCCGGCACCATCAGCCTGGAAGTGCGTTACCAGGGCTGCGCCGATGCCGGTGTCTGCTACCCGCCGCAGAAGCGCGTGGTGCAGGTGACCCTGCCCGGCGCAGGCGGTGCGGCTGCTGCGCTGCCAACCGCGCGTGCCACCGGCGCCAGTGCGTTCAACAACCCGCTGGCCGGCGCCGGCAGCAGCGGTGGCCTGCGTCTGCCGGGCACCAGCAACAGCCAGGCACTGCCGCTGCCGTCGGAACAGGCGTTCGGCTTCGATGCCATCGCCAGCGATGGCAACACGCTGCTGCTGCGCTTCAGCCCGGCACCGGGCTATTACCTCTATCGCGATCGCACCTCGCTGAAGCTGGAAGGCAGCACCGGGGTACTGGCCGACAAGCCGCGTTGGCCGCAGGCGCAGTCGCACCGCGACGAGCACTTCGGTGATGTGGCGGTCTATTTCAACCAGGTGGAAGTGCCGGTGCCGCTGCGCCGCAGCCGCGCCGAGGCCGTCGACAGCACGCTGGTGGTGACCTTCCAGGGCTGCCAGACCGATGGCATCTGCTACCCGCCGATGACCCGCCGGGTGAAGTTGTCGATCCCCGCCGGCAAGGCCAACTCCACCAGTGATGCACCTGCCGCACGCGACGAAGTGATCCGCTCGCTGCCGGCTTCGGCCGCTGCCAGTACCCGCGAGGGTGCCAACGGCACGCCGCTGCGCCTGCTGCCGACCGTGCCCAACGACGCACCGGCCAACACCGGTACTGCCGACGCCAGCAGCGGCGCGCGCGATGCATTCGCTGCCGACGCGCAGCAGGACAATGCATTGCGTACCAAGGCCCCCAGCCGCGTACCGAAAACCGACAGCTCGCTGCTGTGGGTACTGCTGCTGGCGCTGGGCGGAGGCCTGGTGCTGAACCTGATGCCCTGCGTGCTGCCGATCCTCTCGTTGAAGGTGCTGAGCCTGGCGCAGAGCGGCGAAAGCCCCGAGCGCGCCCGCAGCCATGCCATGTGGTACACGCTGGGCGTGCTGGTTGCCTTCGCGGTGATCGGCGCGCTGATGGTCGGCCTGCGCATGCTCGGCAACGCGGTCGGCATCGGTTTCCAGCTGCAGCACCCCGGGGTGGTCGCGGCGCTGGCCTACATCATGTTCGCAGTGGGCCTTAGCCTGTCGGGCGTGTTCACCATGGGCGGCGGCATCGGCAACTTCGGCCAGTCGCTGGCGCGACGCAGTGGCCCGGCCGGCGACTTCTTCACCGGCGTGCTGGCCTGCGTGGTCGGCAGTGCCTGCGTGGGTCCGTTCTTCGGCCCTGCGGTGGCCTATGCCTTCGTTGCGCCGCCGGTGGCGGCGATGCTGGTATTCCTGTTCCTCGGCCTGGGCCTGGCCCTGCCGTTCCTGCTGATCGGCTTCGTGCCGGCGCTGGCCCGTCGCCTGCCCAAGCCGGGCCAGTGGATGGAAACCCTGAAGCACGTGCTGGCCTTCCCGATGTACGCCGCTGCGTTGTGGCTGCTGTGGGTGCTGGGCAAGCAGCGCGGTGTGGACGGCATGGCGCTGGCGCTGGGTGGCCTGCTGCTGCTCACCTGTGGCCTGTGGCTGTTCGAGCGCAGCCGCTGGCGCAGCCAGCGCGCGGCCGGGCTGCTGGGCGTGCTGTTGGTGATCGCGGCGCTGGTGCCGGTGTGGGGCGTGACCCAGCTGGCACCGCCGGCACGCGCCGCTCAGGCGAGCAGCGAGAACGTGGTGGAGTATTCGCCGCAGATGCTGGACCGCCTGCGCGCCGACAACCGCGTGGTGTTCGTCAACATGACCGCCGACTGGTGCGTGAGCTGCAAGGCCAACGAACGCGCGGTGCTGTCGCGGCCGGAGTTCAAGGAACTGCTCAAGCGCACCAACGCGGTGTACATGCGCGGCGACTACACCAATGTGGACCCGCAGATCACCGCCTTCCTGGATGAGCACAAGGCCGTGGGCGTGCCGCTGTACGTGGTGTACGGCCCGGGCGCGCCGCCGACGGTGCTGCCCACCCTGCTGACCCAGGCGCTGGTGGAAGAAGCGCTGCTGCGCACCGCACGATGAAGTGGCAACGGCCAGCACTGCTGTGGACAGCGGTGCTGGCTGCCGGGCTTGGCCTGTGGGCCGGCAATCGGCTGGCGCCGGCGCCAGCGGCGCAAACCCCAGCGCCTGTTGCCGCGTTACCGCCAGCGCTGCCGATGCTGCGCCCCGGTGATCCGCTGCCGGCGCTGGTCCTGCCCGATGCTGAAGGTCACGCGCAGGATATCCGCGAACGGTTCAAGGGACGGCCATTGCTGGTCAATGTGTGGGCCAGCTGGTGCGGCCCGTGCGTGGAAGAAATGCCCGAGCTGGCCCGCTTTGCCGAGGGCCAGGGCCCGCGCGGCGTACAGGTGTTGGGCCTGGCGCTGGATACGCCGGACGGCGTGCGCGATTTCCTGCAGCGGGTGCCGGTGAACTATCCCATCGTGCTGGATACCCCGGGCCCACGCGATGCCAGCGTGCAGTTGGGTAATGCGCAGGGGCTGCTGCCCTACAGCGTGCTGTTCGATGCGCAGGGACGGATGGTGAAGGCCAAGCTCGGCCCGTTCGCGCACGGCGAGATCGAAGGCTGGGCGAAGTAAGGTCGGCAGGGCTGCGCCCTGCACCTGCAGAGGCCGAAGCAACAGCAACAGCAACAGCGGGCATTCCGTGGGATGGCGGGGCGGTGTCGGATTGCGGGGACGCCGTAAACCCATCCCTGGGGGCTTGGCCGCGGCATCCATGCCGCGGACACCCCGCAATCCGACACCGCCCCGCCTTCGACAGTTTCCCGGTAGCCAGTAGATCCACGCCATGCGTGGATGAATCTCTGTCAGATATCGACATCACTCTGGGGTCAGATCCGTTTTCCTACGGAAAACGGATCTGACCCCATGCCATTCCGGTGTCGACCAAGGTCGACACCCACCAAAAGCAGGCCATGCCATTCCGACAGACCGCGGAAATCTGTCAAAGGCGGGGTGGGTCCGGTTGCGGGGGCGTGAGCGCCATGGATGGCGCGACCGAGCTTACAGGGACGTACTTGCAGCGGCCCCCGCAACCGGACCCACCCCGCCTACCCTCAGGAAACCAGCTTCTGCTGTTGCTGTTGCTGTTGCAGTGGCCCCGGCCTCTGCAGGTGCAGGGCGCAGCCCTGCCGGCAACTCCTCCTTGACCGCAGCGGCCCGGGACCCGGAGAATTACGAGATTAATTCTCATTTGCTGTTGCGCAGGATGCGGGCGGCAGCCTCGACGGCCCTCGATCCCGATGTTCAAGAACGTCCTGTTCCAACTGCACTGGCTGCTGGGCATCAGCGCGGGTGCCATCCTGGCCGTGATGGGCCTGAGCGGCGCCGTCCTGTCGTTCGAGGATGAGCTGCTGCGCGCAGCAAATCCTGGCTTCGCCGCCATCGCCGAACACCATGCCGATAACCAGCAACCGCTCGCCTTGAGTGAACTGGTGCCGTTGCTGCAGGCGGGCAGCGAGCAGCCGCTGCAGCGGCTGCGGGTGGATGCCAGCGGCCAGCGACCGTCTGTCGCGCGCTTTGCCGGTGGCAAGGACCACTGGGTGTATTTCGACCCCTACAGCGGCGAGCGCTTCAGTGCGCTGCGCGGGCAGGCTTTCTTCGATTTCGTCGAGGACCTGCACCGCCATATGGTTGCCGGCGAGCGCGGTTCGTGGATCACCGGCAGCTGTGCGATCGCGCTGCTGTTCTTCACCCTGTCCGGGTCGTACCTGCGCTGGCCGCGTCGCTGGTGGCACTTGCGCAGCTGGTTGGCGGTGGAGTGGGCGCGCACGGGCCGCGGCTTCCTGTGGAGCCTGCATTCGGTGATCGGCACCTGGGTACTTCTGATCTACCTGATGAGCGCGCTCACCGGTTTGTGGTGGTCGTTCGACTGGTACCGCAACGGGCTGACCCAGCTGCTGGGTGTCGCGCCCCCCGCCAAGCACAAACCCGCCACGGATCTTCCCCTGGATCTGCACAATGTCGAGGCCACGCTGTATGCGCTGCCCGGTGTGCGCCAGGGCTACATCGACCTGCGCCTGCCGGAGAAGCCCGGTCAAGCGCTCAACGTGAGGGTGATGTCGGCTGACCCCGCTCAACGCGGTGGCCACCACGATCGCGCGCACGACCTGCTGCAGCTCGACCCGGCCACCGGCGCGGTTCTCGACGCGCGCCCGTACGCACGCCAGGGTGCCGGCGGCCAGCTCACCACCAGCATGTTCGCCCTGCACTCGGGCAGCTTCTTCGGCATGCCAGGACGCATCGTGGTGATGCTCAGCAGCCTGGGCATGTGCGTGTTCTTCATTACCGGCTGGCTGTTGTACCTGGACCGCCGCCGCGGCCAGCGCGCAGCGCGCGCGCTGCGGCAGACCGTTCCGGCAGCGGTACTCCACGCCGGGGGCCCACCGTGGCTGGTGGTGCATGCCAGCCAGAGCGGCCTGGCCGAACAGTTGGCCTGGCGAGCGGCGGCACAGCTGCAGGCGGCCGGCCACGGGGTACAGGTACTGCCGCTTGCGCGCGTGACTGCCACGCGGCTGCAGGCCACCACACAGGCGCTGTTCGTGCTCAGCACCTTCGGTGATGGCGAGCCACCGGACAACGCACGGCGCAGCGCGCGCCAACTGCTGGCACAGGTGCCGGACCTTTCCCGCCTCCGCTACGGCATGCTCGCGCTGGGTGACCACCAGTACGAACGGTTCTGCGGATTCGGCATGCAGATGGACGACTGGCTGACCCGCGCGGGTGCACAGCCGTTGTTCGCGCGAATCGATGTCGATGCAGCTTCGGTGACGGCGCTGCGCCAGTGGCAGCTGCAGCTGACCTGGCTGACCGGCATCGACACCGATGACAGCGTGCTGCCAGCGGCCACGGTGATGCACGACTGGCGCCTGCTCGGCCGCACCCTGCTCAACCCCGGCAGCGTCGGTGGCCAGATCTGGAAGATCCGCCTGGCACCGCCGGCCGATGTCGATTGGCGGGCTGGCGACATCCTGCATATCGCGCCACGCCACGACGCGCTGCATGTGCACGCGGTGCTGCGGGCGCATGGCCTGGATCCCCTGCAGACGGTACTGATCGACGGTGCTGCGAAAACGCTGTTGGAACTGGCCAGCGAACGCGTGCTGCCCCATGCCGGCAGTGCAGTGCGAGTACAGGATGCAGGCCTGTGGTTGTCAGGCCTGCCAACACTGCCCGGGCGTGAATACTCCATCGCCTCATGCGCCACCGATGGCGAGGTGGAACTGGTGGTGCGGCTGGTTCACGACGCAGCCGGCCGCGCCGGCCTGGGCTCGGGCTGGTTGGCGCTGCATGCGCCGTTGGAAGGTGCGGTTGCGGCCCGCGTGCATCACAACCCTGGCTTCCATCGGCAGCCAGGTGCACCAATGGTGCTGATCGGCAACGGCACGGGCATCGCCGGCCTGCGCAGCCTGCTGCGCGAAGCGGCGCATCACGGTGAGCATGGTCATTGGCTGCTGTTTGGCGAGCGTCAGCGCGCGCACGACTTCCTGTTTGCCGAGGAAATAATCCGATGGCAGGCTGACGCGCACCTGCTGCGGTTGGATCAGGCGTACTCGCGTGATGTCGACGATGGCAGCTACGTGCAGCATCGCCTGCGTGCTGCGGTGGATGAACTGCACGCGTGGCTGGCACGCGGTGCGGTGATCCATGTGTGTGGATCGCTGCACGGCATGGCCGAAGGCGTGGACCAGGTGCTGCGCGAGGCACTGGGCGATGACGCGGTGGAAACCCTGCTTGAGAACGGTCGTTATCGGCGCGACGTGTATTGAGTCCGTTCGCCGGGCATGGCCCGGCGCTACCCGTCATGGGTTTCTACGCTAGCACCGGGCCATGCCCGGCGAAGGCGATCAGGCCATCACGCCGCGCGCGCGCCGCTCGGGCTGCAGGCGGAACGCGCCCACCGCTTCGGACAGCGCCTGCACCTGGGCCTGCATCTGCGCGGTGGATGCGCTGGCCTCTTCCACCAGGCTCGCATTGCGCTGCGTGCTGGCTTCCATCTGCACGATGGTCTGATTCACCTGGGCGATGCCCGCATGCTGTTCGTGCGATGCACTGCGGATGCCCGCCAGCAGCCCGGCCAACAGCTGCACACTGCTGACGATCTCGTCCATCGTGGTACCCGCCTGCTCGGCCTGGGTACTGCCCTGGCCAACCCGCGTCATCGAATCCTCGATCAGCCCCTTGATCTGCTTGGCCGCATCCGCACTGCGCTGGGCCAGCAAGCGTACTTCGGCAGCCACTACCGCGAAGCTGCGGCCCTGCTCGCCTGCACGCGCGGCCTCCACGGCCGCGTTGAGGGCCAGGATATTGGTCTGGAACGCGATGCCATCGATCAGCTGGATGATGTCGCCGATGCGCCGCGACGCCGCACTGATGCCCTGCATGGTCGCCACCACCTGGCCGACCGCAGTGCCGCCGCGCTCGGCAACCTTGGCCGCATCACGCACCAGTCCATCGGCTCGCTCCGTCGCGTCGGCATTGTGGCCGACGGTGCCGGTCAGTTCATGCATGGATGCCGCAGTTTCCTCCAGATTGGCCGCCTGCTGCTCGGTGCGCTGGGAAAGATCGTGATGGCCGGCAACGATCTCGCCGACACCTGCATCCAGGCGTACCGTGGCCTGCTGGATACGGGTGACGATGTGGCCCAGCTGCGCGACGGTGGCGTTGGCATCATCCCGCATGCGCGCGAACACGCCCTGCAGATCGCCTTCCATGCGCACGCTCAGGTCGCCGCGTGCCAGCGCGGCCAGCAGCGCCTGCAGGTCGCCCAGATTGGTCTCGAAAGTGGACAGCAGGCGATTGATGCTGGTCGACAGCGTGCGCACGAACCCCTGTTTGCCGTCCAGCGCGATGCGCCCCTGCAGCTCGCCATGCGCCGCCGCATCGACCAGTGCCGCCACTTCGGTTTCCAGCAGCGTTTCCAGCGCGCGGCTGCGCCATTCCACCGCGACACCAAGGAAGTGGTCGTCCTCGACGATGGCGTTGGCGATCAACTGGTAGCGGGTACCGGCCTGGCCGATCTCACGCTCTTCGCGCCGACGGACACCGATCAGTCCCGCCAGCGCCGGATGCAGGCGGACCGCGTCGCTGCCAAGCAACGTCTCTGCGGAAAGATCCAGCAGCTGCAACAGCGCGGGGTTGGCATAGGCCACCTGCCCTTCCGCATCAACCACCATCAGGCCGGTCTGGGCGCTGTCCAGCGCCTGCCGCACGCGCGTGTTGCGGCGTGCCACCGCGCGTTCGGTCTCGGTCCGCGCACGCAGGCGTTGCTGCATGTCGATCAGACGCTGCGCGAGCTGGCCGATCTCATCATTGGCGTTGTGCACGCGCAGCGTGGTGTCGAGCCGATCATCCGCGATATCGCCTGCAAAGCGCAGGGTGTCCTGGATCGGCCGACGCACCGCGCGCACCACCAGCACCAGGCTGGTGATCAGCACACCGGCCACCAGCAGCAGGGTAGCCACGAACAGCACGCTGGCCATCCTTGCGCCCGATCGCTGGCGCAGTTGCGCCTGTTCCAGTGCCGCAACCTGGGCCTTCTGGAACGCGGCCAATGCCGGGCCCACGGCTGCCGCCGTCTCGAGCAGCGACTGCGCCTCCACGTCCAGGCCGACGCGGGCGGCGGTATAGCCCAGCAACGCGGCCTGGTAGGCCTCCATGCCGTTGCGCACGTGCTCCTGCACCTCGGCTGGCAAGCCGGCCAATGCCAGATCGAAGGGCAGCTTCTCTTCGCTGGCACGATCGGCGTGGGTGGAATCGCCGTCGAGCAGCAGCAACGCTTCCTGGCGTCGCATCCGCTGCACATGCAGGGACAGCGCTGGGCGCTCCAGCGCATCCACCTGCGCCTGCAGTGCGTCGGCCGCCTGCTGCAGCTGCGCGGCCAGGCCGGCGTCGCCGCGGCCCATCTCATCCACCCGCTCGAACAATGCGGCGATGCCCTGTGAGAAGGCATCGACCGCCTCGGCCATCGCCTGCAGCACCTTGCGCCGGCCTGCATCCATCGGCATGCCACGCAAGGCCTGCAGGTCCTGCTTCAACATCTGCTGCGTGGCCAGCAACTGGCTCCGGTCCGCATCGTCGAAACTGCGCGCATACTGGGTCTGCAGGCGTCGGGCCTCGGCCACCCGCGCTGCCAGCGAAGCAACGCGGTCACTGCCGTGCTGGTAGCTGGCCTGGTCACGCGCCGCCTGCGTACTCGCGTGGCTGGTCCAGGCGTGGACGGCGGCGATGGCCACCAGCCCCAGGCTGCAGACCAGCAGGGTCGCCTTGAGCTTGTCGGCGACGCTGAGCCGATGGGGCTGCAACCAGCGCAGCAGGCCAGGGAAACGGGAGCGCAACCCGACAACGCGGCTACGCAGGGACCGAAGGTGGGGAACGACGGCCGACATGACAGACTCCAGGCGGAAGGACGCACCTGTATCGACCGGTTCTGGCGGAACTTTAGCGCCGGGCCGATTCCTGCCGCGCGCAGTGGCCAGTCGTCGCTGTTGTACCGGCCGCAGGCGACCGGGGGATGACACTGGCGCGGCACGCTTGACCTCAACCCCGGTTGCGGTAGCACAGTGGAGCCCCCTGCCCGTGGTGCCTACCATGTCCGTCGACCTCCCCCGCTATCTGCAGCGCCTGCAGCTGGATGCCCCGCCACCGCTCACCCTGGCCGGGCTGACCCTGCTGCAGCAACGCCACAACGCCCTGCTGCCGTTCGAGACCCTGACCAGCCTGCTGCGCGACGCGGTCGCCATCGACCTGGACAGCGTCCAGCACAAGCTGCTGCACGCGCAGCGCGGTGGCTACTGCTTCGAACTCAATGGCGCGTTCCTGGCCCTGCTGCAGGCCCTGGGCTTCGATGCGCAGCCGCTGAGCGCGCGGGTGCTGCTTTCGGCTGCCGATGGCGAGCTGACCGCACGTACACATCTGCTGCTGCGCGTGCATCTGCAGGAAGAGGACTGGCTGGTCGACGCCGGCTTCGGCAGCCTGACCCCGACCGTGCCACTGCGCCTGCATGAGACCGCAGCGCAGGACACGCCGCATGAGCGTTATCGCGTGCAGCAGCTGGACGACGGTGACTTCATGCTCGCCGCCGAAGCGGCGGATGACTGGCGGCCGCTGTACCGCTTCGACCTGCAGCCACCGGCGCCGATCGATAACGAGGTGGGCAACTGGTACGTGTGTACGCATCCGCAGTCGAGCTTCCCCGGCCAACTGCGTGCATCACTGACCGGGCCGGATTGGCGGCGCACCATCGGCAGCGGCAACTACACCGAATATCGCCCGGGGCAGGCACCGGTCAAGCGCCCGCTGCGCGATGTGCAGGACGTGCGCGAGGTGCTGCAGCACGGCTTCGGCATGCGCCTTCCAGACGATCAGCGATTGGATCCGGCCATCGCCGACTGGCTGCAGCGGTCACGGGCCACGTCCGTGTAGAGCCAGGCGATGTAAGACCGCTGACCTCAGGGCTATGGTGTGACGAGCGCCTGCAAGGCGATCCGGTTGCCCTCGCTGTCGCGGATCTCGGCCACCCGCCAGTCACCTGCCACGTCCGGGCCAAAGCACAGCACAGCGCCGGCCTGCAGGGCACGCTGCAGGCTGTCATCCAGATCGTCCACGCCCAGATAGATGCGCGGGCCCTGCTCCGACGGCCGGTAGTCAGCACCGTGCACCAGCGCCATGCTCGCGCCCGCGCCCCTATCGTTGAACGGCAGGTACGCCATCCGGCAGTCATGCACGTTGATCGGCGTAGCGATGTCCACCTGCAGCCATTGCCGGTAGAACGCCATGGCACGGTCCAGGTCGGCAACGGGAACTTCAACGTGCAGGATGGGATTCATGGCGTCCGGTATGTGTCCGCAGTCAGATGATGCGCAGGGTGATGGCCTTCAGCACCGCACGGGTGCGATCACGCGTACCCAGCTTGTCCAGCAGGGTGGAGACATAGTTCTTCACCGTGCCTTCGGCCAGGAACAGGCTGCGTGCGATTTCCTTGTTGCTGTAGCCACCGGCCAGCAACCGCAGGATCGCCACTTCGCGCTCACCGAAGGTATCGCTGGGTGGCGCTTCGTCATGGAATCGATAACGTGCCCGCACCGGTTCGGTGCTGACCGGCAGCAACAGTGTCTGGCCGGCAGCGACCCGCTCGATGGCCTCGCACAGGTCTTCCGGCGCTGCGTCCTTGAGCAGGAAGCCCTGCGCGCCGGCCTCACTGGCACGCAGCAGCAGGTCACTCTCGTCGAAGGTGGTCAGCAGCAGGCAGGGCGTGCTGTCGCCACGCGCACGCAGCTGGCGGAGGGCCTCGACACCATCCATGCCGGGCATGCGGATATCGCTGAGCACCACGTCCACTTCGTGCGTGGCGAGCGCCTGCAGCAGTGCCTCGCCGTCCTCGGCTTCCAGCACCACCTGCATCCCCAGCCCCTGCAGCAACGCACGCAGGCCGGCACGAACCAATGCCTGGTCGTCGGCCAGTGCGATCCGGATCGTCGGGGTGCTCATGCCGGCAACCGTGCGATCAGGTGCATGCCGCCGTGCTCGGTACGGGCAAGCTGCAGCTCGCCCTGCATCACGGCCAGGCGCTCGCGCATGCCGGCAATGCCATTGCCTTCGCTGATGCGCTCGGCACGCTGGCCGTCATCGCGGATATCAATGCGCAAGCGGGAATCCTCTTTGGTCATCGTCAACCACACGGTGCCGGCATCGGCGTGGCGTGCGGCATTGGTCAGCGCTTCCTGTACCAGGCGCAGCACGGTCTCGGCCAGCTGCGGGTCGGTCACCCGCAGGCCTTCGGCAATCTGCACCTGCAGGCGCGGGCGCGGGAATGGCGCAGCCAGCGCGTGCAGCGCAGTGTCGAGATCCAGGCCACGATCGTCGCGCATCGACTGCACGACCTGGCGGATGTCGGTCAGCAGCTCACCGGACAACTGTTCGGCCAACAACAGACCATCGCGTCCGGCCAGCGCCGGATCGGCGGCCAGCGCGCGCAGGTTCAAGCGCATGGCGGTGAGCTTGTGTCCGGCCACGTCGTGCAGTTCACGCGCCAGCCGCAGGCGCTCGGCATCGCGCGCACTGTCGGCCAACAGCGCGCGCGTGGCCAGAAGGTCTGCATTGACGCGGGCCAGCGCATCGCGGGCCAGTGCGGTGCTGCGCGCGTAGTGCGCCGTGAGCGCAGCGAACACCTGGAAGCCGCCGTACAGCAGCACGATCATCAACGGCTGCGGAAAGGCCGCCTGCCTGAGCACCGCATACAGCGCCATGTTGGCGGCCAGCGCAATGACCAGCACCACCCGCGGCGGCCAGTGCTCGGCCAGCTGTGCAACCAGCACCACCAGCAGGATCGGCGCGGTGCCGGTACGCGGTTCCAGCGCCACCATCGCCACGGCCAGCCCGGCCTGCACGATACCGGCGATCAATCGCACGCCCTGGCGGGTGGGCAGCTGCGAATGCGCAGCAAACAGCAACAGGAACAGGCCAAGCACCGCCCAGCGCAGGCCCGCGCCCTGGGTGTGCACGCCCAGGGTCAAACCGACCACCAGGATGGTGACCAGGCCAGCGAGGCTCAGCGGGCGCAGCAGATGACGGAAGAAGGTGGACATGAGCGCATGCTGCGGGCAGCGGTGGCCGCTCGGCAATGGGTGCGGCACAGAAAGTGACTTCTGGCACGTCGAATCGATGACCACTGGCCCTGATCGCTGTGGTTGTGTCCGCACAGACTGGCCACACACCGCCCACGGAGCCACCACCATGATCCGCACCATCCTTGTTTGCGCCACCCTCGCCGGCCTATCGCTGGCCGCCAGTGCCACCGCCGCCGAGCTGGCCGTCAACGTGCACGACATCCGCGCCCAGACCGGCACCCTGCGTGTCGCGCTGGTCAATACGACTGCGGCCTGGGACGGCAAGGCTGCGCCGGTACAGGCGCAGCAGGCAGGCCCACAGGGCGACAGCGCGCACTTCACCTTCAAGGACCTGCCGGCCGGCGACTACGCCGTGCTGCTGACCCACGATGAGAACGACAACGGCAAGCTCGACACGAACCTGGTGGGCATGCCGGTGGAGGGCTATGGGTTCAGCAACAACCCGCAGGTGATGCGCAAGCCGACCTTCGATGAGGCGCGTTTCAGCGTGCCGGCCAGTGGCACGGCCATCGACATCAGCCTGCGCTGATCCATCCACTCCGCCCCGAGACCTGCCATGGACCGTCGTCGCTTCCTCCGCACCCTGATCAGCAGCACCGCCGGCTTGGCCCTGGGCGCGGCAGCCCTACGCAGCGCTCCCGCGTTCGCCAACGACCCGGCGCAGTTCGCCGAAGGCGTACACGCGCATCCGTGGCTGCTGGGATGGCGCGGCGTGACCAGCGAAACGCTGGGGCCGGCCACGGTGGATCTGCAGGGACGACTGCCCACCGGACTGGTGGGAACGCTGTACCGCAACGGCCCGGCCTGGAGCGAACGCAACGGCCTGCGCTACGACCACTGGTTCGATGGTGACGGCATGGTCCATGGCTGGCACTTCAACGGTGACGGCACCCTGACCCATCGCGCGCGCATGGTCGCCACGCCCAAGTTCACCCGCGAACAGAAGGCCGGCCGCTTCCTGTATCCGGCCGCCGGCACCAGCGTTCCCAACGCTCAGGCGGTGCGCAACAACGATGATGCCAACGTCGCCAATACGTCGGTCATCGGCATCAACGGCCGCCTGTTCGCACTGTGCGAATCAGGCTCGGCATTCGAGGTACACCCGGATACGCTCGATACTCTCGGCCCGGTCACGTGGCGGCCGGATCTGGCGGCGCTGCCCTTCTCGGCACATCCACTGGTGGACCACGATGGCAGCCTCTGGAACTTCGGCTCGATCAGCCTGCTCGGTGGCGCCGGCCTGCTGGTGTGGCATATCGGCAGGGATGGCCAGCTGCGCAGCGCCAACGTGATCCCGACCCCCGAGCGCGGCTATCTGCATGCGTTTGCGATGACTGATCAGCATCTGGTGTTCGTGCTGGCGCCGTTCGATTTCAACGCGGCTGGTGGCAGCTTCTTCGAGCGCATGCAGTTCGCTCCGCAGCGGGCGGCACGCATCGCCGTGGTAGCCAAGGATGCTCCAGACAAGGCGCAGTGGTTCGAAGCTCCCTTCGCGGCGATCTATCACTTTGGCGATGCCTACCAGCGCGGAGATGGCATCGTGCTGCGCGCCGTGCGCCGCGATGACATGGATGAAGCACGCTCACCGATGAAGGAGGCGATGGCCGGCGATGGTGCACATGCCAGCAACGGACGTACCTCGCTGGTCGAACTGCATCTGGACATGCGCCGTGGCAAAGCGCACTGGCAGGACACCGGCATCAGCACGATCGAGTTTCCGCTGTTCGATCCACGTACGGCGGGCAACCGCGGTGCACGCCTGTATGCACCGACGGTTGATGGTCCGGCAACGGCGCCGTACTTCAACGCGGTCGCGGCTTTCGATGTCGACCGTGGTCGCCGCCAGGTCTGGCGCTACGGCACCGACATCCTGGCCGAGGAACATGTATTCGTGCCGCGACCGGGCAGCCGCGATGCCGATGACGGCTGGCTGGTAGGCACCCTGCTGGACCCGGTGAACGCGCGCAGCGGCATCGCCGTCCTCGATGCACGGCATGTGCAGGACGGCCCTGTAGTGCAGGCATGGTTGCCCTACGCGGTGCCACTGGGCTTCCACGGAACGTTCATAGGACGCGGCTAAGCCTGGACCCGCCGTTCTCCCTTGCAGAAGTCAACTTTATTGGCCACGGAGGCTATCATCGGTGTGTGGCACACATCTTTGCCGAGCACAATGAACCGGTGATAGCGGAGCAGATCTCGCTGCACACAGCGAATAGCAAGCTCACCGTTTGTCTTCCTTTCAAGACGCATGACAAGCGAGCGAAGCGCAAGTGCTACAAGTACCCGCAACAAGTAGGTTGCGAACAGCAGCAAACCGAGTACCAGTGCCCAGGTGATCAGTTCTGCGAAGCCTTTTCCAGCGCTTTGCGGAATGAGCGCGAACAGCGCCTCTATATCGGCTCCCGACTTGATTGACATGGCTGTTACTCCGGACACAATTACCAGCAGCAAGGCATAGATCCTTGGCTTTGAATCTGGATCGTAGATCAATCTCAGCATCCGGATCGCGTCAAGCTCCTTGCCTTCTCTCAAGCTCTCCTGCAACGCAATGGCATCGGCAATTTCCTTGCTGAAGGCAAGGTACTGCGATTCATTCCTTCCAAAGAAGTGCCGCAGGGCCGCACGCCTTGCCTGCTGCAAATTGCGGAAACTGGCATTGAATCGATTGCCGATACGTTGCATCCGCATCCGATTCCTAGCTTCGTTGGCATATCGGAATGCCACCACCATGGCCAGTTCCAGCGACAGGGTCACGAAGAACAGCCAATCGAAGGCACCCTCTTGCTGCTTGGCGATCTTCAGATATAGATAGCCAGCCGTGCTAAGGAAGAGTGCAGCCGCGATTGCAAATAGAACTCGCACCGCACCACTACGGAACAGATCCCGGTAGGGAACATTCTCCACAAGTTCGAAGTAGGCGTTGGCTGAAGACACCAATTTTTCCATGATCGGTCATTCTCCTTGCATTGGTGTGCAGGATATCGGCAAGAATGTGGAGATTATTGACGTGAGATGGATTGCATCAACGTCGAAGGCACAGGCCTGATGGCATGCTGGACCGCCCGCCGTAACGGAGTCCACCATGTCCCTGGCCGATCACCGTCATGCGTTGGCCCCGCTCGGCTACCTGCGTGTTGCCATCAACCTCGGCAACCCGGTGCTGGCCCAGGGCGACGCCGATGCACCACGCGGGCCATCGGTGGAACTGGCCACCGCGCTGGCACAGCGGCTGGGTGTGCAGCCCCGCTTCAGTTGCCACGACTCGGCCGCATCGGTGGTGGCAGCGGCGAGCGACGATGCGTGGGACCTGGCCTTCCTGGCAGTGGACCCGGCGCGCGCCGACCGCATTGCCTTCAGCACGCCCTATGTGGAGATCGAAGGCACCTATCTGGTGCGCGATGACAGTTCGGCACGACGGGTGGCAGACCTTGATCGCAGCGGGCTGCGCGTCGCGGTGGGGCGCGGCGCCGCCTACGATCTGTTCCTCAGCCGCGAGCTGCGTCAGGCAACGATTGAACGTGCCGACACCTCGGCCGCCGCCATCACCCTGTTGACCAGCAGCGGCTGGATGCAGCGGCCGGCGTACGCCAACCCCTGCAGGCCTGGGCACAGGCACACCCCGGCCATCGCGTGCTGGCAGATCGTTTCACCGTCATCCAGCAGGCAGTCGCAGCACCCGTTGCACGGCCCACGGCAGCGTTGCAGGCACTGTTCACGGAAGTGCAGGCGATCAAGGCCGGGGCGCTGCTGGGCGAAGCCTTTGCACGTGCCGGGCAGGCGGTCACGCTGCTGCGCTGACGCGCACGCCACAGCATCGCGCCTGCGCGACGGGCGCTACCCCGCGTCTGCGGCCTGCATGTGCCGCACGTGCTCGGCGGCCTGCGCGTGCAGCCACTCGCGGAAGGCCAGGAAACCACGGTGCCGCACCGAGCGCTGCGGGTACACCAGCCAATGCGGCCATGCGGTTTTCAGGCGCAGGTCCGACAACGCAACCAACTGGCCGGAATCCAGCAGCAGCCGCGCCCGGGTGACCCTTCCCAACGCAACACCAACGCCGTCCAGTGCAGCGCGATGGTGGGCCTCGGAATCATCCAGCACCGCCACGAACCGCGCGGGCGGGCGCTGCCCCATCAGCGCGAACCATGCGCCCCACGCACCGTCTGGGTCTCCCAGTAGCGGCCACTGCGCCAACGGTAGGTGGCCGATGCCGCCCATGCGCTCGATCAGTGCCGGGCTGGCCATCGGCAGCAGCCATTCGTCGAACAACGGTTCCACCACCAGTCCCGGCCATTGTCCGCTGCCCAGCCGCAGCGCCGCATCGAACTGCAGTTGCCGGTCGAAGTCGATCAGTCGTTCGCTCGATTGCAGATTGATTTCGATCTGTGGATGCGCCGCCACGAAATTGCCCAGCCGTGGCACCAGCCATGCGCTGGCCATCGACGGCACGGCACTGATGGTGAGCACATGCTCGGGTCGTGCAGCGTAGGGCTGGAAGGCTTCGTTGATCGCATCCAGATGGGGCCCGACCTGATCCAGCAGGCGCTGTCCTTCCAAGGTCAAGGCCACACCGCGTGCCTGCCGGATCAGCAGCGGCTGGCCCAGGCGTTCCTCGAGCTGTCGCATCTGATGGCTGAGCGCACTGACCGTCAGGTTCATCGATGCGGCGGCGCGGGACAGGTTGCCCAGGCGTGCGGCGGCGACAAAGCCCTGCAGGGCATGTAGCGGTGGGCGGGACATAAGCCTTGAATTCCTCTCAAGTCGACCTTGCGGAAATGTCGATTTTTGCGCCCCCATGCTGCCCGTATCGTGCATTCCACTCAAGTGGAGGCACGATCATGAACATCTTCAGCGGTCTGTTGTTCCTGCAGGGTCACGTGACCAACGTTGCCTTGGCCCAGCGCCTGGCCGAACCGGTTCCCGCAGCGCCCGATGCGCGCCGGGCATTGCGGCCGGCCAACGTCCCGGCCACCTCGGGAAGTGTCACCACCCGCGCTGCAGGTGCTCCGGCAACCACGGCTCCGGATCGATAGCGAGCGCGCGATACGCATCGATGGCTTCGCGCAGTGCGGCCATACCGACCGGCGTGCGCAGACTTTCCTCTTCCGGCACCTGCGCTGCGGCCCAGTCATGCAGCCGGTCCAGACGCTGGGTCATCGCCGCCCGCAGCCAGGGCCGCAGCGGATACGTGTGATAGCCCTGCTGTGCCAGCGCACGTATCGCCTCGGCCAATGCGGCGTTCGCCCCGCGCACCCATTCGGTGCGCCCACCAGCCTTGTCCTGCACCGTCATCGGCGCCGGCGCGCGATGCAGCTTGAAGGGCCGGCGCAGCTGCAGTTCCAGGTCACGCGCATCCCGCTCTGATTCCGCCTCGACCAGCGCCCCCGCTTCCAGATCGAAGAACTCGAACCAGCGCCGATGCAGCGCACTGATCCGACCCAGCGGATCGCGCGAGAAACCAATCTTCGCGTAGTCCTCCCAGGCACAGGGAAAGACGTAGGCGAAGACGCGGCCGTCGATGCGGATGTCTGGCTCCATGACCACAGGATCGCGTGGCGCGTATTCGCAGGATGTGCAGGCAATGCCCACGGCATGCGCACTTCCGGCTACGCTTGCGCGACCATGTCTTCATCGCACGCCCCTCGCCCGCCCGCGTCATCGATCACGATCGATGCCCTCTCCCTCGAGATCCTCCAGCAGCAGCACGCGGAGCTGCGACGACCGCCGGCCTCGCTGACCAAGCTGATGACGGCCTACACCGCGTACGACCTGCTCGCGCAGTCGGGCGGTTCGTGGTCGAACACGATCGCCATCGATCCGCGCGACGTACACGAGGTGGCCGACGATGAAACGCGGATGGGCCTGGTGCCCGGCGAACGCATCGCCCTCGGCAGACTGCTGGAGGGCCTGATGGTGGTTTCCGGCAACGATGCCGCGCTCGCCCTGGCCCGCCACTTGGCCGGATCGCAGGCGGCGTTCGCGCAGCACATGAACAACCACGCGCGGGCGCTGGGCCTGCACGATACACACTTCATCTCCGCGTCCGGCATCACCACCCCGGGCCATCTGTCGACCGCACGCGACATGGCGATGCTGGCCGCCCACCTGCTGGCGCGCTACCCGGGTCTGCTGGCGATCACCGCACAGCGCAGCTTCGCGCACCGCACGCTGCACAAGGCGAACCAGAACGCCCTGATCGGCGAAAACGGTGTGGATGGCTTGAAGACCGGTTACACCCAGGCTGCGGGATTCTGCCTGGCGGCCACCGCCCGTCGCAGGTGCGCTGGGCACGCCTTGCCACTGCGCCTGATCAACGTGGTGTTGGGTGCTGATTCCCGTGCGTCGCGCGATGAGCAGGTCCGCGCGCAGCTTGATGCGGGCTTTGCCATCGCCGAGAGGGCCGAGGCCCATCCCGTGTGACGGGCAGACCGGGCAGACCGGGCAGACACCAGATGCAATGCGCTCTATAGTCCAGCGCCCGAAGGAGTACCCCATCGATGGATCGACGTCTCTTGTGCTGCATGCTTGCGCTGTTCTGCACGTTCGCCGCCGCACTCACCCATGCCGGCGAACTCAGCCCTGCCGAGACCGACGCGCTGCAGCAGGATGTGCGATCGCTGCTGTCCACGTTCGCCCGCGGCGATACCGATGCCATGATCGAGCGCACGCATCCCAGCGTGAAGCGGTTTGCCGGCGGCGATGCGGCGTATGTGAAGGCCACGCGCGAAACGATGAAGGCGCTCGACGACATGGGCCTGAAGGTCATCAGCGATGATGTCGGTGAACCGACCCGCACCTATGCTGCCGGCGACGAAGAAGTCTGCTTCGTGCCACGGACCACGGTGCTCACCGTCGACGCGCAGACCGTGAGAAGCCTCACCTTCATGATCGCCATCCGGCAGGTGGGCGGTACGCAATGGCGCTACATCGATGGTGCCGCGATGCAGGCGATGCCCGAGCTGCTGCGACAGCTGTTGCCGGATCTGCAAACCGACGTGCCCCTGCCACCGGTCAGCGTCGAGCGACTCCAGGTCGCTCCGCGCACATGATTCAGGTGCTGCGCTTGACGATGGCGATGATCACGCGCTCCAGCTCGGCCTCGGCGGCCGCATGTTCCACCGCACCAGCCGCAACCGCTTCAGACAGGGTTTCGGCGGCACCGAGGATGGCCCAGAGGCTGGCGGCTGGCACGACCTCCCCCGCTGCGAACGGACCCAGCCACTGTGCACACTTGTCGATGAAATCCTGCTGATAGCAGCGGCGCACCGCACGCAGTTCCGGCGATCCCGCCAGCGCGGAGAGAATGTCCTGGATCTCGCTGCCCTGCGAGAGCACGCAATCGATGTAGCCCGAGGCGATGGCATGCGCGCGATCCTTCAGCCGCGCCTTCGCACTGCCGATGCGCTCTTCGAAGACCACGGTCTGCCTCTGGTCATAGTCGGCATACAGCGCAGCCAGCAGGCCGTTGCGGGTTTCGAAGTGGTCGTAGGCCAGCGGCTTGGCGACGCCCGCCGCCTCGGCCAGGCGCCCCAGCGTCAGCGCATCGGTGCCCTCTTCGCCGACCAGCGCCCACGCCACGTCCAGCAGCTGGCGCGCACGTTGTTCTCGGGTCAGGCGGCGACGGGGCTCGGGCGTGGCAGGTCTGGAAGGCAAGGGAGATCGTCAGGGCGCGGGGGTTCCGATCTTACGTCCGATGTCCACCGCCGTCTGCAGATGCGTTTCGGCCATGCCGCTGTCGGCATCCAGCAGCAGCGTGGATGACAGCACCGGCGCTCCGCAGTAATCGAAGATGCCCTGGTCGATCTGGGTCTTCATCGCCTCGCCATAGCCACGCCGGTCGATCATCTGCTGGCCGGCGCCGCCCAGCCCCACCAGATGCACCTGCAGCCGCTGCAGCTTCTTTTCCACCTTGCCATCGGCGCCTTCGTCATAAGCCCAGCCCTGGGTGAAGACGCGATCGATCCAGCCCTTCAGCAGCGCCGGGAACGACCACCAGTAGAGCGGATAGACCAGCACGAGCGTGTCGGCCGCATCCAGCCGCACGTGCTCGGCGGCCACATCGGCCGGCAGTGTCGTGGTCCTGCGGAAGAACGCGTGGTCCTGCGCGTTGAAGCGTGGATCGAAGCCTTCCGCCGTCAGATCCTCGGTGGTGACCGTGTTGCCCGCATCGGCGTTGACGATCGCCTCGCCGATCCGCGCGGCCACGGCATGGGTGAGGGAGGTGGGTTCAGGGTGGGCTACGACGATATGGGTATGCATGGTGGGCTCTGGCAGTTCATTAGCTACCAATGGTAACTATGATTGCCGCCAGCACCAGCACCATCGGTGGAATGCTGTCGCGCATCGCGGGCACGCTTGTGCACATCACAGCCACGCCGGGCTGCCATCGTCTTGATGCCTGTCAGTGGATGCTTGCCGGACCACCGCAGCATTCGCACGACAACACACCATGCAAAGCAGCAATGAACGACCCGCGACACTTCCGCGCCTGCTCCTTGTGGAAGACCAGCTCGATCTGGCTGATCTGATGGAACAGGCCCTGACCGACGAAGGCAATGAGATCGCCCACGCCAACAGTGTCTTCGAGGCATTGGGCATGCTCGACAGTGGCCACTTCGACGGCGCTGTGCTGGACGTGGAACTTCGTGACGGCGTGGTGTTTCCCGTTGCCGATCGGCTGCTGGAGCTCGGCATCCCCTATCTTTTCGCTTCGGCGGTATACGACCAGCTGGTGCCGGTCAGGCATCGGCGTGCGCCCTTCCTGGCCAAGCCGTTCCATGTGCAGGGCCTGCAGCGCGCGGTGCGTGAAGCGCTCGGCAGGACGCCTCCCTCACCTGCACCGTCGCACTGACCGGCCCGTGCCTACGGCTTGAACAACCCGTTGAGCTCGGCACCTGACGGCGTGCCCGGCAGCCCGTCGAATGATCCGCTGCCGAGCATCTGCTCGGATGCCTTGAGAAAGCCCGCCCACGCACTGCGGGCCAGCGCTCCGCCGACGCTGACCCGGCGCACGCCCAGGCTGGCCGCCTGCTGCAGCGTCATCTGGCCGGGCGAGCCGATCAGCAGGTTGACCGGCTTGCCACCGGCGGCATCCACCACGGCGCGGATCTGCGCTGCGCTGCGGATGCCAGGCGCGTACAGGCAATCGGCACCCGCCTGCGCATAGGCGCGGATGCGGGCCAACGTGTCGTCCAGATCGGGGCGCCCGACGAAGAAGTTCTCCGCGCGTCCCACCAGCATCACGTCGTGCCCGCTTTCGTCGATGGCACGGCGCGCGGCCTGGAGCCGGGCCACGCTGTCTTCGATGCTGCGCAGCGGATGTTCCGCATCGCCGGTGGAATCCTCGATCGACAGGCCGGCTATACCGGTGTCGATCGCCATCGCCACACTCTCGTGCACCGCTTCCGGGCCGCTGCCGAACCCATCTTCGAAGTCGGCGTTCACCGGCAGATCGGTTGCCGCCACCATCGTCCGCAGATGGGCGAGGATCTCATCGCGACCCATCGCCCCGTCAGGCTGCCCGTGGGCCCAGGCATGGCCGGAGCTGGTGGTGGCCAGTGCCTGCGCGCCCAGCCGCGCCAGCGCCACGGCGCTGCCGACGTCCCAGGGATTGGGCAGCAGGAAGCACCCGGATGCATGCAGCGCCCTGAAGGCAGCGCGGCGGTTCTGGATTGCGTCGGCACTCATCACGGACTCCTGGTTGGTACGCCTTCCCGCGCCGCCGCCAGCGCAGCTGGTCACTTGGCAGCGTGCTTCACGGCGCTGCCACCCGGTTCTGCCGTCGTCTGCAACGGCAGCCCCTGCAGCACCGCCTTGTCCACCTTCGCCGCCACGCCAACACTGCGCCCGGCCAGGTTGGCCACCTGGTACTGCACCGCCACGCCCAGCACCTGGGTCGCCTCGGACAACGTCAATCCATAGGCCTGGCGCAGCCACTGCAGCATGCCCGAGGTGGCGATGCGCAGCGCATCATCGCTGGAGCCGCCCTGGCCCAGGGTCATGATCTGCGTTGCCGATTCCACACGTGGCGTCGCGATCGCATGCTGCTTCAGCAGCTCGACCTTCACCTCCACATCCAGCGACGTCTCCAGCGCCCACTGCGTGGTTTCGCCATCGCCCTGCAGCGCGTGGCCATCGCCCAAATACATCAGGGCGCCAGGCTGCTGCACGGGCAGGTAGACCGTATTGCCTTCAACCACGGCGTTGAAATCCATGTTGCCGCCGAAATCGGCGGTATCGCCGGTGGAAAACGGCGGGTAACCGAAGCCGGGCGCCAGCGCCAGGCCACCGAGCATCGGCTTCACCGGCACTTCGAAATGCCGCAGGCCACCACTGGCTCCCTGCGGACGGGCGACGCCCCTGCTGCGGTCCAGCTGCCAGCGCACGGGCTTGCCCAGCTCGCTGGATTCAGCGGCCACGCGCGGCGTCTTCAAGCGCCCCACCAGGCCATCCAGGCTGTCGGCATGGTCGCGGTTGAGCTTCAGCGAAGTGAGCGTGATCGCCAGCGTATCGCCCGGTTCGGCACCGACCACGAAGAACGGCCCGACCTGCGGATTGCCGAACAGCGCACGGGTGACGCCGTTCTCGTCCACCCCGCCAGAGTCCAGCGTGCGCGTCTTTACCGAATCCCCCGGCCAGATCACCAGCACCGGCGCGCGGTCGGCGCTGAACGTATTGGAATAGTCGGTCGGCGTGAACACGTGGCGTTGCGGCGCGGTGGAGGCCCGCGCCGGTACCTTCCAGGCGCTGAAGGCGTGGACGGCACGCGCATCGCGGTTGTTGGTGTCCGGTTGATCGCTCTGTCCCTGCATCCGTGTACCGTCAATGCGCCCACCGAACTGATAGCGCTGGCCCTGGCTGTCGGTGGCGGTGAACACCATCTGCCCGGCGCTGAGGGTGCCGATGACCGGGTCGGCGTCCAGCCGGCCGGCGATACGCCCGCCCTGCACGTCCAGATGCAGGGTCTGGTAGTTCCTGTTGCCCCACAGGTCGGTGGCAACGATCCATTGTTCGGCAGCCAGCGCATTCAAGGGCAGCATTGCCAGCAAGAGTGCGGGCAATCGCAAGGAGATAGGCAAGGCGGGCATCCATGAACGCCGACGTGGCGGGTAGGCGCAGTGTAGGAATGCCATGGCAACCTTCGCAGTGTCGAACGTAACGCGGCCCGGCGGTGGCGGCCCGGCATGGGGGATGGTCGGCACGCGCAATTTCCACTATCTATAGGAAGCCTTCCCGCGCCCGTCCACCACGCAACCACGCGGACGAAGGCATTTTTCAAACAATTGTTTTAAACACCACTAATTTCGCCGAACTGGACAGCATCCTCAGCTTCCGCCAGACTGCCGCCCTTTCCCGTTAATCGGATCCCATGGCGAAGCTGCTGGTCCTGCATGGCCCCAACCTCAACCTGCTCGGCACCCGCGAGCCGGAGGTCTACGGCCACACCACGCTGGCGGACATCGACCAGGCGCTGGTCGCCCAGGCCGCTGCCGCAGGTCATGCGCTGGAGAGCCTGCAGTCCAACGCCGAGCACGTGCTGGTGGATCGTGTGCAGGCCGCACGCAACGACGGAACCGCCTTCATCCTGATCAACCCGGCCGCCTTTACCCATACCTCGGTTGCCCTGCGCGATGCGCTGGCGGCAGTGGCCGTGCCGTTCATCGAGATCCACCTGTCCAACCCGCATACCCGCGAGCCCTTCCGCCAGCACAGCTACTTCAGCGACAAAGCCGTTGGCGTGGTGTGTGGCTTCGGCGCCGACAGCTACCGCTATGCGATGGACGCGGCGTTGGCACGGGTGCAGGCTGCCGCCGCGTCATGAGCCTGTCGCGCGTCCTCGCCAGCGTTGTGCTGTGGGCCGGCCTGTGCGGCATCGCCGCCGCGTCCGACCGTGAGGCCGAAGGCATCGACTGCGCGCACCCGACCACCACGATGGAGAGCGACCTGTGCGCCTCGGACGTGGCAGCGGCCGCCGACGTCGAACTCAACACCGTCTACGCCCAGGCCCGCAGGCAGCTGCGCACGCCGGCCAACGGTGGCAGCTGCAGCTACTGCGGCAACGCCGAACAGGAGCTGGTGCTGGCCCAGCGCGCATGGATGCAGCTGCGCGACCACGACTGCCAGGCGGTGTACGCCCTCAATTCCGACGGCACCGCGCGCAACGGCGCACAGATGCGCTGCCTGATCACCCTCGCGCGCGACCGCACCCGGCAGCTGCGCGATTTCTACGAACTGCTTTGACCCGAGCGCAACGCGCTTCCCACCACACTGACATCAAAGAGCAAAGAGGCCACCATGGATCTCCGCAAAATCAAGAAGCTGATCGACCTGCTGGAAGAGTCGAAC
>Ga0157371_10001337_pt1 | contig 25931 bp, 44 predicted proteins | sample C45metaG_FD_113462 | JGI IMG/M metagenome (GOLD analysis project Ga0157371, IMG submission 113462) | Corn rhizosphere microbial communities from Kellogg Biological Station, Michigan, USA - C4-5 metaG | ecosystem: Host-associated > Plants > Roots > Rhizosphere > Soil | place: USA: Michigan...
AGGCGCAGTGGGGTGGGGGGAGGGGCGGGTGGCCCCATCCGTCACCATTCCCGCGATGTTTTGGGCGTCTCTGCCCGCTTGATGCTTTCTAATGGCTTGGCACCGCGTCTGCTATTGCACGACCGATGACAGGGTGCGAGACGGCCGGTCATCGATCCGCCGCTCGCTATGGGCTCGAGGTGGTCGGCGGTGAATGCCATTGGGTGTTTCCACTCGAGGTCGAAGTCGAACCCTTTGCCGCATAGGTGGCACGGCGTGCCGTTCTTCCGGCATTGCCGCTTGAGTGCTTCACGTTTGGCGACGTAGGCACGGTCGTTGCGGTATGTCATTATCTTCAACTCCTGCCCCTCCGCGTCGTGGGGTGGGGTATCTTCTGGGGATGGGGTTATTGGAGAAGATGAAGGCCGCTCGGGAGCATGCGCAGTTTGATGCGAGTTTCGGTGATGTTCGCCTGGTGTCGGGGCGGGTGATTGTTCTTCAGTCGGGGAGCATGCCTGTGAAGCGTTCCGCTGCTGGGGTTTCTGCCGAGGTTGAGTCGGGTGCGGAGCCTGGTGGGCGTACGACGTTGACGCGTGTCGCTGCTGGTGCCGTGTTGGCTGGTCCGGTTGGTGCGATTGTTGGCGGCATGTTCAAGAAGGATCGCAACAAGGTTTATGTGACGGTGTTGTTCCCTGATGGGAAGGTTGTTGTGATGGATGCGCCGAGCAAGGATGAGGCTCGGGCTAGGGAGTTTGCTGCACGGGTGAATGCTGCTGGTCGGCATTACGCCGAGTAGCTCGCTCTCGCCGTTCCGCACTAATGGCCTCAGCCTCAGCCACGTCATCCGGCGTCCTGAATATGAACACGCCGTACCCATCGGGCACGAGTACGGTTCTCATCGGCTGTTCTTGTAGAGTTCGCGCACGGACTCGATGTCGTACTGCCCCATCTCGGAGCTGGTGGAGAAGTAGGCGGCGAATCGTGCGTCCACTTCCGCTTGCCGTTCTTGTGACATGCGTGCACGGATCGAGTCGGCGCTGATTGTTTCGCCGTTGTGATCGAGGTAGTCAGGCTCCATTGCCGTTCCTTAGCTCAGGTGTTGCACTTAGTTAGCGCCCGAATATGGCGCGTTGTCGTCCAGCCCATTCGAGGCTGAAGCGGCGGTCATGCACGGTCGTTTCTCGTTTGCCTGGTGGAGTGCGTTCGACATCTTGGGTGCGGTCACAGTTGGGGCAGAAGGTGAGCGTTGATGTCTTGTTGATTGCTGACATTGCCAGCCCGCATGTGCAGAAGTTAGCCATCGTTGCCATTCCTTCGCGTTGTGTGTTTTATCGCACATTGCCGGATGTGCGCGGAAACGTACATGCTCAGTCCATCCCCACTTCGCACACGTCGGGCAGATCCCATTCCCCCTCGTCGCACGGGTATTGCAGCGCTGCGGGGCGTTCGAGTGTTCTCATTGCGCTTCGACCTTTGGTCAGTGGGCTTGGGGTTGGTGCATGGTGAAGTAGTCGCCCCGATATCACCCGTCGTGGCTCGCGCATTTTCAGTTATCAGCTCGTTCTTCGCGCGACGGTGAGCTGCCGTTCCCTCAGGCCCCGATGCCTGTTTGCGCGTCACCCGCCGCTGACCGTAGCCGCGACGAGGGTTTAGGGGAATTAGTAGCCGAGGCCCTCGTATTTAGCGATGAACTCTCGCGCCCATGCGATCTTGTCCGCAATGCGCTGGCCTGCTGGCTGTGACGTGCTCCACAATTCGAGATTCTCGATGCGGTTATCGCTGCGCATGCCGTTCACATGATGCACGTTCTCGTCGTCAACCAGATTACGGCCAAGGTGCTGCATCATTACCGCCCGATGCTCCGAGTGGCTGCCCAAGCTGGTGTTGATGTACACGTAGCCGGTTTCGTTTACGCGCCGCGTTTCGGGGTACAGCTCAATGTGGAACGGTGCGGCGCATTGCTCGTAGGCTCCGGCCTGGACTAGTGCCACAACGCATGTGGAGCAGAGCCCGCGAGGCAGTCGCCCGTTCTTGGGGACGCGACCACAGTGTGTACAGGTGGGCACTTTTCGCCCCCTGTATAGATCAATGTCAGATGCTTGAGGTACGCCTCAACGACGGCTTGCGCCTTGAGGGAGCCACCTAGTGACACCTGTACACACTGTGGAGTTGTTACAGGATTTTGAGCGAGTCCCATTCGTTGTCCCGGGTGAGGAACGACATCATGCCGGATTGGGAGGATTCGCCGCGTGAGTTGGTGAACCAGGATGAGCCGCGGTCGGATGCGGGGCCAACCATGATCCATCGTGCGTCGCCGGATTGTTGCACCCGGAGCGAGTGGAAGTGTCCGGCGATGAGGATGCGCGCGTCACCGGTTGGCATGCGACCGTGTGATTGGCCTTTCCACCATTCCCCGATCTTGTCGGGGCTTCCGGCTTGGTGTCCGTGAACGACGCCGATGCGTGACCCGGACGTGTCGAACACGAGTGATTCGTGGTAAGGGTCGGGTGTTTGCACGGTGACATGGCCGAACGCTGCACGGTTGAGTGTGAGCGCGCGACCGATCATCTTGGCGATGACGATTCCGTAGTCGGCGTGCACGTCACCTGCGGGCGATTTGGGTCCGAGCCGGTGTGCGCCGTGGTTGGACGACACTGCCGTGTACCGGAGCTTCGGTGCGAGCGGGGCCAGGATCTCAATGCCGGACAGCAGAATGTGTGCGGCGGCTTCCACTTGGTGCGGGAGGTCGCGGTCGTTGGTGCCGAGTTGCGAGCTCGTGGAGTAGATGTTCTCTATGGGGTCGCCGGCGTCTACCATGACGATCTCGGCGGGGCGTGTTTCCTTGGCGATCTCGGCAGCACGATGGAAGGACGTTAACGCCTGGGCAATGGTGTCCTCGGTGCGCCCGTTCCAATCGACCTTGCCCACCTGCAAATCCGTGGGCACGACGACGAGCGACTGGTCGCCGGTTGCTTTCGGCGCGGGGATGTACGTGAAGCCCTTGACGCGCTCGAGCAACTCGGGAAGGTCGACGACTTCCGTCGCTTCGGCTTTCTTCCGTTTCGGCACCGCGGACATGCGGTTGCTGAACAGCCCTTCACCGTAGGCGATGCTGCGGATGGAGAGCGTGTAGTCGTCGGGGTTGTCGCCGGTTGAGCGGATCCAGTCGCGCGCATCTTCGAGGGTGACGGGGCGGTGTCTAACGGCGGTGACAGCTTTGGTGCCGTCGCTGGATTCTTCCGTGCCCGTTTCGCCCAATGTTGCAGCGGGCGCGTGACCGGCGAGCCGTTTCTTCCGCTTCTGCGCGGTCGAGCGTGCCACGTCATATTTCGCGGCGATCTTGTTCAGCGACATCCCGGCACGCAGGTCAGCTAGGAACTGTTCATCGCTGGGGAGCGCCATGTGGGAACCCTTCTCTGCCGAGTCGCAACCGCACGTTCTAATCGACCGAAGTCGTGACCTGCTACACGTTCAGCAGCTTCCTAACTGCTGTCAGTGCGGGGTCGAGGTGATGGTGTTGGTGCTTGCTCGGCTGGTGATGGGTGCACCTGTTTTCGGGCAACAAAAAAGCCCCCGCCGAAGCGAGGGCCTTTCTGTATTGTCTGAAAGTTTACAGACTGGTAGCGCGTGTTCACAGTAAATCAGTTTTCGCGCCGTTATGCAACCCCTGATGTTGCGGCGTGTCGTGCATCCTCCTGTTCGATCTCATACGCCAGTTCCCGTGCCGACCATGTTGCCTCACATGACCTGCACAAAGCGGTCGCGCTTCCAATGGGGTCGGTGGGTCTGTACCGGACGACGAGCGGGCGGTAGTACTCGGCGCCGTCCTTCCACCACGACTTCGCCCCGCATGTCGGACACGCATCGGGCAGGTCTTTCTCCCTCGGCGGATCCAGTAGTGACCCGATGGTGCGCGCCCACTTCTCGAGCTGCTTCGTGTGGAAGGTGTTGCCTGCCGGATCATCAGCCATTGCGAGGCGCGCCACGTACCAGGCGCGCAGGTCGGTCGCCGGCTGACGTGTGGCTTTCACCTTCACGATCCGGCACCATTGCTCGATCTGCTCGGTGATCTTCATGGCCTCGAACAGTGCCACCGTGTTCAGTGGCGCCGCCTCGAAAGCCAGCGACGCACCCGACGTGCCCTTGCCCATGCTTGACCGGATCGCGTTGTCCAGCTGCACCAGCAACGGCGGCAACTCGACAGGTGACGTGCACGTGATCCCGGCGTCGTTCTGCTGCACCACCTTCGACTTGATCGGTAGGGTGAGCGCGTCAATCGCGGAAAGTAGGTCACTCATTCCGGCCCCCTTCAGGTTTCACGGTCCCAGCCCCGAAGTTGCCGCCGTGTGTCATATCGGTCGGGGTGCAGTACAAGCACCCGCACTGGCAGGCGTGATCGGTCATTGCATCCCCCTTCGCCATGCCTCGCGCTGGAATTCCTCTTCTGTCATGCCGCATTGGGGCGTAGTCGCGCTAATGGTGACGGTGACTGGCGCGGCATTGACCTTTGCTCGCAACTCGGCGTTCTCGCGCCTCAATCGGATCACTTCCCGTTCGAGCTTCCCGTACTCGTCCTTGCAGACTTCCAGCTGCTCGGCTGTATCGCGTATGCCCACGTCATGCCTCCTTCGGTTCGGTTGTCTCGGCTACAGGGTGGAGAGCGGCGAGCAGGTCAGTCATGAAGTCGGCGTGACCGTACATCCTCAGTCCGCCGTAGCCGTCGTTCGCGAACACCGGCTGATTTGCTATCGCCGCCTCCACCGCCGCGATCCGGCGCTCTGCCTCCTCCAAGGCGGCGAGCAGGGCGGGGATGTCCTCACGGGCGTGAGCGATGAACTCGGCGTCGGCAGCGCTCATCACACACAAGCCGCCACCGGCGTGCCAAGCGAGCGAGTACACGTCGTCAGCACCGTCTGGCATATCCACCATGAGCGCCTCCGGCTCCCAGGATGTCGTGCTCGTGTCCCACGGCCCTGGTGTTGCCGCTTCCGCTCGCGCCTTGATGGCGGCACGGTCGAATGATTCAGTCATCAGTGGCCTCCTTCTGCTCGGCGGCAAACGTGGGACATTCGGACACGGAGCAATGCCCCCACCGCCCTGCCCAGTGGCCGTTACCGTCCGGACAGAGACCGAGGTAGTCGCGCCACCATGCCAGCGTGTGCTCGGGGGCGGGGTTCTCGATCTCGGTAATCCAGCTTTCGATCACGTCGCGCTCACTCCGACCGTCGAAGTCAGACCAGTCACCACGAATTGCGTTCGCGTATTCGAGCATGGCCTGTGTCAGGTCACACTTCTGGATCATTGCTCTCTCCGTTCTCGGCTGCGGCCCGGATGGCGGCGGCACGGTCGCGCGCTTGATCCGTGATGTATCCGTGGTCGCCGCGCTCGAATGAGTCAATGTGCTCAGCGAATTCGCTCAGCGCCTCCGCTTTCGCCTCGGCCTTCACGCGCTCGATGATCGGCATGAGGGCATACTCGACACGATGACCCTCCATGCCCAGTCGGTCAGCTTCTTCCCAACGATTCTTGAACTCCACTACCAGCTCGTCGCTCACTGTCCCACCTCCTCTGGTGTGTAGACGATCCGCACCGACTCCGGGTCGATGTGCGCCTCATGATGCAACCACTCCTCGTGGACCTTATGGGGCGTCGTGTAGGGCGCCAGCTTGAGTGGAGCCACCATTACCTGCACGTTCTCCACGCCGCGCACGGTTGCGTAGAACACCACGCCCGGCTCGGTGGGCAGCGGGTTCACGGTGCGTGTGATGCGCTTGACGCGGTAGGTGGTCGCTCCGCCGTGATCCCAGCGCACGGCATAGGGGCCAACCATGAGCGAACCCGGTACGTTTTCCCACGCCTCGCCGCTGAACGGGTGCGCCCTCCCGCACTCCGCGAACTCTGCCTCGATCCAGTCGCCGGGACGGGCGTCGGACAGGTTCTCGATGATCTTCTTCATTGGTTCTGCTCCTGTTCTTTCCCGGCTTCGACGTAGAAGTGGGCGCTGCACTTGTCATGCGGGGGACGGTTCGGGAGGGTTTCGGGTTGCGGTTCCGTGTCGCTCATGACGTCTCCTTCGTCTCGTTGCGCGCCCCATGCGAGCCGCAGATGCACATTTGCAGCAGGTTCGCTTGCTTGTGCAGGATCGCGTGCACCCGCCGATACTCCGCGCGTGCCGCATCCCGTAGACCCGGTGTGGGCTTGAACGTGGCACGCCATGAGCGGTCGATGGGTTGCCCGCTGCTGTAGATGACCTGGTCAGTCATGGTCGGGCCCCTTCGATTCGTTCTTGCACGGAATGGCGCTCTTGCCGAGTGGCCCGAAGCAGTTGCCGCAACGGTGCTCTTTCGGTTCGGATGCCGACTTGTAACCGTCCGGGTACCAGGCGCTGCGAATCTGGCCCGTGATGTTCGCGGCCATGGCTAGAACGGCAGGCTTTCTTCATAGTGCGATCCGCCGCCTGAGACGTTGGGAGCACTGGGGGTAGCGGTTGCCCACGGTTCCGGTTCCGTCGCGGCTGAGGGCTGGGTCTGGGCCACTGAGCCCTTACTCTGCGCCCCGTTCACGCTCAACTTCGCCGTGTGCCGAATCTGGCCTTCCTTGTCGGTCCATTCGTCCACCTCGACGGACAACGAACCGCGCCACGAACCCGAGTCGCCCTCGGTCAACCCGTGCGGCTCCTTGAACCACAACGCGAACCGCTGCTTGCCCTCCGAACCGTCCCGCTTCTTGAACGCCTCAACCACTTCCGCGCCCTTGCCGCTGTAGAACGTTCTCGTCACTGTTCCGGTTACTTCGATGAATGCCATTAGCTGGCCCTTCTGTTCTGCGTGGCCATTGCGGCCAGCGCGTTGTCGATTTCTTGTCTTGTGAACTTCCGCGCCGGTTTCAGCGTCGGTTTGTAGCTGCGTGCTTGAACGTGATGCGCGAGAATCTGCTCCTCGGCAACCGTCATGTGGTTGTGCTGCTCGGCGGCAACCTTCACCGGGTTACGTGTTGCGAGCCAGATCGTGAACGCTGCATCGGCTGCGGTTTCGATGTAGGTCATGCGACATCAGCCGATGACTTCAGGGCGAGCCGGTCGGGGTAGAGCGCCCAGTTTTTCGTCCGCTCGAGCGACGGGTATTCGCTCGTCGCCATCTGCCCGTCTCGGTCGCGCGCCTCCTGGAGCGCTTCGGCATCAGCCGGCTCGAGCATCTGCGACTCGGGCCAATCTCTGCCGACGATGCCCCGTGCGATTGCCGCCCGTACGTCCTGCTCGATCTTCAACCGAACGCGGGGCAGGTTCTTCGTGATGTGCACGGGCATCAGGTACAGCTCCGATTCCCGGAAGTGCAGCGCCATCGCCTCCTTGCACAGGTTGAAGTCGTGGCGGCTCAATGCCATGTGCCATGCCTCTACCGTTTCCGGTGCCACGGTGCGGTTGTCGATCATCGATGCGATGGTCAGCAGCTTTGCAACCTCGGTTTTGTTCATGCGTTGATCCCCAATCTGCTGTTGCGTTCCTGCTGCTCGAAGTACTCGACAGTGGACAGGTTGCGTTGCGCTGCGGTCGGCTTTGCACGCTCGGGTTCGGGCGCGGTTGGCAGTTCGTCCGTCCAGCGCTCGTGACTCAGCCACACACCAAGAGCGGGCGTGAACTGTTTGGTCGTGGCTGCTGCGTAGGCCTCACCGAACGTGACGATCGTTTCGACCAGCTCGGGCAGCGACTTCTTCTTGGCCGCGATCTTGAACTGCTCCAGCGCTTTCTTGCGTTCGACCTTCTTGGGCCAGTGAGAATAGGCCTCATCGAATGCGCTCTCCATCGCCGCAGGTGATGACTCATTCACAAACCCAGACCCAAACCCAGACTTAACCCAACCCAATACAGGGGTGAGTGATGCATGGGTGCTTCCTGCATCCTTCATGCGTGATGCATGAAGCTCTCTCCGGGTCGCGCGAGGGTCATCTGCGGCGGGCATGACATCCGCTGTTGGGTGTGGCGGCTTCTGGTGTTCTCGCCAATGAATCACTGACAAGTAGTCGGTTCCGTCCACCGTGTACCGTGCCACCACGCCCGCTTCGGACAGGTCCCACAGCCACCCGTTCACAACGTCAGCGGTTACGTCCGGGTCGAGTGGGAACGTGTCAGCCTTGATTAGCAAGGGGTTGTCCTTGCCCTTGCCGTGATCGTCTACGTAGCCCCACAGCAGCACCCAGAAGTAGCGCACCTCGATGGGCCAGGAAGCCACCTTCTCGGACGTTCTCAGGTCATGCTTGAGCATTCGCGTCTTCGCCATGTCTCCTCCTTTCCTGCGTCATGCCGCCTTACTCCTTGCTTTCCATGCCGCCTGGTATTCGGCTTTCACTTCGGAGCACGACTTCTCAGCGGGGCAACCAGTCCGGCAGTTGAGCGCCTTGTATCCCGAGATGCTCCCGTGTTGCGCGGGCGTCTTGACCTGCATCGGTTCGCCGCGTTTTTTGCGTGCGTGCCGGTCTCGTGCTTTGGCGTTGGCGACTTCCCGGCATGACGGCTGACTGGTGCATTCGTCGCGGCATCCTGCTTGGTAGCCGCTGATGGTCCCGTGCGTGATCGGCTTGTATTCGCCTCGTTTGCGTGCTTCGTTGTAGTCGCGTTGGAATTTCCGTTTCGCTTCGACGCACGAGATGCCACCAGCGGCAACGTTGGGGCAGTCTTCGGTTCTGCATCCGCGTTGGTAGCCGGCGTTCGTTCCGTGCGATTGGGTGCGGGGTTTGCGCGGCTGTCTGGGTGCGGCTTGTTTGCGCGGTTTCCGGTTGGCTTCTTTCCGCGCCAACCGTTCCGCTTCACGTTCCGCCACTTTCGCTTCAGCACGCGCAACCTTCTCAGCGTGCACTTCGGCAGCTTCGAGCGCCAGGATGTCGGCGGCTGTCATGCCCTCATCCATGCGGACCCTGAATCGCCAGTCGCCCACGTAGCGCCGTTTCGCGTCCCGGCAGGTGATACCCGACAGGACGACACCGGAACATGCGGCAGAACGGCAACCAGCGTCGAACCCGGACGGTGTGCCATGCGGGAAGTTAGGGGCGTGCGGGTTCATGCTGTGGCCTCCTCTTCGAAGTCGAATGACATCTGTTCGATGCCGATTGTTGGCAGTTCAGCGACTGGCGCGAGCTGCCGTGACGGGATCTCGGTGAAGTCCGCGCAGGCGATTTCCACTTGCGGCGCGACCCCGTGCCACTGTTCGCGGTAGATGCTGGTGTCAACGCCAGCCCCCGCTTCCAGCTGGATGCCCGTCTGCTCAACGAACCTCAGGTACTCGCGGTTCTCCTGGCGCTCGTAATAGCGCGCGCCCGAGAACCTGAACCCTGCCGATTGCTGCGGGATGATGAAAACCCCGAAGTCCGCCAACTGGGATGCGATCTCGATAGTGCGGTACTCGAACTTTGAGCCGGTGTACTGGCCCTTCTCCCCGCCCCCGGTCTTGATGTTGCCGAACGGCGGGTTACTGATCGCAGTGTCGAAGTGCCCAAGGTTGGGCAGGTCGAAGATGCTGCCGCAAATCCACGTAGCTTCGGGGAGCATCTTCTTGCCGATCTCGACGTAGGCCGGGTTCAGCTCGATGCACACAATCTCGATAGGCGTTTCGCCGTTGCCTCGCTCCCACGCCTGTCTTTGCCAAACGGCCAGCGAGAGAGTGCCGATTCCTGCGCACAGGTCGATCACGCGCCCGCATCTGCCCACGTCGAGTGCGGCATCGTGCGCCATGTCCGGGGGCGTGAAGAATGCGCCCGCTGTCGAGTTGACGTGATTGGCCGACTCTTGCCAGTTGAGCTGGATGAACTCTTTCTCGTCGTTCGTGAGCGTGTCGCTTTCGAGTAGGAGGACCGCCTCGGCGTGCGCCTTGGCCTCCAACTTGGTTAGCTTCGCCATTACCGCGCACCGTCCGCTTCCTTGACCCGCTGCCACTCGGCAAGGATCGCGGCGTTGATGTCGTCGCCGGCGTGTGCAGCCTTAGCCGCTTTCCCGAGCGCGACGATTGCGGACAGGTCGCCGGATGTGTCCGCCAGTTCGGACAGCCAGTCCCTGCCCGATGTGCCCACGGGTGCGGGGCTGTCGGGGAGGGGTTGGACGGTGAACATGGCGCTCTTGCCACGCTTGACCAGCAGCGGCACCTTCAACGGCTTGTCGATGCCGCTCATGTGGCTGATGCGCGTGCCCCCAACAGTGTCGTTGCCGAACTGCACAGACGGGTCGCAATACAAGGTGACACGCTGGCCGGCGTACTTGGACCCGTCGAGCCCCCACGCAGCGGCCATTACCCGCAACATCGACTTCCCGGGTCGCCACGGTCGGGGGAACTCGGCAAGGTGGAAGTTCCACGGCTGCTCTGCGTTGTTCTTCGTGATGCGTTCGATGGTGAACGTGCGCGGCCCAGCAACCAGCTCAATGGCGTCCAACTGGTCAGACTTGGGCGCGATGCTTTGTGACATGTCCATCAGGTGAGGCTCATTTCTGCGAAGTAATCAATGCGTTCGGTCGTCGGCATGCCAGCGGTGGCAGCCTCATATGCGGCGATCATCTCGGCGGCCGTGTCCTCGAATACGGCAACGGCGTCGAGGATCGCTTCGTGCCAGCGCCGGTCGGGCAGTACGCGCTTGACCCAGAGCTTCATCCCGCCGCAGTAGGACACGTAGTCCAGCCATTTACGGCCACTCACCAGGAGCGCGGCCTGACATTGGGCGATGTTCTCGAGCGGCACTTCGTCAGCGAGGACCGTTGCGACGTGCTTCTTCGGCTTGCGGGTCTTGATCTCGATGAGGCCTTCGTCGCCAACAACACCATCGGGCGAGTACCCCAGCCGGAATCCCCAGTCGTCGCGAACCAAGAAGCCCACCTCGCTGACGGGTGCGTAGTGCTCGCTGTACTTATCGCGGGCCATCGGTTCGCTGAAGTGCCCGTTCTCCATGTCGGCTGACGTGTAGCTGTCATCCGCGTAACCGGTGATGCGTTCAGCGGCGAGTTGGGCAGTCAGGCTGCGGACCTCGACGTTGTTGGCAACCTTGATGGTTTTCGGAGTGATGAGTTGCCCGATCACGGACGCGGTGACGATCCCGCATCTCGCCTGCAGCCACTCATCCGACCCCTGCTCGAGCTGCTCGTAAATGTGCAGGCTCATAGTGCCTCCGCCATCTCTTCGAGGTCGCCCAGGTAGTCGTCGGCACCCTTGTAATCGCCGCGGTCGAACGCTTCGTACTGGTCTTGCGTGTAGGGCAGTAGCCCGAATGAATCGCTCATGCGTCGTCCCCTTCGATCTCGTAGGCGGAATCCGGCAGCTGATACCGCTGCCGGATGATGTCGCCGGTCATTTCAAGAGCACTGTCGTCAGCGCCGAAACGGTTTAGGTCTGCCCAGAATCCGGTTGGGTTGGTGAGCGTGAGCGTCCACCCGTAGCGGTCCCTGTGCGCCCAGCCCTCGGAGCCCTTGGGAATCCAGTGGTCCTCACCTGCGGTTGGATAGTTCAGCGCCCGCGTCGTCCGCACGCGCTCCCAGATGATGGGCACTTGCCCGTAGTCGAGAATTGGCTTAGGGAGGCTCATGCCGCCACCTCCTTTACCGTGAACTCGAAATGCGGGACGGCACCTTTCTCGTAGCGGATCTCGGGTATGTGATCCACCAGATATTCGGGTGTGTCGTCCGGGATTATTTCCGCGTCAACCAAGCCATCGACTAGCGCTTTCAACGTCGGTGTGGCATTGATTCCGTCGCGTCGGTGCTTGGTTGCGACGACCCAAACAAGGTGCACGTCGATGCGTCCCAGCTCGGGAATGTGGCGTGCTTTCGCGTGCATCATGGATCGCACGTCACTGATCGTCCGCGCTTTGATCGCCCAGTGCTTCCACCGTTGGTTCAGGTGGATGGGCGGCGACTTCCACGGGAAATGGAACGTCGTCGTGAACGGTTCAATGGGCGCATCCGTGTACACGTTGGCGAGGATGCCGTCAGCGTTGAGGCTCATGCTTCTTCGACCCAGTAGTAGTTGTCCCAGTCGAAGTTGATTGACATGCCCATTTCGACTCGTGCGATCTGGTCCGCACTCTTGCCGGTGGTGTCGATGCGGCGGATCTCTTCATCCGTGGCTCGGCTCTTGATTACGAGGGCGCTCATGCCTTCACCTCTTCCATGTGTCGAGCGGTGAATGATGCGCGAATGCTCACCCGCGCCGATTCGTCAGCGCCCATCGACAGTGACCACCACGCACAACCGGTGCAGTGCCCGACAAGGTTGCCGTCCTGCGTGCGAATGAACATTTGGTGTCTCACAGTCGCCCCGCAATCAGCATCAGCGCGTGGTACGTTGGCGATCTCGTACTTGCCGTTAGCTGCCGCCTGTTCCGCTTCGGCGCTGTGGTCGGTGGGCAGTGTCCGTCGCAGCTGGTCGTGCTGGCCGATAGCAACAATTCCTGCCTCGTAATCTTCGTCACTGAGGCTGGTTCCTACGTGGCGGAACCACTCGCCCAGCGGGTCGGGAATTGCTCTCGAATCGTCAAGCCACCCTTCCGGCGCTCCGAGGATGTCGCTGATCTGTTCAATTGGGTTAGGCATTGTTGCCACTTTCGTGGTGCGCTTTTGCACCGAGGTAGAGGACGGTCACCATGACGGCGAATCCGGCGAGGATGGGGAGCGCGGGCCACACGAACAGGCAGCCGGCGAGAACGGTCAGGAAACCGATCGGGAAGGCGACGTGGAATGCGAGGTTCATGCGAGGTCCGCCAGTAGCGCGTCTGCGAGGGTGAGGGCAGCATGGGTGAAGCGACTGCCGGACCCTTCTGGCAGGTTGCCGTACTCGAGCGCCAACCGCAAGACGGCCAGTTGCGCGTCGATTGTTCGGTGCAAAGCGGCGATCAGGTCGGCGTGGTGTGGCTCCACGAGATCAGCGATAACCTCTCCGCCGCGTGCTGACCGAATGGACGAGTCACCGTCGCCGCCCGACACCGAGTAGCAGTGCTCCCAGCCGGGCAGGCATCCCTTGTGCAGTCGGCTCAGGCTCTCAATGGCCGCTTGGATCTTCTCTGTCGCGTTCATCCCGCATCCTCCGTGTGTTCGGTCTTGCATCGCGGGCATTCCCACGTCAGTTCGGTTAGTGATAGTTCCGGGTCGTACCAGGCGTCCACGAACCCGTAAAAGTTGCAGATCACCCCGTTGTCGTCCTCGTGTTCGCATAAACGGATCGGGGTTCGCAGCTCGGCACGTTGGCCTGACGAGATCACCGCGACCACACCCAGACCGCTGTGAGGCCGAACGGGACCAAGATGATGGCGACGTACAAGGCGACCTCATGCCACGACATGAATCGGTCGTGTCTTGCGTGGCGTGCGACCGGGCGAACCTCAACCAGCGCCCGGTACGTTTCGGGGCACTCGCACTGACCGACGCCGTCCCAAATGTCGAGCTGGGAAAGGTCAGTGCCGGGGCGGATGTACGTTGCGCGGCGGGTCATGCGAGCGCCCAAACCGCTGACGCGCGACCCGAAACTGTCGGGCGCACCTCATCAGACGCAACCAGCACACCCTTCTTCGCCAAATCACTCCGGCGCTTCCGAGGCGAATCAGGGTGCGTGTCATACCCGAAGAACTGCCGGTAAGCGCGAGACAGTTCCTCATCCGTCATGCCGCCCAAACGGGCGAACAAGAAATGCACCTGGGCTTCGACAGCAGCACGAGCACTGTTCGAGTCCGCCGCATCATGTGACGTTCGGGGATCGGACAGGCGTGCTCTTGCCGTGTCATCTGGCAGAATGGTTTGTGTTGACATTTGCTTTCCCTTCCGGCCTCCGACTTGCACTCGGGGGTCGATTGTTTGTGTGGATTGGTTGACGCCTGGCCGGTGGGATTTGTTCGCCCCATCGTGTAGATGAGATGGACCCGACCAGGCTTGTGCCACGCCCGGGGTATGATCCCGGCACCTTCCGCGTGAGCGTCTTGATGAGCCGATAGTGCGCAGCCGACTGCCTCGTGATCGCTTAGCCCGCTACGGGCACCCAATGGGCCATCTACAGTCATGTTTGTTACCGGCCCGCGAGCTGCTAGTCGCATGTCCGGCTTGCGGATTTCCGTCCACACCCCTCACGTCAGCTACGACGGAGGGCACCCCTTCTTTGTCTTCGGGGTATCGCTGTGGAGTTGTCAAAGAGCTGTCGCGTCCCCTCCCTGCCGGGTAGACAGTTCTGAGGAGCTGGTGAAACTTGCCGCCATTTGGGTAGCGCGGCGCGTGCCCTAACCGCTTATGAAGGCGAGAAAGGGCTGTGAGGATTACCTGAGTAGGTGGATGGTGAACGCGGCCCGGTTCAGGTGGCGGTCATCCGCAGAACAAACCAGGTCCATCAGCGGACCATCCGTGTCAACAGGGGTGCCGGACGGGGCGGTGATGAGGATCATCAGGTCACCTCCCGGTCGAATGGGCGGGATAGGATCCAGGCTTTGAGTTCGTCGGCGTCGATGACGCGCTTGCTTCTGACGTATCGGACGTTCAGGTTGCCGGCCTCGATCTCACGCTCAAGTGTTGTGACGGATACGCCGGTTGCTTCGGCTGCGCCTTTCATGGAGTAGGCGAGCGGCTGTGCGGTGAGGGTTGCCATCAGGCATCAACCTCCGTGCGGTCTACAAACGCAGAAAGCCCCACGCCGAGAGCCGCGCAGATGGTGTCAAGCTCTTCAAGGTAGAAGGGCGACTTTCCAGCTAGGCGGTTTCTCAGCGTGGGGACTTTGATGCCGGTGGCGGCAGAGAGCGATACGACGCTCACCTGCTTACGTGCCAGCTCGGCCCGCAGTTCAGCTGCGGTCCGTGCTCTTCTTCGCTCCGTGGTTCCCATAATCGATACAGTATCACAAATGGGAAGTGAGGGGAAGAAAGTTTTGTTTTCTTTTCAAATGTGGCATTCTATTGATATGCCATCAGGGTCTAAGCAGCCTGGCGCGCTCTCAAAAGAGGTCGCGGCAATTCTGCGAGCGCAAATAGCCCGCCGCAGCCTGCGACAAGATCACCTCGCGCAAGCGGTGGGACTGTCACAGGCTCAAATATCGGGCATTCTCAATGGGAAGAAACTTCTCGACATTGAGCAGCTCGACCGCATCTGCTGGGCAATCGGCCTCAAGTACCGCGATGTCGTTGCGGAGGCCGACAAGGCGACAATGAGCCGGCATGCGGAGAAGGATTGGCATGTCAACCCGCTCTAGAACTCGGGCAGGCTTTCGACCCACGCGTGCAGGTCGGTGCTGAGGATTAGCGCCTGATCGTTCAGCCTGCGCGCCCTGAGAAGGCCGCTGCGTATCGCTGCGGCAATGTCGCTCTCCTTGACTGAAGCCGCCTCGGCTGCCGATTCGATGCAGTGCGCGATTTTCAAAAGTCATCCCCCGATAGTTCGATACCGCTTCGTATATGTAAACCGTATGGGATGCCACCGACAGTTGCGGGAGGTAGAACGGTTGCTACCGATAACCCCCCGGCTGGCGGTTTCCCGCCCCCATCGGGGCATAATCTGGCCCTTGTCGGCATAAAGGGGGACCGCCCCCCCGGCCCCCTTACTGGGGTGACTTTGCCTCAATCATGCGTGCAGACATTGACGACATTGCCTCGGCAAGCTGTCGGCGGTCCACGTTCATGTACCCCATCGACACGGCGTAGGAGCTGTGCCCGAGGATCTTCATGATGATCGGTTCCGGCACGTTCGCCTCGAGCAGTAGGGACGCGGCGGTATGCCGTGCGCCGTGGAGTGGGACCTTCAATGCGCCGGCACGCTCGAGGACCGCATGCCAGGCCGCGAGATCGTTGCGCGGGTCAATGGGGGAGCCGTCGAGGGGGAGGGTGCGACCGCGCTTGTCTTTCTTCGGGTCAGCGGTCCACAGGAGGCCGTGCGGGTTGGGCTCGTTGTCTGCCGCTATGGTCTCAATGCGTTTTTCGATGATCGCCCTGAGCGGGTCCACGAGCGGGATTGGTCGCTTGCCCGCGTCGGATTTGGGGCGCGACAAGTACAGGCCACCGGTGAGGTGGCGGTGTTCCCAGTCGGCGGGGGCGGTGAGTTTGCGGTCGGGGCAGTCGGTCCCGCGTTTCTTACCGCACGGCCACTTCCGCTTGCCCTCGTCGTCGGCACCGGTCGGGTCGCCGCATCCGTGTTCCCACGAGAGGCGCTGTAACTGCCATGACAGGTCGAGGTCGTCACCAACCCGGTCGAGTTCGATGCCGAGCACCTCGCCTTGTCGCGCGCCAGTGAGTAGCGCCGCCCACCACCGGGACGCAAGACGATCCGGCGCAACGCCGTTCTCCGGGTCGCCCGTGACCGCCTGTAGCACTTTCAGGCCGTCGAGCGGCGTGAGTACGGCAAGGTTGGGCCGCGCCTTCCTGGGGGCATCTGCGCGGTCGGTAACCTTCGACGTGACACGCCCCTCGCGTAGCGCGTATTCGAGAGCGCGGGACAGGATCGAGTACGCAAGGACCGCCGTGGGCTGCAACCCTTTAGCGGCAATGTCGTCCTCCATCTTCCGGACGTGCGCGGGGGTTAGTTTCGCCAGCTGCACCCGCCCGATAGACGGGATGATGTGATTCTCGATGACCGACCGCCACGTCTTTTGCGTCGTGGGCCGGTTCTGCTTCACTGCGATGGTGTTGAACCAGACGCGCAACCACGATTCGAGGGTTTGCCCGGTTGTGGGGATGTCGCCGCTCTTGGCAAGTTCGCGCCGCAGCTCTGTCAGCTTCGCCTCGGCTGCCGCCTTCTGCTGGCGCTCGGTGCCCTTCCGTGGCACTACGCGCACGACACGGCGAGGCTTGCCCCCGGTGGAGGGCAAAGAGAGGGCAGCGCACCACCGGTCGTCAGACTTGCGGTGGTAGACGCTGCCCTCGTTGTTTACGCGCTTGGCGGGCTTGTCGTCGCCCATGTGGGTCCCCTTTGGGTTAGCGGCGGGGGAGACCCGAACTCCCCTGCACTCTTCTTCCGTGGTTGCTCCACTCCGCTCCGGTGCGGATGCCGAACGCCTCGGGTCTTCTAAATGAGCGTCGGGTACACTTCATGCTGTCACTTCCTTATCTGAGGTTTGGTTGTGGCTGAGGGCTTCGGAGTTTGCAGACTCCGGGCCCTCGTTTTGTTACTGCTGGGCGGAAAGTTCCCGCCACTGTTCGCGGAGGCGTTTGAACTCGGCGGCATGTGCCGTGGCCTGCTCCACAAATCCTTCAGCCAGGAGGTGGGCGCAGGTGCCGGCGAGTCGTTCCGTCCGGTCCCATAGGCCGTCCAGCTGCTCCCCGCGAGCTTTTGCCGCTTCCCACTCGCCCTCTTGTTCCTTCGTCATGTCCACAATCTAGGGGGTATAGCAACCGTATAGCAACCCCTAGATGCAACATGGGGTAGATAGGGGATTAGGAAATCGCGTGATTATGCGGAAGTTGCGTAAAGACAGGGCACAAAAAACCTGTACCGATTCACTCGTAATGAATAGGTCATCAGTTCGATTCTGATAGGCGGCCCCATATAAACACCGGGAAGTAGCCAGCAACAGGCGGGGCGGGTATAGCAACGCCGATAGCAACGTCACAATTTGGTTACAACCGGCGTACACTCCCCGTCATGGTTGACCCTACTCCCATTGACCCGCCGTCTTGCCCGAGCTGTTTGCACAGGTGTGAGGCGGCGGGTTCTGTTGGGCGCCCTTTCTGGTGGTGCCCCTACTGCAAGGTGGCGGTGCTGCACTAACGACAAAACCGGCCCCCCAGCCGGTCCCGTTTGAAGAGACAAGCTAGGGGGCCAAGGGTTTCGTGCAGCTTCTACGCTTCGTGCGCGCCGTCGTCAGCGGGCACGTTCGGCACCGCGTAAACAGCAACCGCTCCGAGGATGGATACGACGAGCTGCACCCAGCCGATGTATTCGCCGGGGATGAGTCCGACGCCTGCTGAGACGATGACGGTGAGGATCGCGGCGATGAACTTCGCGTATGCCTGAATCTTGGTGAACATGTGTTAGCTCCTTTTGCGGGGGTCGGTTTGTTCAATGTCGCGCCGGGGTACGAGTCCGGCACCGTGGCTTTTCTTGACGGGTCGTTGTTCGGTTTGCGCGTCGATGAGGGCGATGAACATGGCCCAGAACAGGACGACGAGGATGGCGATGAGTGCGAGTTTCACGATGTGTTCGCCGGGGTAGTCGAAGAGGCTGTTGGTGAGGTAGAACAGCACCAACGCGAGCATGGCGATTTTCTGGGTCATGAGGATGCGCCCTTGCCATGTCGCCCACCACGGCGAATGCCGCGCGTACCGGTAGATGAATCCGGCGAGTGGGATTGTTGCGAGGGCGAGCATGGTTTCGGTTACCCAGTGCATTAGTGCCCCCTTGCGACGTGCATGTTCAAGCGTTCGATGAAGTGGTTGCGTTTGGCGAGCTCGTGCATTTCCGTCACGACGGCTTGCACTTCATCGGTGCGCGCTTCGGCGTTGGCCAAAGAATGGTCGGCGTCCACAATGGCTTGCTGCGATTCGCCTGTGGAGCTGCCGCGAAACCTAACCCACCACTTCATGACGGATCACCGCCCACATGCGGCAACGAACTGATGACCTTTTGTGAGGTGCGGTTCGCGTCGATGAGGTCGCTCACTTGGTCTGTGAGGATGTGGTTCGCTTGGTCGGATTTGAAGAACGCTGTTTTCCAGTCGTCGCGTTCGCCGCGTATCTCGTCCACTGCTGCCCTTGAGTAGAGGCGGCCCGTGAGGATCGCGTAGATGATGTACGTGACGATCCCCGCGAGGGCCACCTGGTCTAGCTTGATTGAGGCTAGGAACTCCTGCCACATGGGGACCTCCATGGGTCAGCGGTGCGTGTTCAGTTCGTGCGCGCAGATCCGGTTTTCGGCAGCGTGGGTGAGTGGTCCGGGTACGCCGTCGATGCGCCCGGTGTATCCGAAGTGCGTTTTGCCGATGGTTTGGATGGCGGTCCAGTAGTTGCGTCCGGGGAGCCCGTCACGGTCGGTGGTGGTGTGCGGCCCGTTCTTCCACCCGTTGCAGGCTTGCGCGGTGATCTTGATGCGCGCCGTGTCCGTGTTGGGCCCGTTGATGCCGTCGATGGGCCCCGAGTAGATGCCGCGCTGTTTGCCGAGGGTTTGCACGCGCCCGTAGTAGATGCTGCCGGGGATGCCGTCTTGTTCGGTGGATGTGTAGCGGTGTTCGCCTTCGCCCTTGGTTGGCGTGCTCGGTGCGGGCTTCGGCGCAACGTCGGCGGGGATCGACCCACCCACGCTTGTGCCGCCACCCTTGCCGCCAGTTGGTGCCGCGAGGATTGCCCGTGCACGGTTGACGATCCAGTCGAGATCCAGTCCACCGGGGCAGGCGGTCGCGTAACTGTCACCGAAGCGCGTGTACACCTCACGGTGCCCGATGACGTGTTCCCGGTCACAGGGGATGTCGTAGCGCTTGCACCAGTCGGCGGTGACCTGTGCGGCTGCTTCCTGCGCCGCATCCGACACGGGCCATGAGCCACCAGCCGACTGGTTCTCGATCTCCGTGGTCAGCGCTTGGCTGTCGAAGAACTGGCTCGAGAGTGACCATGCGCGCTTCTCTTCGGGGACGATGCCCACCTTCTCGCCCTCGTTGCTGATGGTGATGTGGCAGGAACCTTCCTTGCGTCCGGTGCGCCACGACTCGATGACAGCCTCAAACGAGGTGCCCGCTTCGTGGTGGTGGACGATGTACTTCGGTTTCGCACCGTTCGCACGCACGTCCTGGTTCGGGGTGGGCACGACGCGGTCCACGAGTTTGCTGTACGTCATGCGGGTCTCCTAACGAAAAAAGCCCCGCATGTTGCGAGGCGGTGGGGGTATGCGAAACGGGGGGAACGAGGTAGGACGGGCCGAGCGGCTAAACTCGCCCCATGTCATCTCGGGGGAAATCACGCAAACGTCGGCGCAAGCAATCACGGGGCCCTTCATGGTGGGCGTTGGGTGCAGTAGGCGGGTTGGCTGTGCTCGCCATTGCCCTCACCATTGCGGCCCTAGGCTCCGCGCCTTCCCCCGTGGCCGCTGGCACAACAGGCGGCTCGATGAGCACGTTCACGCCTCCCGCGGACACGCGGGTTCGCTTTGCCGCGTTCGGTGACTCAATCACCCAAGCCGATAGCCCCGACTATTCGCACCGCAAGATCGGGCAGGGCTCGTGGGTGCACTGGGTTGGCGACGACACCGCATTCGCAGGAGGTTGGGCGCTCGGTGGGTCGCAGACATCCCTGATCGCCAGCCACGCCAAACCCGTCGATGCAGATGTGCTGGTTCTGATCGTCGGGACGAACGACCTCGGCAAGGTGTCCTTTGATGTGAGCGCGGCGAACATTGATCGGATCGTGAAGAAGGTGGGCATAAGCAGGGTCATCGTCGGATCGGTGCCCCCGTACACGCCCAATCCGCAGCTCGCCATCGACTACAACGACGACCTGCGCGAGTTGGCCGAATCTCGCGGCTGGGGGTTCGCGGACACCAACGCTCCCCTTGGGGATGGCACGAACTACACGCCCGAGCTGACGATAGACGGCGTGCACCCCACCGTCGAAGGTGCGAAGAGGATAGCCGAGGTCATCCACTCGGCTATCCTCGCGCCTTAGATCGCTACTGCACTTATCGCCCCACCGTTTGCGACAGTGAGCCGGTACTTGGTGCCGTCCGGGCTCGTCACCACGAACCCGCCAGTCTGCGTGAACGTAGTCGCTGCGATCTTCTGGTACGGGCTGGGCTTGGGGAACTCCCAGCCGGGCCATGCTGCGATGAACTCCGCGATGGCACGCTTGGCGGGCTTGGCGTAGTGCGTGCCGTCGCCCCACCACCCGTTCACCCCGTCCGGTGTGCGCCGGAGATACTTCGGGTCGAACGGGTCAGCGACCACCGAGGCAATGTCGATGACGTTCGGGTACGTCTGCTTCAACCATGCGTTGAACTGCGTGCGTACCGACTCGTACGCCGGGTTGTTGCCGATGGTGGCCGTCGGCGTGCAGGTCAGGTGAACAGGAATCATCCCGTCCGCCTTCGCCTTGCTCACCATGCTCGTCACGGCACCCTGCACGGTGGCGAGCGTGGCACCGTTGGCGATGTCGTTGATGCCGCCCTGAATGATGACGTACTTGGACACAGGGGCGAGCGGGGTGATGTCGGTTGCCCACCGTGCGTCCATGTCGGTGAGCTTGTTGCCGCCGATGCCGCGATTGAACGTGTGCACGTTCAACAGGCCAGCGAGGTAACCCATCCACTCGCGGGCAGCTTGCGCGTCCGTTGAACCGCTGGAGCCCTGCATTGTCGAGTCACCGATGCCAGCGATCCCGTCAACTGCCGCTGTGCCCACGTCATCGACCTGGAACCCGCCAACGTAAAGGTCGAGTGCGCCGCCGTCAGCATTCCCCTGGAACAGCCAGTACAGATCGCCTGCCGTGCCGTCCGCATACCCATTGGCCGGGTTAGTGAAGCGGGCAACGGTGGTCGTGCTGGTTGCCTGCACAAGCTCCCACACGCGAGTCAGCTTGTTCGGCTGCACCAGCTTCTGCCCGTGCCCGTTCACAGAGCCGGTGCTGAGGTAGCGCATCCAGAAGAACTTTTCGACGTCCGAGTCGGAGAGCACGTAGTAGCTGAGCAGGTACCGGCGACCCGTCGTGAACAGTGGGATACCGAGGCCGGTCAACTGTGAGCGGAGACTGCCGTAGAAGTCCGCGCTCGTCAGGCGGGTGAGGGTGATGCCGTCAACGGTGATCTGCGCCGTGCCTTTGGCTGCGGTACTAGCAACCGCATATGCAGCGTTAGAAAGATCCTCCGTGTACCGCCACAGGTTGCGCCTGTTGCCCGCCACGATGTCGTTGTCGAGGGTGATCTTGTCGGTGAGCGGGTTGACCCCGATCTCCTTACGGACGCCAACCTTCAGGCCGGGCTTCGGGGCATCAATCGTTCGCTTGTCCACCGGGGAAGGCGAAAGCGTTGCCTGCTGCACGAAGTCTGGAGAACCGGCGAACCCGGTCGCCTTGATTCCGGTGAATGTGACAAGCGCATCCTTCGTCGGCCCCGGATTCGTGACCATCGTCGCCACGACATCGTTAGCTGGGGCGGTGAACGTGCCCTCCGCCGCTTCCGCACGAGTGGCGGCATCTTCGGCACGTGTGGCGGCGTCCTGAGACGCTACGCGATCCTCAACAGTGATGAGGGTGACCTCGCCGGGCTGCGCCGACTCCCCGAACTCGATACGTGTAACAGCCAATGGGTTCTCCTAACGAAAAAAGTGAAAGCGCCTCCGCGGCGGCGAGAGCATAAAAGATCAGTGAGGGGTTATTACCAGTCGAGCTCCCACTCAAGGCGCAGCAAATGCTTCACGCCCGAGTTGGTCAACCCCGTGCCGCCATACCCGGTGGGGATCGCCATGATGCCGTTCACCAGCTCGTACCCGGACGGCTGCCCGTTGCTGGTGATGCCCGCACCCACATACCTGGAGGACGGGTCTTGCGGGCGCAATGGGTCGGGGATGGTCAGAATGTTGCCAAGGGTTGCGCCAGTGCCAGCAGTTACGCCACCCAAGAGCACGCACACGTTTCCCTGCCTGCGGATGCGCGGCTTGTAGTTCGACGTGTTCAGTGCCGTCCAGCCGGTGCCGAACGTGACAACATCGGTGAAGGTCGCCACCCCACCGGATACGAACCACCCAGCGCCGTCCCACTTGTAGTCGGTTTTGGTGTCAGCGACGAAAATGCTCCGGCCCACCCAGTTGCCAAGCGTGGGCAGCGATGAAGCTGTTGCCACCGTCTCGCCAACCAGCGGATCGAAGTGCTCATACACTGCGGTGATCTGAGCTGGCCCCAACATGGCGCTGCTGTTCGTGATCGGGGTGTAATTGGTGCGTCCGGTCATGCTATCTCCCAACAAAAAGGCCCCCGTGTTGGGAGCCAGAAAACGGATGATTAGGGGGTTACGTCTGCCACTTCATGTAAATCTGCCCAGACGTTGCGGACGACGCATACTGCCGCCAGCCATGGCCCGCGTAGAAGCCGACACCGAACGATTCACCCCTCGCGAGCGCACCAGCGAACGGCATAATGTCTATGGTCCGCGAGCCACCAGGGACCGTGATCGCACCCGACAAAGCAGGCTCACCGGCGCGCGTCTTGGCCGTGTGCGTGCCCACCCGTGAGGCGGTACCGGGAACGTTGTCCCAGTTCTGCCGCAACGTCAGAGTCGCCTCAAGCAGAACCGCACTGTCAGGTATCGTGTCCGCGATCTGCGCCCCGTAGAAATAGAACGCCGACCGGGAGTCGGACACCTCCACAAGGTTCCCCTGATACGCGCCACCCCGGAAGTTCCCCGAGTCAGTTGCGGAGAACGTCTGAGAACGGACCGAAGACACCGGAGCTGGAGCAGGAGGCGGCGGCTTCTCGACAGGGACAGCCTGCCCCGAATACACCGCAATGACCATGCGGCCCTCATGATCCAACCGCACCCGCGAACCCGAATCGAAAGCGTCACCCTGCGAATACCCGTAAACGTACGACACGCCATCATCGCCAAGGATGTTCACCAGCCCACCAGAGGGCACTGTCGAAACCGTGCCCTGCGGTGCTTTCGCTATCGGCCCCAAGCACACCCGCGCGGTCCCAGTGAAAAGCACCTGCACCTTATCGCCCGGCCACGGCACCTGACCCACCATCGGCATGGTCTGGTCACCGCCGCCAACATTCACCACTGCCGTCTGCGCCGCCAAATCTACCGACACGCACTCGCCTTGAGACGTTGACGTGAGACCCTTACGAATCTCCGCCTCGCTGATCGCCAAAGACCCGCCAAGACTCATCAGGACTCCTCCGCAACAATCAGGGAAACCGAGACACCAGCAGTCGGGTCCAGCGGGTACGTCAGCGACGACACCTCACCCAGGACAGCGCGCCCCTGCCGTGGGTCACGCATCCACCCGAAGTCGCCCAAGTCCAGCAGCAACGCCTCCGGGCCGCACACCACATCCACAACCCGGGAACGCTGCGTAGACACCCGCGCCAAGATCGTCTTCGCCGCCGTGTTCACCGCCGACTGGGTTGTATAAATGGGCGACTCATGCCGGAACGTGCGACCACCAGCGCGAGACACGGCCAACGGGTCCGACTCGTCCTTGATCATCGCGAACGCAACCAAGTCGTTATTGCTCGAAGACCGCACCTGCACCTGGTTGTAATAGTCATTCGACATGCCCTCACGCCACGTGATGACACCGGCAATGTCGAACACGGGGACAGTCGCCGTCAACCACGCATCCTTCACACGGGCCGTGAGCACGCCCTCACGCGTCAAATGAGGGTCGCCCCCCAACAGCCCGCACAGGGTCGTGATCGCCCCTAAACGGTTGTCGTACACCGTCGAAGGCGGCACCGGCTGATCCGGCAACGACTCCTGCACCGGAATAGGGGACAGCCGCCGCAACTCGTCATACACCGTGTTACCCGCGACAGGGCCCTCAGCGTTCAGGAAATCGTCTGCCTTGATCTGCTCGAACCGGTCATCCAGATCAAGACTCACCGACCAGCCCGTGACAACATCACCGCGCCGGAACTCCTGCGACTCGGGGGCACCAGTGATACGGAACCGACCCAACTGGATCTCCCGCACATCACGGCCAACATTCACCGTCCGCCACACCGCGAGCTCCTGCCCATACGTCGCCAACGGGTCAGTCTTCGCCCGGGGCACCAACGACGACCCCCCACCGGCAACAACAACCGACCCCGTAGCCTGCACCTCAGCGTTACCGTTCAACGTGAACGAACCCGACGACAACGCAACCTCAGTGGTCAACGCCCCCAAATAGAACGCTGCAGCCCGAGAACCGCCCACCTGATGCGTCCGCAACGCAGACAACGTGTCATCATCAACCGACAGCATCAGACCTCCAATTAGGCAACAGCAGGCGGGTTCTGTTCCGCATCCAGCCACGTCGAATACGCCGCATTGAAATCAGCCCACGTCGGGAACGCGTCAATGTACGCCTGCCACGTCACCACCGGAACAATGATGCTCAGAGTCGAACGCGACACCTCCTGACCGGCGATGTCCCACACGCTCGCCGTGCCACCCGTCCTGGCATCGAACGGCACCCGGCTCGCCTCGGGAATCACAACATGCAACGCGCGCGGGACAGGCATCGGCGGCATCGTCCGCACCAGAACCTGCGTGCGCGACAACACATCATCGAACGCCACCTGATCGGCGTCGGTAAACGCGATCACCCGAAGGTTCAAACCCTCGAGCAAACCCTGCGCGCCCATGAGCGCAACCGTCTCGAGGCCGATCTTGTACACGGCCACATCACGTTTACGTGTCAGCGCTTCCGCGAACCGCAGCTCAGCATCCAGCCGCACCGCAGCGGACGGGTCCAACGGGTCGCTGATGATGACCTTCCCAACCGGGATGTCCACCTGCGTGGACGCCGAATCGGTGAACCCGAGATCGTTACCGTCCGCATCGAACTGCTGCGCCCGATACGTCACCGGCACACCAAACGGAACCTCATAGTCGGTGATAAACAACCCGCCCGAAGCAAACGCGCTCCCAGCGTGACGCACCGGAACCTGACCGTCCGAACTGATCTGATACACCGTCGCCGTCACAGTATCCGGCAGCATGTCATCAAACAGGACATCCACCCGAGGCGACGGCGAATCATCCGTGTAAGGAGTCAACGCCGGGTACGTGAACACCCGCTCCGACTCCGAAGCATCCGGCGTACCCAACCAGTACGAACTCACCGTGTCGCCATCGAACCAATCAATGACAGCAGGTGTTTTCGTTGCTGAAACCTTCGACGCCTGGAACGTATCACCGTTCGCCCAATCAACCCCATCAGTGAGGCTCACAGCGGCAGCAATAGAAATTGACGCGGCACCCGACGGCACGGCACCAAGATCAGAACCATCCATCGCCAAGCGGGTAATCACACCAGCCGGCACCAATGCCGTATCTGCATA
>Ga0157371_10001338_pt1 | contig 25928 bp, 23 predicted proteins | sample C45metaG_FD_113462 | JGI IMG/M metagenome (GOLD analysis project Ga0157371, IMG submission 113462) | Corn rhizosphere microbial communities from Kellogg Biological Station, Michigan, USA - C4-5 metaG | ecosystem: Host-associated > Plants > Roots > Rhizosphere > Soil | place: USA: Michigan...
AATGTATCGCAATTCAATAAAATGGCCTTGTGTTGCTCGCCAAATGCAACCGCAAATTGGTCCATAATACCCGAATTAACGCCCATAAACTTATTTTCTACATCCTTGGATAATAAAACAAGCTCAAGTTTAGTCAGTCCCAAATTTAGAAAATCATTCAAGGCATATGCCATGACTATTTCAATAGCTGCAGAGGAAGACAAGCCTGAAGCAATAGGGATATTTCCGTCAAAAAGAAGGTCAAATCCACTGATCTTTTTGCCGCGAAGCTGAAAGCACTCGATTACACCCAATGGATAGTTAAACCAATCGGAACCGCTCTTTTGATAGGAATCTTTTACTTCAATGGCATAATCTTGTGGGAAGTTCAAGCTTCCAAAACGAATTACATGATCATTGTTCGGCGATATGCTGACCATTGTACCCATTGTTATTGCACAGGGTAGTACCAACCCGCCGTTATAATCTATATGTTCACCGATTAGGTTTACCCGTCCCGGAGTAAAATATGTTGCAGCAGGTTCCTTGCCGTAGAGTTCCTTGAATTTACTTTCTAATTCAGCTTTCATTCGTGTTTTTGTGGTTTTAAGTCTATTTGATAATTGTACCACCGAAGATAGTCATTAACCAAATAACCCCAAGCCACATTAGCCGGATTATCGAAAAACTTATAGGGGTAAATGCACCTTAAAGGTCGTTCCTTCACCTACTGAACTTTCTACCTGGATGCTGCCTGCATGTTTCTGAATGAACTCTTTACATAGAACCAGACCTAAGCCAGTACCCATTTCATTGTTTGTCCCGGGATTGACAGCCTTCTCATCGAGCTGGAAAAGCTTATCAAGCATTTTGTTATTCATGCCCACACCATTGTCGACAACCGATATGCAAACCTGCTTCAAACCCGACGTCTCATCTGTGCGGATCTCAGAGGCTACGTGAACCATTCCGAAGTTCCTGGTGAACTTGATGGCATTGGAAATGAGATTTCTAAAACTGGTGTTCATCATATCCTCATCGCCTTGAATTTCTATGGATCCATTAACCAGGTTACTTACTTTAATATCCTTTTGCGCAGCAACGATCTTCAGTAAGTCTATATTATTCTGAACGCAGGTGTACAAGTTGATTCGGGTGGGCTTGAAGGCCATCGTACCGGTCTGACTTCTGGACCAAAGTAGAATGTTTTCAAGCAATTTTGCGGTTGTATCCAGGCTTGTCTGAAGCAGTTTGAACAAGCGCTTACGCTCATCCTCATCATTGTCAAAAAAGCTTTCTTCCAGGAAATGGGTCAGGGCTAATGTCGATGAGATTGGTCCCCGAAGGTCATGCGCCAAAATAGAAAAAAATTTATCTTTGGTTTGATTTGCTTTCTTTAACTCCTCTGAAGCCAACAGAAGCTGTTTATAGTTCTCCTCAAGCTCTTTTTTCTGTGTTTTAATCAACCGCTTCTGATAAAACTTCGTCATGTTATTACGCCATTGAATCACAGAAAGACCCAAGCAGGCGGCAAGCGTAATCAGCCCGATGGCCAGGTTAGAAAACAGGATATCCGAGTCATGCTGGGTGTTGCTGACGCCAATAAAAAAAAGAAGGTAGATAATTACCAGATACACGAATAGCCGAACCGGGTAGATTAACAAGCTTATGGAACTCACAACCGATATCAGCAGGAACGTGACAATGGAAGTAGAGACCGTTTGATTGTATATCGAACATACGGTTCCCCAGATGGCCATCACGAGGAGAATGACATGAGGAAGCTGCTTGTTCAGGAATGTATATTTTGGCTTACTCCAGGCTATAAACGTCAAAATAAACAGTAAGCCACTGATAATTGCAATGGACAAATTCAGCTCAAGTATATCCTTTTCCCAATCGATAAAGTAAACACCCTGATATTTTGCGTTATGAGAATAAGTAAAAGAAAGAATCAGCGCCACAGGGACCGCTATACCGGTTAGCATAAACGATCTGATCAGATTGACGTGCCTGATCTCGTCTTCAATGTATTTTTTTGGCAAAGCATCCATTTTAGAATGCTTTAAGAGAACGTTAATGAGATTTATCATATGGTTATCACAAATTTATATTAAAATCTTGGATTACCTATACAGGAAAATATTTCCAGAACGAAAGATCTAGTTCATCCGGCACACGCTTGAAACCGCCAGGTAGCGGCATCGGTTCAACCCCGGTGCAAACAGGGCCCAAACAGGGCCTAAACAGGGCTCAAACAGGGCGATTTGCCATGCTTAAACCCCGTGGAATGCCTGTTTAATTCAAGGGTAATAAAGACATAGATCTGGGCTGGTCAGCAGGCTACATGGCGCGCACCAAAGCGCGCGTTTTATTTTGAAAGCGAAGAAAAAGAAGGAGAGAGGCCGTAAGAAGTCCCAGGGTTAGTCCGTACCATATGCCATTCACACCGATTTTAAGGGTGATGCCCAGAAAATAGCCCAGCGGAATGCCGATGACCCAGTAGGCTACGAAGGTGATAAGGGTGGGGATATTCACGTCGCCAATGCCGCGCAATACACCTAAACCAACCACCTGTGTACCATCAAACAGCTGAAAAAATCCTGCTATGATCAACAATTGAGCAGCAATCGCAACAACTGCATGATCTTCCGTGTAGATATAAGGTAATATGTTGTTTGCGATTACGAATAGTAACGCTGTAAGGCTCATAAAAGCAATGATCACATGGTAGCTTGCGATTGCCGAACGTCTTAATTCCTGATAAGCCTGCTTACCTAAGTTGTTCCCGGTTTTGATGGTCGCAGCCGAAGCGACACCACTCGCCAGCATATAGGTCACAGCTGCGAGATTAATGGCAACCTGATGGGCAGCCTGCTCGACGGTGCCGATGGTGCCAATTAAGATGGCCGCACCACTAAATGCACTGATTTCAAAAGAATACTGCATCGCTACAGGGGCGCCGATCTTCAGAATCTTAATGGCACGTAAGGTATCTAAACGGAAAACCTTAAATTCTTGAAGGTATGCTTTAAAATGGTGAGACTTCATTACATAAAAGGACATTACGATAGCCATAACCGTGCGGTCGATCAGTGTGCTTAGCCCGACACCTTTTACACCCATAGGTACAATCCCAAATAGGCCCTTTACAAAGATGATCCCCAATACAATATTCAGCACGTTACCCCATACCGAGATGTACATCGCCTGTTTGGTGAACCCCAGCCCTTCGGTAAACTGCTTGAAGGTTTGAAAGATCATTAGTGGAATAATTGACAAGCCCAGGTACGTAAGGTAAGGCTTGGCATAGGTAACCACTTCGCGGGATTGTCCAATATGATCAATGATCGTCAATGTTCCGGAATGAATGAAGACATACAGCAAAACAGAGGTAGAGAAGTTGATAAACAAGCTGTTTGACAAAAGCCTTCCACATTCCAGATTGTTTTTACGGCCATGCTCCTGAGCAATCAGGGGTGTCAGGCCATAGGAAATTCCCAAGCCTATAACCAGAATTAACATGAATATGCTATTTACAAGGGAAACAGCTGCCAGTTGGGTAGTTCCGGCAAAATGTCCGACGATGATGCTATCGGCCATATTTACGAGTGTGTGACCAAGCTGGGAAACAACAATTGGAATAGCTAAATGAAGATTATCCTTGTAGAAAGACTTGTATTTATGGTAAAAAGAAAGCAACATGCCGAAAATAGATGAGCGGCAAAGTTACGCCTATTTGCTGTTTATGAAAGTAAAGTACTCCTCTTTTTCGGATGTATGTGGTTCGATAAGGCCCGTAAGGATCAGGTTTACCAGGACTTTCTGTGCCCTTTTATGGGAACTTCGGGTGATCTTGCTGAATTGCTTGAGCGTAATGCGACCTTGTTCCTCCAGGTATTTAAACAGCTTTTGCTCCAGATCGGTGTAGACGATCAGCGTGCCGGTTTCGCGGTTTTCATGCTTGAGCATCTCCAAAATGACGTTACTGGCCAGGATACACTTATCACCGACCCGATAATACGCCCACCATTTGTTATTATCATCCAAGGCATAGTGTGGCTTGGTGTCACTCTTGTCTACCGACACAACAAGCACCAGTTTATCATCTACGTAAACTTCATCGAACTTAGGTTCTATGACCGGCTTGCAGAATTGGTTGGCTGATTTGGTGATCATGTAACGTTCTTCATCCTCAGATTTCACACCAACTATTTTTCCATCATCCGTAACACCGATCAGCAATTGCCCGCCTTTACCATTGGCAAATGCAACCAGGCTTTTAGCAATCTTCTGACTGCTCGTAATTGTCTTCTTGAAATCTAGTGTTGTACCTTCGCCTTCTAAAATTAATTTCCTGATGTTCATACCGCTTCAAGATAATCATGGTTAATATGCTATGGTTGACTTTTCGCCAGAATGAAGATTTCGTACGTACACCTCGTTCATCACAGTTGCACAGAGTTCACCTTCCTTGTTCGTGATATCTATTGGATATGCTTTTACAAACTTACCGACGGTATTTAACGTGTGAATTGCTTCATTAAGCATCTCTTCCGTTAATTTGACACTAAAATACAAGTTTGTGCGTCCGGGTTTTAAGTATTGAATAGATGCACTCTTTAGCCAAACGCGGACTTTAAAGCCTTTGCGTTGCAGAACCTGATCAAACAATAAGGCGTAAACCGGATCAGTTGCGCAATATATGGTTCCGCCGAAAATCGAACCGTTGTAATTTTTATTGAACAGGCTTTTGGCAATTCTAACATCCATTCCCATGAAGTCTGCATGGAACTTTTGTACGGAGATTCGCTGGAATAAAAATGGTGGATACAGGGAAAGTCCCCACCTGAGCATTTTTTCTGAAACAATCATGAGCGATAAATATCGAAAAGTTTATTCAACATTTAAACTATTATATCCTGATGCTCGTTAATAGGAGGAGATAATTTTAAGTAGGAATAGGCACATTCAAACCATTTTATATATCACAAAGCAATGTTTTTATTCTAATGTGTTTTTGTAAAACTATTCGTACATTAAAGTGTTTAATAAGAAATTAAAACTATTCTATGAAAAAAATGATTTTAAGTCTTGCTGTTGCGGGTTCTATGATATTGGCCACATCAGCATGCAATTCGACCAAGAATGTGTCTGGATCATCAGATAGCACAGGTACGGATTCTACAACCATGAGTACGCCGACTACAACGGATACCACCCGGTCAACAACGGACACAACCAGAACCACACCACCAGACACAACACAAAAACCACCAATGTAGTCTGATCAGTCTACGAAAAAAGCCGGCCAAGTGCCGGTTTTTTTCGTTTATAATTTTCCGGATTGATGCTGCTGTGATAGTGTCAAGAAAATGTATTATCTCCGATTTCAAAACATTGAAGCTCCTTTAATAAGTACCTTTGATTTTACACCAATTATCATGTTTAAAGAAAAGGTTGTTACCACGTATCAGCAAATTCAGGATGAGATTTGCGCCGCATTAGAGACTGCAGATGGGCTAGGGAAGTTTGAACAGGAGATCTGGGAACGCGAAGGCGGCGGCGGAGGAAGAACCCGCATCATGCAAAACGGGAACGTTATTGAAAAAGGAGGGGTTAACTTTTCTGCAGTTCATGGAAAGTTGCCAGAGGCCATCAAAAAGGCATTTAAGGTTGAAACAGATGATTTCTTTGCAACCGGGGTTTCGATTGTTATGCACCCATCCAATCCTTTTGTTCCAATTATCCATCTTAATATCCGGTATTTTGAACTTGATGAGCAAACCCGTTGGTTTGGTGGTGGCATAGACCTAACTCCACACTATGTGATCGATACCGACGCCCGTTTCTTTCACCATTCTATCAAAGCGGTTTGTGATCGCTATAACCCTGACTTTTATCCGACTTTTAAAAAGCATGCGGACGACTATTTCTTCATTCGTCACCGCGATGAAACCCGTGGTGTAGGTGGTATATTCTATGATAGGCTACAACCATCAACAGCTGGCATCAGTTATGAGGAAATCCTGGACTTTTCAGCAGCAGTGGGCCGGTCCTTTATTTCTATCTATACAGAACTTATTGACCGGAACAGAGATACTGCGTTTACCGAGGCAGAGCAGGAGTGGCAGTACCTGCGCCGAAGCCGTTATGCCGAATTCAATCTCGTTTACGATTCGGGTACCAAGTTCGGACTAGAGACCAACGGACGCATAGAATCCATACTCATGAGTTTGCCTCCGACAGCCAAATGGTTCTATGATCACAAAACCGTTCCGGGTAGCCCAGAAGCGCTTACTTTGGAACGGCTAAGAAAAGGTATTGACTGGGTTTAAATTTCTCCTTTAATGCCTTTAAACGGCAATATTTTCTTAAATTCGCAAGGTTATTATAATACCTTAATTTAAATCGTTTTAAACGAGCAACATAATTTATGGCTGAAGACTTAGAAAATCAGGAGAACGACAAGATTATTAAAATCAATATCGATGAGCAGATGAAGTCTGCTTATATCGATTATTCGATGTCAGTAATTGTATCCCGTGCTTTACCTGATGTACGCGACGGACTTAAACCCGTTCACCGTCGCGTTTTATATGGAATGCTTGATCTGGGTTTATCAAACAACCGACCTTTTAAAAAATCTGCCCGTATTGTGGGGGAAGTATTGGGTAAGTATCACCCGCATGGTGACTCCTCTGTATACATGACCATGGTACGGATGGCACAACCCTGGAGTTTGCGTTACATGATGGTTGATGGCCAGGGTAACTTTGGATCCATTGACGGTGACTCACCAGCGGCCATGCGTTATACAGAAGCTAGGTTTGCAAAGATTGCGGAAGAGATGCTAGCCGATATTAACAAAGATACGGTCGACTTCCAGCTTAACTTCGATGACTCCCTACAGGAGCCATCCGTATTGCCATCTAAGGTCCCGAATTTATTAGTAAACGGTGCCTCAGGTATCGCTGTCGGTATGGCAACCAATATGCCGCCACACAACATGACGGAGGTAATCAATGCGACGATTGCGTACATTGAAAATAAAGAGATTACCATTGCCGAGTTAATGAAATACATTAAGGCACCAGATTTTCCTACCGGAGCAATCATCTACGGTTATGCTGGTGTTCAGGAAGCTTTTGAAACCGGTCGTGGCCGTATCGTGATGCGTGCTAAAGCGGAGATCGAAACGAATAAGGACCGGGAATCCATCATTGTTACCGAGATCCCGTACCAGGTTAACAAATCCATGATGATCGAGCGTACTGCTGAGCTTGTGGGTGAGAAAAAGATCGAGGGTATTTCAAATATTAAGGATGAGTCGAATAAGGATGGTATCCGGATCGTTTACGAGATCAAACGTGACGCAAATGCCTCGATCGTACTTAACAATTTGTTTAAGCATACTGCACTACAAACCTCATTTAGTGTAAATAACATTGCACTTGTTAATGGAAGACCGCAGATCTTGAATTTAAAAGATCTGATCAGACACTTCGTTGATCACAGACACGATGTAGTGATCCGCAGAACGAAGTTCGAGCTTGCAGAAGCGCAAAAGCGTGCACACATTCTTGAAGGCTTACTTATCGCATTAGATCACCTGGATGAAGTGATCCGGTTAATCCGGGCTTCGAATACACCGGAGGATGCGAGAACAGGCTTAATGGAACAATTTGGCTTAAGCGACATTCAGGCGAGAGCTATCCTGGATATGACTTTACGCCGGTTAACTGGCCTTGAGCGTGATAAGATCAAAGAAGAGTATAATGAGTTAATGAAAACCATTGAATACTTACAATCCGTGTTGGATAGTGAAGCCTTGAGAATGGAAATCATTACGAATGAGCTTCGCGAAATGATGGAAAAATACGGTGATGAGCGTAGAACTCAGATCGTACATTCTGCTGAAGACATGAGCATGGAAGACTTCATTGAGGATGAAGACGTGGTTATCACGATCTCTCATGAAGGCTATATTAAAAGAACACCTGCAACTGAATACCGCACGCAGGCGCGTGGTGGTAAAGGATCTAAAGGAAGTGATTCCAGAAATGAAGATTTTATTGAGCATTTGTTGGTGGCGTCCAACCACAACTATATGTTGTTCTTTACCGAGACCGGCCGTTGTTTCTGGTTACGTGTATATGAAATCCCGGAAGGATCGAGATTAAGTAAAGGAAGAGCAATCCAAAATATCATTAACATTCCTAAAGAAGAGAAGATAAAGGCATACATCAAGGTAAAGAACCTGAAAGATCAGGAATACCTGGAGAACAACTTCATCATCATGTGTACCCGAAAAGGTACCATCAAGAAAACTTCTTTGGAAGCTTATTCAAGGCCTAGGGTGAACGGTATTAACGCAATCAATATCAATGAAGGCGATCAATTACTTGAGGCAAGTTTAACAAGTGGATCAAGTGAAATCGTCATGGCTTTAAGGTCCGGACGTGCGATTCGTTTTAATGAATCTACAGTTAGACCAATGGGGAGAACTGCCACAGGTGTACGTGGTGTGACGCTTGCCCATGAGCAGGATGAGGTAGTTGGTATGATTTCTGTCGAGGATCCAACAGCAACAGTATTGGTCGTTTCTGAAAAAGGTTATGGTAAACGTACTGATATTGATGATTATCGCGTTACTAACAGGGGTGGTAAAGGTGTAAAAACCATTTCCATTACCGAAAAAACAGGTGATCTCATTGCTATTAAGAACGTTACGGATGCAGATGACCTGATGATCATTAACCGTTCAGGTATTGTGATCCGGATTGTTGTAAGTGAACTTCGTGTAATGGGCCGGGCAACTCAGGGTGTCAGACTGATTAATTTGAAGGCAAACGATGCAATTGCTTCGGTCGCTAAGATCGACCACGAAGAGGAAGAAGAAGTTGTTGAAGCTTTGGAAAACCTGGAAGGGGAGGCTGGTACTGAGGGAACGCCGGAGATCACAACAGAACTTGGTGAAGCAGCTCCTGCGGATGACAGCGAAGAAGAGCCAGAAACTGAAAATTAAATAAAAACTAAAACCAAAGAAAGATTATGAAAAAAGTAATGCTTAGTATACTATTGGCCGGTGTTGCAAGTGCAACATTCGCTCAAAAGAGTGAGGTTGCTGAAGCAAAGAAAGCCTGGAATATGTATCAATTGACTTCCAGAGCTGGTCAGCAGCCCATTGCGAAGCAATTAGAAGCATTGAACACAGCGATCAAACATACAGACGCTGCCATTGCTGATGCCAAATCGAAAGAAATGCCTGAAGCCTGGTCATACAGAGCGCTATTAACATCATCTGCAGCACTGGTTGATACTGTAAATATACAAGGTGCTGATGCCAATGTTAAGCTGGCACAAGACGCCATTACAAAAGGTAAAACCGTGGATGTGAAAGGATCTGAAAAAGAAAACTTCCAACAGGCAGAAGCGAACGTTGCTAATGCAATCCGGAATATTGGTGTATTGTCTTACCAGAAAAAGGATTACAAAACAGCTTACGAAAAATTCGTCCAATCAACACAGTTGAATCCTCAGGATACGGCCATGTATTTGAATGCTGGTATTGCAGCAAGAAACATGGAAGATTATCCAAAAATGGCAGAGCAATACAAAAAAGCTATTGCCTTGAACTATCCACAGTCGTCCACATTGTATGAAGAAATGATCTCCACTCAATTGGCTAAACAAAAGGATACAACGGCTGCTATCGCATTAATCGATGAGGCTAAAGCGAAATTTCCAGAGAACATTTCTTTTATCACGTCAGAAACGCAAATTTACCTGCAAAAGGGTGATGTAGATAAAGCAGAGCAGACATTGACAAAATTGGTTGCTAAGGAACCAAACAACGCAAGCTTCCAATCTGCTTTGGGTAACGTTTATTTGCAACAGGCTTTGAAACTACAGGGAGATCTGAACAAGATTGACGTAAAAAAAGTTAAAGAATATACCGCTGCAAAAACCAAAAGAGATGGTTTGGTTGAGAAATCAATTCCATACTTCAAGAAAGCTTTAGAAGTGGATCCAAAAAATGTGACAGCATTGGAAAACCTGAAAACCATTTACACCTTTAAAAACGATACAAAAAGTTATAATGATGTTAAAGCACGCTTAGATGCGATTGGCCAGAAATAACAAACAACAAGGTTAATTTTAAAGGAGGGGTAATTTTATCCCTCCTTTTTTTTTATAAATTTGTTTAAACGAATAGCATATGAAGTTCTACTTATCCTTAATATCCATCTTAATAGGTCTACAAAGCTTTGCACAAACAAGCCAGGTTCAGATTGCCAGAAACAGTTTGGGTAAGCTACAGGCTGCAATACGCAACAATCAGGACATCAAACAACAGTCGACAATACTAGGAGAGGGGATCAAAGCAGTAGAAAATGCATCTAAGGACAAGAGAACTAAAAAGTGGCCGGAAACCTGGGCCATTAAAGCATATTTTTATTCCTATCTGACGCTTATTGATCCAGATGAACAGAGTTCAGATGACAATTACTTCAGAACCTTAAACTTGTTGGACACCGTGAAGTCACTCAACAAATATGACGAGAATGCCAGTTTGATCGAAGCAACCAAGTTAAACACGATCATCAAAAAGCAACGTAAAGGAAACCAAGCATATGCCGGCAATGATTTTGCAAATGCGTTTCTGTATTTGAAGGATGTGAGCGATTACTTTCCAAAAGACAGTACGCTTGCCGTTAACGCGGCATTGTCTGCCCAAAACATTCGCAAATACGATAACGCATTGACTTACTTCAGACGTGCAAAAGAAAATGGCGCCGGCAATCCAATTGTTTTCCAGTATCTGGCAAGTTTGTATGCATCTAAATTCGATATGGAAAAAGCAATTTCAACGCTGGAAGATGGATTAAAGCTAAACCCACAGAATACATTTTTAGTGAATGACTATATCAATTTGCTGCTGGACAGTGAGCAATACGACAAAGCACTGGAAGGCATCACAACAGTTTTGAATTACGACAAAAACAATAAGATCCTGTATTTCTTGTATGGTTATCTTCAGCAAGTTAAGGCTAACAATGGTGTAGCTGAAAAAGCTTATAAAAGTGCAATTAGTTTAGACCAGAATTATTTTCCGGCGCTGTACCAGCTTGCCATTGCTTATATTGATGCGGCCAATCAGGATTTAAAGTTAAAAACACCAGAAAGCATCTCGAGCTTTGCAGCAAAGATCAATCAGTCAGAGGATGTATTGGAGCGTGCACATGAGATCAATCCAAACGATGCACATACAATTCAATTATTGATTGAAATCTACTCCAGAAAAAATAAGTTGGACAAAGTGCAGGACCTAAAGAAGGTACTTGACGAGATGTAGCGGTTTCACCTACAGCCAACTTAACATAATATCAATTATAATATATATTCTAGGATTGCTTTTTAGATGTATTCACTGGGTTGTTTGCTATAAACTAAGTGTGGATTAGATGCGAGCCGGACGGTCAGCGTTTATGGGTGCTTGCTGGAATTTCATGTAGAACAATTCCGAAGGTCATTTAAGGTACAATTATTATCCCGAATTAAATAATTTCTTGGTTTCTGCCCATCAGTTTAACAATACGGTTACTTTGTTGTTAACTCTTCTTAGATTTGAGCCATCAAATGGCATAGGATTACTTAAGATATTTGAATGATCAACAAATCAATCAGGAGTACACAGGATTTTTTATTAAGTAATTATTTTTCAGACGGAATTCGAATCACCTTAGGCGTTTTGCTGCCGTCGTTAATTCTGGCACAATTCGGAATGCTTACCTACGGCATGACGCTTTCATTAGGCGCGCTTTGCGTCAGTGTGGTTGATTTTCCCGGACCCATATTGCATCGCAGGAATGCCATGCTGGTCACCGTTGTACTGATTTCACTAACCAGTGTATTGGTCGGATTGATTAATGTAAATGCCATCTTAACCGCTGGACTTCTGGTCATCTTTTGTATTGTCTTTTCGATGTTTTCTGTTTACGGAACTCGTGAAGGTGCAATTGGAACCGCAACCTTACTGGTACTTGTTTTAAGTATTGATGACGTCAGACCTGCCGGAGTGGTTATGATCCATGCAGTTTTGGTATTTGCCGGCGGATTGTGGTACACGATTTTGAGCTATTTTTCCAATACCATCCGCCCCTATCGGATTGTTGAACAGACATTAAGTGACTCGATCCTGGAAGTGAGTGAATTCTTAGAAGCAAAAGCGAAATTTTATAACGACCAAACTGACCTGGAAGATAATTATGCGCGTTTACTGAAACTACAAGCCCGTGTTAACGATCAACAAGAGGCTGTTCGGGAAGTACTGTTTAAAACGCGGGAAATCGTCCGTGAATCCACACCTCATGGTCGCTTTTTATTGATCGTTTTCGTCGACATGGTAGATGTTTTCGAGCAGGTCATGTCCAGCTTCTACAACTATGAACAGCTTCATAAGCAATTTGATAGCATTGGCATTTTGAAAAAATATGAGGCCGCAATTCTGAAGATTGCAGATCACTTGAAGGAGATCTCCTTTGCACTTAAAACTGGGGGGATTCCGGAAGCACCTACTGCCTTGAACGACTATATTCAATCGCTTAGAGAGGAAATCAGCCATATTGAATCCAATAACAATGGTCAGTTCAGCATCGTAAGTATTGTTGCGCTGAAGAATATCGAAGTTAATATCGAGAACATCGTTAACCGGGTGAATATCATCAACAGGTATTTTAATAAAAAAGAGAAAAAGCGATTGAAACAACCTGAGGTTGACACCAGGAAGTTTGTTAACAGGCAAAGTATCGACTACAAGTTGTTCCTAGATAACTTCAGTTTTAAATCATCAAACTTCCGGCATTCCCTGCGTGTAGCTATTGTTATGCTCGTGGGGTTCGTGATTTCGCGATCGCTGGACTTTTCACACAGTTACTGGATCCTGCTGACAATCCTGGTTATATCAAAACCTGCTTTCAGTTTGACCAAGGAAAAGAACTTTGAACGACTAATAGGCACCATAGCTGGAGCCGTTATCGGGATGCTGATCATAAGTTATGTAACGGATAAGAATGTTTTGTTTGGAATCCTGTTGGTCTGCATGATCGGATGTTACAGCTTTCAGCGTAAGAACTATGTGGTTAGCGTCCTGTTTATGACACCTTATGTTCTTGTGCTTTTTAACTTTTTGGGCATGGGCGGCCTGTCGGTAGCGCAGGAGCGGATATATGATACCCTGATCGGATCTGCAATTGCCTTTTCTGCCAGTTATTTTCTCTTTCCAACCTGGGAGGCGCAAAAGGTAAAGGAAGCCATGATCAAAATGCTGGAGGCCAACAAGAACTATTTCGACAAAGTTACTGCCCTCTACTTGCAATCCGGCGATCTCATCACGGACTATAAGTTAGCCCGGAAAGAGGTTTACGTGGCAACAGCAAACTTATCCACGCTGTTCCAGCGGATGTTCTCGGAGCCAAAAAGCAAGCAAGTCATCATTAAAGAACTTTACCAGTTTACTGCATTAAACCACCTATTATCATCCAATATCGCCACCTTGACACATAGCTTTAAGGTGGACTACTGGCATAGTGAAGATCTACAAGAGTTTAAAGGCGTGATTCAGAACACGATTTATCTAATCAACAAGGCAGAAGAAAACTTGCAAGCACCGGCTGCTGAGCCCAATAGCGTTCCATTGGTTCATGTAAAGCCCGATCGATTATCCATGAATGAGGTTGACCGGGAACTCATGTTACAGCAATTCAGCAACATTCAGAAAGTCGCGTACGACATATTCAAACTTGTCGAACGGATCCGTATTTCTTAGGAGTTTTAAATCTACAACAGTAGTTGACTCGCCAGGCCGAGTAGCAGGAAGAATCCAAAGACGTCTGTAAATGTCGTTATGATGATGGAAGAAGCAATCGCTGGGTCAATGCCTACCCGCTTCAGAAACAAGGGGATCCCCGCTCCGGCTATTCCAGCGATAACCAGATTACCTGTCATCGCCATGAAGATCACCAATCCAAGAAGTGGATTGCCATCAAAATAAAGTGCGACCAACAGCACCACAGATCCGGTAACTGCTCCGTTGATTAAACCGACAGTGAATTCTTTAAGTACCGTCCTGTAGGCCTGATGATTGGAAAGATCGTACAGCGAAATTCTCCGCACCGTAACGGCGAGTGCCTGTGTAGCTGCATTCCCTCCCATTCCAGCGATGATAACCATATAGGCAGACAAAACGGTAATCTTCTGTAAGGTAGGCTCATAATGTCTGACTACAACTGAAGCAAAAAAAGCAGTGCCCAGATTGATGATCAGCCAGGGCAATCGGGATTTTACTGCTTCTACCCAATTACCACTAAGTTCCTCATCTTCAGAAACCCCGGAAATCTTCAAGATATCTTCTGTATTCTCATCCTGCAAGACGTCGATGACATCATCAAACGTAACGCGACCTAATAAAGTCATGTCCTCTGCAAGAACCGGTATACTTGTGATGTTATACTGTGAAATCAAACGGGCTACCTCTTCCTGATCGGTATATGGGCTGACCCAGGCAACTTCCTTCGTCAGCAATTCCGTGATCTTGACATTGCCTTTCGACTTAATGATGTCCTTGAGTGAAACAATACCTTGAAATATATCGTAGTCGTCAACCACAAAGATGGTATAGAATTCCTCCATCTCCTCGCTTTGGCGAATGATCTGGTCAATGGCATCCATCTTGGTTAAATTCAGATTAATCCGGATGAACTCGGTATTCATCAAACCACCGGCAGTATCCTCCGGGTAGCTTAATAGATTTCTGATGCTTGATGCGTCATCTTCGCTCAGATCTTTGAGGATCTCCTTTTGTTCTTCATCCTCCAGTTGAGAAATGATGTCCGTCGCATCGTCGTAATCGAGCTGCTCGACGATCTCAGTACGTTTATCTGCATCAAGTTGAAGTAATAGATCTTCCGGGTGTGATTCTTCATGCATTTCAGCGAACACCTCTGAGGCAATCTGCACAGGCAGAAGGTTGATGATGCGCTCTTGCTCGTCGATCGTGATATTCTCGAACAATATTGCAATTTCTGAAGCATGGTATTCCTCCAGGATCCCTCTGAGAATTTCATCATCCTGGGTTAATGCCGCCTTTAGTTTGGAGACATCCGTTTTATCAAGTTCGAAAGATTGCATACCCCGCTAAGGTACAAAAAAACGCCCCAAATGATTATTTAAACCAGCCCCGACGCCAAAAATAAACAACTTGTAAGATGGCTACGATAACCATGATGATCATTGTATACAGATAACCATGTTCCTGATAGAGCTCCGGCATGTTCATGGGCATGATCTTTCCGGTTATGGGGTCTTGCTTGGCGAAGTTCATTCCATAGATGCCGGCAATGAAAGTCAGTGGAATAAAAATGGATGATATGATGGTTAAAACCTTCATGATCTCGTTCATCCGGTTGCTGATCACAGAAAGATAGGTGTCAATGTTACTGGTTGCAATTTCCTTTAAAGATTCGTTGATATCGATAATCTGAACAATATGGTCGTAAGCATCCCTTAAAAAAAGCTTGGTTTGATCCGAGATGAATCGACTGTCACTTCGGATCATGTCGTTAAGTTTATCGCGCTCGGGCCATGCCACACGTTTAATGTTCATGATGTTCCGCTTGACTGCTTGGGTATCAAACATGATGGACCGATCGACCTTTTGCATCAGGCGATCTTCGATCCGGTCCAATTCATCGCCTAACTCTCCCAGAATTTTAAAATAAGTGTCGACGATTGAATCCATCATGGCGTACATCAGATATCCACTACCTGCAGTACGAATGTTTCCCTTCCCTGCCATTAGCCGACGCTTAACCGCATCCATGCATTCCTGATATCTTTCATGAAAGGTAAAAAGGGCATTATCGGTTAACAAACAGGCAAACTGTTCATTATTAAGACATTTTTCTTCATCATACATGAGCATTCTGCTGATGGCAAAATCATAGTCGTCATACTGCTCATACTTCGGCCTTTGGTAAGTACGGGTTATATCCTCCAAAATAAGCTTATTGACCTGTAGATCGTTGAGCAAATATTGAAACATGGCTTCCGACTTGAATCCCTGTATCTCTATCCAATAAGTTTTGGTTTTATCCTGAAGAAGCGCCTTAACACCCTGTAAATTGGGCAATACTTCATCCTTATAGCTATCCTTGGTGATGGTGTGTAACACGATTTTTGGTTCGACAGAGTTCGGATCGATGTAGATTAATCCAGGACTGCTGCCGGCTTCGGGTAGGCTGTATTGTTGCCTGCGTTTCTTTTGTCGCGAACTTGAAGACATACTAGAGATAGAGTTTTGATTGAGGTCCCTGGCTAAACAACAAGTCGACAATACTCATGTTTGGCAAAAAGCCATTCCGGTCTTCAAAAACCTGGAAATATGGTTTGTTTTGAAAACTACTATTTTTTTTCAAGTCCGCATGATCTCTAAAGTCCAACCCGGCAGGTTTTTCTTTCTCATATTCGGCGGTAAAACTGATCGCCGGCGTTTTCTTCAATTGTTTGAAGACCCATTCAAGCAGTTCCAGATTTAAATCGAATAAGAATGTTGACTGCTTATTGTAAAACCGGGCAAATTCATCTTCATAAAATTCAAAATAGGCTGAGTTCCTGTAACAGGCCTCCAGACTAAGCCAGTGCAAACGCTGCCATTTAAAGTCATAGCTTATTTTAACATCTTTGTATGCAGTATGAAATTTCGATCCTTTAATTACGGGAATAAACAAGTTTAGGGCACCGTTTGGCGAGCCAACTACGGTCCGGTTTCTAAATGTTTGTTTTGGGAAATGCTCCTGCTTTTCAATTTCAAACTTAAAATCCAGGGTATTCAGAGCGGAGAAATAGCTGATTGGTGGGAGATAAAAAAGCGGAAATGTTGCTAGACTTTGCATTTGATGATTTATGTTTGCATTCTTAACCTGCAAATTAATGATAAAAAAAAGGTATTCTCTAGCTGAAAGTAAATTCTTTATTTGATGGAACCGAGCGTTGCGGTAGTAATATTAAATTGGAATGGACTCTCGTTTTTGAAACGTTTTTTACAATCCGTTGTCGATACAAATTATTCAAACCTGCAGGTTATTGTGGGTGACAATGCCTCTACAGATGGTTCCGTAACCTTTCTTCAACAACACTTCCCAAGTGTGCAGATCATCCAGAACAAAAAAAACTATGGATTTGCTGAGGGCTACAACCGGGTACTTGAACAGGTACAAGCCGACTATTATGTGCTGCTGAATTCTGACGTGATGGTTCCGGAGAATTGGATAGCACCTGTAATCTCGATGATGAATGCTGATCCTTCGATTGCAGCGGCACAGCCCAAGATTAAATGGTTTGATGATCCCACGCGCTTTGAATATGCAGGTGCTGCCGGTGGGTACCTGGACTGCTTTGGTTTCCCTTTTTGCAGAGGAAGAATCTTCAACAACAACGAATTGGATCACGGCCAATATAATGACCCGGTTGAAGTTTTTTGGGCAAGTGGCGCAGCTTTGTTTGTTAAACGGACCTGTTGGATTGAGGTCGGCGGACTGGATCCTGACCTCTTCGCCCATATGGAAGAAATTGATGTATGCTGGCGCCTGAAGAACCTGGGCTATAAGATTGTGTTTTGTCCGGATGCTGAAGTTTTTCATGTTGGGGGCGGAACCCTGAATTCTGAAAACCCTTTTAAAACCTATTTAAACTTTAGAAATAACCTGTATATCCTTCAGAAAAACCTTAAACTTGGTGAAGCCTACTCCATCATTTTTTTAAGGTTTTGGATTGATCTTATTGCCCTGCTGCACTTCGTGGTAACGGGGAAATTTAAGCATGCTGCTGCTGTATCTAAAGCACATTTCAGCTTTTTCTTGAACATCAGGAAAACAGCGGCAAAACGCAAGGATTTTCAAAAACCTTTCCTGGAGCATACCGGCGTTTACCATTCCAGCATTGTCTGGGCATTCTTTATCAATAAGATCACAAGCTTTTCGAAGCTAAAGGGTGCTCCTAGCCGTTCAGAAATCCTTCAATAGCTAATCTATATCCATCCAGTCCGAAACCCGTTAGCACACCTTTGCAGTTTTTTCCGGTAAGCGATACATGGCGGTAAGACTCCCGCGCGTAGATGTTGGAAATATGAACTTCTATAACAGGCGTTTGAATGGCTGCAATCGCATCCGCAATCGCGACAGAAGTATGCGTATAGCCACCTGCGTTTAGGATGATTCCGTCGTACGAAAAGCCAATTTCATGGAGCTTGTTGATGAGTTCACCCTCAACATTGCTTTGAAAATAGTCCAGCTCAATATCCGGGAACTTGTTACTAAGCAATCCAAAATGCTCTTCAAAACCTACGTTTCCATAGACAGTGGGTTCTCGTTTGCCGAGAAGATTTAAGTTTGGGCCATTTATTATCTGTATCTTCATGGCGCCAAACTTAATTGTTAAAAGCCGGAGAATTAAATTAAATTGTGATAAATCGAAGCCATTTAAAAGAATTCACCTTGTACCTCAAACTGGAACGGGGACTATCAGGTAACTCTGTAGATGCTTACATCAATGACGTTGGCAAACTCCTTCAGTTTCTTGAGATTTCCAATGCCGACTGGCGGATTGAACTGGTTGACCTACCGACCTTGCAGCGCTTTATCTCCTGGTTAAACGACCTTTCCATGTTGCCCAATACCCAGGCTCGGGTTGTTTCGGGCATCAAAGCTTATTTTAACTTCCTGATGATTGAAAACATTATCCAAATGGATCCGACAGAGTTTTTGGAAGCGCCAAAGACGAGCAGGAAACTTCCGGATGTATTGAATGTACATGAAATTAATCTGTTGCTGAGTTCAATTGACTTGAGTCAGCCTCAAGGCCTAAGGACAAAGGCGATCATCGAAGTCTTATATGGTTGTGGACTGCGCGTTAGTGAGTTGGTCACTTTGAAGATATCCAATTTACATATGGATACTGCGTACATAATTGTCGTTGGCAAGGGGAACAAACAGCGACTGATCCCAATTGGTGGGGTTGCATTAAAGAGCATTGCCGACTATTTAACGGACGTTCGAAGCAAATTGAAGATTAAACCTGGTGAGGAAGATTACATTTTTCTAAACCGCTTTGGAGCGCGGCTTTCCAGAATCTCCGTGTTTACGATGATCAAGAGTCTGGCAGAGCAATGTCAGCTTAAAAAGTTGATAAGCCCGCACTCCTTCCGCCATGCCTTTGCCAGTCACCTTATAGAAGGTGGAGCGGATCTACGCGCGGTTCAGTCCATGCTGGGTCATGTAAGTATAACCACGACAGAGATATACACCCATATTGATAAAGAATATCTTCAAGGCGTTGTAAAGCATTATCATCCACGAAGCTAGTGGTATTGGCACGAAATCATCCGGTCTTTGCCTTGCATATCTTTAAAAACCTGAATGTTTCGGAAGTCTTTACTGCTTAACATGTTCAGCATCTCGCTTCCGAGGAATTCATTAATTTCAAAAAATAAAATGCCTTCTTTGCTTAAATGCGTTTGGCTAAAATCGGCAATGGCCTTATAGAAAATGAGGGGATCTTCATTGCTGACGAATAATGCAAGATGTGGTTCATGGCTAAGCACATTCTGGTGCATGGATGCTTTCTCATCCTCTTTGATATATGGCGGGTTGCTCACGATAACATCATACACCTCTTCCGTTTGATATGTTAGAATGTCTGCCTGAATAAAGGTGATGGTGGCCTTGTTAAGCTTGGCATTGGATCTAGCAACTGCAAGTGCAGGCTCGGATACATCCAAGGCGGAGACTTCAATATCAGGCAAACTATGTTTTATGGAAATGGGAATACAACCGCTTCCTGTTCCAATATCCAGTAGTCTTAGACCAGATTGGACAGAACCTTCTATCGTCTGAATGATTAGGTGAACAAGCTCTTCCGTCTCGGGTCTGGGAATGAGAACATCCGAATTCACCTGAAACTTCAATCTATAAAACTCTGTTTCCCCAAAAATATATTGGAGAGGCCTCCCGTTGGCGATTTCCTTTGCGATTTGAAGAAGCTGCTCGACATCAGCTTGCTCTACTTCCTGATCATGCATCATCAGCAATTGAGATCTTCGGAGTTTCAACTCGTGTTCTGCGGCTAGATTGAAGAGTGCGGTAGACTCCTCTGCATCGTAATCCTTATTGATGATGGAGATAAACTGTTGTTTCAGATCCTTCAAATTCATAGAATTCAAAAGTAAGCAAATCGAAGTATATACCTTACTTTTGCTCGATGGCACATGAATTATATATGTCCCGCTGCCTGGAGCTGGCGGCCCTGGGAATGGCTGATGTAAGTCCGAATCCAATGGTGGGCTGCGTTATTGTGGTTGACGATAAGATTATTGGCGAAGGTTATCATCAAAAATTTGGTCAGTCCCATGCAGAAGTAAATGCGGTGGCTGATGTGTTTAACAGGCATGGAGATCGCGCTGCCGGGTTGCTTGAGCAGGCGACAGTTTACGTTTCGTTGGAGCCCTGTGCGCATTTTGGAAAAACTCCACCCTGTGTGGACCTGTTGATTAAAAACGCGGTAAAAAGAGTGGTGATCGGCAATAAGGACCCTTTTCCTGATGTGGATGGTAAAGGCATTGAAAAGCTTCACAATGCCGGAATCGAAGTACTGCAAGGCATATTGGAAATGGAATGCTTTGAACTAAACCGCCGGTTTTTTACCAGAATTTTGCATCAACGTCCCTACATCATTCTTAAATGGGCGCAAACAGCAAATAACTTCTTTGCACCATTAAACGGAATCCAGCAATGGATAAGTTCTCCGTTAGCGAGAAAGCTCGTTCATAAGTGGCGTTCAGAAGAAGACGCAATCTTAGTGGGAAAAAAAACCGTCCTCATAGATAATCCAGGTCTGACCACACGGGAATGGATAGGCAAAAACCCTATTCGTCTGGTAATCGATCAGCATCTGGAAACCGGTGTAGACCGCCAGGTGTACAATTCTGATGCAAAGACAATTATATTCAATGAAGTTCAGACCGAAGTAAAGGGTAATGTTCATTTCATACAGATGGAAGACATGCAGTTCTATCTGCCCCAGAAGATTGCCTATCAATTATACCTGATGGACATACAATCGGTGATCATTGAAGGAGGTGCAGCTATTTTGAAGCAATTTATCTCCGGCAATCTTTGGGATGAAGCCCGTGTTTTTCATTCAAGCAGCAACTGGTCATCTGGAATGCAAGCTCCAGCTATCGGCGGTCACCTGGAAGAAGTGATTGAGGTTAATGCGGACAAACTATTAATTTACAAAAATCTTCAGCATTCATGATTTATATCCTGATCAGTATCCTATGTAGCGTCACAGTTGGCGTCCTTTTTAAGTTTGCAAGAAGATATAAGATCGACATACCCCAAACGATTTCCTGGAACTACCTCACAGCCATTATCCTCTGTGTACTGTTCTTCAAGATCAACCTCGGGGAGATAAAAATTCCAAGTTCGCCCATCTACATTTATCTTGGCGTATTACTTCCGTTGATCTTTGTTTTACTGGCCAAATCCATTAAGGAAATCGGGATAGCTAAAACAGATATTGCGCAGCGATTGTCGCTGTTTATACCCGTTATTGCCTCCTATTTCCTGTTTTCTGAGCATTTCAGTACCATAAAGGTTCTTGCCCTTCTCTTTGGGTTTGCAGCCATCGCCTTGATCCTGCTTAAACCAGCTCAGAAGAGCAAATCCGGCAGTCTGCTATTTCCATTGGCCGTTTTTGTAGGTTATGGCATCGTGGATGTTCTTTTTAAGCAAGTGGCCCTGATGCCAGACATGGGATACCCGACTTCTTTGCTTGTCGTATTCCTATTGGCCTTTGTGATCTCGGCGCTTTACATCGGCTACCTAAGGCTGGTCAAAAAATCCAGACTGCAGATCATCAATCTCATCTGTGGAAGTATTCTTGGGGTGTTTAATTTTGCTAACATCTACTTTTATCTGAAAGCTCATAAGGCGTTGTCTAGCACACCATCCCTTGTTTTCGCGAGTATGAATCTGGGGGTTATAGTACTCGGGACGCTAACTGGCGTATATGTGTTCAAAGAAAAACTTAGCCAGTTGAACAAAGTTGGAATCGGGTTGGCCCTACTGGCAATCATTACCCTCACTATTTCGCAGGTTTATGGCTTCTGATGATCAATATAATACAATTGAACAGCCTGGTGAAGGGATTTTCAGGGATAAGGGCAGCCGGTTTATCGGTTACGCTTACCCGATAGAGTCAGAAGGAGAAATTAAAGATATTCTGGCCGATCTCCGGGCGAATCACCCTAAAGCACGACATTTCTGCTGGGCCTACCGATTAGGCCCTGATAAGAATGTGTTTCGCTTAAATGACGACGGAGAACCAGGCGGATCTGCTGGCAGACCCATTCTGAATACGATCTTGTCGGCGGGGTTGACAAACGTCTTTGTGGTTGTTGTGCGTTATTTCGGTGGCACCCTGCTGGGTGTTCCCGGGCTTATAAACGCCTACAAAACCGCTACTGCGGAGGCATTAAACAACTGCAGCATCGTTGAACGTACGGTAAATGACCTCTACAATTTATCATTTTCATACACCGATACCAATTCGGTAATGAAAATCATTAAGGAAGAGCACTTGAAAATACTCGAACAAAGGTTTGATACAGAGTCGGAGCTCAGCATACAAATTCCACAAAGCCGGGCAGCAGGGATCTTGTCGAGGTTGAACGATATCCGTGGTCTGGTGAGCACGTATTTAAAAACCAACTAAATCAGGTTAATTAAAACCTTACCTTTGCGGCTCTTTACAAAAATATGAGCAAACTTTCAGAATCCGACCTTATAATCAATCCAGATGGTAGCATCTATCATCTAAACCTGTTACCTGCAGATATTGCTCCAATTGTGATCACAGTCGGCGACCCTGATCGGGTTTCAGAGGTAAGTAAATACTTCGACAATATTGAACTTAAGAAAGGAAAAAGAGAATTCATAACGCATACCGGCTATTTGGGCGCAACGCGTATTTCCGTTGTATCCACTGGCATTGGAACGGATAATATTGACATTGTCCTTAATGAACTGGATGCGCTGGTCAATATAGATTTTGAAACCCGATTGGTTAAAGACCGACTGACTTCGCTGGACATCATCCGGATCGGCACGTCAGGTGCTATTCAGGAAGATATTCCGATTGGAACGATATTGGCTTCCTCCCATGGTTTGGGGCTGGACACGCTTATGAAATACTACCAGGAAGAAGTAGCAACCGAAGATCTGGATATTTTGAAACAAGTCAAATTGCACTTGCAGAAGTTCGAGGGTTTAGATCCTTATCTAACCTCGGGAAGCGCAAGTTTGCTGGAAAGGATTGCCGGAGATTTGCCAAAAGGGATAACCGTTACTGCACCTGGTTTTTATGCACCTCAGGGACGTCAGGTTCGGGCAAAAGGCAGATTTCCAGCCTTCATCGAAACGCTTAATAGTTTCCGGTATCGGGATACCAGGATCAGCAACCTGGAAATGGAAACAGCTGGGATCTATGCACTGGCAAAAGCCCTTGGACACCAGGCGATTTCTATCAATGCGATACTGGCGAGCCGTGTAAAGTTTGAATTTAGTTCGGAACCCCAAAAGATTGTTGACCAGGCGATTCGTTTGGTTTTGGAAAGGATTAGCAGATAAAGATGACTGGCAAACAAAAACTACAATTGATACTGATCCTGGGATCGCTTACGGCACTGGGTCCTTTTTCGATTGACATGTATCTTCCCGCTTTTCCAGTAATTGCAAAGGATCTTCATACTACAACAGAAAACGTAGCGATCTCCCTTTCCAGTTTCTTTATCGGTATATCGCTGGGACAACTATTGTATGGCCCGCTTTTGGACCGATTCGGAAGAAAAAAGCCTCTTGTTGTAGGTTTAAGTGTATATGTACTCGCCTCTATTGGATGTCTTTTTGCGGCTTCATTAAACCAGCTTATTGTTTTGAGGGCTGTTCAGGCGATTGGAAGCTGTGCTGCAGCCGTAGCTTCCGTGGCTATGGTTCGGGATTTCTTTCCGGTAAAGGATAGTGCCAAAATATTTTCGCTGCTGATGTTGGTTGTCGGCGTCTCTCCTATGCTTGCGCCAACGGTGGGTAGCTATATTACTTTATACTTCGGCTGGCATGCGATCTTTATTGCACTCTTGGCTCTTGGAGTTTTAAATCTATTATCGACGGTCTTTTTACTCCCAGACAAGTTTATTCCTGATGTTACAATTTCACTTAAACCTGCGCCTATCATTAAAGGTTTCCTAGAAGTTGCCTTCCAGCCACAATTCTATACCTATGCGCTGACAGGCGCCATCTCTTTTGCAGGTTTGTTTGCCTATGTTGCAGGGTCGCCAGTGGTGTTCATGGAGGTTTTTAACGTTGGAACAGAAGTATATGGGTGGATCTTTGCGTTTTTATCTATTGGTCTGATTGGCGCCAGTCAGGTAAACAGCATCCTGTTGAAGCGTCATAGTAGTGAGCGAATTATCATCTGGGCTTTATTCTGCCAGGTTGCCTTTACATTAATCTTCTATCTTGGTCTGTGTTTGAACATGGTCGGCGTTGTTGAGGCAATCATCTTCTTATTCCTGTTTTTGTGTTGTATCGGGTTTACGAACCCAAATACAATCGCACTTTCACTTGCTCCCTTCAAGAAAAATGCAGGCACCGCCTCGGCATTGATGGGTGCTATTCAAATGGGAATGGGTGCACTTGCTTCCTCTTCGCTAAGCTTGTTTACCTCAAAATCTGCAGAGCCAATGACATTGGTTATGATTATAACTTCGGTATTGGCTACCGTCATTCTTTTAGTTGGCCGGAAATCCGCCTTAAAAGCTTCTATGGAATAAAATAACCTTTTTTGTTGGGGAAGATATGTTAAGATAAGTTAAACAATTCCTCTTTTCAGGCTGTTAAATTCTATATATCAGAACTTAAAAGAATAGATCATGTTTAGCAACCTGAAACACATGTTGGCACTAGCTGCAGGAAAAAAGCTGTTAAATTCAACCGATTCCTATGAACTAACAACCGGAAAACGCGTCGTGTGTATTCTGGCAGGTGCATTCATTTTTAAAAGAGGGATACAAAACATCACCAAAAAGCCTATCCTTTCTATTCAGGAGATCGCCCTTGGCGGCTTATTGTTATATAACGGTGCAACCGGCGTAAACAAGTTGAATAAACCAATAAGAAGGCTACCGGATGTCCGCTTGAATCAAATACAAGGGAATGATCCAACCTCTCCGGTTCCCGAATTCATATAAGACTCTTTTTTCTCATTTTATCTATTATATTCCGGAGTTGTAGATCCCGAGTTTGGATAGGTATGGTTTTCCACGCCGGCGTAATTCTTTCAATGCCTTGTCTTTGATCTGACGAACACGCTCCTTACTCAGGTTGAATATTATCGCAATATCTTCCAGCTGTAAGGCATAAGGCTCGCCAATTCCCAGATATAGGGTCATAATTTGGGCTTCACGTTTTGGTAAGGTGTTAAGTAAATGGAGCAAATTGTCTGTGAGAGACCCTTTAACTAGTTGCTCATCTGTCTCGGGGCAATCACATTTAATAACTTCGATCAATGATCGGTCTTCATCTACATGAACTGAAGAGTTGAGGGAAACGCTAATTTTCGCGTTGTTGTAGTAGTCCTTAATTTTCCATTCTTCGATACCCAAGCGTTCAGAAATTTCACTGCATGTTGGTGTACGTTGGAGCTCCTGCTCTAATACAGATGACGTTTTGTTTGTTTTAGAGATGCCATAAACCTGATTGAAGGGCAGCTTAACCGTACGTGTTTGCTCGGTAATTGCCTGCATAACCGATTGTTTTATCCAGTACACTGCA
>Ga0157371_10001340_pt1 | contig 25920 bp, 22 predicted proteins | sample C45metaG_FD_113462 | JGI IMG/M metagenome (GOLD analysis project Ga0157371, IMG submission 113462) | Corn rhizosphere microbial communities from Kellogg Biological Station, Michigan, USA - C4-5 metaG | ecosystem: Host-associated > Plants > Roots > Rhizosphere > Soil | place: USA: Michigan...
TAAAGACAAAATTGATTATAGTTATAAAAATCAAAAAGTAAAAATTGTTTTTGCTTTCAGAGAGGAATTTCTCCCGGAGTTTGAAGGAAAAACTTCAAAAATTCCTTCTCTAAAATCCTCTCGCTTCAGGTTGTTGCCGATGAACGGAAACCAGGCCTATCAGGTAATTACAAGAACATGGACAACCGCGATTGATGAAAAAGAAGCACACAAAATCGTCAGTTTTTTTGTAAATGAAGAAGATGAGAATAAAAATTATGATTTGATGGAAGTTGAGCCCTCATTGTTGAGCCAGGTTTGCACATATATTGACAAAGAAAGGATCAGTGAAGGGCGCGATAAAATATCTTCCGATTTCCTGGAAAAATATCCGAAAGAAAAAATTCTGCATTCGATTTATAATGAAGTACTGGACGAAAGTAATGACGCCGTTTTTCAGAATAATCCGGGGTTGCCTGCAGCAACAAAACCGGTGAATGAATTCCTTGAAGACAAGTTAATTACTGATGAAGGTTACAGAACAAAATATTCTATCAGTGAAATTGAAAGATCATTGTTGCCTGGAATTGAAGTTTTAAAGCGAAAATATTTTTTAAGAGATGATGCAAAATCTGTTGAATTAACACATGATGTTTTAGTGCCTTTAATTAAAGAAGACCGTGAGGCAAGGAGAAAAGCAATTGCCTCAATTGCTGCAAGAAGGCGAGCTAATAGAAGAGCTTTAATAATCGTAATCATAGCGGCTGTTGCGGCGGCGGGCATCTGGTATTACATTGCCGGTAAGGCTGTGAATGACAGGGACAAAGCCATTGTACAACGTGCGCAAATTCAAAAGGAAATTACAAAAGATTCAACTTCACTTGCGGTCATTAAAGATTCGATACAAATGGCGAGGAAGAATGGAGGTGGTAGCTTACCGACAGTAAATGCTGTAAAATTTGACCCTGCCGATACTGCATATTCAAACATGTTGCAACGAAATTCCCAGGATAGTGTTAATTTGCTTTTGCTGCAAAAGCAATATAACACTTTGAACAATCAAAGGTCACAACTGCAAGACGAACTTGCTTTGCAGGATGCGCAAATTGGAGAATTGCTGAATAATAAGAAAGCTGCTTCTCTTTTGAGTGATGAGGCCAAAAGATCGATACAATTTTTGCAAAGACGTGCAACTTTTGACAGTACTAAACTAGCCGATCTGCAGGAAGCATATGCCAGGTTGAGTAGGGAATTCCAGGATTATAAAATCAACCATCCGGAAATGTATTCTCCAGATGGAAGAGAAGAGACAGATGCTGCAGATACCAACAGCCTCAAACTAAATTTAAAATTTCAATTGAGCCATACAATTCCGAGTAATTTATTGATCTACTTGATTCCCGATAATAGTTCAAACAGTAAGATTATAAGAAAGGCAAAGGTTTATGAAATCGGCTGTGATCCTGCACTTGAAAAAGCAAAAGGCAAAAAGATAGCTAAGTATAAAGACGGCTTATACATGTTTTACGATGTTGATCCGGGAAAATATTTTGTAAAAATTTGTTCTTATTATGGCGGATTTAAAGATTATACTAAAAACAAAAACGGCAATGTTACTATCAATTTTGATGCAGCACCGCCAATAAGATAAAAAGAGATTTCTAAAATTTTTCAAAATGCTCAGGCTTTATTGCAGCTGCAGCTTTACTTCCTATTTTATAAAGTAAATCGCGGTTTGAAGCTTTGCTCATATCAGTAAGACTTTTTACGTCTTCATCGTTATAGATTTTATCTTCTGCTTGTAACACATTTAAATTTTCCTGCGTGATGCAAAAATTATATCGCAAATAAGAAATTAAAGGATTGCTTCCCATAAGATCATCTTTTAAATCATCGATTTCCAAATCAAGACAATCTGCCGTTGGAGATTTTGAAATCCATTGCAATAAAACCTGGTTTTGCCAGCTTGCATCCTGCATCAGCATTTCCGGAATGTTTGAAGCCCAGGAAAGCAAAGTAGCATTATCAATTTCCTTGAATTTCTTTTTAAAAACGCCATAACCCGTTCCTACAGAAACTAACAGCATTTTATCTTCACCCATTGGCCAGTGAAATTTAAAACCACTTAAAGTAGCTACCATCAATAAAGTAAGCGAAGGATTGTTTGCCATACTTAAACCTCCATCAATAAAAGCGGCAGTTTGACCTGCAGAAACTTCAATCATTTGCGGAGCGAAATAAGTAGGGGCCGCAGTGCTTGCACGCACGACCCGCCAAAGATCAAGATCTTTATTTTTTCCTTCAGATGAATCGAAAAATTTTCCATCGGGGTGATTGATCAAAGGCCAAAGGCTGTTGGTATCAGCTCTTTTTGCAACAACACATAAACCTGTTTTTATTTCTTCACCTCCCAATTTTATTTCCCCAAAAGCCTGCTGAAGGCCTTCTTCCATTGGTTTATAATTGTAAGTTGCCTTTAATCGATTAAAATCCCACCAATTTCTTTTTTCACCAAATATCTTACCTCCAAGGTCCATGTATAGATCTTTGATCTCATCAACAGTTTTTCCTATTGCTAATGAAGCAGCTATAATAGCTCCGGTTGAAGTGCCGCCTATCAGATCAAAATAATCGCACAATCTGAAATCAGGTTTTTCCGGAAAACGCGCCTTCAAAATGTCTTCAATCTTTTTTAAATATCCTAAAGTGAGCGCGCCACGGATACCTCCGCCATCTAAGGATAAAATTTTTTTAGGTTCCTGACTGTTAATCCGGTCAAGCAAGGCAGACATAAAATATGATTTAGTGATTGTTTAAGTACTCAGCAATTTCTTCAAAGGTGTTAAAGAACTGTGCACCGTTTTCTTTAACCATTCTGCCGGTTTGCCACAAAGACTTCATTTGATGATCTGAAAATGTTTCACCATCATCTTCTTTTAGAAAACTAAAAATAGTTTTTGAAGGGCGCTTGTTACTGTCATCAACCACTTCTGCGACCGAATAAAAACCTGTCATTTTGGGTGTGATAACATAAAGACAAAAATCACATTTTTCTCTTTGGACCTTCTCTTCCTGCATCATATCGGCAGTCCATTCCTTTCCCTGAGGTTGAAAATAACCGATCTTCAACATCTTTATCAACCTATCGCGCCACGTTGATCCGTTGCATGTTCCGCCCAGGAAAACTTTATTCATTGCAACTAATTTTATTGTAAGATAAATTTAAAAAATAAATCAAGGAAAAGCTTTATCAAGGAGTGATAAAATCTATTTTACAAAAGCTCGTTTTCAAGCATGAGAAGCCAATACTTCTTTCTTTAAAGTTTCTGTTGTAGGATAAGTCGAAATAAGTTCCGATACTTTCTTCCTTGTGCGCCAATAAACGTCTTCCATAAATCGGTGTGCAAATTCTCCATTTCTGCCTATACTCAGGAGGTTTTCAATATGAGTTGATTTCTCAAATTCTTTTCTTTCCTTTTCGTAATCTTTAAGAAAGACAGGATAGGCATATGGTGTGCGTAATACGGTGCTCCCCAGGAGCCTTCTTTTAAAACCCGGAATTATAGTTTCAATATGTTCGTGGCAGAGATTTACAAGTTTTTGTTCATCCATTGCCCAGAACTCGTCATCTTTCTGACAACCAATATCAACCGTTACGATGGATTTCCCGGTAGGTGCAAGCCACGGCATTGAACGCGTAACTTCTGTTAACCTAAAAAAAGGAAACTTTTTTTCGGGAAACCAAAGGACTGTTTCAGGTAAAATGTTCCGTCCTTCAAGACGCATATTGATAAAAATCATCGGGCGGAAGTGGAAACGAGATATTCCCTGCAAAGCATCTGATCCTTTCACCAATCTTGCAAGGATATTCGCTGGAGCAGTACTAATTACTGCAGAAACTTCGTGTTCTTCGCCGCCTACGCGAACTGCCGTTACTTTTTCGTTTTTTACAAGTATTTCCTGAACGGGTGAACGTAACCGGATTGAATCTTCCAATCCTTCAGCGAGTTTTCTGCATAAAGTTGCAACTCCATCCTTTGGGTAAACATGCCAAACAGAAGGTTTTTCAGGCATTTCACGATTGTACCCACAAGCAACTGCCCGTCCTGAAATTAAACTCGCTATTTTCAAATACAAAGTGTTTACAATGCTTGTTGGTAAACTTTCACCTACTGCTGAAGCCAACTTTTCTGCAGGTGCACCAGACCACGCTTCGATCAAAGGAAGAGCGATCTCATTTGCCAATAAATCGCCATATCGATTCCTAAACCATTCAGCCGCAGAATCGGCAGATTTTGAGTTATTTAATAATCTGAATTTGGTTTTTAAAAAACTGACAGAAATACCCGGAATCTTAATTAAACCAAAGGGATAATTATAACTCTTTCCTTTCAGCCAAACCGCTTCACCGTAATGTTTTACCGTTTTGCATTCGGATCCTACGCCAACCGCCTCTGCCAAACGATTGGTGATAAAGTGTGCGCCGAAATCATTACTAAAACCATCCTCAGTTGTAAAAGTTGACGCCAGTCCCGCGATTCTATCGCCAGCTTCATAAAGAACAAATGGCACATCATTCTCCCGTAAAAAGTTTGCTGCGGTCAAACCTGCCATCCCCGCGCCAATAATGGCGATTGGTTTTTGAGTATTCATTTATTGGTAGCGATAATTATAGGTTAAGACTGAGAGTTAAATAATATCGACAGAAATTAGTCTATCAAATTTTGTTCCTTTTAAATAAAATTCTGAGAAAAGATGCTCATTACTTTTTCTGTCCTTTAAATATAAGGAATTTATTAAACAAGGAATGTAAAAGATTCTCGATCAATTCACACTCATATTTGTCCTGTCCTTATGAACAGGAGGTTGTGAAACTACCAAAAATTCGAGCGGCGCATTTGTTTCATTAGCAATAAAATGGTGACTTTTTTTATCAATCAATAATCCCTGCTGTTCACTTACAATGGCCTTGCTATTATCAATATAAAACGTTGCAATACCCTTCAATATGAAAAAAAATTGTTGCGCATTTGTGTGAAAATGTAATTGTTCCTTTGTGCCCGGCGGCATTGTTTCCTGCTTTACTGATAAGGAAGTGGTCTCTGTTAATATCCAACTATCGCAATTGCTTCCCCACGAATAATGAGCGGCTTTTTTTTTATCAATTATTTTGTTCATGAATTAAATTAAAATGAATACAAAGATTATCATTTGTTCTGAAATTTGTGATTAAGAAAAAAGTAAATAAACAAATACGTCGAATTTCTTTCTTGCAATATAAAAGTAAATCTTATTTTAGAGCAGATCATGTAACGAATGAAAGTGAAAAAGCTGTTAGTAATATTTATACTTCTGCCTTTTTGTTGTGTTTTTTATCAGCAAGCGGAAGGGCAGGTCAACAAAAGCGACATCCAAAAAATTTATTTTAAAAGCCTTCGTGGCCCATACTGGAATAAGCGGCAACTGGATTCTTTTCTTAATTCAAAAAACAATAATCGTTATAAACTGGTAACAAGGCTAACTGGAAAAGAACAAAAAAATGATAGTCTTATTTACCGGATTGATATCATAATGGACCCGGACCCTGTTGATGAAAATAATAAACCGTTGGTCAGTCAACAGCTTCCGGCCTTTGATTTGAAAGACCTGGCTGGTAATGAAGTAAGCGCAGAAAATTTAAAAGGTAAACCTGTGGTGATTAATTTTTGGTTTACCAATTGCGCTCCATGCATTTCTGAAATGCGCGCATTAAATGTACTTCGTGAAAAATATAAAAATTCTGATGTGTTTTTTCTTGCAATCACTTTTGATAAAAAAACAGCAGTGCTCAATTTTTTGAAAAAGCACTTTTTCAATTTTACTATAGTTCCTGATGCCACTTCATTTTGTAAGCATATCACTTCGATCTACCCGATAACTTTATTTGTGGACAGAACCGGACTTATCCGGAAAGCAGAACATCTTATTCCTTCTTCCCGTGATCCTGAAACTTCTCTCAACACAGGATACCTCGATGTTACGTCCTTTGAAAGAAATATTGATCTAATTATTGAAAACGCGAATAATTGATTCTTTCTAATAGTACACCAACAAACAGCTCGGATTTGATTTTACTAAAAAGACCTGGAAATTTCCGGGCCTTTATTGGATTAGTAAGTAAAGAGGTGTTTACTTTTTAGTAAAAGTATATGTAATTGATCCGGTACTGTTATTACCCGTAACTACAGCCGAACTAGCTGTGAAACTGCTGTCGCTTATTGTTCCTAGCTTCATCCTGTAACCACTTTCAACGTTTTTTGGTTTCGTGCCATTCAGTTTTTTAAATTCAAATTGTGCATTGTCTGCGCTCCCATAAATTCCCCAATAAATATTTTCTTTAGACCCGTTGCTAAGTGAAAAAGAACCATTTCCGTTCCTCATGAGATTCCATGTGCTTCCTTTAAAATCAGGATAAGGCGCTTCATCGAAAACAGTGGTAACCTTAAAACCTGCAGGCACATCTACAGAAATATCAGAGATAGTCCACTTGCCGGCAAGATGACTTCGTGTCGGTTTTAAATTCGTTGCATTTTTTGATGTTGTACAACTAAATAAAAAAATTGTAACAAGTATGAATAATATAACAGGAATTTTTCTCTTCATAATTAATCTAAATTGATATTTCAGTTAATTACATAAATCCTGCCAAAGCTGTTTTTATTGCCCTCAGGTTTGATAGTAAACCAATGAAAAACGAGGATTTTTATTTAAAATTTGTTTTATCGAAATTCTATTGCCTTTACTGGTTGTATTTTTTTTATCAATAGAGAAGGAATCACAAGCATTAAAAAACAAACGATCAAAGTTGAAAGATCAACTGCAACAATTTGCCACCAAATTATGTCAGCATGGGCTTCTTTCATAAAATAAGCTTCTTCGTCCAATTTGATAAAACCGGTCCATTGCTGCAGGTAACAAATTCCCAAACCTAAAATGGTTCCTGCAATTACACCGGTAAAAGCAATGATGGTAGTGTTGTAAAGAAATATTTTTTGTATGGTAATATTTTTGGCTCCGATCGCTTTTAAGATGCCAACCATAGTAGTTCTTTCTAAAACCAAAATGATAAGGCAGGTAATCAAGTTTACAACCGCAACTACCATCATTATTGCCAATAGGATACTTTTTATTCTTCCCTGGAGGTTAAGCCAATCGAAAATGTTCGGATAAATTTCCTGTATAGTTTTACTGTACCATCTTCCCGGCAATTTGTCCGAATCGTATAAATAATTATTTACGGCGTCTGTTTTTTTATAATCATTTAGAAAAATCTCGTAACCTCCTATTTCATTTGAGTTCCAGTCATTCAACCGTTGAATCAACTTAATATCGCCGATGCAAAAATTGTGATCGTATTCATCAATACCGGTCTTAAAAATACCGGCGATTTTTAATTTTCTTGCTCGTTGTGAACCATCATCCTGGATGAAAAGAATAATGACGCTGTCACCCACATTTGCTTCAAGCTGGTTAGCTGTATATGCAGAAATATCGATGTCTTTACTATAACCGCTATCTGTAAACGAAACCCATTTTCCTTTTTGCAAAAAAGAATTTAATCTGCCAAAATCAAAACTGCTGTCAACGCCCTTCATCAACACGCTTTCAATGTCTTCTTTAAATCGGATGATTGCTGATTTGGTAGCATATGGCGCCACATTTTTTACTTCAGGAATAGTTTTTAGAAAATTTTCAAGAGAATCATTTCGTTCGATCGGCGTTTCTTCTGCAATGTTTGCCTGCGTCAGAATATTTTGCTGAACACGAATATGCCCCCAAAAACTAAATACTTTGTTGCTGATCACGTTTTGAAAACCATTTACAAAACTCAAAGCAACGATCATTACCGCCACACTTATGGTTGTGGCAGTAATGGCGAGGCCAATTATGAAACGCGAAAAAGTTTTTTGCTTATTGAACGCGATGCGCGCCGCTATAAATGAAGAAACGTCCAAAAGACTTAAATTTGATTTGTGTAAAACTAATTTTTTTTAAAACATTTAAATGAAAAGCATAAAACTTGTTGTCGTTTGCCTGTTTTTTTTGTTTGCAAATAAATTATTTGCGCTTAACCCGGATAGTATTTATGTTCCGAATATCAAAACCGTACGGCTTTTCACAGTAGGAAACCAACTAACCATTCCTGTTATTCATTTAAAAGGAAATGATGTACTGGAATTGCATTTCGATGATTTGGATGCGGATGTAAAATATTATTATTACACGTATGAGCTTTGCAACAGCGATTGGACGCCGGCGAATCTTGGGCAGTTTGAATACTTAAAGGGATTTACTCAAGAGAGGATAAATACTTATCGTTTTTCTTCGCTTGCCCATGTGCGTTACACTCATTATCAGGCTGTATTGCCCGACCCGGGAATGTATCCTACACGGTCGGGCAATTATATTTTAAAGGTGTATTTGAACGATGATACATCACAAATTGTTTTTACAAAAAGGATAATGGTGGTGGATAGCAAAGCTACTGTTGTGGCAAGAGTAATTCAACCTTATTCTCCTCAGTATTTTAATACCCACCAAAAAGTAGAATTTACCGTTGATGTGAAAGCATTACAATCTTTTAACGCCGGCCAACAAATAAAAGTAGTTGTTCTTCAAAATTACCGTTGGGACGAAGCTAAGGTAGATTTGAAGCCGGCTTTCATTCGTGGCACTTCATTGGAATATAATACGCCGAATACAGATGTTTTTGCTGGCGGTAAAGAGTGGAGATGGCTGGATGTTAGAGATTTTCATTTGCAGAGTGACAGGGTATTAACCGCGGATTACAAAAACAATTCAACAGATATTTTTTTGAGATCTGATTTACCGTTATCGGCACAACGCTATGTATATTATAAAGATTTGAATGGTATGTCATCGATTGAAGCCATCCGTGGAATTAATCCAACTTATGAAGGAGATTATGCAACAGTTTACTTTTCATTTTCGCCACCTAACGGTCAGCCATACTCGAACAAAGATATCTATCTCTTTGGGCAGCTAACCAATTACAATTATATAGATAGTCTGAAAATGACTTTCGATCCAACTAAATCGCTCTATGAAACCCACTTATTATTGAAGCAGGGTTATTACGATTACACATATATGGCTGTTGACAAAGACAATCCATCTGTTCGAGCGGAGCTGGATGGTAATTATTTTGAAACAGAAAATGTCTACACCATCCTGGTTTATTACCAACCATTTATTGGCAGGGCTGACGAACTAATTGGCGTTTTATCTTTGGATTCAAGAACAGATCAACCGGGTTTAAGTTTTTTAGTTATATAAAAAATTATTAAATAGTTTTATTCAAATTTTTTATAAGATTTTATTCTGCTATGACATAGAATTATTTAAATTCACTGATATTTATAGAATTGTGTAACTTTTTTAAATTTAATGTAATGAAAATATTCCTTGCTATTCCTGCTATTTTATTTATGGCATTAATTTCCTGTAACTCAGGCAATAATAGTGAAACAACGACCAGCACTGATTCTGCCGTCAAGTCAACCGACACTTCTTCCTCAATGACTAAGTCAACAGAAGCCAATATGCCACAGGTTCCCGCTGGCGCAACTGTCTATTTCAAAAATTTAAAAACCGGTGAAACGGTTTCTTCTCCTGTAAAAGTAGAAATGGGCGCAAATGGAATTTCTATTGATTCAGCAGGAACAGTAAAACAAAATTCAGGACATTTTCATATTTTGATAGATTCCGAAGACTCTATCCCTACTGGAGTGGTAGTTGCAAAAGACAGCACTCATTTGCACTTTGGAAACGCACAACAAACAGCCACCATTACTCTTCCTCCCGGAAAGCATAAACTGTCGCTCCAATTTGCAGATGGTGCGCACCGTTCTTATGGCAGCAAATTAGATACTACTATCACTATTAATGTGAAGTAAGTCGTACGAAAATTGCTTTTAGATTGTAAAGGACCTTTAAGAATTGTTTGCATTTTATATACAATAGCTAATTGTTGTCTGACATAACAGGCGTATTATCCTTCGTCTCTATGCCTGAAATTTGCGGTTATCCATTGCTTGTAATACTTGTAATATTTACAACAAATGAATTTTGCCGTAGGTAAAATAAAAATCGTGCTTTGAAATAATTTCTGATTTTGTTTTGAAATCAGAAATCTGGTTTATTTGTTTGTTAACTTTTTCAACTTTATTTTTCTGTCCTTATATTTGCAGCCGGCAAGTCTTATACGACCAGCTCCTGCAGAACTCCCCCAGGATCGGAAGATAGCAAGGGTATGTGGTTGAGCGGTGCGATGTAAGTAACTTGCCGTTTTTTATTTTACCTACCTTAACCAGTTGAAACTTCTTAAACTGTTCTCAATCATTAATATATTTGCGCCAATTTTAAATTTTAAAAGATAACCTTTTTATGAAGTATTTTATTGACACGGCCAACCTGGATCAGATAAAGGAAGCAAATGATCTGGGTATTCTTGATGGTGTAACTACAAATCCTACTTTGATGGCCAAAGAGGGAATTAAAGGAGAAGAAGCAGTTTACAATCATTATAAGACAATTTGTGAGATTGTAGAAAAGGGTGATGTGAGCGCTGAAGTAACTTCTGTAGATTTTAAAAATATTGTGGAACAAGGAAAAAAACTTGCGGCTATTCATAAAAATATTGTAGTAAAAGTGCCCATGATACCTGAAGGTGTAAAAGCGATTAAGTGGTTTACTGATAATGGAATCCGCACTAATTGTACATTGATCTTTAGCGCCGGACAGGCATTAATTGCTGCAAAAGCCGGTGCCTCCTATGTTTCCCCCTTTATTGGCCGTATTGATGACAGTGGTTGGGATGGTATTGAACTCATCAGCCAGATTGCCAATATTTATGCAATTCAGGGAATTAAAACTGAAATTCTTGCTGCTTCTATCCGTAATTCTTTGCATATTATTAAATGCGCTGAAGCCGGAGCTAATGTTTGCACCTGTCCTTTGGATTCGATCGTTGGGTTAACCAAACATCCGCTTACTGATATTGGTCTTGCAAAGTTTATGGAAGACGCAAAGAAGTTTGAATAATGTTATTGTTATAAGAATAATGCGCTGTTGTTTTTGCAAACTTCAGCGCATTTTTAGGTGTGTCATCAAGGGGTTAATTTCTTCTTTTTCTTTTTGTAGTTGACGTTGGTTCACTTAAAATCTCGTCCATTGTTTTAAGTGTTGCAGGATCGGGCTTCTTCTTAATATAGATATCGAATTGCTTATAAATAGCAGGATTTGATTTCAGGACGGCTTTAATATTTACTTTATTTTTCGTGAAATCCGGTGGAATGTATAGGGAATTTCCATAGAATTTTCCATCAGTTGAAGTAAAGACGAGGTCAGTTGTATCAAGGGGAAGAAACCTGCCGTTACTGAGTTTGCCATCTATATTTATGTAATTATAAGTTCCTTTTTTAAGGCTATCAGTATAAAGATGAACATAAATGCTGTCGATCTTCTGTGCTTTGGTAAAGGTAGCAACTGCAATAAGCAGAGAAAATAAAAGTGTTTTCAATTTCTTCAATTTGTTGTCAGATCAAATTTAAGATTTGAAGGTTGCATACAAATTGGTTTTATGATTTCTTTTAATTCTCAAAAAAAATTTGTTAGTTAAAAAATTTCATTCCATCTTTGTCCTCGTCAAATGAAAATTAACAACACATACAATAGCTGGTGGCACATGATCTAACTGATTAGTGCCGATCGCTATTATTTGTGAAATGAATAAATACCACGCCCCGGCATAAAAGCCGGGGTTTTTTTATGTTATGAAAAAAATTGTATTAGTAACTACTTCCAAAAAACTACTGGCAGATGTATACACGCCGGTGGGAATTTATTTGCGACTCCGGGATCGCTTTCGTGATACGATACTTCTCGAAAGTGCTGATTTTCATGCAGGCGAAAACAGTTATTCATTTATCGGGATCAACGCGATTGCCGGAATTGAAATTAGAAACTTTAGTGAAATTGAATATAAGTTTCCACGACAGGAACCCAAACATATTCCAATTGATGCTTCCACAAAAGTGACGAAAGAAATCTGGGATTTTATGCAGCACTTTAATGTTTCGGAACCTGCTGAAATGCCGGTAAGAATGGCGCAGGGATTATTCGGCTATACCACTTTTGATGCAGTTCAGTTTTTTGAAACCATTAAATTCAACGCGTGTTCGGCTCCTCAAATTCCACTCGTTCGTTATCGCTTATATCAATATGTGATTGCCATCAATCATTTTAAAAATGAATTATTCATTTGTGAAAACCATATTAAAGGAATCGAAAGTGAAGCAGATTTGGTTGAGAGCATTATTAAAAGCAAAGACGTTCCTGCATTTCCATTTGCTCCTTTGGACAAGGAAACTTCGCCGTTGAAAGACAATGAATATGTGGATATGGTTAAAAGAGGAATTGCAAGTTGTGCTCGGGGAGATGTTTTCCAGGTAGTATTGAGCAGGAAATTTCAACAGTGTTTTTCAGGCGACGAATTTAATGTTTACCGTGCGTTAAGAAATATTAATCCGAGTCCTTATCTTTTTTATTTTGATTATGGCGATTACCGTTTGTTTGGAAGTAGCCCTGAGGCACAATTGAAAGTGAAAAATAACACGGCGATTATGCACCCGATTGCCGGTACTTTCAGGCGCACCGGGAATGATACAGAGGATGAAAAATTGGCTGAAAAATTATTAAAAGATAAAAAAGAAAATGCCGAGCATGTGATGCTCGTAGATCTTGCAAGAAATGATCTCAGCCGTTTGTGCAGAGATGTTACGGTGAGTCATTTTTGTGAGGTTCAATATTTTTCTCATGTAATTCATTTGGTAAGTGAAGTGAAGGGAGCAGTTGAAAAGGACACAAATCCATTTGACCTTTTGGCAATTAGTTTTCCGGCAGGAACATTGAGCGGGGCTCCAAAGTACAAAGCGATGCAATTGATCGATAAATATGAAAACAGCCAGAGAGGATATTACGGGGGTTGTATCGGTTTTGTCGGCTTTAATGGCGACATGAATCACGCGATAATGATCCGCACTTTTTTGAGTAAAGACAATCACCTTAACTACCAGGCAGGCGCAGGAATCGTAGCTGCATCTAAACCTGAGAGTGAGTTGCAGGAAGTAAATAATAAATTGAGTGCATTAACAGCTGCTATAAAATCGGCGGCAAATATTTAGAAAATGAAAATATTGATTTTTGATAATTATGATTCGTTTACATACAACCTTGTTCATGTGGTTGAAAAGATCATTCATGGAAAAGTAGATGTCTGCCGGAATGATAAAATTGCTCTTGAAAAAATAAACGATTATGATAAAATTATTTTATCTCCTGGTCCAGGTCTTCCATCAGAATCAGGTTTATTATTGCCTTTGATAAATGAATATGCTTCAACAAAATGTATATTAGGGGTGTGTCTCGGCCAACAAGCAATAGGTGAGGTTTTTGGAGGAAAACTGGTTAATCTTAAAGAGGTTTATCATGGAGTGGCAACAAAAATAAAAGTAAAAGAAAATAGAACTTTATCCGGAAATGATGTTTTTAAAAATTTACCTGCTGAACTTGAGGTAGGAAGATATCATTCCTGGATCGTTGACAAAAGAGCTTTTCCTGCTGATCTTGAAATTACAGCCGAAGATGAAAGCGGATATATCATGGCTTTGCGCCATAAAACTTTTGATGTGCAGGGAGTCCAGTTTCATCCTGAAAGCGTATTGACGCCGATGGGTGAAAAGATGATTACAAACTGGCTAAATGTTTGATGTATGAAAAAAATATTACAATTTCTATTTGAACACAAAACCCTTTCGCGGGAAAACGCGAAAGAAGTATTAGTAAACATTTCAAAAGGAATTTATTCAGATGCTGAAATTGCTTCTTTCACAACTGTATTTTTAATGCGAAGTATCACCATCCCGGAATTAATGGGTTTTCGTGATGCGCTGATGGAACTTTGTGTTCCTGCAAATTTGAATGGATATAATGTGGTTGATATTGTAGGCACTGGAGGAGATGGAAAAAACACTTTTAATATTTCAACACTTAGTTGTTTTATTGTGGCAGGTGCTGGCCAAAAGGTCGCAAAGCATGGAAATTATGGCGCTACCTCCATTAGCGGATCCAGTAACGTGATGGAAACTCTCGGATATCATTTTTCAAATGATAATAAGAAGCTGCTAAAGGAAATCGAAGAAACGAATATTTGCTTCATGCATGCGCCATTGTTTCATCCGGCTTTAAAGGTGGTAGGTCCAATAAGAAAAAACTTAGGTGTCCGTACTTTCTTTAATATGCTCGGCCCGATGGTGAACCCTGCATCTCCGGGTGTACAAATGATTGGCGTTTACAATCTCGAGATGGCAAGAATTTATGCCTATTTGTTGCAGCAATCTGATGCAAAATTTATGATCATTCACAGCTTGGAAGGTTATGATGAAATATCGCTTACTGGTGATACAAAGGTGATTACCAATCATGGAGAAAAAATTATGACCGCGCAATATCTTGGAAAAAGAACGGTGAACCCAGAAGATATTTATGGAGGCAATTCAACAGCAGAAGCCGCAAAAATATTTTTAAAGATCATCAAAGGAGAAGGAAGCTGGGCGCAGAATGCAGTGGTAATTGCGAATGCCGCAATGGCATTATATGCTACAGGCAATTTTTCCACTTATGATGAATGTTATACGATGAGTGTCGACAGCCTTGAAAGCGGAAAAGCGTATGAAAATTTCAAAAAGTTAATGAGTTTGCAATGATGAATATTCTTGACACTATTGTCGCGAAAAAGAAGACTGAAGTAGCAGAAAGAAAGGTTGTCCAAACTATTTCTGATCTTGAAGTACTTTCTTTGTTTTCAAAGCCAACTCTGTTATTGTCGGAATTTTTATTGCGGACAGATAAGACGGGAATCATTGCTGAATTTAAAAAACAATCTCCCTCAAAAGGAATTATTAATAATTGTTCAGCCACCGTCGATGTGGTTACCGCTTATGAGAAATATGGCGCAAGCGCTATATCAGTTCTAACCGATGATCGTTTCTTCGGAGGATCATTAAATGATTTGAAAGAAGCTGCCAATTCAGTAAACATTCCTTTGTTGCGAAAAGATTTTATAATTGATGAATATCAACTTGTCGAATCAAAAGCTTATGGCGCTGATATTATTTTGCTCATCGCTGCTTGTCTTTCGAAAGGCGAAGTGAAAAAATTATCTGCTACTGCAAAGGAACTACAGTTAAATGTATTATTAGAAATTCACAATGAACAAGAATTGGAACATATTTGTGATGATGTGGATGTGGTAGGAATCAATAATCGTGATCTAAAAACTTTTAAAGTTGATATTAATCATTCTATAGAATTGGCGAAAAAAATACCTTCACAAAAAATTAAAATTTCCGAAAGTGGAATTGATAACGTAAAAACGATTGATCATTTGAAACGAAATGGATTCAGTGGTTTTTTAATTGGTGAAAAATTTATGAAAGAAGAAAATCCCGGAAAAGCTTTTGAAAAGTTTGTGAATGGATTAAAACAGGAATCGAAATGAAAGTAAAAGTGTGTGGTAATACGGATTTAGAGCAGTTAAAAGAACTGGATTATTTAAAAATTGATTTTGCTGGAATTATATTTTATGAGCAATCACCGCGCTATGCCTTAAAGAAACTTAATGGACACGAGCTTAAAAGCTTGGGATTATCCATAACAAAAGTAGGTGTTTTTGTAAACGCCACCGAAGAAGAAATAATGCTACGGGTCGATGAATTTGGACTGGATATGGTTCAGCTTCACGGTGATGAAACAGCTTCATTCTGCAACCGGATCAGTGATCATATAAAAGTGATCAAAGCCTTTCGTATAACGGATTTTGATAAAAATATTGATTGGCTTGTGAGTGAATATGATGAGGTATGCGATTATTATTTGTTTGATAAAGGATCGGCGGGCCTATATGGTGGTACAGGAAAAAAATTTGACTGGAATCTTCTTGAAAAAGCTACCATCAGTAAACCATTTTTTCTAAGCGGTGGAATTGAAAAAAGTGATGCACAAGCTCTTAAAAAGTTTAAGCACCCTTTTTTTTATGGCGTAGATGTGAACAGCCGGTTTGAAATATCTCCTGGCATAAAAGATATGGAACTGGTAAAAGAATTTATTAACGATTTACAATAAATTTCTTAAAATTATAAAGATGGAAACAGCAGATAACGATAAAGTATTACCTGTCGGTGGTGAATGGTACGTTAATGAAAACGGCTACTATGGTGAGTTTGGAGGAGCATATGTTCCTGAGATGCTATTTGATAATGTTGAAAAATTAAAGGAAAGTTATTTGAAGATCATTCGGAAAAAAAGTTTCCAGGATGAATTCAATTCTCTTTTGAAAGATTATGTAGGAAGGCCAACTCCTTTATATCCTGCACAAAGGTTGAGTGAAAAATACGGAGTATCCATTTTTCTAAAACGGGAAGACCTTTGCCATACAGGCGCCCATAAAATCAATAATACCATTGGCCAGATTTTATTGGCGGAAAAATTGGGCAAAAAAAGAATTATTGCCGAAACAGGTGCCGGTCAACATGGTGTTGCAACAGCGACGGTTTGCGCTTTAAAAGGCTTGGAATGTATTGTTTACATGGGTGAAAAAGATATTGAGCGGCAGGCTCCAAACGTTGCACGGATGAAAATGTTGGGAGCTAAAGTGATTCCTGCAACGAGTGGAAGTAAAACATTGAAAGATGCAACTAATGAGGCAATAAGAGATTGGATCAATAATCCTAAGGATACTTATTACCTTATCGGGAGTGTTGTTGGTCCACATCCATATCCTGATATGGTTGCCCGTTTCCAAAGTGTGATCAGTAAAGAATTAAAAAGCCAGTTACAAGAAAAGACCGGCAATGAATTGCCGGATTTTGTAATTGCGTGTGTGGGCGGCGGTAGTAATGCGGCGGGTGCTTTTTATCATTTTTTGAATGATCGACAGGTAAAATTAATAGCGGTTGAAGCGGCGGGTTTAGGTGTTAAAAGTGGAATGAGTGCCGCCACTATTCAATTGGGTTCCATTGGAATTTTACATGGAAGTAAAAGTTATGTAATGCAAACAGCGGATGGACAAGTTGTAGAGCCGCACAGCATTTCCGCAGGGTTGGATTATCCCGGCATCGGCCCCATGCATGCAAATTTATTTACCGGAAAAAGGGCCAGATTCATGAGTGCCACTGATGAGGAATCTTTGGAAGCCGCTTTTGAACTGGCGAAATTGGAAGGCATAATTCCTGCTTTGGAATCCGCCCATGCATTAGCAGCTTTGAATAAAATTGAATTTAAAAAAACGGATGTGGTGGTCATCAATTTAAGTGGGAGAGGGGATAAAGATATGGATACTTATATGAAACATATGAGTGAATGATCTGAATAAGAATTATTGATATTTTTTGCTTTACCGTATTTAAAAATATAATAGCGAATGAACGCAATTCAAGAATTGTTTGCTAAAAAGGATAAAAATATTTTAAGTATTTATTTTACTGCTGGCTTTCCGCATTTGACCGATACTGAAATTATTTTGGATTCATTAGAAAAATATGGAGCAGATATGATTGAAGTAGGAATGCCATACAGCGATCCTCTTGCTGATGGACCTGTCATTCAAAACAGTAGCATGAAAGCACTGCAAAATGGAATGACCATAAAAGTTCTTTTTGATCAGTTAATTTCCTTTCAGAGTTCTTCTGCTGCTGTTAAAACCTTTCCTTTAATCTTAATGGGATATCTCAATCCGGTAATGCAATATGGATTAAAAAAGTTTTGTACCGATGCGAAAAAATCCGGCATAACTGGCATTATTCTTCCCGATCTTCCGATTATGGAATATGAAACAGACTACCAAAAGATATTTGAAGAAAATGGTCTTAGTCTAATTTTCCTTATCACTCCCGAAACTTCTGATGAACGAATCCGCAAAATCGATTCACTTTCCAATGGTTTTATTTACGCGGTTTCATCCTCTTCCATTACGGGAAAAAGTACTGATATCAATGCACAGGAAACTTATTTTAAGCGAATAGCAAGCTTAAAGTTGAAAAATAAAGTTCTTATTGGATTTGGAATTCGTGATAATGAAACTTTCACTAAGGCTTGTCAGCATTCAGCGGGCGCAATTATTGGGACTGCGTATATTAAAGCCATTGAGAATGCGAAAAACATTGAGATTGCAACGAAGGCTTTTCTTAACTCAATTTTACACAGTTTGTGATTTGACAATATTTCATTTTAGATTAAAAAAATTAAATTTGCTATTTATGTAATACTGTAATAAATGAAATCACTTTTCTTAATCTTAATATTTGTTCCCTTTTTTGGTTTTTCTCAGTCCGCTTCAAAAGAATTTGAGATATCAGGAAATGTTACCGGTTATCCCGATGGAACTTCCGTTTCTTTTTTAAACCAACAAACTAATACTCCTGAAAAGCAGGCTACTATTGAAAAGGGAAAGTTTACGATTAACGGTCAGCTACCCGAGCCTTCATTTATAATTTTGATTTTCGCAGATCAGCCGCCGGCTATTCCTCTATTTATCGACAACAGCAAAATCGTTATTAAAGGCGATAAAAATAATCTTGATGGTCTTTCCATAACTGGTTCCAAAACAGAAACTGAGTATCAGGAATATTCAAAGGCAATAAAACCTTATGAACAATTATTTGCAGCAGGCGCAGAAAAAGATCCCAAATCTGTTGCTGCAGTTGAAAAAATCAGCGAAGACTTTGTAAAAAAATATCCTTCATCTTACGTTGATCCGATTGCTATTATCCGCATCATGCAAACTTCAGATAATATTGCTGCCGCAGACAATTTGTACAAGATAATGTCCCAAAGTGTTAAGGAAACAAATCTTGCAAAATATGTAAATGAACAATTGGCAGTTGCGAAAATAAACCCAATAGGATCAGAGATTGCAGATTTTGCTGAGACTGATACTGCGGGCAATAGAGTAAAAATTTCATCTTTTCGTGGCAAATATGTGTTGATAGATTTTTGGGCGAGTTGGTGCCGCCCTTGCCGTATGGAAAATCCGAATGTGGTTGCCGCTTTCAATAAATATCATCAGAAAAATTTTACTGTTTTGGGCGTTTCACTGGACCAGGCAAAAGAGGCGTGGTTGAATGCGATTAAAATGGATGGACTTACTTGGACGCACATCAGCGATTTGAAAGGTTGGAACAATGAAGTGGCTGCACAATTCAAAATTACCAGCATTCCTCAAAATATTTTAATTGATCCAAAAGGAGTAATTATTGCAAAAAATCTTCGCGGTGAAGACTTAAATAAAAAACTGGAACAACTTTTTAATTAGTAGCTAATTGTCTTTTGTATAACTGGACTGCGTTTTCCAACCCGACGTATAAGGCATCGGAAATTAAAGCATGACCAATCGAAACTTCTAAAAGTCCCGGAATATTTTCTGCGAAATATCTTAGGTTATGTAGGTCAAGATCGTGGCCTGCATTAATTCCAAGGCCAAGTTCAACTGCTTTTTTTGCAGCTTCGATGTAAGGACGAATGGCTTCTTCTTTATTTCCTTTGTGAAATTTTGTGGCATAGCCTTCTGTATACAATTCTATCCTGTCGGTGCCGGTTTTTTTTGCGCCTTCTACCATTTCAATTACAGGATCAACAAAGATCGACACACGAATTCCGGCTTTCTTAAATACATCAATTATTTCAATTAAATAATCGCGGTTCTTTATTGTATCCCATCCATGATCCGAAGTTAATTGCCCCAATTCATCAGGAACTAGTGTGACCTGGTCCGGCTTATTTTTCAAAACTAAATCAATAAATTTTTCTTCTCGGCAATTGCCTTCAATATTAAATTCGGTTGTGATAATTTTTTTTAATTCATAAACATCCGCATACCTAATATGCCTTTCATCGGGCCGTGGATGAACCGTAATTCCTTCAGCTCCAAAATTCTGAATATCAATAGCAGCCTTAATCACGTCAGGGTTATTCCCTCCGCGTGAATTGCGAAGAGTTGCAATTTTATTGATGTTAACTGAGAGTTTTGTCATGCATGCAATTTACGATATCTGTTTTTTTGAATAATCGATATTATTCGTCTTGAAAATGCTATCTTTAAAATCCAGTTGTTAAAAACCCGATTCCATTCCCTTTTTCTCTTAATATTAAATCAAAATGAAAATGAAAAGATGTTTCTCTCTATCTGTAATTGTTCTATTTTCTTTTCGTGCATAACGGAACCGTATAAACGAACTTGTCCTTTATTTATACAAAATTGAAATAGGTTAAATTTATTTGTATACTGAGGATATGGTAAAAAATGATATTTATTTAATAATTTATTCAATCCGCTTGCTTTAATTTAGCATCCAATAGTAGTTTGAGATTTAATGCTAATTTCAAAAAATACTTCTAAATATTTATGAGTAAAAAAACGGGAAAGAAAAAACCTTCGCCTTTGGTAAAAGGGACTTTGGAAATTACAAGGTCTGGAATGGGATATGTAATTGTGGAAGGAAGAGAAAAAGATTTACTTGTTCGGCCACAGGATTTTAATAAGGCATTGGACGGAGATATCGTTCGCGTAAAAGTAAAAGACTCGCATGGAGGAAAACGGCTGGAAGGTGTAGTAGAAGAGGTTGTGGAAAGAAAACAAACGGAATTTATTGGCAATATTCATGTAAGCGAAAACTTTGCATTTTTTGCAGTTGACAGTCAAAAACCTGTTCCGGATTTTTATATAAGTTTAAAAAATCTGAATGGTGCAAAAGATCATGACAGGGTAGTAGTAAAGTTTTTGAATTGGGAAAAAGGTGCTAAAAAGCCTGAAGGTGAGGTGGTATCGGTTTTGAAAGCAGAGAATGCAGGTGATCTTGCAATGAAAGAGATCATCATTCAAAACGGGTTTCCTCTTGAATTTTCTCAAAAAGTTTTGAATGAGGCGAATGCTCTCAAGGATAGCATTGAAGAGCATGAATTGACAAAGAGAAAAGATTACCGCGATGTACTTACTTTTACCATTGATCCGGCCGATGCAAAGGATTTTGACGATGCTTTATCTATAAAGAAATTAAGTGCACATGAGTACGAAATAGGGGTACACATTGCTGATGTAAGTCATTTTGTAAGACCGGAAACGGAAATGGACAAAGAAGGATATGCACGTGCTACAAGCGTTTATCTGCCTGATCGTGTAAACCCGATGTTGCCTGAAAAAATTTCAAATGAACTTTGTTCTCTTCGTCCTAATGAGGATAAATTTACTTTCTCTGCTATTTTCAAAATAAACAGCAAAGGTAAAGTTAAAGAATATTGGCTTGGCAAAACCTTTATACATAGCGATCATCGGTTTAATTATGATGAAGTGCAACAAATAATTGAAGACAGGCAGGGAGTATACAGTGAAGAAATTTTGTTGCTGAATTCACTGTCCCGTATTTTTAGAAAGGAAAGATTTAAAAACGGCGCTATTAATTTTTCTTCAACGGAAGTGAAATTTAAACTGGATGAAAGCGGCAAGCCTATCGAAATTGTTGTGAAGGAAAGTAAAGAGTCACATCAGTTGATTGAAGAGTTTATGTTACTGGCAAATCGTACAGTTGCAGCACATGTTGCGAAGGTAAGAGTAAATAAAAAAGCGGTTCCATTTCCTTATCGTGTTCATGACATACCGGATGAAGAAAAGCTAAAACCATTTGTTGCTTTTGCAAGAAAATTCGGTTACAAATTCGATATGAAAAATGAAGAAGAAACGGCAAAATCTTTTAACCAGTTAATGATCGACGTTCATGGAAAGCCCGAACAGCATGTGCTTGAACAGTTAGGAATTCGTACCATGTCTAAGGCTATTTATACGACAGAAAATATTGGACACTATGGATTGGGCTTTAATGATTATTGCCATTTCACTTCACCAATTCGCCGCTATCCGGATGTAATGGTACATCGTATGCTCCAGGAAATTCTTGAAAATAATATTCATATTGATAAGAAAATGGAACAAAAGTGCATTCATTGCAGCCAAAAAGAAAGAGCAGCAATGGAAGCCGAGCGGGCAGGAAATAAATACAAGCAGGTAGAATTTATGAGGGATAAATTGGGTGAGGATATGGAAGGAGTGATTAGCGGCGTTTCTACGTTTGGTTTTTGGGTTGAAACGGTCAATGAAAAGTGTGAAGGTTTGGTCTCGATGAAAGATCTTTCTGACTACGACGATTTTCGCCATGACGATTCGGAATACGCATTGATAGGAATGCGTACCGGAAAAAAATTCAGGATGGGAGATAAAGTAGAGGTGAAATTGGTAGCTGCAAATCTTGAAAAGCGACAGCTTGATTTTGAATGGATCCCAGGTGTTGAAAGTCTGAGACAAAAAGCAGTGAAGACGAAGAAAAATAAATACGCCAAGAAGAAAAAATAAATTAGTTGTAAAAGAACCAGTAAGCGCATTACTGCAAAATAAACGATGAGTATTTTACCTTCAGTTGATAATCACAACAAAAATCAACTTCAATCATTCAGCCGGTTATCCCTGATTTTTGAGGGAAAATTTAAGAAAAGGCATTTTCCACAGGATCCGCCCCGGTTATATGACGCCGCACAATATTTACTAACTGTAGGGGGTAAACGCATTCGGCCGGTCATGTGCCTCATGGCCAATGAAATGTTTGATACAATAAAAGAAGATGCTTACGAAGTAGCTGCGGCAATTGAATTGTTCCACAATTTTACTCTGATTCATGATGACATAATGGATCGGGCTCCTATTCGTCGCGGAAAGCCTACGGTTCATACCAAATTTGGTGAACCAACTGCTTTACTTGCCGGTGATGTGATGCTGATTGCTGCTTATGAAAGCCTCAACCGGATCAGTGCCGAATATCTTCATGCTATTCTCAATTTGTTTAATTCAACTGCCAAAAAAGTTTGTGAAGGCCAGCAACTTGATATGGAATTCGAAAAATTGGACCAGGTAAATTTTGATGATTATGTAAAAATGATCAGTTTGAAAACCTCAGTTTTGCTTGCGGGAAGTTTACAAATGGGCGCTATTTTAGGAGGTGCTGGCGCGGGAAATCAAACTCACTTATACGAATTCGGGAAAAACCTTGGCATCGCTTTCCAGGTGCAGGATGATTATTTGGATGCATTTGGGAATCCTGAAAAATTCGGCAAAAAACAAGGTGGAGATATTATGGCAAATAAGAAAACTTTCTTATGGTTGAAGACTATGGAAACCGCTTCTGCACAGCAAAAGAACAAATTAAAACAATTATTATCCTGTAATGATGTAAAGAAAATAGAAGAGGTTTTATCAATTTATAAATCCTGCAAAGTAGATAACTGGGCAAAGGAATTGAAACAAAAATATTTTTCGGTTGCAATGGACCACCTGGAAGAAATAGCTGTTGTTTCTATAAGAAAAAAACCATTACAACGGCTTGCAGAATATTTAATGGAACGGGACGTATAATAGTTTTATAGTCCCGCTCCATAGTTCTTTCGAACTAACTATTGATTTGGATCCGGTAAAGGCCTTACCCAAATATTCCTGAAACTGATAGGTATGCTCTTATCACCATGCGCCTGCAATTTAATTGGCGAAGCGCCATGTACATGTTTGTAAGAAGGATTTCCGATATAAAGTGTGGGTCCTTTTAATTTTACATCATTCTGAACCAAGACGCCGTTGAAAAAAGCAGTAACTTTTGCAGGAGATTTTAGAGAACCATCGTCGTTAAACCTAGGCGCAGTCCAAACTACATCATAAGATTGCCAAACGCCGGGAGGAAAATTAGGATTTACCAAAGGCGGATATTGTTTGTAAATCGCACCTGCCTGGCCATTCACATAAGTTGAATTGTTGTAAGAATCGAGGATTTGCATTTCATATCCATCGTCACCTGGACCTATCGAAGCGAGAAACAAACCGCTGTTGCCACGTGCCTGTCCTGTTCCTGCAATATTCTTAGGTTCTTTCCATTCAATATGCAATTGGTAATCCATGAAAGATTGTTTTGTTTGAATATTACCAGCCTGTTTATTTACAGTCAGGATTCCATTGTGTACATTCCAATTTGCACGCTTCGTCGTGTCATTCGTTTCCACCCATTTTGAAAGGTCTTTTCCATCAAATAAAATGATCGCATCTGATGGTGCGGCGCCGCATGTCTTTCCGGGAGTCACTACAGCCGGCACAGGTGTGTAATACTCGGTGTCTTCCGGTTTCATTTTTTCCTGCGCGTTTGCTGTGGCAAATCCTGTGGCAATAAAGGCAATACTGAAAAAGATTTTTTTGTGCATGTTTATTTGTTTTTAATTTAGAATTTTAGGAGCAATTTAAAATTGATAAGCCGTGGCGTGAGCCTGTTAGGAATGCTAAAAGTGTCGTTAGCAAAATCTTTTATTAATTGATAAGAAATAGTATTAGCGCGGTCAATGAGATTGAAGACTTCAAGACTAGCCCAAATATTGTCGAAACTGCGAAAAGGCGAATGACTTCTCCGGTGTGATTTATCGCTAAGTAACAATGCACTGAAACCTATATCTGCCCTAATGTACGGCTCAATGATGAGCGCGTTGCGGTATTTCATACTGTTAGGAATGCTATAACTCATGTTACTTCCGTAAATCAGGTTTAAATGTACTTTAAAATTTTTATTCGTACTTAAATAATCCTGTAAAAATAAACCCATTGTGATCAGCCTGTCACTAGGCCTTCTTATCCAACCAATATCGGTTCTAACACTATCTGTGACTACCTGATCTTTTGTTTGTGAATTGATTACTTCACCAACTTTATTTTTATAAATGTAATAGTAATCGTTGTCCAGATTTTCTTTTGATTGGCTGATCGCAATACTGAACCAGCTTTCTGCATCTTTAACCAGTTCAGTAAAAACTCTCGTTTCAATTCCCGTTGCATAAGCGCGTGCATTATTTTCTGCAAAATAATTTATCTGTAAATTGTTGATGTCATAAGGATCAACATTCCAAAGTGATTTAAAATACGCTTCAGTCGTAATGCGCATTGGTTTGTTTACATTCGATAAATGATAATCGAAGCCCGCAACATATTGAATACTCTTTTGACTTTTTAAATTGGTATTAATTGTCCCGTCAGGCTTTCTCATTTCTCGGTAGAAGGGCGGTTGATCATATATTCCTGTTGATACTTTAAAAATAATATCACGTTTCCAATCAGGTACATAACTTATTTGCGCCCTTGGACTTAATAAAAATTCCTCGTTGAGCGCATCATAATTGAATCTTGTTCCTGCTTCTACCGTTACATCAGTCTTTCCTTGAACTAAATGAATGTTATCCTGAACGTAACCACTGTATTTATCAACGGAAAGATTTTCATGGGATTTTAAAACACTGCTAAGGTTTAGTTGATTGGGATTGAAAGGCAAAGAATAACCGGCGCTGTCCTGCATTTCCCATTGATTTAAATGATCGCTAATAACCGAATGATCAAAAGAAAGCCCCCATTGCAAAAAATGTTTCCCCAAATTATATGTTCCCTTGTGACTTAAAGCATAAACAGCAATGTTTAAATCGTTTCTTATATAATTTTGGTAAATACCGGCACCAAGAGGATTGGTTATTTTTCCAAAATCCGGTTTGGTTTTGTCAAAGCTTCTTTCACCAAAAAGATACGCACCGGTAATATCAGCGGTTTCACTTTCGATATCCCCATATCGGCTGAACATCCATTTTAATTTCGCCCTTTTATTGATGAATTGATTAAGGCTAATACCGACCAAGTTACTGTTATAGCTATCTTTTTCCTGGCCCTCGAAAAAGATATCAAGGCCAAGATTTGCTGTAAACAGTGGCGAA
>Ga0157371_10001342_pt1 | contig 25912 bp, 17 predicted proteins | sample C45metaG_FD_113462 | JGI IMG/M metagenome (GOLD analysis project Ga0157371, IMG submission 113462) | Corn rhizosphere microbial communities from Kellogg Biological Station, Michigan, USA - C4-5 metaG | ecosystem: Host-associated > Plants > Roots > Rhizosphere > Soil | place: USA: Michigan...
AAAAAAGATAATAAACTAATAAGTAATATTTTCATCATTATAATTTATTTATACAATATATAAAAGGTGTCAAAGATACATTATAGACGTAATTATCACCCTTTGCGTTTAATGAAATGGCAAAGAAAACTGTTAATTAATTGGGTTAGTTACTTATCAGGCTTCTATCCTGGACATTTCAGGCTTATCCTGGTTTACTTTGGTAAAGTCTTTTGCAGCTTTTATAAAGTGGACAAATAATGGATGAGGGTTTTCAACTGTACTTTTTAATTCGGGGTGGTATTGAACGCCAATGAAAAAAGGATGATTTTTTAGCTCCATAATTTCTACTAAACCACTTTCAGGATTGATCCCGCTTGCTATCATTCCGGCTTCTTCATATTGTTTAAGATATTTATTATTAAACTCCCAACGATGCCTGTGGCGTTCCTGTATTTCTGTGGTTCCATAAACAGAATACGCGAGAGTATTTTCCTTAATAACACAAGGGTAAGAACCTAATCGCATTGTTCCTCCTTTCATCGTTACTTTTTTCTGTTCTTCCATCATATCAATAACAGGGTTTGAAGTATCAGGATTCATTTCTGTTGAATCGGCATCAGTTAACCCTAAAACATTTCTTGCAAATTCAATTGCTGCCATTTGCATTCCAAGGCAAATTCCAAAGAAGGGAAGATTATTTTCACGAGCATATTTTACCGCAATTATTTTCCCTTCCACACCTCTGAAACCAAAACCGGGTGCAACCAACAAACCATCCAGGCCGATTAATTTTTCATTCACATTTTCTTCATCAATATATTCACTATGTACATTTAATACCTGCACCTTGCAATCATTCATGGCGCCGGCGTGAATAAAAGATTCTAAAATAGATTTATAAGCATCTTGTAATTCAATATATTTTCCAATCAGCCCGATAGTGATTTTATTCCCCGGATGTTTTACTTTATCAAGAAACTCTTTCCACTTGGTGAGGTCCGGTTCGTTGTAATTAGTAATGTTTAACTTTTTCAATACTATCAAATCCAATTTTTCACGAAGCATGGCTATTGGCACTTCGTAAATGGTAGAAGCATCAGCCGCTTCTATTACTGAATCCACTTTTACATTACAAAAGAGAGCCACCTTTCTTTTCAAATCTTCTGTAAGCGGACGTTCCGTGCGGCAAACCAAAATATCCGGATGAACGCCGTTCTCACTCATTAGTTTTACGCTGTGCTGTGTGGGTTTTGTTTTAAGTTCCTTCGCAGCCTTCAGATAGGGAATTAGTGTTAGGTGAACAACAAGACAATCTTGATCAGGCAATTCCCATTGAATCTGGCGGACAGCTTCAATGAAAGGAAGACTTTCAATATCGCCAACTGTTCCGCCGATCTCCGTTAAGATTACATCATATTGATTTTTTTCGCCGAGCAGCATCATTCTTCTTTTGATTTCATCGGTAATGTGCGGAATTACTTGTACTGTTTTGCCCAAATAATCTCCTTCCCGTTCCCTGTTGATAACGGTTTGGTAAATACGTCCTGTGGTGACATTATTTGCCTGGCTGGTATTGATATTTAAAAAACGTTCGTAATGGCCAAGATCAAGATCCGTTTCAGCACCATCTTCTGTAACAAAACATTCGCCGTGTTCATAGGGGTTTAACGTGCCCGGATCAACATTAATGTATGGATCAAATTTTTGAATAGTAACACGCAAACCCCTTGCCTGTAAAAGCTTTGCGAGTGAAGCAGCAATAATTCCTTTGCCTAAAGAAGAACTTACGCCGCCTGTTACGAAAATGTACTTAGCCATGTTTTTTTGTTTTTAAAAAATAATAAACTCCTCCAAAACAACTGAATAAAACCAAACGGTTGTAGTGAAAGAAAATAAAAAAAAATTGACCGCAGGAAAGAAAAAGAAAAGTAAAATCCGTGAGGTCATGCAAACTTACAGCTAATATTTTAGGCGGAAAAGTTATAAAACAATTTGTGGAAAAAATTAGAAAATCGGTATGAAATGCCAATTTTTATTAAACAAAACTACGAGGCACATTATTAATTAAAAGGAAATCGATTGTAACGTGAGAAGCAGCAAACAAATAAAAAAATGCAATTCCTATTTAAAGTTCTTAATAATATTGTTTTTCACGCAGGAAATTCTGCACATAATCTTTTACTCCTTCTTCCAGGGAATAAAATGGTGCAGAATAACCTGCAGCACGGATCTTATCCATTTTGGCTTCAGTAAAATATTGATAAGTTTCACGGATGTCTTCAGGCATATCAATGTATTCTATTTGTGAAGGTTTATCTAAAGCTGAAAAAGTGACTTTTACCAGGTCGTTAAAACTTCTCGCTTTACCGGTTCCCACATTATATATTCCCGTCTTGAAAGATTTGGGATCATTTTCAAAGCATTCCAAAAACCAATAACATATTTTAAGAACGTCCTTTACATAAATAAAATCGCGTAATTGTTCACCGTCATTAAAATCTTTTTTATGAGATTTGAAGAGTTTTACAAATCCGTTTTTGACGATCTGGTTATAAGAATGAAAAATCACACTTGCCATTCTTCCTTTGTGATATTCATTTGGTCCGTAAACATTAAAAAATTTTAAGCCAGCCCATGCAGGTGGGAAATTATTTCGTTTCAATGCCCATTTATCAAATTCATTTTTGGAAATTCCGTATGGGTTCAGAGGTTTTAATTTCTCAATAATAGATTGATCATCGTTGTAACCTAACTCTCCGGAACCGTAGGTTGCAGCCGAAGAAGCATAGACGAGTGGAATACTAAATTCGGAGCAATAGTTCCAGATTTTTTTTGAATATTCAACATTCAGATGCTCATGAATAGAATAATTAAATTCCGTGGTATCAGTTCTTGCGCCGATATGATATACAAAATCAACCTGCGTTTTTTCGATTTCAAGCCAATCAAAAAAAGCTTCTCTTTCAACTTTTTCAGAAAAAACTTTCCCCTTTAAATTCAATTCTTTTTCTTCATTAGAAAAATCATCTACCAGAATAAGATTATTGAAACCTTTATTGTTCAGAAAACCAATAAGGCAACTTCCTATAAAACCTGCGGCGCCTGTTACCACTATATTTAAATTCTTATCCATATTATATTCCTAGGCTTTTTCTTATAAATCCGATTTAAAATAATTTCCGATCGCATTGTCGTATTTCTTTTTCCATTCACTTATATTTCCCCAGCTTTCATCATCAACATTTATTTCCCCAGCGGTAACTGTACCTAATTTCTCAAATGGAATTCCTAATAAACCTTCAAATTCATTGATCTTTTCCGGGCTAACCGATACTGCTACCCTGCCCTGTGCTTCACCAAACCAATAGGCGTCTTTACGAATTTCTTTTTTTTGTTGGTTTACTGTAAATCCAAGGTTATTGAAAAAGGCACTTTCAGCCAACGTAACAAAAAGACCTCCTTCAGAAATATCATGCGCCGATACAATCATTTTATTTTTGATCAATGAACTAACCGTGTCGTGTAAACGAAATTCTTCTTCCAGGTCAAAATAAGGTGCAGGCGAATATTCTTCTTTGCAGATTTTATGCAAATATTCAGAAGAATTAAAATCCTCAATATTTTTACCCAGTAAATAAATGATGTCTCCTTCATTTTTAAAATCAAGTGTCATTTTATTTTCAAAATTTTCAAGAAGGCCTACCATACCGATAACAGGTGTAGGATATACAGGGCCGGAAGGAGATTGATTATAAAAACTTACGTTGCCACCGGTAACAGGAGTGTCGAGTTTTAAACAAGCTTTGGACATTCCTTTTATGCTTTCAACAAACTGATAATAAACTTCCGGATCATAGGGATTTCCAAAATTCAAACAGTTGGTTACGCCCAATGGAATTCCACCACTGCAAACAATGTTTCTTGCAGCCTCACTTACGGCAATCATACATCCCACATAAGGATCTGAGAAAACATACAAACTATTACAATCAGTAGTGAGTGCAAGCGCTTTCCCGGTGCCTTTTACTTGTACCACCGAAGCATCTGAAGGCGCATTGGTATTAAGATTGGCAGTGCCAACCATACTATCATACTGCTCATATATCCATCTCTTTGATGCTATTGAAGGAAGCGAAATTAATTTTTCTGCAACCGATTTTATTGCTTGAGGAACAGGAATTTTATTAGCATCAAATGATTTTATTTTTTCAAAATACTTTGGTTGTTTGTATTCCCTGTCATAAACCGGCGCTCCTCCTCCAAGCACAAGACTTTCCGCCGGCATTTCCGCCTCGAGTTGATCATGCATATAGAAACGAAGCATTTCACCATCAGTTACTTCCCCGATCTGCTGGCATGGAAGATCCCACTTTTCAAAAATTTCGATCACATCTTTTTCTCTTCCTTTCTTTACGGTTAACAACATTCTTTCCTGGCTTTCGCTTAACAGCAACTCCCACGATTTCATATTACTTTGGCGCGTCGGAACTTTTTCCAAATGAATATTCATTCCTACTCCTCCTTTAGCGCTTGTTTCGGCGGTTGAACAAATAATACCGGCTGCACCCATATCCTGCATTCCTACAACCGCGCCGGTTGCAATCATTTCAAGACAAGCTTCCAATAATTTTTTCTCCTGGAAAGGGTCTCCAACTTGTACTGCCGGAAGATCTTCAGCGCTACTTTCCGTAATATCTGCGGAAGCAAAAGCGGCACCTCCCATTCCATCTTTTCCTGTTGCACTTCCCGCGATGAATACCGGGTTGCCTTCTCCTTCAGCAGTTGCACTAACGGTTTCCCCTAAACGAACAACACCGGCGCTCATTGCATTAACCAATGGATTCGTATGATAACATTCTTCAAAGTATATTTCTCCGCCAACTGTAGGTACTCCAAAACAATTTCCATAATGTCCGATACCACTTACCACACCAGTTAACAAATGGCGGGTTTTTTCATTGTCAATATTACCAAAGCGCAAAGAATTTAATGTAGCAACAGGTCTCGCCCCCATTGTAAAAATATCGCGGTGAATTCCACCAACTCCGGTCGCGGCGCCCTGGAAAGGTTCAATAGCAGAAGGATGGTTATGACTCTCAATTTTAAAAACAACGCCTAATCCATCACCAATATCCATAAGACCAGCGTTCTCCTCCCCGGCTTTCACTAAAAGTCGTGAACCTTCTCTCGGCAAGGTTTTAAGCCATTTAATTGAATTCTTGTAACTGCAATGCTCACTCCACATTACCGAGTACGCACTCAATTCTGTAAAATTGGGCACTCGACCCAGAATCTCGACAATCTTTTCAAATTCATCTTTTTTAAGTCCCAGCTTTGCGGCCGTTTCAAATGTTATTTCCATAATTGTATTAAAAAAGCAAACTTACAATCTCTTGCCCTTCTATCATTATATCCCAGTTAAATATTTTAATTAACTTCCCACAATTAAATAATTACTGCTTGTTTTATCTTTTATTTATTTTTTATCTAGTTCTTTTTTGTTGGTTCATTAGCCGCATCAGATTTTTCAAAAGTTCAGGTTTACCAATCCAAATGCTTATAGTTTTATTTATTATCCGGGTTTTTTCTTTGCTTGTTGGTTGCTATGTTAATCTTTATATCTTACCGGTTTCTGATTCTTTGGTGTTTCATCGGATGGGAATTGATGAATTCAATTTACTGTTTAGCAATCCACACGAATATTTTGTAAATATTTTTCAAAACCCTTATGCTCATGGCTATTCAAGGCTTTTGTAAGATTCAAATTCTTTTTGGAATAATTTTCGGACCAATTTGATAGCAAAAATGCTTTCGGTTTTTGATTTCTTCAGTTTCAAAAATTTTTGGATCAACACGCTGTTTTTTAATTTCCTGGTTTTTTTCGGATGTGTTGCCTTGTATAAAACGTTCATCCAGCTTTTTCCAAAAGGATTTTTTCAACTCATATTTTGCATTTTTCTTTTTCCATCTGCATTGTTTTATACATCAATGATTCATCGTGATGGACTTATTTTCCTGTCTTTATCAATGATTATATATCATTTGTTTTTTTCGATGAATACTCGTACATCTTTTCTGAAAAATAATTTAATAATTTGCTTTTTTCTCCTGCTAATTTTTCTATTAAGAAATTTTGTTTTTCTTGCTCTAATACCCGGACTGATTGCGTGGCTGGTATCTTACAAGTTTCAAAAAAAATCTTTTCTTTCTTTTGTTATCATATATACGATTGCTATCGTTGCATTTTTCGCAGCAACATTAATTTCTCCTAAACTTAACTTTCCAAGATATGTTGCTGAACGGCAAGAAAGTTTCATTGAAATCGGAAAAGCAGGTAATTCAACTCTTCCGGTTAAAAAACTAGAGCCAAACCTAAAAGGCTTTATTAAAAGTGCACCACAAGCATTCAATCTCGGATTAATGCGACCCTATCTTTCCGAAATCAGAAATTTGCAATTTGTCCCCTTTGCGCTTGAAATACTTTTGCTTGAAATCGTGATACTTCTTTTTATTTTTTTTCGGAAAAAAAATGGACCGGTTAATCCACTTATATACTTTAATGTCTTTTTCAGTTTAACTGTGCTGATAATGACCGGCTATACAGTTCCGATAATAGGAGCGATTGTCCGTTACAGGAGCATTTACTTTGTTTTTTTATCTATTCCGATTGTTTGTTATATTAATTGGCAGAAGATTTTCAAAGCTTTCAGTTTTAAAAAAAATAACTACCCATAAAAGAAGAATCCAATCTATTTGTATGTTACCCATTTAAAAAAACTTTAATAAAAATCATTTTCAGGTATATTATTAAAAATTAGATATGTACTTTTTGTCAACAAAATGGCAAAATTGTAATTTAAAGACAAAGATTTTTGCATTTTATAAAAATAAAGTTGTTTTTTTGTGCCTCAAAATTTTAAAAATGGAATCATTACGACAAAATGCACTAAATGAACTTCTTGCATCTCCAAGAGGCTATGAAGTAGATTCATCAAGAAAAATCACAGGATTTTTTGCAGAAAATGTTTTTGATCTAAAGAAAGCCCGCGAATTCTTAAGCGATGAGGCTTATAAAAGCCTGGTTTCGTCTATCAAGAATCAGACAAAAATAGACCGGAAAATGGGTGACCAAATTGCTTCTGCATTAAAAAGTTGGGCAGAAACAAAAAATGTTACTCACTATACTCACTGGTTTCAACCATTAACAGGCGCCACTGCCGAAAAGCATGATTCATTTTTTACTCTTAAGAGCGATGGAACAGCTTTAGAGGAATTTGATGGTGATGCTTTGATCCAACAGGAACCGGATGCATCTTCTTTCCCAAGCGGCGGTATCAGGGCCACTTTTGAAGCTCGTGGTTATACTGCATGGGATCCTTCCTCTCCTCCATTTATAGTTGAGATTGGAAATGGGCGTACTTTATGTATTCCGACCATATTCGTTTCTTATACAGGTGAATCATTGGATGCAAAAACGCCTTTATTGAAATCTTCTGTTGCGCTTGAAAAAGCTGCAGTTGACGTTTGCCAGTATTTTGATAAAAATATTACTTCTGTTAAACCAACTTTAGGCTGGGAACAGGAGTATTTTGTGGTTGATGCCACTTTAGCAAGTGCCCGACCTGATATTATCATGACCGGTCGCACTGTTTTTGGCCATGCGCCAGCAAAAGGGCAACAATTGGAAGACCATTATTTTGGTGCAATACCCGAAAGAGTCTACGCTTTCATGAGAGATTTTGAAGATGAAGCATATAAATTGGGCGTTCCTTTAAAAACAAGGCACAATGAAGTTGCTCCTTCACAGTTTGAGTGCGCTCCTATTTTTGAGGAAGTAAACATAGCTGTTGATCATAACATCCTGATGATGGATATTATGACAAGGGTAGCAAAAAGACACAACCTTATTGTACTTCTTCACGAAAAACCATTTGCACAAATTAACGGTAGTGGCAAACACAACAACTGGAGCATGGCCACTAATACAGGCGTTAATTTGCTGGCTCCCGGAAAAACTCCGAAAACAAACCTCATGTTTCTGGCGTTTTTTGTAAACACCATTAAGGCTGTTCGTGATCATGCTGATTTATTGAGAGCTGCCATTGCAACTGCCGGTAACGATCACAGGCTTGGAGCCAATGAAGCGCCTCCCGCTATTATTTCAATATTTATTGGGAAATATCTTACAGATGTTCTCACCGAAGTGGAAAAGCGGGTTGGCGATAAGTTCGACGAACAGGATGAAGCAATGCTGAAATTGGATATTCATAAGAGTATCCCGGAGCTAATGCTTGATAACACAGATAGAAACAGGACCTCCCCTTTTGCCTTCACAGGTAACAAATTTGAATTCAGAGCGGTTGGTTCTTCTGCTAACTGCGCAGGCCCTATGACCGTTCTAAATACCATTATGTGCGATGCACTTACTCAATTCAAAACTGATGTGGATGCGTTGATCGATAAAGGTGAAAAGAAAGAAATTGCTTTAATGCAGACCATTCAAAAGTATATTGTTGAAAGTAAAGATATATTGTTTGAAGGCGATGGCTACAGCGAAGCCTGGACAAAAGAAGCGGAAAAAAGAGGCTTGCCTAATATAAAAACAACTCCCTTGGCTTTAGATGCTTTCGTTACAGATTCAGCTAAAAAAATATTTGAACGTTATGATATCTATAGCAAGAAGGAACTTGAGGCGCGTCATGAGATTCAACTGGAGAACTATATTAAAAAAATCCAGATAGAAGCGCGTGTTATCGGAGATCTGGCAAGCACTTACATATTACCACCGGCCATTAAATACCAAAATATTCTGATTGAGAATATCAAAGGTCTGAAGGATCTTGGTTTTGATGAAAGCGCTTATGCATCTCAGATGCAGATTGCACAAAAAATATCAGAACATATCGGTGTCATTGGTGCAAAAGTGAAAGAAATGATCGAAGCAAGAAAAGTTGCGAATGGCATAGAAGATACAAGAGAAAAAGCAATTAAATATTGTGACGAAGTAAAAAAGCATTTTGATGAAATTCGCTATCATGTCGACAAACTTGAACTTTTGGTAGATGATGAATATTGGGAATTGCCAAAATTCAGGGAATTACTTTTCTTACGTTAATCTTTAAAAGTGTTAGGTTTTTTTTAACAGGCCGAAGTTAAACTTCGGCCTGTTTGTTTTATCTATCATTAAAATAAAAAGAAAAATATAAAAATGAAAAAATTAATCCTACTTGCAATTGCCGGCCTTTTTTTCGCTGCTACCAGCAATGCGCAGGTTCAAAGAGAGGTGCCTAAGCATCAACATATGAAATCGGATTCTGCTCATCATTTGCAAAGAGGAAAAATGATGCAAGACTTAAACCTGACAACAGATCAAAAAACCCGAATGAAAGCTTTGCATGAAGATATGCGGCAACAAAGGAATGCCATTCAAAATGATGCAAGTCTTACAACAGAGCAGAAGAAAGAAAAAATGAAAGAATTGCATCAAAACCAAATGCAAAAAATGAACGCGATCCTTACTCCCGATCAACAGGCAAAAATGAAATCATTCAGGGAACAAGGCAAGGGAAAACAGAAAATGAACAAGAGGCATGATAAAATGACGCAACAACTTGGTCTCACAACTGATCAAAAAACCCAAATGAAAGCATTGCATGAAGACATGCAGCAACAGAGGAATGCCATTAGAAATGATGCAAGCCTTTCTGCAGATCAGAAAAAAGAAAAAATGAAAGAATTGCATATGACACAATCTGAAAAAATGAAAACAATTCTTACTCCGGATCAGCAGGCTAAAATGAAAGCATTCAGGGAACAGCGGAAGCAAAATCATAACATGCAAAAAGCGCATGATAAAATCACAACAAGCGAACAATCATAAAACCTCTAATATCATTTCCCCTTGAAAATTAAGGACCGGTCGTCGAAAGATGACCGGTTTTTTAGCATAAGATTGAACCTTCCCCCAAGCCTAAAATTGTATCTTTGCCAATTATTTTTTCAACATGAGCAAAAAGGGCAAAGTATTGATGGCAATGAGCGGCGGAATTGACAGTACCGTAGCCGCTCTTATGCTTCATAACGAAGGTTATGAAGTAATTGGAATCACTATGAAAACGTGGGATTATGCAACAAGTGGTGGCAAAAAGAACAAAGAAACCGGCTGCTGCAATATCGATAGTTTTAATGATGCACGAATGGCTGCGGTTCAGCATGGATTTCCGCATTTTATCTTAGACATACGCGAAGAATTCGGCGATTTTGTAATCAATAACTTTGTGGAAGAATACATTGCGGGCCGCACACCAAATCCATGTGTTTTATGCAATACACATATAAAATGGCGTGCACTTTCAAAAAGAGCGGATGCGCTCGGCTGTGATTTTATTGCTACTGGCCATTACGCCCAAATCCACCAACATTCTAACGGAAGATTTTTTATCAGGAAGGGAATTGATGACACGAAAGATCAGAGTTATGTTTTATGGGGATTACCACAAGATCTTCTCAGCCGTACCATTTTGCCTTTAGGCATTTATCGTAAAACCGAAATCAGGCAAATGGCTGTTGACTTTGGTTATCCTGAACTCGCAAAAAAAAATGAGAGTTATGAGATATGTTTCGTCCCCGATAATGATTACCGCGGTTTTTTAAGAAGAAAGGTAGAAGGACTTGAAGAAAGAGTTTCAGGAGGATCTTTTGTAGATAAGACAGGAAAAATTCTTGGTCAACACAAAGGTTATCCTTTTTATACAGTTGGCCAGAGAAAAGGCCTTGATATTGCTTTGGGAAAGCCAGCTTTCGTAACTGAAATAATTCCTGAAACAAACACTGTTGTTTTAGGTGATGAAGAAGATTTGAAGGGAAGTGAAATGACCGTAAAAGGAGTTAATTGGATAAAATATGACCAGGTTTCAGACGGCATGGAAGCGGTGACCAAAATCAGGTACAAAGATAAAGGCACGCTCTGCAATCTTTTTGCATACGAAAATGGATTGAAAGTCCGTTTTTATGACAACGTGAAAGGAATCGCCCCCGGCCAAAGTGCTGTATTTTATGAAGAAAACGATGTGATTGGTGGCGGAATCATTCAAAGAAATTAGCTTTAATTTATTCATCATGGTCTTTCAATTGTGTGTTAATAACCAAATATGACAAAACGTTTAGCTGGTTTTTCTTTTATTGTCCTGCTCTTATTTTCATGTAAAAAAGAAATTGCCACTTTTTCAACTGCTTCCACAAACGATTATTTTCCTTTGCAGGTTGGAAAATATGTTACTTACGATTTAGATTCAACTGTTTTTACAAATTTTAATCAAACTCAAACAGTTAGGCATTACCAGGCGCAATACAAAGTGGAGGATACAATTACTGATAATTTAGGAAGGCCAGGTTATGCGATTTATCGTTATTTACGGTCTGATTCAACTCAAAACTGGACTATGGATAACGTCTTTACCGTTTTCCCAACTGATAATTCGGTTGAGTATATCCAGGATAATCTTCGTTTTATAAAATTAGCGGCTCCCATTATCGAAGGATTTTCATGGAAGGGAAACAGCTATCTTGCCTTCGATCCTTATCGCTCTTATGTTTTTGCCAACCCTGCTTTTATGGAAGATTGGAATTACACATACAAGGATGTAAATAAATCTTTAACCATCGGTTCAAAAACTTTCGACAGCACCGTTACTGTTCTTGAAGTTGCTGATTCTACAGGCGATCCCAAAGTTACCGGAACCGAATATGCCGAAAAAACCTACAGTATCGAAAAGTATGCAAAAGATGTGGGCCTGATCTATAAAGATTTTATTCATTGGGAATACCAGGCAATAGATAATACTTATAAAGGCTTTGGAGAAAGATTAAGCATCATTGATCATAATTAATATGTCCGGATGCGGAACTCAGTAAAAGAACAAAAAAGGGGTTATTTTATTTTGAGAAGAACGTTCCTGTTTCTATTGTCTATCACTTTTTCTTCCATGCATGTTTCTGCCCAGTTTACCAAATATATAGTAAGATTTAAAGATAAAACCGGCACTCCTTTTTCCATAAATGATCCTTCAAAATTCTTATCGGCAAAAGCGATTGAAAGGAGAAAAAAGCAACACATTCCAATTGATGAAACAGATTTGCCTTTGGTCCCGGCTTATATAGATAGTTTAAAATCCGTAAATCATGTTACTGTTCTGGATGTATCCAGATGGTTTAACCAGGTTTGTATTGCTACTACAGATTCTACTGCACTTTCAAAGATCAATAGCTTTTCGTTTGTACTAAAAACTGAACCGGTAAAGCGATTGATCAATTTTAATATGGCAGGGAGAAATGAATCTTCAAATTTTGTAACAAGGAATAAATTTAATGAACAAATTAAAGATGTTACTTCGCCTTTATCTCCGCCAGTTCCCGGAAATTATTATTCGTATGGAAACTCTTACGATCAAATTCATATTCACAATGGAGAATATTTACACAACCAGGGTTTTCGGGGACAAGGAATGTTGATCGCTATTTTAGATGCAGGTTTTTATCATTATAAGACTTTGCCAGCTTTCGACAGTATAAATTTAAATAACCAGATAATTGACACTTACGATTTCGTAGCGAATGAAACAAGCGTTGATGAAGATTTCTATCATGGTATGATGTGCTTTTCAATTATTGCCGGAAATATTCCGGGACAATTAGTTGGAACTTGTCCTGATGCTAAATTTTTATTATACCGTTCTGAAGACGACAGTTCAGAATCACCCGTTGAAGAACAATATTGGATAGCGGCTGCAGAAAGAGCAGACAGTGCCGGCGCAGATATAATCAGCACTTCGCTCGGTTATAATTTATTTGATAATCCAGTTTTTGATTACGACTATTCAGAGATGAATGGTAAAACAACAATGATTGCAAAAGCAGCCACACTTGCCGCAAGAAAAGGAATGATCGTACTTGCAGCTGCAGGAAATGAAGGAGAAAACAGCTGGCATTATATTATAACTCCTGCGGATGCAGACAGCATAATAACCGTCGGAGCGGTTAATGTAGCAGGAACTGTAGCCAGCTTTAGCAGCTACGGACCGTCAAGCGACGGAAGAGTGAAGCCTACTGAAGCTTCCGTCGGTTGGGGAACGGCTCTTTCTTCTACAACCGGATCTATTGTGACTGGCAACGGAACTTCATTTGCTACACCTAACCTTGCAGGCCTGGTTACTTGTTTATGGCAGGCTTTTCCTGAGTTTACGAACATGCAAATTATTGAAGCCGTAAAAAAAAGCAGTAGCATTTATAACAATCCTAATGACAGAATTGGCTACGGCATTTCTGATTTCAAAAAGGCATTTGATGATCTTAGTGAGCAAAGGGCTGCAATAAATGCTGCTTCACTGCTAAGTAAGCAATTTATCAGAGTTTATCCCAATCCATTTAAAGATAAATTTACCGTTGCTATAAAGCCACAAATCACTTCTAAAGCAACATTTAAATTATTTGATGCAGCAGGAAAATATTACTTTACGAAGGAAGTTGATCTCCAGGAAGGAGTAATTCAAACAATCAATTTTGATCAGATGCAGATGCTTCAACAAGGAGCATATATTTTAAAGTTCACAGATCAGAAAAATAAAAAGAGCTTTAAGCTGATGGTGCAGTAAAACAGCAAATGTTTTCATTTATTATTTTAGAATTTTTTTAAATAACGCTACGAACAAAGTATCTGCCTGTATTTCATAGCCTTTTAAGTATTCGCTTTTGATGAGTTGAAGATTGCTGTGTTGTTGGATAAAGGTTACATTTTCTTCATTTTCTTTTTTAAATACAGAGCAGGTGATGTAAAGTAAAAGGCCATTTTCTTTTAAATAACGAAGAGCATTAGTAACAATTTTCTGTTGAAGTTCTGCATACCTTTTTATCTCCTTTTTATCAAAAAAAGAAAGTTGTTCGGGAGTTCTTCCCCAAGTGCCGGAACCAGAACAAGGAACATCGGCAATAATTGTATCAAAAGATTTATTGATTTCTTTTAAAGGTGTGGAAACAGACAGATCGGCAATGAAAGAAGTGTAATTTAAGATACCAGCGTTCTCAAAACGGAACTTGAGATTTCGTAGAATACTTTGGCGTGTGTCGCTGACCGTTAATTCTATATTTTTAAGAATATCTTTTGCCAGAATAGATTTGCCACCACTCGCTGCGCAACAATCCCAAAGACAAATTTTTGATCCCTCCACGGGCAATTGTTCTTTTAAAAGATCTTCTGCATGTTGTGAACTGTAATCCTGGATTACTACATCTTTATCAATCGAAAGGTGGTTGCTTATTTTTTCATTATTTGAAAAGGCAAGGCACCGTTCATTCAACTTTTCAAAAGAAATGTTGGAAGACTTTAGTGTACTCAAGACAATGCTTTCTTTCCCCGGTCTTATCCTTACAAAAAATTTTGGTTGAATTAATAAAGACAAATTGAATTTTTGAATGTTGATGTCACTACTCAATTCTTCTTTTAAAGGAAAAATATTTCCAGTGTTAAAAATATCTCCAACTAATTTAATTTTGGCATACAAATCCTCATGAATAGTTTCGTTCCATTCAGGTTGGAATTTTTCAAGAAATTTTGACGGATTATTTTCAATGAGAAAAGTCCCTAATATCAATTTCTCTGTTAAACCAAGTTCAGGCCTAACGCCAAAGCCTAAACGAAAATAATCATAACAAAGTGATGAAATTAATTTGCGGTCTTTTGAGCCATGTTTTTTATTGACAGAAAAATATTTTTTTAAATACAAGTGAAAGGGTTCTTTGCCTTTATAATTTTCGAGAAGTGAAATTGCATAATTTAAATAACGGTGAAAATGATTTCCATTCTCAGTGGAAGTAGCTTCACCTTTATTCATAAACAAATATTTCAAATTGTACTAACTGCTTAGAGCTGAAGAAGCGCTTTAACCGGATCTTTTCCAAACAGAAGCTGTTCCGGATTTTCGAGCATTTGTTTTACTCTCACCAAAAAGCTCACTGATTCACGACCATCAATGATCCTGTGATCATAACTTAGAGCGAGGTACATCATTGGTTTTATTACAACCTGGCCTTTCTCTGCCACAGGCCTTTCAATAATATTATGCATTCCTAAAATAGCACTCTGCGGAATATTGATAATTGGTGTACTCATCATTGACCCAAAAATGCCTCCGTTGGTTATTGTAAAAGTACCTCCAGTCATTTCCTCAATGGTAAGTTTGCTTTCACGCGCCTTAATTGCCAGATTGGCCACTTCTTTTTCAATTTCAGCCATGCTAAGGCTTTCGGCATTTCTTATCACCGGAACTACCAACCCTTTAGGAGAGGAAACCGCAATTGAAATATCGCAATATTCATGATAAATTATATTATCACCATCAATCCTCGCATTTACCGAAGGCCATTGCTGCAAAGCAAAACAACAAGCCTTTGTAAAGAAACTCATGAAGCCAAGATTTACTTCATGCGTTTTTTTAAATGTTTCTTTGTACTTCGTTCTTAAATCCATAATGGCGCTCATATCCACTTCATTGAAAGTGGTAAGCATCGCTGTACTGTTTTTTGCTTCTACCAACCTGCGGCTGATGGTTCTCCTCAGATTGCTCATTTTCTCGGGCTTTTCTTCCCTGCTGAAAAGCTCTTTATCTATCGCTCTTCCCGGGTTAGAAAGCGCATCCAGCACATCGTGCTTGGTTATTTTTCCATGAGAGCCGGTAGCTGTGATCTTTGAAGCATCAACTTTTTTGTCAGCAAGAATAGCCGCTGCGACAGGAGTTGCTTTTAAATCTTCCCTTTTTCGTGGGATATTTTCTTCCGGAGTTATCTTTTCTGCATGATGTATTGCCAGTTTTGCTTCCGCTTTTGTTCCTACGGACTTTGTATCTACGGGTTTTTCTTCCGGTTTTACTTCGCTTTTGCCTTCAGGTTTTTTTGCTGTGTCATCAATCGTGCAAACGACATCTCCGATTTGTAGATCCTGATCTTCTTTCGCAATTGTATGTAAAATTCCAGCCTGCTCAGCATTAATTTCAAAAGTAGCTTTTTCACTTTCCAGTTCAGCAATCACCTCATCCCTGTCAACCCATTCGCCATCTTTTTTTATCCATTTTGTAAGTGTTACTTCATTAATACTTTCACCTACCGTAGGCACTTTAATTTCTACTGACATGCATTTTATTTAAGAGTTACAAACCTAAGCTAAAATGAGAAATACACAAAAAGCAAACCCAACTGGAAAGAGTTGTAGAATGAATCAAGAAGTATAACTTCCTAGTCTAATTTTAATTCAAAAACAGTCTAATCGCTTATGCCTTCAATGCACCTCACCGGGCAAAACATCAAAAGATAAAAAACTAAAAAACAACTTCATAAAAGTCATGAGGTTATTTTTCTTGTCTTTTGATTTTTGAAATACAGTAAACAAAGAATTTTACTGATTTACATTTTTAAAATTTTAAATAGAGAAAGCGGTTTTCAATATTTCTTCCTGCTCCTCGGCATGGATTTTTGAAAATCCTGAAGAAGTAGAAGCGCTCGCCTGCCTGCTTATGATACCAAAATTGATAGAAGTTAAATTCATTCTTAAAAATGAAGCTGCTCCCATATTTAAAGGTTCTTCCTGTACCCAATACCAAATGGCTTTGTTGTATTTCTTATACAAAGCGTCCAATTGATTTAAAGGAAGTGGATACAATTGTTCCATTCTAACAATAGCCAGATCACTCCGTTTATCGTTTTCGCGCTTTTCATTTAGATCGAAATAGATTTTGCCTGAACACATCAATACTTTATTAATAGGGGATGCATCTCGTACAGAGTAATCATCTATTACTTCTTTAAAACCGCCCTGTGTAAAATCTTCGATTTTACTGTAGCTTCCGGGATGACGAAGATTGGCTTTTGGTGAAAAGTTTATCAATGGTTTTCTGAAGGGCCATGCCAATTGTCTTCTTAATGCATGGAAATAATTTGCGGAAGTTGTGATATTTGTAACCACCATATTTAATTCAGCACACATTTGCAAAAACCTTTCCATTCTACCACTGCTGTGTTCGGGGCCCTGGCCTTCATATCCATGGGGCAATAACAAAACAATTCCATTCATGCGTTGCCATTTCTGTTCTGCGCCTGTAATAAACTGATCAATTAAAGTTTGTGCCCCATTGGCAAAATCGCCAAATTGCGCTTCCCACAAAACAAGGTTATTCGGATTGGCCATTGCATATCCATATTCAAAACCAAGTACTGCATATTCACTTAAGAGAGAATTCCAAATTCTCAATAAACCCTGCTTTTCGGAAATTCTACTTAACCGATTGTAAAATTCATCCGTTTTTTCATCACGGATTACTGCGTGCCGATGGCTGAAAGTTCCGCGTCTCACATCCTGTCCACTCATTCTCACATCTTTCCCTTCTTCCAAAATACTTGCAAAAGCCAGCAATTCTCCTGTTGCCCAATCAAATTTTTGTTCTGTTTCAAATAATTTCACTTTCTCCTGGAGTATCTTTTTAATTTTCCTAAGAGGCGTAAAATCTTCAGGCACTTCCATTATTGAATGAAACAATTTTTCAATTTTTTCTTTTGGAACTGCGGTAACAGGTGAGCTATTGAAATCGCCCGGAGTCGCTTTTCGAAGGCTTTGCCACCAAAGCTCCGGTTTTTGATAACTGTAAGGAAGGGGGTTTTGTTTAATTTCATCCAGCCGTTCCTGCAAGTCACTCCAGTATTTTTCTTCCATTTCTTTCGCCAGGCCCGCAGTTGCTTCATCTCCATGTTGTGAAAGCCATTTTATATAAGTCTCACGGGGATTTGACTGTTTTTCGATCAATGCATACAGTCCTGGCTGAGTAAATTTAGGATCATCACCTTCATTATGACCATGCTTACGGTAACAAACCATATCGACAAAAATATCGGAATTGAATTTTTGACGATAAAGCATTGCGATTTGTGAAACCTTTACGACCATTTCAGCATCATCACCATTTACATGAAACACCGGCGCTTTGACGGTTGCAGCTATTGAGGTGCAATAGTCGGATGTTCGGGCATCATCAAAATCAGTAGTAAAACCAACCTGGTTGTTAATAACAAAATGAAAAGTACCGCCGGTACAAAATCCACGGAGGCCGCTCATTTGCAACACTTCATATATAATCCCCTGCCCTGCCATTGAAGAGTCACCATGAATCAAAATCGGCAGTATTTTATCATAGTCACTATTGTAAATTACGTCTGCCTTACTTCTTGCAAATCCAAGTACAACAGGATCTACCGCTTCAAGATGAGAGGGATTAGGACTCAACTTTAAGTGAACCAATTTGCCGGAAGGTGTTTCGATATCACTGCTATAGCCTTTATGATATTTTACGTCGCCGCTTCCCATCGTAGAATCTACAGTGCCGTTTCCTTCAAATTCAGTAAATATCTGCTCATAGGTTTTTCCGAGAATATTTGCCAGCACATTCAATCTTCCACGGTGGGCCATGCCGATCACTACTTCCTGAACCTGGTTTTCTGCCGCTGTATTAATAATCGCGTCCAAAGCAGAAATCGTGTTTTCACCACCTTCCAGCGAAAATCTTTTCTGGCCTACATACTTTGTTTGAAGGAATTTTTCAAACATCACTCCTTCATTTAGTTTTTCAAGGATCCTTCTTTTTTGTTCCAGAGGAACCGGTTGCTGCATAGTGGTTTCTACCGCATTAATGATCCAGTCAATTTTCTCGGGATCATTGAGAGCACTAAATTCTACACCTACAGATCCGGTATAGCATTTTTTTAAATAACTAAGGATCGTTTCCAAGGTTGCTTTTCCAAGTCCGGCAAATTTTCCGGCGACAAATTCCGTATGCAAGTCGTTATCATTCAGACCGAAATAGGAAAGGGCAAGATTGGCATTCCTGTCTTTCCTTTCGCGTATGGGGTTGGTTTTTGAAATAAGATGTCCTTTGTTGCGGTAAGCCTGTATTAATTGATAAACGCCAAATTCTTTGTCTAGATTGGTAACGGGCAACCCGGCTTTTTCAGTAACCGGAGTAGTGGAGGTAGCTTTCCCATTTCCATTCTTGCTGGAAACGGCAAAATCAAACCCTTCAAAAAACTTTCTGAGATCTACATCTACACTTTCGGGATTTTTTTTAAAATCAGTATACAAGTTTTCAATATAAGCGGGATGGGAACTTGTTATATACGAGAAATCTTCCATGGTAAAAAGAAAATTTTTATGATTTCTCTGCTGAAAAATGGCTTTCGGCCGAGAGAAATACGGGTCTTTAAATGCAAATATCGTACGTTTTAGTAAGATCTGTTATAGCGCGTATGAAGATTATCAATTAATTTGGAAAGGATGTTGACTTCTTTAAAGATTAAAAACTATTCTTTTTATAGATTAGGAACCAGTGTTTGATAAGGTAAGAAGGAAGACAGCAAACCAATAATTAAATTTAAAATTCATTTTTAAAAAAGTTTCACTTTTTAAAAAACAAAATTTAAAAGCCACGTGCTTATTTTATAACAATTATCCCTATCTTTGCAGCCCAAAAAAATTATTTAATGGCAAACCATTCAGCAACAAGGAAAAGCGTACGTAAATCGGAAAAGCGTAATGAACGAAACCGTTACCAGGGAAAAACTACCCGTAATGCAATTCGCGATTTTAAAGCAATTGATTCAAAATCTTCTGCTTCTGAAAGTTTTCCTGCTTTGACATCGAAAATAGATAAACTCGCAAAAAGAGGAATCATCCACAAAAATAAAGCTGCCAACCTAAAAAGCAAATTAGCAAAGAAGGTTCAGGCGCTCGAAAAATAAGATATTCAAATTGTAATTTATGAACCCGTCCTATAAGTGACGGGTTTTTTATTTCTAAAAGTCGAAATCAGGAAAAAAATCAGTTTCTTCAAACCGGTCATTGCTTTTTTTAAAACCAAAACAATGGCTGCCGTTTGTGATCATTAAATATTTGCATGGAATAGAAATATGGTAGCGGAGTATTTGTTCCATTGTTTTTTCTGAAAGTCTTGTGTTCATTTCCTTGCATTCAATAATCATCCACGGTATGGTTTCCCTGTTAAAGACAACAATATCATACCGCTTTTTGAGATCAGCCAGCCTGATTTCCTTTTCAACCGAAATTAAAGAAGAAGGGTAATTCTTCCTGAGTAAAAGGAAGAGAATTATGTTTTGCCGAACCCATTCCTCAGGAGTAACTACCAGCCATTTTTTCCTTATCGCATCAAAAATTTCGTTTACGCTTCCTTTCTGCCGTAATTTTGGCTGCTCTTTGGGAAAGTCTATTTTAATCATTTATCATCAGCGTTATCAGGAAGGTTATCATTTGATAATTTGTGCAATGTAAATTGTAAAATCGTATTTTTATTCAGAGGCAGTAAAATTTAAAAGTGTAACAGCAGTATGAAGACGAAAAAAGAGATAGTAAATAATTGGCTTCCAAGATATACAGGTGAGAAGCTGGAGAATTTTGGTTCCTATATTTTGCTTACTAATTTCAGTAATTATGTAAAAATGTTTGCTGAAATTCACAATGTAAAGATTGTTGGCGTTGAAAAGGCGATGGAGTGTGCTACAGCAGGAGAAATTACCATCATAAACTTTGGAATGGGAAGCCCCGGAGCGGCTACCATTATGGATTTATTGAGTGCCATTGAACCCAAAGCGGTGTTGTTTTTGGGCAAATGTGGCGGCCTTAAAAAAAGAAATAAGATTGGAGATCTTATTTTGCCGATTGCTGCGATAAGAGGAGAAGGAACTTCCAATGATTATTTTCCAGCTGAAGTGCCTGCTTTACCTGCATTTGCGCTGCAAAAAGCTATTTCAACAACCATTCGCGATCATTCAGTTGACTATTGGACGGGTACAGTTTATACTACGAACCGCCGGGTGTGGGAACATGACGAAGTTTTAAAAAGTTACCTGCGAAAAATCCGGGCTTATGCAGTGGATATGGAAACTGCAACGATTTTCATTGTGGGCTTTTATAATAAAATTCCCACCGGCGCTTTGCTTTTAGTAAGCGATTCGCCAATGGTTCCCGAAGGCGTAAAAACGATTGAAAGCGATGCAGGCGTAACCGCCCAATTTGTAGAAATGCATTTGAAAATCGGTATTGAATCATTAAAACAACTGATTAATAACGGGTTGACCGTAAGACATTTGAAATTTTAAGGCCTCAGCTAGAAATGCGCAATCCTTCCAGACATACAACTATAATTTAAAACTTCTCACTTAGCAATTGACTTTCCCTCTCCTTCAAATAAAAGATTTTAGCGTTGATTTCATATCCGAATCAGGAATTACCCCTGCTGTGAAGAATATTTCTTTTAACATTAATCATGGCGAAACAGTAGCAATTGTAGGTGAATCCGGTTCGGGAAAAACTGTTACGTCTCTATCCATATTACAACTATTGCCTTCGCCGCCGGCAAAATATAAGAGTGGTGAGATCCTTTTCTCAAAAGATGGGAAAAACGTAGTTGATATCCTTCAATTGCATGAAAAAGAATTGAGAAAAATAAGAGGAAACAATATCTCGATGATCTTCCAGGAACCAATGACTTCACTGAATCCTGTTAAAACCTGTGGTAAACAGGTAATCGAAGCAATGAGAATTCACAACAATATTTCTCTGAAAGAAGCTGAAGAAAAAACGATTGATTTATTTGCGAAAGTAAAACTGCCGGATCCGGCGTCAATTGCGAAGCGCTTTCCACATGAAATAAGTGGCGGACAAAAGCAACGGGTAATGATCGCTATGGCGATTAGTTGCCATCCTTCTTTATTGATTGCCGACGAACCAACAACTGCACTTGACGTTACCGTTCAAAAAGCCATTTTACAGCTAATAAAAGAACTGCAGGTGCAGCAAAATATGAGCGTCATCTACATTACACATGATCTGGGATTGGTGGCAGAAATTGCAGATAGGGTAATTGTAATGTACAAAGGCGAAGTAGTGGAGACCGGTGATATCAAAGATATTTTTGTAAATCCTAAGCATCCATATACTAAAGCTTTACTCTCGTGCAGGCCGGACGCTTCTGCAAAAGGAAAAAGATTGCCTGTAATCAGTGATTTTTTAACTGTGGAAGAAGAAATTAGTATTCAAAAACCATTAGTCCGAACGGAGAATCATGACAATCATCATTTCAGAGAAATTCTTTTGGAAGTAAAAAATCTAAAAGTGTACTTTCCTGTCAACAAAAATTTCTTTGGAAAAGTATTAAAAGAATTTAAAGCAGTTGACGACGTCAGTTTTACAGTAGAAAAAGGGGAAACAGTTGGTTTGGTTGGAGAAAGTGGTTGTGGGAAAACCACTCTTGGACGCGCACTTCTCAGGTTGATTGAACCAACATCCGGGAATATTTTTTTCAACGGAAAAAATATTGCACAAATACCAACCGGTGAACTTCGAAAAATGCGAAAAGATATCCAGATCATTTTCCAGGATCCATACGGATCGTTGAATCCCCGCTTAACCATTGGTGAAGCCATAAATGAACCGATGAAAATCCATGCAATTCTTCCAAATCAGAAGGAACGCAAAGAAAAAATTATAGACTTGCTTGAAAAAGTCGATTTGAAACCTGAATACTTTAACCGTTACCCTCACGAGTTTAGTGGTGGGCAGCGCCAAAGGATTTGTATTGCACGAGCGCTCGGATTAAATCCTGATTTTATTATTTGTGATGAAAGCGTTTCAGCTCTTGATGTAAGTGTACAGGCTCAGGTTCTCAATTTATTGAATGACCTTAAAGAGGAGCTTGGATTTACATGTATATTTATTTCCCACGATTTGAGTGTCGTTCATTACATCAGTAATCGAATAATGGTTATGAATAAAGGAAGGATTGAAGAAACAGGGAGTGCCGATCAAATTTATTTCCATCCTAAAAACGAATACACTCAGAATCTGATCTCAGCAATTCCCAAAGTAAATCTTTAAAAGATTAAAATCTTTCAAACAAGAATTCGTATTATTACCTGTTTACTGCTGTAGGTAAAATGGGCATACAAAAAGTGGGCAACGTTGCTGTTGCCCAAATTCTTAGGTTCTTCAATAATAACTTAAAAACTCGCAGTCTTCCAAAAAAAATTGAACTAATATTTCATAGAAATTGGACAGGATCCCTAGGTTATTGGGTCAAAATGAGCTTTTTCAATTTTCATTTCTACTCCTATTTTACGCTAAAATAATGCCAAAAACTACTTATTGTATAAGTTGCTAGTTATTAAGTTATTATGAAATTATTTCAATATAATTTATATTTCAAATTGCTATAAAAAAGTCGGTAAGATAAAAAAACTATCATATAAAAACTTTCAATAAGCTCTGAATATTGCAGAAAAAAGCTTTCAAACCCAGTCGCCTTTTCAAACTCAAATTGAACTTTACTTCAAATCCATTGAGGAAATAATATTCTCAATCCTATCTTCCAGCATCTTTTGTGTTTTATCAAAATCGCTCGCACTATCAAGAGGAGTGTTGACACTGAAATAGAACTTTATTTTTGGTTCAGTTCCACTAGGGCGGGCAGAAATCTTACTTCCCTCTTCCGTAATAAATTGCAAAACATTACTCTTTGGAAGATCTATTTTTGCTGTTTCACCCTTTAAAAGATTTTTCTTTGTTTGCAATTGGTAATCCAAAAGTTCTTTCACCTTGCTTCCGGCAATTTCTTTTGGTGGATTATCACGAAATGACTGCATCATTTCTGTAATTTCTTTAGAACCATTCATTCCTTTTTTGGTTAAAGAAATCAATTTTTCATAATAAAATCCATACTTCACATACAATTCCATCAGCTTTTCAAAAAGTGTTCTTCCTTTCTCCTTTTCGACCGCAGCAATTTCACAGATCATTGCTACAGCGCTCACTGCATCCTTATCCCGTATTTGATCCCCGATCATCAATCCAAAACTTTCTTCACCACCAACCACATAATTTTCCTTGTCCTCTTTTTCTCTTATCAATTCGGCGATCCATTTAAATCCGGTAAGAACATTATAACAGTTAATATTGTAACTATCAGCAATCTTATCGATCATATCTGTTGTAACGATTGTCTTCACTACCATATCATTTGCCTGCGCCTTACCACTAGCTTTTCTTGCTTCAATGATGTAATTAAATACGATAAGAGCGGTTTGGTTTCCGTTCAATAAAACCCAGTTTCCATGATTATCTTTTACACCAACTCCTACTCGGTCTGCATCGGGATCAGTTCCCAATAGAATATCTGCATCCAGTTCTTTGGCTTTTGCCAGTCCGATACTCATCGTTTCTTTTTCCTCCGGATTGGGGTAAACAACGGTAGGAAAATTTCCATCAGGGTTGGACTGTTCCTGAACAATATGCACATTGTCGAATCCATATTCGGCGAGCGCTTTTGGCACTAGCATAATTCCCGTTCCGTGAATCGGCGTATATACAATTTTCAGATCATGTTCTTTTATACAAGCTCCAGGATTTACACTCAGGCCTTTCACCATCTTCAAATAAGCCTCATCAATGTCTTTTCCTATCAAGGTTATATTTTCTGAGTTCCCCTTCCATTTTACGTCATCAATACTTTTTATTTTTTCAACCTCGGCGATAACATTTTTATCGTGAGGAGGAACAAGTTGACCTCCATCTTTCCAATAAGCTTTGTAGCCGTTGTATTCTTTTGGATTATGGGATGCAGTTATTACAACGCCTCCCTGGCATTGCAATGTGCGAATAGCAAAGCTAAGTTCCGGTGTGGGCCTTATAGCTTCGAACAAAAAAACTTTAATTCCATTTGCGGCAAATATGTCAGCTGCAATTTCAGCAAACTGCCTGCTGTTATTTCGAACGTCATGTGCAATCGCCACTCTAACTTCTGCAAAGGATCGTTTTAAATAATTCGCATAACCCTGGGTAGCCATGCCAACGGTATATTTATTCATCCTGTTGGTTCCTACACCCATCACACCACGAAGGCCACCGGTTCCGAATTCAAGATCCTGGTAAAAAGCGTCTTCCAATTGGGCCGGATCCTTTTGTTGCAATTCTTTAATCTGTTTCTTAGTGCTTTCATCATAATCCCCCGAAAGCCATTCATTAATTCTGTTTTCTGTTTTTGTATCCATGCTCTAATTTTTTTACAATTTAAAGATATTCAATTTGATTTATTTAACGTTTGTAAAACTGTTCCTCTTATTTTTGCCGATGCTTTTACTCAATGATAACAAAAGGTTTTTTTTCGCAATTTTCTTTTCCCTGTGTTTTGCTTCCAACCTTACCTTTGCACAAGAAACGTTTAAAGGAGAAATTAGTTTATTAAAATCCACAGCCTTCTTTAATGCAAATGATTCTAGAAACGATTCCTTCGTTACTTATCCTTATAACAAAAAAAGAGTTCATTGGGTGGTTGCCGGAAATATTATTGGCTATGGAGGAGCCCTCGTCGGCTTGAACGCCATTTGGTACGCCAAATATCCGCGATCAGGCTTCCACTTTTTTAATGACGACAATGAATGGCTGCAAATGGATAAAGTGGGCCATGTCTACAGTGCTTATTCTGAAAGCCGTGCCACAATGGAACTTTGGCGATGGGCGGGTTTATCAAGAAAAAAAAGCATCTGGATTGGCGGATTAAGTGGCGTTGCCTATCAATCGATCATCGAAGTGCTGGATGGCTTTTCGTCTCAATATGGATTTAGTCCGGGCGATTTTACTGCAAACATCATTGGATCTGCATCATTTATCTCTCAGCAACTTGCCTGGAATGATGAAAAAATACAATTGAAGTTTTCGTTCCATAGAAAGAATTACGGTTCTTCACAGCTCGATAATCGCGCAGATCGATTATATGGAAATACAGAAATTCAAAGATTTATCAAAGATTACAATGGGCAATCTTACTGGTTAAGC
>Ga0157371_10001351_pt1 | contig 25836 bp, 49 predicted proteins | sample C45metaG_FD_113462 | JGI IMG/M metagenome (GOLD analysis project Ga0157371, IMG submission 113462) | Corn rhizosphere microbial communities from Kellogg Biological Station, Michigan, USA - C4-5 metaG | ecosystem: Host-associated > Plants > Roots > Rhizosphere > Soil | place: USA: Michigan...
ATCGTCTGGGTTTAGGCCAGAGGCTCTGAAAGTTGAGCTACACCGAATGGACGATGAGGGGATCGAACCCCCGGCCTCTGCCGTGTCGAGACAGCGCTCTAACCATCTGAGCTAATCGTCCGAAGAAAGCTGGCCCGCAGGGACTCGAACCCCGAATAACTGGGTAACAACCAGTCGTGTTGCCATTACACCACAAGCCAGAGAAGCTGGGGGACAGGGACTCGAACCCCGACTACGAGGGTCAGAACCTCGCGTGCTGCCATTACACCATCCCTCAGTGCGAGTCAAGGACTATAACACAAGTCCCTGACAGAAGTTTCCCGTCCCTTGCTAGCCAGGGTCACGGCTCCGGGAAAGCCTACCTCCATATACGTTGGAGGATTTAGAAAACGGCGGAAGCTCTCCCACTGAGGCTTACAGCAGGCATTACCCCACTGGCTGGGTTCGAACCAGCGCACTCCACCTAGCTGCGGGCACAGGGTTCGAACCTGTCCCTGACGGTTTCAAAGACCGCCGTGCTGCCGCTACACCAGCCCGCATCGAAAAAGTAACTCTAGCACATCCGAAGAACATCTTGCAGGGGAGGAACGGAAAGCCAGCCGCCGAACCGGCTTTCCGCTCAACTCAACCCTACAAGTCTGTCGATGCGAGGCATCGACTCAAGCCTTATCGGGACACAACGCCAGCGGCGTCGTGCTACCCCGAAGGGGAGGACGAAGGATTCCACCTTCAACCAGCCAAGGCTCACGGGCGATCATTCGGCAATGAATTCCGCTGCCTTGCACAACCGGTACGATCCGCTGCTCGCTAAAGCACATTGCTGACTTCAAGCCGCTAAGCCCTAGCCCATGGATCGGCTCCCAGGATGATCTCCCTACCTCACCAATTTTGGCAATGCGGGAAGGTCGCCCTTCCCTTGGATCTGCCTTACCCCCTATCGCTAGGGGCGTTTCGGCCAGTCCTTGCCACGGTCCGGGAGCTACCCTCGCCGCGACAGAAGGAAATGTAGCACACTCACAGGGCGCGTCAAGCGTCTTTCGGCTTTTGGCGCGTTGCCGCTACAGCCAGTCAGTGCCCACGCGGGCCACACGATCCGCCGCAGCCCAAGATCCAGTCGCCATCACGAACACGTCATCCTCGTCTGCGGCCGTTACCGCGTTGGAGTTCGCCGACGCGGAGCCTTCGGTGTTAGTCGCTGTGACCGTGCACATGATCGACTGGCCGACATCGACCGGCTGAAGCATATACGACGAGGATGTCTCGCCGGAAATCGCCACAGTGTTGCGCTTCCACTGGTAGGTGTACGTCGGTGTCGGCGACGCCGCCCAAGTGCCTGTACCGCAAGAGATCGTGCTGGGGGCTGTTGGGGTTCCCGTGATTGCGGGGGCAACGGTATTCGAAGGCGCGAAGTCTCCGGCAGCGGCCCATCCGGTCCACCCAGCCGGATCGTCCGCGTCGTCGGCGGTGCCTACTAGGCTCGTGCGTGCCGCGCCGTTTCCGGTGTGGTCGGTCGCGAACGCGTCTAGCTCATCCCACAGGCCCGCTGGCGATAGGCTCAGCCAGTTAGCGCGCGTGAAAGTGGTCACCAAGGAGTTGATCTGCGAGTCGGTGAGCGGAGTGTTCCATTCCGCCGCTACCGCCAAGCGGCCTTTGAAGAAGTCAGAGTTGTTGATCTGTCCAAAGACAACCCTGGACTGCGACGCGTTGTTGTCCTGCACGCCGCCTGCGTCAGTATGTGTAGGTGATCCTCCGATAGGATACTTGGACAGCCGTGGAATCTGCCCGTTTCCAGCCGCACGACGGGTCGCGACGAGCATCCAACCGTCAGCAGACGAGTGCGGGATCGCTGCCTGCGTGTTCGCGCCGCCTCCGGTGTAGGATGCGAGGTTTCCAGACGAGCCTTGACGGCCCATAGCGACCAGGCTGGAATTGAGCGCGTTATCGTTACTCAAATACGCTTGCCACACTACCCCGGCGTCAAGCTTGATAACCGCCACCATCGTCCAGCCGGTCTGAAGATCACATCCTCCGATAGACCACTGGACCTGATCGCTGGTTCCATTGAAGAGACGAGACATCTAACCTCCCGTATACTTGAACGCGCCTGCGTCCGGTGGTGATGTACGGTCGATCTTGTTGATGTCCTTCGCAGGGTAGTTGGACGGGTCGCCACCGCCTACAGCGGCTGTTCCTGTCGCGAGTCCGAAGTTGTAATCCGGCGGTCCTTCACTGATGTAGAACGGAGACTGCGTTGGGTTGCCGGACGTGTTGTAGGCGTTCGCAACCGAAACCTGCCCGTTGGAGCCGCCGCCGCAGACATTTCCAACGTTGTATGTCTGTGTCCACTCGGGCCAGCCGCAGCCGAAGTCGCCGCCGAGGTTGCCATAGAAGAGCGCTGACCCATTATTATCGGCGGTCGTGGTCGTGCCGTCGAACTGTGGCGCAACCTCAAACGTGTTGTAGCGGATAACCCAGTTCGCCACGTTGTTGAATCCGTTACCGCTGGGGATGAAGAACGACGGACCGTTATGCCACGAGAACCCAGGCGCTTCGTTGACCGTGTGCGTGAAGAGGTTGTTCTCAATGGTCGCCTGAAATCCAGCGCCCTCAAGGATGCCATTCGGGAAAAACAGGCCCTGCACCGGACAGAGGATGAATCTGTTCCCGGACCAAACCTGTGGATTGCCTCCGACTACGTACGCACATTCATTGTGGACTCCGGCAGCGGCACCATCAGCGTCAAGCTGAATCTGCTCGAAGTCCGTGTTCTCGATGTGCATGTTGTCGCCGCCGCCCTGGAAGCCCTTGGAGTTGTTGACGCGGCGGACGATGCCATTCTTGAACGTCGTGTCAGTGCCGGTGATCTCCAAGCCGATCTTGCGTACGCGCTCTGAAGCATCGTAAGCGACCATGCCGCCGTCTACGATCACGTCATCAAACGTGTTTCCGTTGCCGCACGACTTGAGCACCATGGCGTTGTAGTTACCGCAGAGAGTTTCAGAGGGATCGTCGCTGATGCCGTTGTAGAATTCGACGTGCTTGAAGCTGACGTTCGAGGCGCTGATGATCGTCGTACCAATGATCGGGCGCGTAGTGGAGTCGCCGATGAAAGACAGCGTCTTGGTACCGGTTAGATTTTGGCCCGCGTAGCGCGATCCGGAATGCGGCTTGATCCGAATCGTGTCGCCGCTGGTGGCGGCATCAGACGCGGCCTGAAGCGACGCGCAGTCCTTAGCTGGGTCGTACTCGGCGGGCGACGCCGTGCGCACGCACGTGGAACTGCTGCCGCTGGTGGTAGCGTCGGGAGAGATCCATACATTTGCTGCGGATGGACCGCCGCCAGAAGACGCAACGATGGCCGCAACTACTGCGGCCGTGGCGACCCACGCGCCTGCCCATCTGGTCTTGCTGGTCATCAGGCAGTCGGTACCCAGGTATCGCCGTCTTGGGCCGATCCACCGGGGTCATCGGGGCCGATCCATTCAACGGACGCATAGCCAGACGGACGAGCGGGATAGCTCGTGCCATTGTGAACGACGGCAGCCTTGATGTCGCTCGTGTCTACGCTGCCGGATCCTGTCGTAAAGCGCACCATGCAACCTAGTCTAAAGCGGCGCTTGACTCTAGATCCGCATGTGGTACGCTTCCTTGCATGTCGTACATCGCCCGCGTAGACAATTACATGGCCGAGATCCTCGGCGAAGAGACCTATCGCGTAGGCGGTAGCGTCCGCGATGAGATCCTGGGTCGCCGCTGCAAGGACGGCGACTACGTTGTGCGCGAGCGCTCGCTGCCGGAACTGTACACGATCCTGCACAAGGCCGGTCTGAAGCCGACCCTGATCAAGGACCGTGCCGGTCACAAGCTAGGCTTTCGCATCAACCCTAAGGGCCTGGGCCTGATCGAGATTGTGCTGCCTCGCACGGAGCGCAAGATCGATACCGGTGTTGGCAATGAGCGACACAAGTTCCAGATCATCGTAGACCCGAACCTGGGCCTGCAAGATGACGCCGTGCGTCGTGACTTCACGTTCAACGCGATCTACCGTCCCGTGTGGACGGATGTCGTCAACGGATGGGGAGGTCGCGGGCTGCCGTACGTCGATCCTCTGGGGGGCGTGTCGGCCATCGACCGCAAGCTGATCCAAACCACGCACCCGTCGTCGTTCAAGGACGACCCGCTGCGCATCCTACGAGCGATTCGATTCATTTCGACGCTGGGGTTCAGCCTGGAAACGCAAACGTCTGATCAAATGGCCGAATACGCTCCACTGATGGGCGGCGGGCTGACGGACAAGGGCGTGTCGGGCACCGTCATGGATGAGATCAACAAGACCCTGATGGGCGACAATGTCGCAGAGGCTCTGCGCGTCGCTGCCCGCCTGGGCGTGCTGGTCGAGATCATGCCGGAACTGGCTCCGCTGATCGCACACAAGACGCTGGCTACGACGTGGCACGATCTGGATACGTGGGAGCACACGCTGACCGCGTTGGACGCTGCCGCGCGCATGGGCCTGAACCTGCGTACGCGTTGGTCGCTGCTGCTGCACGACTCAGGCAAGCCCCTGGTTGAAAAGCCGGAGCGTCCGCACTACAAGGAGCACGAGATCGAGTCGGCTAACATCGCCCGCAAGATCCTGGCCCGTCTGAACGCGCCGCGCGAACTGCGTCGCGACGTTCCGATCCTGGCTGAGCGTCACATGGTGCCGATCTCGGACAAGGTTCGTCCGACGAAGGTACGTCGTTGGCGCTGTGAACTAGGCGATGCGATGTTGAGCGACCTGCTCAAGCACCGCCTGGCAGACTGCATGGGGCGTGAATCGGTTCGTTACGACGACATGCAGGCCATCGCCCGTCTGGCAGCGATTCAAGAGGACGCCATTCGGATGAAGGTTCCGGCCTCGCCGAAGGATCTCAAGGACGCTGGCCTGATCAACGGCAAGGATCTGATCGAAATGGGCCTGAGCGGCGACCAGATCGGAAAGGTGCTAGACACGCTGCTGCATGAGGTTGTGTCGCAGCCTGACCGCGCCGACCGTGAGTGGCTGTTGCGGCGTGCCAACACTCTGAGGGAGAAGCTGTAGTGGCTTCTCCCTCAGAGCTTCAGATTCTCGTCACGTACAAGTACAGAACAGGGCTTGAATCACTTTGGCGTTGGACCGTAAGAAACCCAGCCACAGATGCCCCGCTTGCCTCGGGCCAAGTCTGGTCCGTGGTGCCATTCTCCAGATGGCTAGCCAAGCATGCCGCCGAAAGGACAGCCAAAAAGATCATGCAGGCTGTTGACGAAACCTACACCCTTCAGGACACAAACCTTTCCAAGCTCGAAGCTCGCACCGCCGAACTTGAGCGACTACTTGACATCCAAGAGTCATCTGGCTAAGATCTAGTCAGATCGACCAAAAGGAGCATCCCAATGCAATCCATCCTCGAATTTCTCAACACTCAAGTGTTTACACTGGGCGGCACACCGGTCATGGCCTCGGAGCTTGTTGGCTTTGTTCTCGGCGTCTGGACCGTCTGGCTCGTCGCCCGCAACAACATCTTGACATTCCCAGTGGGCATCGTGCAGTCCGCCTTCTTCTTCGTGCTCTTCCTTGAAGCACGGCTCTACGCCGACATGTGGCTACAAGTCTTCTTCATCGTCGTGCAGGCGTTCGGTTGGTGGGCATGGCTGAAGGCTGGTCCGAATCGAACCAAACTCATTGTCAAGGACATGGCTCGCTATCACTGGATTGGCATCGCCGCAGCACTGCTCGCCTTCACATGGCTGATGGTTCCCGTACTGCACCAGGCGCACGGCGCGTATCCGCTGCCGGACGCATTCACCACCGGCCTCTCCGTGCTGGCTCAGTTCATGCTGTCTTTCAAGCTCATTCAAAACTGGTACCTGTGGATCCTCGCTGACATCATCTACATCCCTCTATACTTCGTCAAGGGCCTGTACTTCACGTCCGTGCTGTACGTGGTCTTCTTCGGCCTCTGCATCATGGGCCTGCTGCATTGGCGGCGGGTCCGCGACGGTAAGGACGACGGCAACAGCCCAAATTCGGCTCACGGGATCGACATCCTTGCACGAGAGCCGCAGTACGCAACTGATCCCCGTCGAGCGTTTAGGAACGTAGAAGCATAATGCACGTCAATCTCATTACGCGGGCACGCAATACGCTCATGGTTGAGTTCAGGGACGTTACCGATTTCACTCTCTTCTTCAAGAAGATGGAGCGGCGGTCCCATGAGCTTGTCGAAATCAAAGGTCAGGACCAGTGCCGTATCTGGGTGCGACCTAGCGACATCGAAGTGGTAGAGGTTCGATGAGCCACGCGCTTGTTGTCGGCAAGTTCTACCCGCCGCACGCCGGTCACCACTACCTAATCAACAAGGCGATCCGCGAGTGCGAAAAGGTCACAGTCGCCGCCTGCTATTCCTCAGTCGAGAACATTGCCATCGAGGATCGGCAGGCATGGCTGTACGACGCCCATGGTGAACGTTCTGAGACCTTCGAAGTGATCACGGTCAAGGACGACACGCCGGTCGCCTACACCGACGAAACCTGGGGGTTCTTTCTCGACGCCCTCATGGAATCGCTGGACTGGCAAGGCGAGCTTGGCTACCCGGACACGATCTACTCTGGCGAGTCCTATGCTCCCGAATTCGCTGAGCGTCTTGATCGTCGTTACGACGACAGAATCGCACGAGACCTTTCGGACAGCTTCCCCGACAAGGGCACCGTAAGGGCCATTGTCGTTGATCGCAATGAGATCGGCTTTCAGATCTCAGCGACGGCCGTCCGCTCCAAGCCACAAGCATATTGGGATTACCTCGCGCCCGCAACCCGTGCCGGTCTTGCCAAGCGCGTGGTTATCTGCGGCGCAGAGTCCACCGGAACCACCACCCTGGCGAAGGCTCTCGCGCAGCACTACCGCACAACGGTGGTGCCTGAATACGGCCGCCACTTCGACTGGGCGGTCGGCAAGCATCACAAATGGACACACGCGGACTTCATTCACATCGCCGAAGAGCAGAAGCGCTGGGAAGACAAGCTCGCACGGGTCTCTGAAAACGGACTGTTGATCTGCGACACCGACGAGTTCGCCACAGCTATGTTCTCAGAGGTTTACCTTGGTGAGCAGACGCCAGAGATCATTGACATTGCGAAGTTGTCGGCCGCAGACCTGTACATCGTCACTAGCGACCTAGGCGTGCCGTTCGAAGACGATGGCACCCGCCATGACTCAGGCCGTCGTCCCTGGATGACGCAGTGGTTCGCCACGAACCTACCGTCCAACACTGCTGAAGTGTTCGGCGATCACGAAACCAGGCTAAAGGTCGCGATCCAACTCATCGACAAGATGCTTCAGCAGGGCTGGCACATCGAGGATCCCATTGAGTACCGATAGCCTACCCACTCTAAAGGAATGCCCCGTCTGCGGGGCTTCCGTGGGTCGCTGGCCGTGGTCTAGCTACTGGCGCTGCGACAATGGGCACACAATTTGTCGTGGACTTGAAGCCACAGAAAGCCACTGGGAAGTCCGCGAAGATATTCCAGAGAAGCACGGCTGGTACAGCGAGGAATATCGGGAGGGCGGCGGGTGGTGGGGCGTCTTCAACAGGATGACCGACCAACCACACTACAACCGCATGACTGATGACTACGCTTGGCCTATGAGCTATGAGAGGGCCATCGCGTATCAGCGCCAGCTTGACGAAGACGGCGTAATTCTATGAGCCGCCAAGCCAGCAAGCGCTATAAGCACCGCGTGAAGTCATGTGGGCGAAAGCATAGATACCCTAACCAGCACAGCGCGGCTGCATCGGCAAGCCAGCGCGGACTAACCTACTATCGGTGCCAATCCTGCCGGGGATACCACCTTACAAAGCAGAAAAGCTCCCCGTAGGGAGCTTTCAAAGGCGGAAGGCAACGTACTCGAAACGTAGTGTTTTACCACCGGTTCGCTTAGCAGGCGACCCCCAGACCTTCCGGGTTTACCTTCCTTAGAGCGGTAGGTCAGGGATTCGAACCCTGGAAGCTTTTACACCCTCCGGTTTTCAAGACCGGCGCATTCGTCCACTCTGCCAACCTACCAACGAGCGGAAGGCAGCGTACTCGAAACGCAGTGTTTGACCACCACGACGCTTTCCAGGCGTGTCCCAGCCCTGCCGGGTTTACCTTCCAATTATGTCATCAATCACAGATCCTCTACGATTCCCCATATACGGGCGAATCTGAGTTAGGATCTCTAGAGCTTTCTCTCCGTACGCCCTAGTCCTCCACTGCTTCGACCATCCCTTGGCCTTCCATGTCTCAGGATATCGCTCAGTTACTCCTGTTCCCATCACGCTAGCAGCTTTTCGAACAACATCTTCATCCGTCATGCTCAACGTAATGCATGGGTATTTTGCGCCTGTCGTCTTACGTAGGGAAAAGCTAAAATAGCCTTCTCCTTCTAGTAGCCCAGCCAGCCAAGCTGTCTCTAGTGTATTCATACAGGGTAGTCTACCCTTCAGAGGCGCAAACGGGATTCGAACCCGTGTATGTCGCTTTGCAGGCGACCGCCTAGCCACTCGGCCATCGCGCCCTCGTAAATCAGCGGAAGCTGCGGGAGTCGAACCCACACGACAGGTTCTAGCTGTCCTCACCGGGTTCGAGCCGGAGTACCACGCCTATGGGAGCTTCCGTAAAGGCAGGAGGATCTGAGCCTCATTGCTGCCTTAGTGCCGGAAGTAGGAATCGAACCCACCTAGTCAGAGACAACTGGTTTACAGCCAGCGCGCGGTCCCAGCCGCATTCCCGGCAACGAGAAACGTCAGTGTAGCACAAGAGCACGACACGCGTGCGCGGGGCGGGCAGCTTCGCATTAGGGGTGCTTGCCAACCCGCCCCGCTAGCAGGCGGACTCACTGCTTGGGCACTACCGACCTAAGGAAGCTTACACCGCCTCAGGCAGATTGTCAAGGGCCTCACGTCCAGAGCCTAGACAGCGAGGACATGTCTTCGCCGCGTGACCACTTCCCTTCTTATACGAGCAGCGCCCCTTGCACTTCGAGCATGCTTTGTCATGCGGAGTAAGCTGGTCCGCCAGCCACCGCTCTGCATTCTCGGCTAGTTGCTGCTCACTGGACGGTCTAGCCTTGTTCTCGGTCGCCTGATTGATGATCTCGTGAATGTTGAACCGAGACGCTTCGCGACCCGTGGGTCCTTCTTCGTCAGCAGGCGGCTCTGGCCTAGTCTCGGGAATCGGCCAGTCGCCTTCCTCGTCCTTCAAAAACGAGATATCGATGCCCTGGCGCTCAAGCATGAAAAACAGCAGCGGCGTGTGCGCCTTGGCCGCGTTGCACGGCCTGCACATACCGGTGCGGTTCGTCCAGCTACCCTTCGAGCCGCCCAGCGCCTTCGGCTGAATGTGGTCGATGGTGGTCGAGCGTGATTCGCCGCAGATCGAGCACGGGTCGCGCTTGAGCATGTGGTCCCAGACAGCGCGGTAGGCGTTCGGCCGGACCTTCTTCATCGGCTTCTTGGAAGCCGGGAAGCGTGCGTGGATTAGCTCTTCGCCGCACGCAGGACAAGATCTGCCGCGTAACTCAGCGGTGAAAAACACCTGGCATGATGGGCAATAGATCGCTTGTGCTATGACGAACGCCTCTTCTCTAGCGCTTCTTTGATGGCACGTTCTCGACGGGAATACATATAAGGAAGTACAGACCGCATCACACGCTCAGCGTCGCGTCCGTTTACTTTGGTTTCCCAGTAAGCAGAGTGTTTAGGATTCTTCGGCTGATACCTGCGAACGCTAGGAGCGCTCATCAACTCCGACGCAGTTGATACAACGTCCTCGTCGCACATCTTCAAAGCAACTCTAAGAACCGGCTTACCTGACTTCCTAGGCTCGGCCACAAAATAACCTTCACCCTCAAGCAAGCCTGCCAACCAGACAATATCTCTGCCAGGCTCGGCGGTTAGTTGCGCACCTAGCACGTCTTCGATTTTCTCTCTGCGGCGAGAATACAACAAAGGGCCAAGTCGAAGCATCGCGTTTTCAGCTTTCTGGCCGTAAACAGCGACATAGAATGCTGGTTTTCGGTTTCCGCGCTTGTCCCACGTCGCTGTGTTGACTGTCCCTCCTAGAATATCGGCAGCAGCTTGAACAACATCGGCGTCGGTCATCTGCAAACGGATCGATGGACCGCCCGTTTTATGGCGATAGAAGCAGCCTTCTCCCTCAAGGAGACCGGCCAGCCAAAGAGTTGTTGCTGAGTCTACTGGTCGCACGCGGTAAGAATACCACGCGCTGGACCACAGTCAAGCTATTAGCCTAGGTCGCTGATGATCTTCATCTCAAAGTACCCGTCGTTCGGGAAGGTCTGGATACCTCCGTCCGAGTAGGTTACTTCGAATTCGCAATTGTAGTCGCCCGGTACGGCGGTGTTGAGCGCCGATAGCGTCGCCGTAACGACACCGTTGGCCGCGTCGGTCAAAATCGCGCTGACGTTGATCGTTGCGGTGGTCGCCGGAGGGATCGACTTCGCTAGGAACTTCACGGTAGCGCCGGTCAGGTTGACCGCGACGCCGTCCTGCTTGAGCGCGGCTACGACGCGCGGCCTAGTGTCGTTCTGCTTGATCTTGAAGATCCCGTCGAGATCGTCCAACACGACTGTAGACGCGCCTGTCTGCGTGAACAGTACCGGACCGGCCAAGACCAAAAGCTCTTCGGAGATGACCGTGCTAGGCGTGACCGACCCGGTGTCCCACATGACGAAGTAGTTACCTGGGGTGGCGGGCGCGGTCATCGTCTTGAAGTAGATACCGGAGCCGGACGGATACTCCGTGATTCCTGTCGTCGCTCGGCCTGTCGGGGTCGTTCCTGCGGCCGTGATCAAGCGGACTCCACTAATCCCTACCCGTACAGTAGGCGCCCCGCTGATGCTGGTGATGAAGCTGCCGGACGCTGCCGCTGTCAGCATTAGCCTAGATCCTCATTGATAGTGGCCGTGAAGTAGCCTTCAGACGGGTACGTCTGCGGCTCCGCTCCCCACATCACTTCGAATTCGATGTTGTAGGTTCCGGCCGTATCTGTGTCGCCGCTAGTCCAGATGTACTCAACGATGCCGGTTGGCTTATCTACGAACGTTCCGGCCTCGTCTACCACCAACGCGCCTCCGGTAGTTGCGCTCATCATGAATCGTACAGAAGTGGCGGCGGTCAAATCTACTGGGACCTGTTCTCCTGTGCCGGGATCCGTTGATGTAAGCTGCACCCTGTAGCGCGGGCGAAGGTCATGCTTCTTGATCGTGAAGGCCATTAGCGTAGCTTACCGTCCGCTGTGAATTCTGGTGTTTCTCCGGAAGCCAGCATAGACTCAAGCTTGCCGAACGCGTGAGGGTCGATGACAATTCCGGACGATGTGGGTTCGGCCACCGCTCCGGCCGACGATGCTTCTACTACCTGACCGGAAGTCGTGACAACGACCACGCCTCCGTCCGTGTTGCCAACCAACACGATGCCGGAGAGCGGCGGCATCTGGTGGAAGTAGTCAACGCCAACCTGCGCCAAGCCGAAGTCTGTTACAGTGAAATCGTCGGAGACAGCAAACTGTCCCAACAGCGCAGCGCTATCAGAGAACAGCCCAGCATCGGACACTGCGATAAGCTGCGCCAGCAGCGACGCGATATCTGTCTGTGTGAACGCGTCGGTCGTCGGTACCTGCACAACCAACGTGGCCGCATCTGTAAGTGCGATGGACTCAGCACGGGCAATCGTAGCCGTCAACGCAGAGATAGCGTCTGTCGCAGTCTGCGAATCACTGACCGCGATAGCGTTAGCCAGCGTGGCTGCCTCCGCTGAGAGCGTCTGCGTGTCTGATACGCCCTTACTCGCAAACTCGCTCGCAGTCGCGTTATCAGACTGAGTCTGTGAGTCAGTGAGAGCTAGCGTTACGGCCGGAGATGCTGAATCTGCGAACGTGAACGGCTCGGCGAGAGAGAACAGTCCCGACAGCGAACTGATACTGTCGAACACGACGAACGGTTCGGTTACGTCCTTAGCGTCGTAACTGAGCGTGGACTGTGAATCAGACTGAGTCGCAGAATCGCTGACTGCTGACGACATCTCAAGCGCGAACGCGTCCGCCTGCACCAGCGCCTCCGCAAGCGCCACCTGAGCGGTATAAAGCGTCTGCTCTGTCTGGGTTGCGCTGTCGGAGGCAGCGACCAAAAGCTGCTGCGCCAACGCTACCTGATCAGAGAACGTAACGCTCTCTGATGCCGGAACCGCCAGTGTTTCCAAATACGACGCAATGTCCCCGAGTGTCCACAAGTCCACCACTGCTAGCGCGACTGCCAGCGAAACAGCGTCGGTCTGAGTGAGTAGGTCAGCCACCGCGAACTGAGCCTGAAGCGTAAACTGATCAGTCTGCGCCATGCTGTCAGCGACATCTACCAGAAGCTGCTGCGCGGTGGTGACAGAATCCGATAGCGTGATCGCATCGTTAGCCAGTACCGCGAGCGTTTCCAGCTTCGTCGCAGACTCACCCAACAGCCACGAATCGGTAGCCGCCAACGTAACCGCCGCAGCGATGGCCTCGGAAAGCGTCTGCGCATCAGACGCAGCAACCTGCGCGGTCAGCGCGGCTACTTCACCCGAAAGCGAGAACAAGTCGGATGCGCTCTTTGCCTCGGTGATGAGTAGCGACGAGGCATCAGAGAACGTGATGGCGTCGGACACCGCGACGGCCAACGTCTGTAGCAGCGCCTGCGCTTCAGAGAATGTGTGGGTTTCGGCGGCTGTTAGGGTTGCCGCAATCGAAGAAGGCGACTCAGACTGAGTCAGGGCGTCGGTGTTAGAAGATGAGATCGCGATGGACGCAGAGTCGGTCTGAGTCTGCGAGTCTGTTGTCGGTACGGCCGATCCAGACGATCCAAAGGTTGCGCCGTAAGTTCCCTGTCCGTACTGGCCCCAGCCGTACTGACCTTCAGCCGTTGCAGCGGTGGCCGCTGGTACAATCGCGACCGCCATATGCGAGAAGGGCGCAGCAGTCGTCCATGTCCACGACATGATTCCGTCGCCCGCAGTAGGCTGACGGGACCCATAGGTCTCGTTCGTGCCAGCGCCATAGTTTCCAGAGTAACCCAGCGTCTGGTCCGCGCCAATGACAGCGCTGTGTCCTGTTCCGTCGATGGACAGAATGTCGATCAAAAATTCGCCGCCTGCCAGGTTGACAAGCGTCAACGAGTCAGCAGCGGCGCTGTTGCTGGACGCCTTCTTGACAAGAACGCCGCTTCCCTGATCTCTAAACGGCGTTGTCTGGTCTACGCCGTCGAGCACATAAATACCGAAACCAAAGTGATTAGCTCCGGCACTCGCCTTGTTAGCGACCACGTTTGCCGTCACGGCAGGCGGTGCCAGCATGTACCACATTTCAACGTGTGACCACGTCGTCGCGGCGCTAGTATCGATCTTGGTCATCGACGCGCCGTTGAATGTCATGGTGGAGATCAGTCCACCGGCATCCTCGTGCGCCGTCGCTACTAGAAGAAGCTGATTGGTTCCAGACGGAACCGTGATCGACTGTGTACGCGAAGTTGAACTCGCGGTGTCAATCGCGGATACTGGAAAACCTGCGCGAAGGGAAATGGCCATAGCCGATTTCCCCCTTACGGTCTAATGATCAGGACCGTATGCGCGGCGACCATGGTGGTCGTCCACTGAAATCCGTTACGTTCTAGAGTAAGCGTGCGGTTTCCGCTTGTTGTGGTTCCGGTGGATGCCACCGTTGCACGCGGCCCGCACAGATAATCGTTGGCGATCAAATCAGACACCAAAGCAGTGCCTGGAGTGCCGGATCCGGCTGCAACAGTGCCAGAGCGGTATGTCTGATACCACTGAGTCCATACGTTGTTGAGGGCTGAAAACGCCATTAGTTGATGTAGATCTCTCCCCAAGCTCCGCGCTTGAAGGTAATCGTACCGGTTGTCTCAGCGGATCCCTGCACGACGATTGACCCCGTCGCGGACGGGTTTGAAATAATGCCTGAGATTCGTGCGATGTTGACGACGTTCGCGCCTGGGATGCTAGTGCCTCCAACATCGGCTGTGGCCGTGCCGGAAGCCGTCTTGACTGTATCGAAGGTCACAGCGGTACCACCGGTCGCGGGCAGCACGGTACCTCCACCAGCGTTCTCGACCCAGTACACGCCGTAGCCGGTCACAGCCGGGAAAGTGATTGCAAAACGGGCAGACACGCCTGCCGTGTTAGAAGACCATGGCACGAGGAACATGAAATAATAGTCAAGTCCTGTGGTGCCGATAGGCAGTGTCAAGTCCGTAACGTTCGCCAGCGTCGTCGTGGCGTTGGTCGTATCGGCCGTCTTACGGCATGTAAGTCGCGCGTTCAGGCGAGACTTTACGTCGGTGAATGTGCCGCCAGGATCCGTACCAAGCTCAAGCTCGATCTTGTTGATCGCGTCGGCCATGTCATTGTGGTGCCCCGGATGGTCAGTGTCCGTGACAGTGCTGTTGGCCTTATTGGTCGCTAGGGTGTCCAGCGAGGTTGGGTAAGCCGAAGACATGGCTTACCCCCTTTTATGCGAGCGACAGGGTGGCGGTTAGAACCCAGGTCGCGGCTGATGTCTTGGTGCCTAGAGAACCGACAGCACGGTTGAGCATACGAGCGCCGGTCGTCGGCGGGCCACCGGTTCCCGGACCGTTGAACAGCCCCCACTCCTGCCAAGCAAAGTTCGCGTCAGTGGTGGCGTATGTAGAGCGGAAGGAGATGGACTTAGAGCCTGCCGTACCGGTTGAGTCGGTGTGCAGCGGGTAGGTGGCGTCCATGGCCTTGCGAACGCGGTTGGTGGCTGCCTGAAGCTCGGTCTGAGTATCGGCGAAGGCCGTAGACGAGTCGCCGACGCTCAAGTTGGCGTTGGCGTTTGAGTAGACGCCCGTGGCCGCGCCAGCGGTGGTGGAACCCGGAGCGATCAGAGTCTCCCACTGAATCGACGCGCCGCCGATGACGAGCGTGTTCTCGCACCAGAAGGTGTCCTCGTATGGAACAAGAATGCGCTGGCTGATGGGATCGCGGGGGACGAGCAGTCCGGGTCCCTTGACCTCCCATTCAACATCGCCCTTGTACATGGCGACGTAGCCGCGTCCGACCATCTGTAGTCCGGTGTTAGGCATCGGTGCTGGAAGTCTCCTTGGCTCCGTCATCGACTGCTACATAGCGCACGCCGTCGATCTCAACGACGGACGGAGGGCCTACTTCGTCCTTGGCTGGATCGTATGGTTCGGTGCTGAGCGCGCCGCCTTCAAGTAGGGCGTCGCGGTCCTCGGCAGAGAAGGCGTCCTCCGGCACTTCCGCGCCGCGATCATAGATCGGGCCATCGGCTGCGTGGACTAGAGCGTGAGCGTACAAAGGCATAGAGCCAAGGATATCCGCAGGCTTGACACCATTTCTCTAGGTGGTACACTTCCTTCATGACTTCAACGAAGGACTACCAGCAGATCGTCAAGGACGTGGTGTCTTACCTGCACTTCTTCCATAACATCGATCTCAACGAGCGCCAAGTCGAGAGGCTGCGGCGCTGGATCGAGGACGACGAGTAGTGTTCAAACGTAGACAGGCAAAGCCACTAATCTTCACCGGAAACTGCGAAATTCGCGAGCATACCGGCGACGGCTTCTACGTCGGTCGTTGCGAATTCGCTACCTACGACGGGTTCTGCCCGCGCCACGGTGCGCTTGAGGACTACCCCAACAACGATGACCGTGATGTTGCGATAGAAGACCGGAGAAAGCCATGAAGCCCGTCATGTACCTGATCGCCAACTCGTCTGTGAAGATGAGCAAGGGCAAGTTCGGTGCGCAAGCTGCGCACGCTGGCGTTGAGGCGTACCGTTTGTCCGCCATGCGCGACAACGACCACGACATGAACCTACTCGCCGAATGGTTCGTGGGCGGCCACTACACCAAGATCGTGCTGATGGCCGACGACCTTCACGTCGCTGAGCGCTACCTGCGTGATCGCGGATTTGATACTACGCTGATCATTGATGAGGGCCGCACGGAGTTCGACGGCGTGTTGACGCCGACGTTCCTCGGCTGTGCCATCGTGGACAAGGACGACGAGCACACCGCCGCTACGTTCGGAACCTTCAAGCTCTACAGGGAGCCAAAGCCGGTGCCGACAGAAACCCGTGGGCCGCGTCGCACGCAAGCGTTACTGGATCTGATCAATGGCCGACGCTAGACCCCGATACGAAGAGGGCCAAGTCCTCTACCGCAAGCCATGGCATGGCGGGTCATGGCGTGTACAGATCGAAAGCGTCGAGCGGTCTCCCATCGACGGTACTCCATACGCTGTGCTCTGCGTAGACGATTTCGGCCTACACAGAACCTACGAATTGGACCGTTACGGCAACATTTATGGCCTACAGGAAACACAGCCCGCAGATTTCGACTATCGCTGGGAGCGCCGCGCCCACCGCGCCGGATGGGGCTTGGTGTGTCTGTTTGCGCTGTTCATCATCGCTGCCGCGATGGGAGCTTTCTGATGCCTGTTCAATTCTTTGACAAGCCGGAAGTTCTACTTACCTATAAGAAGCCATGCGTCGTCATGGTCGGTGGGGTTCCAGGATCCGGCAAGACCACGCTGCTGAATCGGGCGCTGCCCGACGACGCATTTCTGCTGTCGGCCGACGATTATCGTGGCCGCGTGCAGGAGCGCATGGGCAAGCCCTACGATGCGCACGTCGATGACGCCATCCCAGCGGCCCGTCGCGAATTCCTCGCTGATCTACACAAGCTGCTGGTCTATAAGGTCCCAGTGTTCATTGACGCCGCGTATTTGACTACGCACTCTCAGACGGAAATCTCTACCATTGCGAGCGAGCATCTAATTAGATCGCACGTGATCATGGTTGAGGCGACTCTGGACGAGTGCCTTGAAGGCGTTAGGGATCGTCCTCGTCCGGTGCCTGAGCACATCGTGCGCTCTTACTACAGGCAGTGGATCTATATGCGGATGCTGCTTGAGCAGAATAGGCTCTACGGCCCTGTGTCAGGCGTGGTTTTGAGCCGTCAGGCGGCGGCGACTGCATCCGTCGAACTGGTAGGCTAACAGAAACGAGAAAGACGCCGTAGTTTCAACACTACTAGCGTCTTATAGATCGAAGCGGGTATGGCAAGAGATTGAAAATGTGATCTGCTATGCGCCAATTGCCACGCAGAGCACCATTATCGAGAAAATAGAGTGGAGCAGACAGGAATTGAACCCGTGTCTCCTGGGCTTCAACCAGGCGCTAGAACCGACTCAGCTACTGCTCCATAAACCACACACCGACCGAAGCCGGTGTCGGGGATTGCACACCCCTACCAGTGTCGAGAACAGGTAACGGGATTCGAACCCGTGCTTTCAGCTTGGAAGGCTGACGTGCTAGCCACTAACACTACACCTGCTTGAAGCTCTCATCCGGAGTCGAACCGGATTCCCTTGCGTACGAAACAAGTACATCGCCGTCAATGCTTTGAGAGCACGCGGGGCGGCTTTGCCGGTTTGCCTACGCGAAGAACGTTACATTCGCGACGAGATTCGAACTCGCAACAACACCCCTTAGAGCCTCCATCCGGAGTCGAACCGGATTCCTCTGCTTACAAGGCAGATACATCGCCGTCAATGCTTTAGAGGCTTGAAGCTGACGGTGGGATTCGAACCCACGATCTCTTCCATACCAAGGAAGTGCCGTAGACCACTTGGCTACGTCAGCATGGAGCGCCCGCCCGGTTATGAGCCTGCGACGGGTGCGTGTAGTGGGACCGGTGGGACTCGAACCCACGCGCCTCGGGGTAAAAGCCCGCTGCTCTGCCGCTGAGCTACGATCCTACTGAAGTACCCCCGCAGGGAATCGAACCCCGTTCCCCAGGGTAAGAGCCTGGTGCTCATCCATAAAGCTTCGGAGGCAGGATACTTCTAGAACAGTAGACGGGACTCGAACCCGCGACCTTCTGCATGGCACGCAGACGCTCTACCAAAACTGAGCTACTACTGCTTGGCTGCGGGAAACCGCACTCGCGCACGACCCCGCATGGGAAACTAGAGAATCGAACTCTACACGACCTGCTTATCAGACAGGCTCCATCAACCAGATGGACCGGATCCCGATGAGTGGTCAATCAGGGACTCGAACCCTGGGCCTCCTGTTTGTAAGACAGGCGCTCTACTCTTCTGAGCTAATCGACCAAGCTACTGCGAGAGAGGGATTCGAACCCTCGTTTGCGGCTCAGTGCCGGTGTCTTTGTCCCCTAGACGATCTCGCAAATCCCCAGGCATTCGGCTTGCAGACCGAAGGTAGGGGCAAGGTTGACCACTGCAATAACCAACCTAAGTGGACCTGGCGGGACTCGAACCCGCGACTTCCACGTTGCGAACGTGGCGCTCTCCCAACTGAGCTACAAGCCCTGGTCAGTGCTTGGATCCTAGGCTTGGATCTTCCGCTTCCGCCTCGTGCGAAGCCTCAGGCCGCTGATTCGGCCAAGCTCGGTTGCTTCCCGCCCTAAACCGGACGATGCCCTCCCAAGCTATGGAGCATGCGGGACTCGAACCCGCGACCTTCGCCATGCCATGGCGCTGCTCTCCCAAACTGAGCTAAAGCCCCTGGTCCACGGGAGAGGACACAATGCCTCCCCCGCAGTAGGTCAACGCAGTGTATCACACTACGCCGATGGAGTCTAGGGGAATCGAACCCCTACTTCCTGCGTGCAAGGCAGGCGTGCTCCCGTTACCACTAAGACCCCTTGGCGAAGGGCCGAGACAGCTAAGCCCCGACCCAACGTGGTGGGGAGCGCAAGGCTCCCCGCGAGATAGGTACTGTACCAAACCACCGTGACAAGTCAAGCGATGTGGCACGTTAGCGCTATCTACAGCACAGCAAGCTACTGGTCTTCGTCTTCGTGCGTTCGCCTAGTGAGGGCGGCGCACGAGGCGCAACCGCCTGGATTATAGCCCATGTCTACGGCCAGCCGCAGCCATGACGGCACCGGCAGGCCCATGTCCACGCGAGCCTTCGCGTAGCGGACCACCCAGGGGATCTTGCGCTCGCTTACGACCATCCCGTACAGTTTCGATTCCAATAGACCACCGTCGTGTGCTTGAGTCGCCCGGTGATGTGGCACCAACGGTAGCTCTTGGCGAACGGGAACGCGTACTTTTCCTGCCGGAACGCATAGTCACAGTCGTAAGAATGCGCAACACTAGCGCGGCAGATCAGTGTCGCCTTGCGGATGCTGCACGTTCCGCCCTTGTCGCACTGGCCCTTGAACACATAGTACCAACGTGACTGTGCGTCCGCGCGCGGAATTCGATGTGCCTCGGCTGCCTCGGTCAGAAGCAGTGCCGCCGCCGCGAAGAACGCGACGGCGACGATGATAGCTGCGACAATCGCCCGCTTCATGCCTGCCAGCACCCGAAATACTTCTTCCACGTCACGACGTAGTCATGGCGTACGTGACCGTCAACACGGCAACGATAGGGGATCTTCAGGAAGGTTCGGTAGTCGGTGGAGTAGCGTCGGCAGCCGACCTGATGCGCCCAGCCGATGTCAAAGCAGTATGCGAGGCCGTAGCTGTCGCAGCGATCTCCATTAGATCCGCCAGGGCACATATCGGAGGTCTTCGAAGAGAAGACCCCGGCCGCGATCCCCTTATTGGGAAGATGTGCCTGGGAGTTGACCGGAGACAGCGCGCCTGCCCAGAAGAACAGAAACGTAAGCCCCAGCACCGACAAGATTCGTCTAGTCCAACTCATTTGAAAATCTGCTCCCGGTAAGACTCAATATGCTCGGCGATCTCCACGAAATCGTACCCCTCATCATTGAGTTCGGCTAGCGATGTTTCGCGAGTTACCGTGGAGAACCCGCCTTCTGGTGACCTAATCCCCAGCCACTGCATCACAGAGGCCGGAAGTAGGTCAGACGCTCCGTCGTACTTTACGACCCGCCGCTCGTCGTCATGGCTTAGATACCCGCTGTCTTCTTCAACCTTGATGTCGAGTCCGTCCATGGCCGCCAAGTCGCAGGCGACGCCCAAACAACAATAGCCCATCCCCGTCACGTGAAGATGTCCGTCAGTCTGGTCGTATTCGCCGGAGCGCAGCGCCTGGATCCACTTCTTAGCGTTTTCATTCATCGATGAACAACCCCTCCGGCTCAGACTCGATGACGTTGGCGATCTCGGCGAACGTAGCGCCAGCGTCATTGAGGGCTGTCAAGGTCTGCGTGTCCTGGACGCCGTCAGCAGCTTCGATTGCGTATTTGCCCTCACTGCCACCAATCTCGGCCCGCAGGCCCAGCCATTCACAGACTGAGAGCGGCAGGATGCCAGTGTTGCCGTTGTAGACAGTGACGGTGATCGGCTTTCCGCCTTTGGTGGTCTCGCGGTGCTCGATCTTCATAGGCACACCGTCCTTGACGGCCAGATCGCAGGCGACGCCAAGGCAGCAGTGCCCAACGTCTTCGATGTGGAGGAAGTTGTTGGCCTGCTGGTACTCACCAGAGCGCAGTGCGGCTACCCACTTCTGAGCGTTCGAATTCAAATCTCCAGCGCTCCCTCAGGGTCGATCTCTTCGACCGGCGTGGCCTCGTACTCGCTGAGCGTCAGCGAAAGAAAAGGCTTGTCGGTGGACTTGGCGCGACGCTTCCAAGCCGCGATGCGGTACTCGACGCCATCCACGGTCACCTTGCCGGTGAAATCGGGATGGCGGTCGGACTTCTTCTCCTGCTCAGGGAAGAGTACGCCGCGAAGTTCGTCGTCGTATTCAGGCATTGGGGATGCTCCTAGTCGTTTTACTAGACATACTGCTCTCGCACGAAGTAAAAAGGGGTGTCGTGGAGGTCCATCAAGCCCAGGACTCCAAGATTGTTGATGTAAGCAACACTCTCGGCGGTTGCGCGCTCGGCGTGGGACGAAACAAGCGTTTCCACGCGGCCTTCGGCCTCATAGCGTCGCTCGATCACATCATAAACGATTTCACGAGTCATTGCTTGCGCTCTTGGACGGCGGTACGGACTTCGATGATCAATTCGACAACAGCCACGATCAGAACGATACACGCTGCGAGCAAGACTGTCAAGAGGCCGCCGACGCAGTAGGCGAGGCCGCCTCCGATGACGCCAAACACGAAAGCCAGCCGCAAAACAAAGTCCTGAGCGGCTTTACTCATTGATCGGGGTGAACATTTCGAGGAAAATCGAGAAATTCCACGGCGATGTGCCTTCGGTGCGCTCAGAGCGCACCCACAACGAGTCCCCGATGACGTACACCGGCACCACAACCCAATCTGGATCAGATTCTGAGCGCCAACGCATGGCCGGTTGGGTGTAGACGGTGGTGTTCGGGATGAATTCGAGGCGTGACATGTAGGAAGTGTACCAGTTCGAAACCTAATAGGCTAAAGATTCACTAAAAAGATGATAACAGAAGCCTAAATCAGGCTCTGACCCACTTGTAATCGTACCACTAGAAATGCTCCCCAAGTGCTCGGCGCAAAAAAGTCCTTCAAACGGTGCTGTAGAGCCAAAAAACGGCCGTTTTTGGTCCATTACAAGTGGGACGCATGTGGGTAGGTTGCAAAATGCAACCTAGTGCGTAGAATTTCGGCGAATTCTACGAATTAGCCCAATTTGCAGGGGTTTTGTCGGCCGCTTGACATCCATTTGACAAGTATGATAAGCTCCGACGCAAGCTCGTAGCTCGCGCAGAGCGCTCGCCAGAGCGCGACGCAGCAGCGAGTTAGGAGGAAGCTCTGTCCTGACTTAGAAAATCGCCCGCGCGCGCCTAAAGCAGGTGCCAAAGCTTGCCGACAGCGTCCGCGCCGTGGCTGATCAGGCTCGCAACGCCCGTGAACGCCGCGATTCGCAGCATCCAAAGCTCGCCACGGCTCAACGTAACCCGCTCGGACGCCTTTTCCTTGGCTTCGTCAGTCTTCTGAGACATTTTCCTCGTGCCCGCAGATCAGCGCCGCCTCGATCAAGATGGCGTAGACGATGGAATAGACTGGAACGTCCGACATGTTGCCGTCAGAGAGCCATGCCGAACTGATGATGACGAAAGCTCCCAGCGCCGCCGCCAGGTAAATACGCGTATTCAGGCTCACGGAAACAGGTCGCCAAGCTCATCTGCAAGCGTCTTAGCGGTGATGATGAATCGCTTTTCCGAATTCGCCGCCTGTACCGACTCGCCTGCTCGCAATGCCCGCCCGCCGCACGCCTGTGCGACCCGTTGAGCGAGGAAATCAGGCGTAACCGGCTCTTCGGTGTGGATCAATAGCGTCGTGCAGAACTCAGGATCGATGTCCTCTAGCGCAAGCTGCTCGATCAGTCCGATGATTCGGCGGCACCGGTGCTCGTCGTCAGATGACGCAAATTCGTGCCCGTCGCCGCGTGCCTTGATCGATTCAAGCTCGTCGTGGAGAAACTGCATGATAGGGTCGTCATAGTCAGTCATAGGAGCCTCTGCTGTTCGGGATGGATGGTGTCTTCTTCTGTTATCAGCGGAGCGAGTCCGCTCTTGAAACCTTCCCAGCCGCACTCGCCGCAGCCGTACTCGCCTGTGGATTCAGCGCCTGTCCAGTCCGCCTCGCGGTCCATAAACCCACCGGCCAGCGTGCTCAGGTCTGAATTCACTGAACGCCAGCCTGGAATTTCGACGCCTTCCCACAGGCCGTCAGGAGATCCGCATCGCGGGCACTGATACTCAGACATCGAGAATCGTCTCGAAGATGAACGGATTGTGGTCAGAGTCAGTCATCGCTACGGAATAAAGCCCAGGCAGGCGCGGCGGACCGTCAAGGCCCTCAAGGTAGCCGTGTAGCGGGCAGTCCCACAGCGGCAGACCCGTAGCGCGCTCAGCATCGGTGTGCGCGATGGTAAAACCGCTCTCGCCCAACCAGACCACGTGCCAATTGTTGTATCCCAGTCGCGCCTGCACGTCCTTGACTTCATCGATGGTCATACGATCCTCGCAACGCTGATCACGTCAGCGAGCACGGCGACGGCCGTGTAAGCGCTGTAGGCGTCGCCACCGCTGTAAATGCGGGCAGGAACCAACGGGATCCCCTCATCGACCGGGCCGACTGTGACCTGCCAGACGCCAGGATTCACATAGGCCATAGAGACATGAGACTGGCGACCGTCACGACCGACCACCAGAAAGCTGGCGGACTCGCCGTCGTATTCGTTGCAGCCTGGGGCGTAGCCCTCAACTTCGATCAGGTCGTCGGAGGATCCGTAGAACGTCACGGTGTGCGCTTGCTGGGGCATCATTCGGCCTCTCTGTCTAGCTTGTCGGCGAGTTCCATGGCATCCGCCAGATAGTCGCGCTCTGGTCCGCAGCGGTCGATGGCTGAATCAGGAAACCTAGTGCCCGGAGTAAGCGGACGAACCGCAAACGCGCCCTGACTGGTCAGAGAATGGAACACGCCATGGGATCCGTTGGGCTTGGAGATGTAGAGCATCAGGACTTCACCTTAGGCGCGGGAATCGGGATGCAGCGCGCGAAAGCCAGCACCGCGTCGAGTGCGTCGTCATAGCCCTTGTCGTAGAAGAAAAGCTCGCGTTCGGTCATCCCGTTGATCTCGGCGCGACTGGGAAGCCCGTCGCGCACAGACCCGCTGATCTGGTGAATCGACTCAACGATGTTCTCGACGGCCTGCTCGGTGGCGGCGCGTCCTTCGCGAGCGACAGCGGCTGTGTCCGGCTCAAACGGCCGACTCAGGGACCTGGCGTCCGGCTCAAACGGCCGACTCAGGGACCTGGCGTCCGGCTCCGGCACTACAGATGCGTCAGGGTTCTTAGGCATGTTGGGGTTCCTTTCGACGGGATTGCAGCGCTCGCAGTCGAAGACGCCGAAGCGGTCCAGCCACGATGGCGTATGGGGGCATGATTTCACTTCTTGTCTTTCTTGGTGGGGATGCCGGTGCATAGTAGATCAAGCTTGTCGTCGCGCTTGGCGGGATTGGTGGCGAAGAGTTTATCCATCTTCTTGCGCCACTTCTTAGACTTCTTCTTGGTCACGCTGAGCCTCTTCGTCCATGTGGTCGAACCATTGCCTCAGCCAGTCGCGAGTCTCGCGGTCAAGCTTCACGCGATTCATCATGTTCGGCGATACGACGGCATCAAGGATGATGATGTCGCGCTCGTAGCCCTGGTATACCCGGAGCCGGAAGCCGTCGTCTGTGATGTGGTTGAAAGATGGAATCATGGATCTACCGGTGTGTAGTAATCGGCACGATGCTCCGCGTAAGCTCGGCAATCGTCTTCGGTTGGGACTTGATCATATAGGTTCTTCCAGAACTTCGGATCATAGCGATCCGGCATCTGGCGCTGCTCTCGGTGCTCAAACGCCCGAAGGATGTTCTGCACTCCTGCGCGCGTCGGGTTCGAAAGTTCGTCGCATCCTGATTCTAGCCCCTGAACGAGCGCGCGTCTAGTGGCAGTTTCAACGGCGGTGCTGCGGGTGCGCGCTTCGCCTGTCGCCAGTGCCAGCGCCAGGATGATCGTAAGCACGAGGTAGATGTACACTCGGGTGATTCTGTCACGCACCTTACCAACCCTACGCCCGTGCGCGACACCATCAGGACCACTTTAGTTTATCGGGCGTTCATATTGTTGAGGACATGAAAACCGCCCGTCTGAAAAATGACCGAACATGCCGCTGACTTCGCCACAATTACCGCAATGGTAATGGGACTCGTAGAAGTATTCACCGCACTGCTCGCAGTAGTAGTCCTCATCGAACTCATCTTCTTCGTCAAACACGACGACGCAACCCCAGGTTCCTCCAATTAGATCCATCACACGACGCCCAGACGTGCTCGTAGCGGCGGTCAACTTCCCATTCGCGCGCGCTCACGTACTTCCAGCCGGTGGTGTCAATCGGCGCAACGACTTTAGTCCAGCCGGTCTTTCGGGTATTGACATAGACGCCGTCATCGGCTGTCCAGATCTCGCGGATGGGATCGTCGTCGCTCACTTGCGGTCCATGTGACGCATGCGGTCAGATGCCACTAGACAGTACCCAGCGTCACGGTGGCGAACTCCTGTGGGCAGCCTGTCATCAAGAGCCTTTTCTTCGGCCGCTTCCTTGCTGCGCTCGTAGACGACGCCAGCGAAGAAGTCACCGTTGTCGCGTTGAAGCGTGACCCAATAGGCTTTCTTCGGTCGGCGGTCAAATAGTGTGCTGAATAGCCTCATCTAATAGCCGCCGCTCACGCCGATGCAAGCGATGCGCTCGTACGCGGGGTTGGACTCAATTAGCATTTGAATCTCATGCTTGAGTTGATCGGCCGCCTCGCGGTCGCGCCAGTGCTGCTCGCCTAGATGGTTGTCTAGGATTAGCGGAATGTTGAGTTCTCCGGATGTATAGCCCATTACTTGAGGAATTTCTTGACGACGTTCAACCCGTCGCGAAGTTCCTTTAGCTCCGCTTCGGCCTTACGACGGCGGGCGATGTTGTAGCGCAGCGTCTCGCGTAGGTCTGCCTCAGAGAAGCGCGCCATTTCGTCCTTAGTGGGTGCCCACTGCTCCATGAAACGCGCGTGCTGCATTTCTCGATACATGTCACCATACCCGGACATCAGATAGCCTCCGGAAATGGATCTTCGTCGGTCGGGTTGCCGTTTTCGTCCAGCAATTCGCCGAGATCGTTGACGCGGTTTTCGTAGTCCTCGTCTACAAAGTCGATGCCCAATGCGCGCAGACCTGTACGCAGGTCGATGGAATGGTTCTCTTCGACCTTCTGCCCGTCCACATAGACAGCAATCCAGTCATCGCATGTGCGGATTGTGATTGTCATAG
>Ga0157371_10001356_pt1 | contig 25744 bp, 21 predicted proteins | sample C45metaG_FD_113462 | JGI IMG/M metagenome (GOLD analysis project Ga0157371, IMG submission 113462) | Corn rhizosphere microbial communities from Kellogg Biological Station, Michigan, USA - C4-5 metaG | ecosystem: Host-associated > Plants > Roots > Rhizosphere > Soil | place: USA: Michigan...
CGTGTTTTCGCATGGTCAAGCCCGGCGGCCAGGTGTTCTTCTCCACCATCAACCGCAACCCCAAGGCCTACCTGTTCGCCATCATCGGTGCCGAATACATCATGAAGCTGCTGCCGCGCGGCACCCACGACTTCAAGAAATTCATCCGCCCTTCCGAACTCGGCGCCTGGAGCCGCGACGCCGGGCTGAGCGTCAAGGACATTATCGGCCTGACCTACAACCCGCTGACCAAGCACTATAAATTGGCCTCGGACGTGGACGTCAACTACATGATCCAAACCCTTCGCGAGGCATGAGCATGCGCCTGAAAGCCGTACTTTTCGACATGGACGGCACGCTGCTGGACACCGCGCCGGACTTCATCGCCATCTGCCAGGCGATGCTCGCCGAGCGCCACCTGCCGGCCGTGGACGACCAGAAGATTCGTGACGTCATTTCCGGTGGCGCCAAGGCCATGGTCAGTGCGGCTTTCGGCATGCCCGCCGAGGCCGAGGGCTTCGAGCCGCTGCGCCTGGAATTCCTCGAGCGCTATCAGGTGGGTTGCGCCGTGCACAGCCATCTCTACGAGGGCATGGCCGAACTGCTGGCCGACATTGAAAGCGCCAACCTGATCTGGGGGGTCGTGACCAACAAGCCGGTCCGCTTTGCCGAGCCGATCATGCAACAGCTCGGCCTGGCCGAACGTTCGGCACTGCTGATCTGCCCCGACCATGTCACCCGCAGCAAGCCGGACCCCGAGCCACTGGTGCTGGCCTGCAAGACACTGGGACTGGAACCGGCCAGCGTCCTGTTCATCGGCGACGACCTGCGTGACATCGAGTCGGGGCGCGATGCGGGCACCCGCACCGCCGCCGTGCGCTATGGCTACATTCATCCTGACGACAACCCCGACCATTGGGGCGCAGACGTGGTCGTGGATCGCCCGTCAGACCTGCGTCGGGTACTGGACCAGGCGTTATGCGGCTGCTGAGCCGCCCGCTGCCCTACACGCTGCAAAGGAGAATCCTGTCATGTTCGAATACTCCGCCCGCCCCGAGCTGCTCAAGGGTCGCGTCATTCTGGTGACCGGTGCCGGTCGAGGCATCGGCGCCGCTGCCGCACTGACCTACGCCGCGCACGGGGCAACCGTGCTGTTGCTGGGCAAGACCGAGGCCAATCTGGTACAGGTCTACGACCGTATCGAAGCACTGGGCCACCCGCAGGCTGCAGTGATTCCGTTCAACCTCGAAACCGCCCTTGCGCATCAGTACGAAGCGCTGGCCAACACCCTGGCGAGCGAGTTCGGTCACCTGGACGGCGTGCTGCACAACGCCTCGATCATCGGCCCGCGCACGCCACTGGATCAGTTGAGCGGCGAAGATTTCATGCAAGTGATGCACATCAACGTCAATGCCACCTTCATGCTGACACAGGCCTTGCTGCCGTTGCTGAAACAGTCGCAGGACGCCTCGGTGGTGTTCACCTCCAGCAGCGTCGGGCGCAAGGGTCGCGCTTTCTGGGGCGCCTACGGGGTATCCAAGTTCGCCACCGAGGGCCTGATGCAAACCCTCGCCGATGAACTCGAAGGCGTGGCCCCGGTGCGTGCCAACAGCATCAACCCCGGCGCCACCCGCACCGACATGCGCGCGCAGGCCTACCCGGCCGAGGACCCGGCTCGCAACCCGACGCCGGAACAGATCATGCCGGTCTACCTGTACCTGATGGGCCCGGACAGCACGGGCATCAATGGGCAGGCCTTCGACGCTCAAGGCTAGCGCGCGGCCACTCTGGCCACTGGCTGCCCTTGCTAACGGGCCGCGCCGGGCACTGGCTTCAGGATCCGGTGCAAGGGTTTGTTGCGGCGCTGCAGGGTCAGCGCCGTGAACGGCAGGGGTCGCTCCACCACGTAACCCTGGGCAAAATCGACGCCCACGTCCAGCAGCGCCTGCTCGATCAGCGGCGTTTCGACGAACTCGGCGATCGTGCGCTTGCCCATCACATGGCCGATGCGGTGAATCACTTCGACGATCGCCCGGCTGACAGGGTCATCGAGCATGTTCCTGACGAAGCTGCCGTCGATCTTCAGGAAGTCCACGGGCAGGTGCTTGAGGTTGGCGAAGGACGAAATGCCCGCGCAGAAGTCATCCAGTGAAAACTGGCACCCCCGGGCCTTGAGCTCATTGATGAAGCGCACGGCGCTGTCCAGGTTGGCGATGGCACTGGTCTCGGTCAGCTCGAAGCAAATCATTCCAGCCGGTATCGAAAACGTGTCGAACTGCTCGTGCAGGTAATCGAGAAACTGCTCGTCGCCGACACTGGTGCCCGACAGGTTGATCGCACACACCGGCAGCGGGCCGTGGGCGCCACTGTCGAGGGTTTCGCGAATGGTACGGAACACGTTGTGCACGACCCAGCGGTCCAGGGCGGTCATCAGGCCGTAGCGCTCGGCGGCAGGAATGAACGCGTCGGGCAGGATGATCCGGCCGTTTTCGTCGTGCAGGCGCAGCAGCACCTCGAGATGTCCCATGGGCACGTCATGACGGCTGCCCAGAGGGGCGATTTCCTGGGAGTACAGGCAGAAGCGATTGTCTTCCAACGCCATGTGCAAACGCTGCACCCACGCCATTTCATCGGCGCGCGTGGACATCTCGCTGTCATCGGCCTGATACACCTGCACCCGATTGCGACCCTTTTCCTTGGCCATATAGCACGCCATGTCGGCGGCTCGCAGGAAGGTTTCCAGCATCCCGGGTGCCGAGGTCATGTGCACCAGGCCGATGCTGACGGTGGTCGGGAACGGCCGCCCCTGCCACACGAAGTGCAGGTTGCGCACGCCCAGTCGTAGTCGCTCGGCAAGCAAGGACGCCGCTTGTGGCGAACAGTTTTCCAGCAGCACGCCGAATTCGTCACTGCCCAGCCGCGCCAGCGTATCGCTTGCACCCAGCGCCGCCTGCAGATCGGCGCAGACTCGACGCAGCAGCTCATCGCCCGCGCCATGGCCACAGGTGTCGTTGACCAGCTTGAACTGATCGATATCCAACACGATCAGCGAATGACGCGCGGCGTCCTGCTCGCGCCTCTCCAGGGCCTGCACCAGGCGAATCTCGAATTCTCGGCGGTTGGGCAGGCCGGTCAAGGCGTCGTGGCTGGCCTGCCATGACAGGCTGGCAATGTATTGACGCTCCTGGGTCATGTCATGCAGCACCAGCACCGACCCATTGACCTGCCCGGCGGTGTGCAGTGGTGCGCCGACCAGCGTCACCGACACCATGCTGCCGTCCAGCCGCCGCAGGCTGCGCGCATGCTCACGGCCACCGCGCAACAGACCCTGGGCGATGTCCTCCAGCAGCGAGTGCGAGGCGCTGCCCGCTTTCTCCTCGACCACCTCGAACAGCGAGGCCAGCGCCATGCCCATGGCTTGCTCGGCTTGCCAGTGGGTGAGCTGCTCGGCTGCCGGGTTCATGTACACAATGGCGCCGTCGACATCGGTGGTAATCACCCCGTCGCCGATCGACGCCAGGGTCACCTGGGCACGCTCCTTCTCGGTCTGCAACTCGTTGGCAACGGCCTGACGCTGCGCGAGCAGCGTCCGGGTGCGCCACAACGCCAGTACGATGAGCACAATCACCGTGGCCAGGTTGATGGCGATCAACAGGTTCTGCACCATCCGCGAACCATCGCTCAAGGCGGCACTGAACGCCATGGCCGCCGGCGTGACCCCGTCGTTGATCTGCATGATCTCGCGCTTCCAGCGCAAGCGGTCGTCCGGGCTGGCGGTGCCTGCCGTAAGGCTGGCGTGCATGGTCTGGGCCAGCGCCGACAACTGGGCCAGGTAGCGATCGCCGACCTGCCAGCGGTCGATGGCACGCTGCATGAAACTGACCCGTGAGAAATGCTGATACAGCCAGATCACCCCCGCCACGTCATCAGGGTGATTATTGCCTTGCAGGATGCCCTCGCGGGCACCGTCCAGGTCGGGCGGCGTGCGTTCCAGTGACAGGCGCAGCAGATGCCCCCCTTCGGGAACGGCCATGGCCTGTCGATACTGCTGGTAGATCTGCAGGTCGCCGCTGTCCGCATACAGGCTCAGGAAATAAATGGCGTCCTTCTGCCCTTTCGACCAGAAACTTTCGCCCGCGACATAGGCGCGCACTGCCGACATCGTGAACAGGCTGCCACAACTCAGCATGGCCAGCACGCCGACAATAGCGATGAACGGCCAGACGATGCCCAGCAACCCCGGCGTCGCGGGGGGCGGTTGATGACTCATGAGGTCCCTTGACTTCAGCAGATCGCCCAACATGCACTTCCAGGAGAAAACCTTAATCCTCGTCGCCAAGCGTAGGCTAAATACGCATGAACGAAAGAGATGTTTTGGCGGGGGCCGTCGGCATGCCCGCGCTGCGCGCCGCTTACACCTGTTGAAGGTGCCCGTACAGCTTGGCGTACAGGCCACCGTCGGCGATCAATTGATGGTGGGCGCCCTGCTCGGCAATGCGACCGCCGTCGAATACCAGCACCCGGTCGGCCTGCTTCACGGCCGACAGGCGATGGGCAATGATCAGGGTGGTGCGCTGGCGCAGGAAGCCGGCCATGGCCTGGTGCAGGTTGTACTCGGTGGCCGCGTCGAGGGCGGAAGTCGCTTCGTCGAGGATCACCACCTTGGGTTGCGCCAGGATCATCCGCGCAATGGCCAGCCGCTGCCGCTGCCCGCCGGACAGGCGCACGCCGGCGCGCCCGACGACGCTGTCCAGGCCCTGCGGCAACTCCCGCACGGTCGCCTCCAGTTGAGCGATCTGCAAGGCCTCCCAACAGGCCTGGTCGCTGCGCTCGCGGCCCATGGTCAGGTTGGCGCGCACCGTGTCGTTGAACAGCGCCGGGTGCTGCAGCACCACCGCGACATGCTCGCGCAGCGTCTCCAGGCCGATCTGCTGCTGGGTGGCGCCACCGAAGCGTATTTCCCCCCGGTCGGCGCTGTACAGGCCGAGCAACAGTTGCACCAGGGTGCTTTTGCCACCGCCACTGGCGCCCACCAGGGCTACCTTCTCGCCCGGCGCAATGGACAGGTCGAGGCGATCGAGCACCCGCTCTTCGGCATAGCCGAAACTGACGCCGCGCAGTTCGATGCCCACGGTCTCGCGATCGGCGAACGGGTCGACGGTACCGCGGTACTGCGGCTCATCGGCGCGCGCCAGCAGCTCATTGATCCGCACCAGTGCGCCGTCGGCGGCGTAGTAGGCATATTGCAGGTTGACCAGTTGCTCCACGGGGCCGCTCATGAACCATAGGTAACTGAACACTGCGAGCATCTGGCCGATGGACAGGTCGGAAAACAGCACCGTCAACATGGCGGCGGCGCGGAACAGGTCGATACCGAACTGGAACAGCAAACCGCTGGCGCGGCTGGACGCGTCGGTCTTCCACATCGAGGTCATGGCATAGTCGCGCACTTCGCGGGCACGCAGGCCCAGACGCCCGAGAAAGTAGCCCTGGCGATTGCCGGCCCGCACTTCCTGGATGGCCTCCAGGGTTTCGGTCAGGGCCTGGGTGAAACGGGCCGTGCTGTCGTTTTCGCGTTTTTTCAGGTGTTTGACCCGCTTGCCCATCAGCACGGTGGCATACACCACCAGTGGATTGAACAGCAGGATCAACAAGGCCAGTTGCCAGTGCATCCACAGCAACACGCCCGCCGTGCCGGCCAGCGTCAACACCGCGACCAGGAAGCGGCTGAGGGTTTCACCGACGAATCTGTCCAGGGTGTCGAGGTCGGTAACCAGGTGCGTGGTCACGGTGCCGCTGCCCAGGCTTTCATATTCGCTCAGGGAAATCCGCTTGAGCCGTTCGATCAACCGCAGGCGCAGGCGATACACCACGTCCTTGGCCAGCCCGGCGAACAATCGGGACTGCACCACGTTGAGCAACAGGGCACTGCTGCGCAGCAGCAGGGAAATCACCAGCATGACGCCGATGTAGCCCGCCGCCACCTGCCAATCGCTCGGCAACAGGCGATCCAGCCACTTCAGCGCCGCATCGCCCTTGCCCAGCAACACTTCGTCCACCAGCAACGGCAAGAGCAAGGGAATCGGCACGCTGCACAGGGTCGCCAACACGGCAATCGCATTGGCTGACCACAGGGCGGCCTTGTGGCGCATGGCCAACTGCCGAATCTGGGCCCAGCCCAGGCGTTCATGGGCCGGCGCCGAGCCTGCCCCGAGGCCGGCAGCGCCGGGTTCGTCAAGCATGCGTCGCGCGTTCCAGCCAGTGTCCCAGCAAAGGCGCCAGCGCGGTCACCGGCTGGTAGCCATTGGTCAGCAGCGCCAACTGGCCGTTGCGTTCGGCCAACAGGGTGGGAAAGCCGGCGATGCCCAGGTCCTGGACCCAACTGAAATCGGCGGCAGTTTGCTGCTCGTGCGCGAGGCTGTCGAAGGCCTCGGCGAATTCGATGCGCGGAATACCCACGGACTCGGCCAATTGCACCAGCTCATGGGCCTGGGTCACATCGCGTCCTTGGGCGTAGAACGCCTGCTGGATCAACTGGGCCAGCGGCCAGGCGCTGTCCGGATCAAGGCTGCGGGCCACCACCACCGCGCGGCAGGCCGGTTCGGTGTCATAAACGAACCCTTCCGGCAAGGCGCCTTCGAAGCGAAAAGGCTGCCCGGTCGCCTCGGCCACGGCCTGCCAGTGCTTGAGGATGTAGTCCCGCTTGCTGGGGTCCAGCCCGGCACCGCTGCCGGTGCGCAGGCCACCGACCACAACCCGGGTATCGACGCCAGCCGCCCTGGCCTGCTCGATGAGCGCTGCGGCCACCGGGGCAAACCCCCAGCACCAGGAACACATCGGGTCCATCACATACAACAGGCGGCTGTTGGGCATCGGCATCAGGCCTCGCTGGCTTTGCGGTAGTTGTGACCGATCGGGTGCGGCAGGTTGCGGGCCTTGGCCAGTTCGATCTGCTTCTGCCGGTCGATCGCGCTCTTGCGCGTCTTCTCGCTCAGGCTGTTCCAGCAGTGCGGGCAACTGATACCCGGGGCATAGTGCTCGGACTCGCGGTCGGCCACGCTGACCGGAGTGCGACAGGCGTGGCATTGATCATAGTCGCCTTCGCTAAGGTCATGACGCACCGTGACGCGGTTATCGAAGACAAAACAGTCGCCCTGCCACTTGCTCTGCGCCTGGGGCACCTGCTCGAGGTACTTGAGAATACCGCCCTTGAGGTGGAACACTTCGTCGAACCCCTCGCCCAGCATGTAGCTGGAGGCCTTTTCACAGCGAATGCCGCCGGTGCAGAACATGGCGACCTTCTTGTGCACGGCCGGGTCGAAGTGCGCCTTGATGTACTCGGGAAACTCGCGAAACGAAGTGGTCTTGGGGTCGATGGCCCCTTCGAATGTGCCGATGGCCACTTCGTAGTCGTTGCGCGTGTCGATCAGCAGCACCTCGGGATCGCTGATCAGCGCATTCCAGTCCTCGGGCTCGACGTAGGTGCCCACATGCTTGTTGGGGTCCACGCCGGGCACACCAAGGGTGACGATCTCTTTCTTGAGCTTGACCTTGGTGCGATAGAACGGCTGCTCGTCGCAGTACGATTCCTTGTGGTCGAGATCGACCATGCGCGGGTCCTGCTTGAGCCAGGCGATCAGCCCGTCGATGCCGTCGCGGGTGCCCGAGACCGTGCCATTGATGCCTTCTTCGGCAATCAGCAGGGTGCCTTTGACACCGTTGTCGAGCATGGCCTGCAGCAACGGCTCGCGCCACTCGACGTAGTTTTCCAGGGTGACGAACTTGTACAGTGCCGCCACGACAATAGGCTGTGCCATGGGTGATGATCTCCAGGTGGTCGACCTCGCAAAGGCCGGACCGGAAAGACAGAAAGTGGGGGTCTATAAATGAAAAACGCGCCGACGTGTGGGCACGCGGCGCGGATTCTAGCAAAAACGCTGAGTCAGTGCTTGCTGCCACCGGCGCAGGTCGGCGAGGCCGGGGCGACGCCGATGCGCGCCCACTCCTCGGGCGTGTAAGTGTGCAGCGCCAGTGCGTGGAACTGGCCCATCAGCTCACCGAGGGTGGCATACACCTTCTGATGACGCTTGACGCTGTTCAGGCCCACGAACTGCTCACTGACCAGCACGGCTTTGTAGTGGGTCTGCTGGCCACGGCTGTGCAGGTGACTTTCGTCGAGCACCTCCAGGTGCTGCGGTTGCAACAGGCCCAGCACCGACTCGATACGCTCTTGCATGGACATGGTCGCAGCTCCGTTATTTCTTGGCAGGGGCGGCAGGCGCCTGCTGGGCAGCCTTGGCCGCACCGGCCGGGTCCAGTTCCTTGGTCATGTCAGCCAACAGTTTGTTGACCACCGGCACCGCGCTTTCCAGCTTCTGCTGGGTCAGCTGCGCCGACTGCTGGGTGACGACCGGCATCTTTTCCAGCACTTTCTTGCCCAGCGGCGACTGGTAGAACTTGACCAGGTCCTTGAGCTCCTGCTCGGAGAAGTTGCTGGTGTACAGCTTGATCATGTCGGGCTTGAGCTTCGGCCAGCCGATCGCCTGGTCCAGGGCGGCGTTGGCCTTGGCCTGGTAGGTTTCCAGGGTCGCCTGCTTGTTGGCCGGAGCCTTGGTCTGTTCGAAGCGCTGGGCGAACATTTGCTGAACTTGCATGTAGACCGGCGTGCCCAGCTTGTCAGCGTGAGCCATCATCAGGAATGACTCGGCGCTGGCGTTGTGGCTGGCAGTGTCGGCAAGCACCTGGCCGCTGGCGCAGACCAGCACAGCCGCAGTACAAATGGCACGAAGACGGGTCATCGAATTTCCTTGTTTAGCAGGCGAGGGAGACCTCGGAAGACGGTATTCTGCGCCCAAGCGAGCATGGCGCTCAACCCTGGGCCTATGAACGGCTCGGCGGCAGGATTGAACCCTGCACGCTCGACGGGAACTAACGTGCGGACCCTGAGCAAAATGGATGAAGCACATGAGCCGTATCGAAACAGACAGCCTTGGCCCGGTCGAAGTTCCTGAACGCGCCTACTGGGGTGCGCAGACCCAGCGTTCGCTGATCAACTTCGCCATCGGCAATGAACACATGCCCCTGCCCGTGCTGCACAGCCTGGCGCTGATCAAGAAAGCCGCCGCGCGGGTCAACGACCGCAACGGTGACCTGCCGGCCGACATCGCCCGGTTGATCGAGCAGGCGGCCAATGAAGTGCTGGCCGGCGAGCATGATGACCAGTTTCCCCTGGCGGTCTGGCAGACCGGCAGCGGCACCCAGAGCAACATGAACGCCAACGAGGTGATCGCCGGGCGGGCCAACGAACTGGCTGGCCAGGGTCGGGGCGGCAAATCGCCGGTGCACCCGAACGATCATGTCAATCGCTCGCAAAGCTCCAACGACTGTTTCCCTACCGCCATGCACATCGCGGCGGCCCAGGCGATCCATCGCGACCTGCTGCCGGCCATCGCCGAGCTGTCGGAAGGACTGGCCGAGCTGTCCGGGCGCCATCAGCGCCTGGTCAAGACCGGCCGCACGCACATGATGGACGCCACACCGATCACCTTCGGCCAAGAGGTGTCAGCCTATGTGGCGCAGTTGGACTATGCGCAGAAGGCCATCCGCGCGGCATTGCCGGCCGTGTACGAACTGGCCCAGGGCGGCACGGCAGTGGGCACCGGTCTGAATGCACCGCACGGTTTTGGCGAGGCAATCGCGGCGGAATTGGCGGCGCTGTCGGGCCTGCCGTTCGTGACCGCGCCGAACAAATTCGCCGCGCTGGCCGGGCACGAGCCACTCACCCAGTTGTCCGGCGCGTTGAAGACCCTGGCCGTGGCGCTGATGAAACTGGCCAACGACTTTCGCCTGCTGGGCTCCGGCCCCCGGGCCGGCCTGGCCGAGATCAAGTTGCCGGCGAACGAACCGGGCAGCTCGATCATGCCCGGCAAGGTCAACCCCACCCAGTGCGAGGCGCTGTCGATGCTGGCGTGCCAAGTCATGGGCAACGACGTCACCATCGGTTTTGCGGCGAGCCAGGGTCATTTGCAGTTGAACGTCTATAAGCCGGTGATCATCCACAATCTGTTGCAGTCGATCCAACTGCTGGCCGACGGCTGCAGCAACTTCCAGGAGCACTGTGTCGCCGGGCTGGTGCCGGATGCCGAGCAGATGGCGGCTCACCTGGAGCGCGGCCTGATGCTGGTCACGGCGCTGAACCCGCACATTGGCTACGACAAGGCTGCCGAGATTGCCAAGAAGGCCTACAGCGAAGGCCTGACCCTGCGCGAAGCGGCGCTGGGGCTCGGTTACCTGAGCGACGCCGAGTTCGACCAATGGGTCAAACCCGAAGACATGCTCTAGGCCTCGACATCGTGCCTGGCTCGACCCCAGGCACGATGTCGAGCCAGGACCTCGCCGCCTGTCGTGCCCACCGCCCCCGGCGCCTGCCCTGCGGCGGCGCTGTGGACGATTCGCCCCTCCCCTACCTACACTCAACCCTTTGCGATTGGAGTGAACTCCCTATCGCTCGCGCATGACTAAAATCCACGTATTCTCGATCCCGCTGTGCATGAGGTCGTTATGTTTGGTAAACGCTCTATTGATGAATCCGAAGCCACGCATTTCCGCTCCGGGCGTTTCAGTGTGGTGAATGGCTACTATTTTTTCACCACTCGCGAAAACACGCTCGAAGGCCCCTTCATCACGCGCGAAGAGGCGGAGCGTGAAAGCAACGCCTACGTGGGCCGGATCAGCCGACGCATGGCCGCCAGCCTCACCGAGCATTAAGCCCAGCGCTACTTGCCGTCGCGCTCGAAGGCGGCCTGCAAGGCATCGTTGAGCGTACGCAACACCTTGACCCTCGCCCAGTGCTTGTTATTGGCCTCGACCAGGGTCCAAGGGGCGATTTCGCTGCTGGTGCGGTCCACCATGTCGCCCACGGCGTCGCGGTACTGGGTCCATTTTTCGCGATTGCGCCAGTCGTCCTCGGTGATCTTGAAACGCTTGAACGGCGTCTCCTCCCGCTCGTTGAAGCGCTCCAACTGCGTCTGTTCATCGATGGCCAGCCAGAATTTCACCACCACCGTGCCCGCGTCGTGCAATTGCTCTTCGAAATCGTTGATTTCACTGTAGGCCCGCATCCAGTCCGCCTGGGTGCAGAACCCCTCGACCCGCTCCACCAGCACCCGGCCGTACCATGACCGGTCGAACACGGTGAACTTGCCTCGTGCCGGGATGTGCCGCCAGAAGCGCCACAGGTAGGGCTGCGCCAGCTCGTCCTGGGTCGGTGCGGCGATTGGCACGATGTGGTACTGGCGCGGGTCCAGCGCTGCCGCTACCCGGCGAATCGCACCGCCCTTGCCTGCTGCATCGTTACCCTCGAACACCGCCACCAGCGCATGGCGGCGCATGCGCTTGTCGCGCATCAACATCGACAGCCGCGCCTGCTCGGCAATCAACTGCTCTCGGTACTGCTCTTTGTCCAGGGTCTGGTTCAAATTCAGGCTGGCCAGCAGGCTGCGTTGGTCCAGGCTCTCGATCACCGGGGCCATGGCCTGATAGACCGGCTCGACCTTGCGCGCCAGCGCTGCCTGCAGGCCTTCCAGCAAGATGCGACCCACCGCCAGGCTTCGATAGTTGGCGTCCACGCCCTCAATCACGTGCCAGGGGGCATACTCGCGACTGGAACGACGAATCACCCGCTCACCGAAGCGCACGAAACGGTCATACGTCTTTGATTGCTGCCAGTCCAGCGGGCTGATGCGCCAGCTGTGCAGCGGGTCGTCGCGCAGCGACTTGAGCCGTGCCTTCATCTGCTTCTTGGACAAGTGGAACCAGAACTTGAAAATCAGCGCGCCCTCGTCGCAGAGCATTTGCTCCAGGCGCTCCGCCTGATTGATCGCCTGATCCAGGTGCACGTTCTTGATCCGCCCGTGCACGCGACCCTGGATCATCTGGCTGTACCAGTTGCCGAAGAAAATACCCATGCGCCCCTTGCCGGGCAAAGCGCGCCAATAACGCCACGCCGGTGGTCTGGCCAGCTCCTCATCGGTCTGCTCGTCGAACGTGCGCACTTCGATCAGGCGCGGGTCCATCCATTCGTTAAGCAACTTGACGGTCTCCCCCTTGCCTGCGCCCTCGATACCGTTGATCAGGATAATCACCGGGAAGCGTGCCTGCTGCTTGAGTTCGTACTGTGCTTCCAGCAGCGCCTCACGCAGGGCAGGCAACTGCGCATCGAAGGTTTCGTCGTCAATGACATGGCCTATTTCGGCGGATTCGAACATTCCGGGGTGCCTCCTGGGGTAAACCGTGCAGAGTAGTGAAATATCAGAGCCGCGCTTCTGGCAAAATATCCCGCTCTGTTTCCATTGATGCCAGACCGAGCCGCCGATGCCCCTTGCCAGCCACCCTGCCCAGATCGACTGGGACGAACAGGGCCATCCTCGCTCTCGAGCCTACGACGACGTGTATTTCGCTCGTTCCGGGCTGGAAGAAACCCACCATGTGTTCATCGACCAGAACCAGTTGGGTGCGCGCTTCGCCGCCTTGCCGGCAGGCGGCCGGCTGGTGATCGGTGAAACCGGGTTCGGTACCGGGCTGAATTTTTTCTGTGCCTGGCAAGTCTTCCTTGGGCAGGCGCCCGCCACGGCACGATTGCACTTCATCAGCGTGGAAAAATACCCGCTGAGCCACGCCGACCTCAGTCGCGCACTGGCGCTGTGGCCGCAACTCGATGCCTTCACTAGGCCCCTGCTGGATCAGTACGTGGCGATTCACCCAGGGTTTCAACGGCTGATCTTCGAAAGCGGACGGGTCACGCTGACGCTGCTGATCGGCGATGTCCTGGAACAGCTGCCCACCCTGCAAGGGTCTGTGGATGCCTGGTTTCTGGACGGCTTTGCTCCGGCGAAAAACCCGGAGATGTGGACCCCCGAGCTGTTCGCGCAGTTGGCTCGCCTGGCGGTACCGGGAACCACGCTGGCCACTTTCACCAGTACCGGCTGGGTGCGCCGCGGCCTGAAGGCCGCGGGGTTCAGAATGAAACGCGTGCCGGGCATCGGCAACAAATGGCACGTGTTGCGCGGCGTATTCGAGGCACTGCCGCAGGCGCCAAGCGAGCCCCCGGTGAAACCCTGGTTCGCGCGCCCGCCGCAGGTGCCGGGCGAACGCCGGGCACTGGTCATCGGTGCCGGCCTGGCCGGTTGCGCCACGGCGGCCAGCCTGGCGGCACGGGGCTGGCAGGTCACCCTGCTGGAACGCCATGCCACGGTCGCCGCCGAGGCCTCGGGCAACCCGCAAGGGGTGTTGTACCTCAAGCTGTCAGCCCATGGCACCGCGCTGTCGCAACTGATCGTCAGCGGTTTCGGCCACACCCGCAGGCTGTTGCAACGGCTGCACCAAGGCCAGGATTGGGAGGCCTGCGGGGTGCTGCAACTGGCCTTCGATGCCAAGGAAGCCCTGCGCCAGCAGGCCCTTGCCGAGGCCTTCGACGCCGACTTGCTGCACCTGCTCGACCGCGAGCAGGCCAGCGCCCGGGCGGGGGTCGAGCTGGCCAGCGGCGGTCTGTTTTTCCCGGAAGCAGGCTGGGTGCATCCGCCCGCGCTGTGCCGGGCGCAGGCCGACCATCCTTCGATTGCCTTGCAGGCGCACCGCGAGGTGCTGGAGTTGCGCCGCCATGACGGCCAATGGCATGCCTGGGAAGGTGATCACCTGGTGGCCAGCGCGCCGGTCGCAGTGCTCGCCTGCGCCGCGCAGGTCACGGCTTTCGGCGCCACGCAGGCGCTACCGCTCAAACGCATTCGCGGCCAGATCACCCGCCTGCCCGCCACGGCGGCGAGCGCGCAATTGGCCACGGTGGTCTGCGCCGAAGGCTACGTGGCGCCGCCGCGTGACGGCGAGCACACCCTGGGGGCCAGCTTCGATTTCCACAGCGACGACCTGACGCCGACCCAGGCCGACAACCAGGGCAACCTCGGCTTGCTGCAGGCGATCTCCACCGACCTGGGCGCGCGCCTGGCGCTTGCTCGGCAGCCTGTCGAAGCCCTGCAGGGCCGCGCGGCCTTTCGCTGCACCAGTCCGGATTACCTGCCGATCGTCGGCCCAGTGGCTGACCTCGCTGCCTTCAACCTGGCCTATGAAGCCCTGGCCCGGGATGCGCGGCAGGTGCCCGAGACGGCCTGCCCCTGGCTGGAGGGCCTTTACGTCAACAGCGGGCACGGTTCGCGCGGGCTGATCACCGCACCGCTGTCGGGGGAGTTGATCGCGGCCTGGTTGGACAATGAGCCCCTGCCGGTGCCCGCTGAGCTGGCCGAAGCCTGCCACCCGAATCGGTTTTTCCTGCGCCGCTTGATCCGCGGCAAGGCCTGACGCCGGCACGCACCGTCGGCGAATTTCGCTTAAACATTGTCGCGGGCGGTTGAAAGGCGGAGTATCAGGGTTCCCGCCGTCAAAGACCTGCCCATGCTGCGTATTCGCGACCTGCATAAAACCTACGCTACCCCCCAGGGCCCTCTGGCGGTGCTGCAAGGCATCGACCTGGACTTGCCGGGCGGCGCCAGCCTGGCGCTGATGGGCGAGTCGGGCAGCGGCAAAAGTACCCTGCTGCACCTGATCGCCGGGCTGGACCAGGCCGACCGCGGCACCATCGAAGTCGATGAACGGGTGCTGACCCGCAGCTCCGAACAGCAGCTGGCGCAGTGGCGCCGCTGTGAAGTGGGCCTGGTATTCCAACAGTTCAACCTGATCGGCAGCCTCGACGTGGCCGACAACCTGGCGTTCCAGGCGCGCCTGGCCGGGCGCTTCGATGCCCACTGGCAGCAGCAGTTGATCGCTCGCCTGGGGCTGGGCGAGGTGCTCAAGCGCTACCCCGAGCAGTTGTCCGGTGGCCAGCAGCAACGGGTGGCCCTCGGCCGGGCACTGGCCTCGCGTCCGGCCTTGCTGCTGGCCGACGAACCGACCGGTAATCTTGACGAGGCCACCGGCGAGCAGGTCCTGCAACTGATGCTCGAACTGGTGGACATCAGTGCCTGCAGCTTGTTGATGGTGACCCACAGCCCGCTCATGGCCGCGCGCCTGCAACAGCAGTTGCGCCTGCAGACGGGACGCATTGTCGTGCCGAGCGGGTCTTGAGATGCGCGTGATCGGCTGGGCGTTGTGCGCCCTGCTCAGCCACTGGCGCAAGCACCCGGTCCAGGGGATCGCGCTGTTCACCGGGTTGTGGCTGGCCACTGCCCTGCTCACCGGCGTGCAGGCGCTCAATAGCCAGGCGCGGCAGAGTTACGCCCTGGCCAGCCAGTTGATCGGCGGGCAGACCCAAGCCAGCCTCAGCCGGCGCGACGGAGGCCCCCTGGAGCAACAGCTGTTCATCGACCTGCGTTTGCAGGGCTGGCCGGTATCGCCTGCGCTGCAAGGCCAGGTCGAACTGGTCGCACGCCCTGGCGAGCGTCTGGAACTGCTGGGCATCGAACCCATGACATTGCCGCGCGGCACGGCGCTGGCCGGCGAAGTGCCCAGCGTCGAACAGCTCAGCGCCTTCATCGGCGCCCCCGGGCGCACCTGGATCGCCGCCAGCACGCTCGAGGCCCTTGGCCTCGCGCCAGGCGACCAGCCGCTGATGCGTAACGGCCAGGCCCTGCCCCCGCTGGAAGTGCGCGCCCAAATGGCGCCGGGCACCCTGCTGGTGGACATCGGCGCCGCACAGCGACTGCTGCAGGCGCCGCAGCAATTGACCCGACTGTTGCTGCCTGCCGACCTCGAGCGTCCGCTCCCGGCTGCACTGGCCGCGACCCTGCAACTGAACCGCAACAGCACCGACGGCGATCTCGCGCGGCTGACCGAGAGTTTTCACCTGAACCTGACCGCCCTGGGCCTGCTCGCTTTCGCCGTGGGCCTGTTCATCGTGCACGCTGCCATCGGCCTGGCGCTCGAACAGCGCCGCCCCTTGCTGCGCACGCTGCGCGGGTGTGGGGTAAGTGCACGGCAGCTGATCCTGGCCCTGGCCGTGGAGTTGAGCGTGCTGGCACTGGTCGCTGGTGTGGCCGGGATTGCCAGCGGCTATGGCCTGGCCAGCCTGCTGTTGCCGGATGTGGCGGCAAGCCTGCGCGGCCTGTATGGCGCGCAGATCGCCGGGCACTTAAGCCTCAGCCCGGCCTGGTGGCTGGCGGGTCTGGGCCTGAGCCTGAGCGGCGCGGCGGTGGCCGGCGGCAGCAGCCTGTGGCGAGCAGCACGCATGCCGTTGCTGGCGTTGGCCGGCAACGAAGCCTGGCACCAGGCCTATCAAGGCTGGCTGCGCCGCCAGGCCTGGGTCGCGGCGGCAGCGGCGGTGATCGCCCTGCTGGCCGGCCTGTGGGGCGACAGCCTGGCCAGCGGCTTCGTGCTGATCGGCAGCCTGCTGCTGGCCGCTGCGCTGGGCCTGCCGGTGTTGCTCAATCAAGGATTACAGGCGTTGGGCAGGCCGACGCGCGGCGTATTGGGCCAATGGTTCATTGCCGATTGTCGCCAGCAACTGCCGGGGCTCAGCCTGGCGCTGATGGCGTTGCTGCTGGCGTTGGCGGCGAACATCGGCGCCGGCAGCATGACCGAAGGCTTTCGCCAGACCTTCAACGGCTGGCTGGAGCAACGCCTGAGCGCGCAGCTGTACGTGCGCCCGCCGGCACCGGAGCAAAGTGCCGAGTTGCAGCGATGGCTGCAGGATCAGCGCACGATCGATGGCGTGCTGCCCACCTGGGAACTGCAGATGCGCCCCCAGGGCTGGCCCGCCGAACTGGTCGGCATCGAGGATGACCGCCTCTACCGGGAGCACTGGCCCTTGCTGCAGGCAGCCGGGCCGAACCCTTGGGACCGTGTGTTCACCCAGGACGCGGTGATGCTCAGTGAGCAACTGGCACGACGACTGCGGCTGACGATCGGCGATCGCCTGGAGCTGCCTGCCGCCACCGGCCAGTGGCAAGCCCAAGTGGTCGGCATCTATGCCGACTACGGTAATCCCAAGGGGCATGCACTGGTCGCGGCAGCGCATCTGCGCGAACATTGGCCCGACCAACCGCCGGCCCGTTTCGCCCTGCGCCTGGAGCCGAGCCAGGTCAGCGACGTCAAACAGCGCCTGCAGCAACGGTTCGCCCTCGACCCGGCCCATCTGGTGGAGCAGAGCCAGCTCAAAACCTGGGCCACGCAAGTGTTCGAACGCACCTTCAGCGCTACCAGCGCGTTGAACACGCTGACCCTGGGCGTCGCCGGCGTGGCCTTGTTCATCAGCCTGCTGACCCAGAGCCAGAGCCGGCTCGGCCAGTTGGCACCGCTGTGGGCCATGGGGGTGCCGCGGCGCACCCTGATGCTGCTCAACCTGGCGCAGACCTGGCTGCTGGCCGTACTGACGCTGTTGCTGGCCCTGCCACTGGGGCTGTTGCTGGCGTGGTGCCTGGTGGCAGTGATCAACGTGCAGGCCTTTGGTTGGCGCCTGCCACTGCAGGTGTTCCCGCTGCAACTGCTGCGCCTGGGCGGGCTGGCGCTGCTGGCGACCTTGCTGGCCTCGGCCTGGCCGCTTTACCGACTCTGGCGCAGCCAGCCCACTGACCTGTTGCGAGTAATGGGCGATGAACGCTAGAACCTTAGGCCTATGCCTGCTGCTGGTAGGCTGCGACCAGGCCCCCGAGCAGGGCTTCGCCGGCCTGGGCAGCGACAGCGCGGAGTTTGCCGCGGTCACGCCTGGCCGCGCTTTCGCATTCGATCGCGACCATGGCCCACACCCGGACTACCGCATCGAGTGGTGGTACCTGACCGCCAACCTCGAAGACGATCAGGGCCGGCCATTCGGCGTGCAATGGACGCTGTTTCGCAGCGCGCTGACGCCGGGCAGCCTCGAAGCCGGCTGGAACAACCGCAATCTGTGGATCGGCCACGCCGGGCTGACCTCGGCCCACGCACATTACTCGGCGCAGACCCTGGCGCGCGGCGGAGTGGGCCAGGCCGGGGTCGAGGCGCGCCCCTTCAGTGCCTGGATCGACGACTGGCGCCTGCAAAGCCGGCCCGGTGCCGCCACGGCGCTGGCCGACATGGACGTGCAGGCACACGGCAAGGGCTTCAGCTACACCCTGCGCCTGACCAGCAGCCAACCGCTGGTGCTGCAGGGCGAAGCAGGCTATAGCCGCAAGTCGGCCCAGGGTCAGGCGTCCTATTACTACAGCCAGCCGTTTTTCAAGGCCGCGGGCGAGCTGCGCATCGAGGGGCGCACCTACCCGGTCACAGGCACCGCGTGGCTGGATCGTGAGTGGAGCAGCCAGCCCCTGGCGGCCAACCAGCAAGGCTGGGACTGGTTTTCCCTGCACCTGGAGCACGGTCAGCAACTGATGCTGTTCCGCCTGCGTGACCGTAACGGCGAGGATTTTCTCAGCGGCAACTGGATCGACAGCGACGGACGCACCCATCCACTGACCGCCGACGACTTGCAGATCGCGCCGCTGAACCAGCATGCGGTGGCCGGTCGCAAGGTGCCGACGCAGTGGTCGGTGAAAGTCCGCAGCCGCCAGTTGGACATCCGCGTCAGTGCCTTGAACCCCGACGCCTGGATGGACCTGGGCACGCCTTACTGGGAGGGCCCCGTCACGTTCCAAGGCAGCCAGAGCGGCCAGGGTTACCTGGAAATGACCGGTTATTGAGAAGCGGTAAAGGCTGCAATTCAAGCTCACTCCGGCTGCTTATAACCGATCGATCTAAAACTCCCACTACGCCTTCCGGTCAGTTTGCTATGCGCCGAGCTTCCCTCGGCACCTTATTTCCCCAACGGAAGAACCGGTAAGGACCTATGTGCGGATTAGCTGGAGAGTTACGTTTCGATCATCAACCTGCCGACCTGGCTGCGGTTGAGCGCATCACCCATCACTTGGCCCCGCGTGGCCCGGATGCCTGGGGTTTCCAAGCGCAGGGGCCGATTGCCCTGGGCCATCGCCGCCTGAAGATCATGGATTTGTCCGACGGTTCGGCGCAGCCCATGGTGGATGCGCAACTGGGCTTGTCGCTGGCCTTCAACGGGGCGATCTACAACTTCCCCGAGCTGCGCAGCGAACTCGAAGCCCTGGGTTACAGCTTCTATTCGGGCGGCGATACCGAAGTGCTGCTCAAGGGCTACCACGCCTGGGGCGAAGCCATGCTGCCCAAGCTCAACGGCATGTTTGCCTTTGCCATCTGGGAACGTGATAGCCAGCGCCTGTTCATTGCCCGCGACCGCCTGGGGGTCAAGCCGCTGTACCTGTCGCGCACCGGCCAACGCCTGCGCTTCGCCTCGGCGCTGCCGGCCTTGCTCAAAGGCGGCGACATCAGCCCGATGCTGGACCCGGTCGCGCTGAACCACTACTTGAATTTCCACGCCGTGGTACCGGCGCCGCGCACGCTGATCGCAGGCATCGAGAAGTTGCCGCCGGCCACCTGGCTGCGCGTGGACGCACAGGGCAACACCGAGCAGAAAACCTGGTGGACCCTGCCCTACGGCCCACATGCCGATGAAGCCAACCTGACCCTGGAAGACTGGCGCGACCGCGTACTGCAAAGCACGCGCGACGCTGTCGCCATTCGCCAACGCGCAGCGGTCGACGTCGGCGTGCTGCTCTCCGGCGGCGTAGACTCCAGCATGCTGGTAGGCCTGCTGCGTGAAGTGGGCGTCGAAGACCTGTCGACCTTCTCCATCGGTTTTCAGGATGCCGGCGGCGAGCGTGACGACGAATTCCAGTATTCCGACCTGATCGCCAAGCATTACGGCACCCAGCATCACCAGTTGCGCATCGATGAGCGCGAAATCATCGAGCAACTGCCAGCGGCGTTCCGGGCCATGAGCGAGCCGATGGTCAGCCATGACTGCATCGCGTTCTACCTGCTGTCGCGGGAAGTGGCCAAGCATTGCAAGGTGGTGCAGAGCGGCCAGGGCGCCGATGAACTGTTCGCCGGCTATCACTGGTACCCGCAGGTGGATGGCGCCAGCGACCCGTATCAGGCCTACCGCGATGCGTTTTTCGACCGCAGCTACGATGACTACGCCGCCACCGTTCAGCCCAAGTGGCTGACCGCCAACGACGCTGCCGGTGACTTCGTGCGCGAGCACTTCGCCACGCCCGGTGCCGACGCTGCCGTGGACAAGGCCCTGCGCCTGGACAGTACGGTGATGCTGGTGGATGACCCGGTCAAACGCGTCGACAACATGACCATGGCCTGGGGCCTGGAGGCGCGCACGCCGTTCCTGGACTACCGCCTGGTCGAACTGTCGGCCCGCGTACCTGCCCGGTTCAAGCTGCCCGACGGCGGCAAGCAAGTGCTCAAGGAGGCCGCACGTCTGGTGATCCCAAGTGAAGTGATCGACCGCAAGAAAGGCTATTTCCCGGTGCCTGGCCTGAAGCACCTGCAAGGCGACACGCTCAACTGGGTACGTGAGCTGTTGCTCGACCCCAGCCAGGACCGTGGCCTGTTCAACCCGACCATGCTCGATCGCTTGCTGACCGACCCGCAGGGCCAACTGACGCCTCTGCGCGGCTCGAAACTGTGGCAATTGGCAGCGCTGAATCTGTGGCTCAGCGAACAAGGAATCTGATCGATGAAACCGCACGCCACAGCCTTCAACCAACGCCTGCAACGTGGTCAAAGCCCTTCCTACGAGCGCCTGCAGGCGCGGTTCGCCGAAGATGGTACCGCGCCAGACGGCCCGCAACGGCCGTTGCATTGTGGTTGGGGGCGCCTGTTGATCGGCCACACGTACCCCGACCCCGCCAGCCTGGCCGCTGAACTGCTGGGCGAGCAGCAAGGCGAGCGCGACATTGCCCTGTACGTCGCCGCACCTCAGCAGGTGCTGGCACAAGCGCCGCAGCAGCTGTTCCTCGACCCCTCCGATACGCTGCGCCTGTGGTTCAGCGACTATCGCCCGGCGCAGCGCGTGTTTCGCGGCTTCCGTATTCGCCGGGCGCAGACCGAGGGCGACTGGGACGCGATCAATCAGCTGTACGTCAAGCGCCGCATGTTGCCCATCGACCCCAGTCTGCTGACCCCACGTCATCAGGGCGGCCCGGTGTACTGGCTTGCCGAGGACGAAGACAGCGGTCATGTCATCGGTAGCGTCATGGGTCTCAATCATCAGAAAGCGTTCCAGGACCCGGAAAAAGGCAGCAGCCTGTGGTGCCTGGCCGTGGACCCGCGCTGCACCCGGCCGGGTGTCGGTGAAGTGCTGGTGCGCCATTTGGTCGAGCATTTCATGAGCCGTGGGCTGAGCTACCTGGACCTGTCGGTGCTGCACGACAATCGGCTGGCGAAGAACCTTTACGCCAAACTGGGCTTTCGCAACCTGCCGACCTTCGCCATCAAGCGCAAGAACGGCATCAATCAGACGCTGTTCCTGGGGCCGGGTCCCGAGGCGGCTTTCAATCCCTACGCCCGGATCATCGTGGACGAGGCGCACAAGCGCGGCATCGAAGTGCAGGTCGACGATGCCGAGGCTGGCCTGTTCACGCTGATTCACGCGGGGCGTCGAGTGCGCTGCCGCGAATCGCTGTGCGACCTGACCAGTGCAGTCAGCATGACCCTGTGCCAGGACAAGAGCCTGACCCACAAGGTACTCAAGGCGGCCGGGCTGAACCTGCCCGCGCAAACGCTGGCCGGCAGCGCCGACGATATCCAAGACTTTCTCGACGAGCACCAGCGCCTGGTGGTCAAGCCGCTGGACGGCGAACAGGGCCAGGGCGTGGCCGTGGACCTGAGCACCCTGGACGAGGTGCAGCAGGCCGTCGAGCAGGCTCGCCAATTCGACAGCCGCGTGCTGCTGGAAAGCTTCCATGAAGGCGCCGACCTGCGCATTGTGGTGATCGGCTTCGAGGTGGTGGCTGCAGCCATCCGCCGTCCGGCACAAGTGGTCGGCGATGGGCAGAACAGCATCGCCACCCTGATCGAAGCCCAAAGCCGTCGCCGCCAGGCAGCCACGGGCGGCGAGAGCCGTATTCCGGTGGACCAGGAGACCCTGCGCACCGTCCAGGCGGCCGGCTTCGAATACGACAGCATCCTGCCACGCGGCACCACCCTCGCCGTGCGCCGCGCCGCCAATCTGCACACCGGCGGCCACCTGGAGGACGTCACCGACATTCTTCACCCGGTGCTGGTCGATGCCGCAGTGCGTGCAGCGCGGGCGCTGGACATTCCGGTGGTGGGCCTGGACCTGTTGGTGCCTGCCGCCGACCAGCCCGAGTATGTGTTCATTGAAGCCAACGAGCGCGTCGGGCTGGCCAATCACGAACCGCAACCCACGGCAGAGCGTTTCATCGACCTGCTGTTTCCGCACAGCCGCACCCTGTGAACACCGTTCGCTGGGCGGCCTTGCCACTTCTATCCCATCAGGAGTTTCCATGACTCAAAGAATTCCCGAGCCGGATATCCAATATCTGCAGAAAGTGTTGCTTGAGATGCTTGCCATCCCCAGCCCCACCGGCTTCACCGATACCATCGTGCGCTATGTCGCCGAGCGCCTGGAAGAGATCGGTATCCCGTTCGAACTGACCCGGCGCGGCACCATTCGCGCCACGCTCAAGGGCCAGAAAAGCTCGCCTGACCGCGCTGTTTCAGCTCACCTCGACACCATCGGTGCCAGCGTGCGTGCCGTGCAGGACAACGGTCGCCTGACGCTGGCGCCGGTCGGCTGCTGGTCCAGTCGCTTTGCCGAAGGCAGCCGGGTCAGCGTGTTCACCGACTCCGGAATCATTCGCGGCAGCGTGCTGCCGCTAATGGCCTCCGGGCACGCGTTCAATACCGCGGTCGACCAGTTGCCGGTCAGTTGGGACCACGTCGAGCTGCGTCTGGATGCCTACTGCGCTACCCGTGCCGACTGTGAATCGCTGGGCGTGAACATCGGCGACTACGTGGCCTTCGACCCGCTGCCCGAGTTCACCGAAAGCGGGCACATCAGTGCACGCCACCTGGACGACAAGGCCGGCGTGGCTGCCTTGCTGGCATCGCTCAAGGCGATCGTGGAGAGCGATTTCGTGCCGCTGATCGACTGCCATCCGCTGTTTACCATCACCGAGGAAACCGGGTCCGGTGCCGCGGCAGCATTGCCCTGGGACGTGAGCGAGTTCGTCGGCATCGACATCGCCCCGGTCGCCCCCGGCCAGCACTCCAGCGAACATGCCGTCAGTGTGGCGATGCTCGACTCGGGCGGGCCTTACGACTACCACTTGTCCCGGCACCTGCTGCGCCTGGGCGAAGAAAACGAGCTGCCGGTGCGTCGTGACCTGTTTCGCTATTACTTCAGCGACGCACATTCGGCAATCACCGCCGGCCACGACATTCGGACTGCATTGCTGGCCTTCGGCTGCGACGCGACGCATGGCTACGAGCGCACGCACATCGACAGCCTCAGTGCGCTGAGCCGCATCCTGACCGCCTACATGCTCAGCCCGCCGGTGTTCGCCAGTGACGCCAAGCCCAACAACGGCTCACTGGAGCGGTTCAGCCACCAACTGGAGCACGATGCCCAGATGGAGTCTGAAACGCGCGTGCCGACGGTCGACAGCATCGTGGGGCATCGCGAGCCGCACTGACGCCAACGCGCCGAGCGGCGGTGCGCAGGCCACCAGGCCTGTGCGCCGCCGCCGTGACGCGCTACCCTCGTCGCCCCTGCCCTGGACACACGCCATGCTGATTCCCTACGACCACCTCGAAGCCGACACCCTCACCCGCCTGATCGAAGACTTCGTGACCCGCGACGGCACCGACAACGGTGACGAGACACCGTTGACCACCCGCGTCGAACGGGTGCGCCATGCGCTGGCCAAACAACAGGCGTTCATCGTGTTCGACCCTGACAGCCAGCAGTGCACGCTGATGCTCAAGCACGATATCGCTCCCGAGCTATTCGAGTGACTGCGCCGCCTCTTCGCGACGCTTTTTAAGCAGTGCCTGTTTCAGCCGTCGATACACTTCGGCACGGTGAATGGACACTTCCGGCGGCGCCTGGATGCCGAAGCGAACGACACTGCCACGAACCTCCAGCACCTTGATCCATACGTCATCGCCGATGGCTATCAGCTCACCTACGTCTCGCGTCAATACAAGCATTGGCTCAACCCCTGTGGATGGAAGAGTCCAGAGCCTGCAACGCTCGTCAGGCCACTACAAGACCGACAAAAAGAATCAGTAGCGCCCTACACAACTTGGTAATTTTACCTACAGATTATTGAAACCAACTTGTACCTATTCATACCGGCTGGAACGTATGTGTACGAATTTGAACGGTTTTCGACCCTCCGTGCGATCGCTCGATTCAGGTCGCCGATCACGCTCATGCCGTTCAGCGAATCGTCGAACAAGAAAAGATTTTCGGTTATCCGCCGGACTTTTTCCCCAGTGGCAGAGTCGGACTCAATAAGCGGTCAGACAACCCGTCGACTGTCGAGCGCCTCAAACGTCCACATAAGGAAATCGCCATGGGCACCATACTTATCATTGTTCTGATCCTGCTGTTAATCGGCGGCCTGCCTGTGTTCCCGCACTCCAGAAGTTGGGGTTATGGGCCATCGGGGATCATCGGTACCGTTCTGATCATCCTGCTGATTCTAGTTCTGCTCGGCAAGATATGACGCCGCGACCGGCGTAATGAAAAAGGCAGCCCGGTGGGCTGCCTTTTTCGTTACCGGGCTCGATCAGTGCGAAACCGCACCGCTGGCGCCCAGGCCGGTTTGCGAACGAACAAACTGCGGGTAGAACAGCGCGCGCTCCTCATCGGCGGCCTTGGATTTATCAGTGATCGAGAAGAACCAGATGCCGACGAAGGCAATGATCATGGAGAACAACGCTGGGTACTCGTACGGATAGATCGGCGTTTCATGGTGCAGGATCTGCACCCAGATGGTCGGGCCGAGGATCATCAAGCCCACGGCGCTGATCAAGCCCATCCAGCCGCCAATCATCGCCCCGCGGGTGGTCAGCTTTTTCCAGTACATGGAAAGCAGCAGCACCGGGAAGTTACAGCTGGCCGCGATGGAGAACGCCAGGCCGACCATGAATGCGATGTTCTGTTTTTCGAACAGAATACCGAGGCCAATGGCCAGGACGCCGAGCGCCACGGTGGTGATCTTCGAAACGCGAATTTCATCCTTGTCGTTGGCCTTGCCCTTTTTGATCACGCTGGCGTACAGGTCGTGGGACACCGCCGAAGCGCCTGCCAGGGTCAAGCCTGCAACCACTGCCAGGATGGTGGCGAACGCCACTGCCGAGATGAAGCCCAGGAAGATGCTGCCCCCTACCGCGTCGGCCAGGTGCACTGCGGCCATGTTGTTGCCGCCGAGCAAGGCGCCCGCCGCATCCTTGAACGCCGGGTTGGTGCTGACCAGCAGGATCGCACCAAAACCGATGATGAACGTCAGGATATAGAAGTAACCGATGAAGCCGGTGGCGTAGAACACACTCTTGCGTGCTTCCTTGGCGTCGCTCACGGTGAAGAAGCGCATGAGGATGTGCGGCAGGCCGGCGGTACCGAACATCAGCGCCAGGCCCAGCGAGAACGCCGAGATCGGGTCTTTGACCAGGCCGCCGGGGCTCATGATCGCTTCACCCTTGCTGTGCACCTTGATCGCTTCGGAGAACAGCGTGTTGAAGTCGAAGTTGACATGCTTCATGACCATCAGCGCCATGAACGAGGCGCCGGACAGCAACAGCACGGCCTTGATGATCTGCACCCAGGTGGTGGCCAGCATGCCGCCAAACAGCACATACATCACCATCAGAATGCCGACCAGGACTACCGCAACATGGTAGTTAAGGCCAA
>Ga0157371_10001358_pt1 | contig 25693 bp, 25 predicted proteins | sample C45metaG_FD_113462 | JGI IMG/M metagenome (GOLD analysis project Ga0157371, IMG submission 113462) | Corn rhizosphere microbial communities from Kellogg Biological Station, Michigan, USA - C4-5 metaG | ecosystem: Host-associated > Plants > Roots > Rhizosphere > Soil | place: USA: Michigan...
AACTGATGCCGGCGGCCAAGGCCAAGGCGGCCAAGCTCTCGCCGGTCAGCCAGCTGCAGGGCGTGCTGGTGGTGCTGGAAAGCCGCAAGGCCAAGAACCCCACCGCTGAGCTGCTGACCGCCATCCGCGAGATGGTGAGCGACGCGCTGGCGGTGCTCCAGGAGCCGGACCCGACCAAGCAGCGGATCGCGTTCGTGCTGCTGGCGGTCCAGCAGTCCACCCAGGTCGCCATCAAGGTCGTGCGGGGCAAGCGCCTCACCCGCGTGACCATCGTCGACCAGCAGCTCTATCACTGGGCGCTGGAGGAAATCCACGCACTGGCAGGTGCCGCATGACCTTCGCAACACGCAACGTGGGCGCGGCCAGGGCTGGCATCGCGATCCTGATCCTGTTCCTGATCGGCATGGGCATGGCCGCAATGCTGGCGGTGGCCATCCCCGAGGGAAACAAGGACGCCTTCCTCATGCTCATCGGCGGGCTGAACACGGCCATGGGCGGAATCATCCAGTTCTACTTCAACATTGGCCGCCGCGGCGCAGGAGCCTGACGTGAATCGGACCGTGATCGTGGTGCTGGTGTTCGTCGCCTGGTCGGCCGGCATGTTCGGTGCCGGCTGGGCTTGGCGCGGCGATCGCGCCCATGGCACTGAAGCCCGGCAGCAGGCCAGCGCCGGTGCCGTCCAGGTGCAGCAGGTCAACCAGACCCGTGCCATCGAGCACAATCAGGCCGCAGCGCTGGCCACCATCGGAGCCAAGCATGAAGAAGACCGCACTGCGGCCGAGGCCCTCCCTGCTGCTGTTGTCGCTGGCGTGCGCGATGGCAGCCTGCAGCTGCGCGACGACCTCGCCACCTGCAATACCGCTCGTCTGTCCGAAGCCGTCGCCGGCGCCATCGAACGTGATGCGCACGCCCAACTACGAGCAGAGGTCGCGGGAGATCTTGTTCAAATCGCCCGTGACGCCGACGACCACGTCCGCAGTTGCCAAGCCGTGATCGGGGTTGACCGCACCTTTTAGCTGTCGTCCCGGCGCAGATCAAGTTCCACGGGTGAGGTTTCACGAAGGCGGGGCCCCTGAGTTTATCCACAGCAACCGGGGGGGATTCGGACCCCGGTAAACGACAGTATTTCGGCCTCTAGGGTGCTCCACCACAGGCCACACTTTTGGCGGTTTTCGCCGGGAGAAACCGCGTTTTCAGGCCTGAATAGGCTGCGCATCGGGTAGAACATGGCTGACATCCACGAATTCACCAAAGGCTGGTCCGTGGCCAGGCTGGCGGATGAGTTCGGGATGGACCGCCGAACGGCCAGCAAGCGTCTAAAGGAGGCCGGCGTTCCGCCGCTGACCAAGCGGGCAGGGCACGACGTCTACCGGCTGGCCGACGCAGCCCCCGCGCTGGTCAATCCGGGTGCTGCAGCATTCGGTGCTGAGGGAGTTGTCGACCCGCGTGACCTACCTCCGATGGAGCGGCGCGCCTATTACCAGTCGGAGAACGAACGCCTGAAGGTCGAATCGACCATCGGGCAGCTCGTGCCGGCCGCTGAGGTCGAGGCGGATTACGCCGAGCTGGTCAAGAAGGTCGTGCAGTTCTTCGACACGCTCCCAGATGTGCTCGAGCGAAAGGCCGGGCTCACGCCGGAGCAGGTGGTCAAGGTCCAAGACGAGTGCGATCGCGTCCGGCAATCCATGTACGAGGGCATCACCGATGACGACGTACGCGACAGCGCGTAGCGTGCGCCAAGGCGTTGCCGAGATGATCAGGCCGCCGCGTCGCATCAGAGTGAGCGAGGGTGCGCGGGTGCTGCAGGTGGCCAATGCCGCCGGCGCCGCTGGCGCCTGGGATCCGGATACCACGCCCTACATGGTCGAGCCGTTGGACACCACCGGCAGCCGCCACTACGAGGCTGTGGTGTTCGTAGGGCCGGCGCGGTCGGGCAAGACTATCTCGCTGATCGATGCGCGCCTGGCGTACCTGATTACGTGCAACCCGGCCGACGCCATGGTTGTGCAGATGTCCAAGGATGCAGCTGAGGACTACAGCAAGACCCGTATCGCCCGCAGCATCGCTGCCAGCCCGGAACTGCGGTCACGGCTGAGCCCGCGTGCCCACGACGACAACATCCTGCTCAAGTTCTTCCGGTCGGGAATGTCGCTGCGCATGGGCTGGCCGTCGGTCTCGGTTCTTTCAGGCAAGGACATCCACGACGTCCTGATGACGGACGTGGACAACTACACCGGCGACCTGACGATCGATGAGTGCTTCGGCCTGGGCCTGAAGCGTACGCAGACGTACATGTCGGCCGGCATGGTGGTCGCCGAGTCGAGCCCGGCAAACGATTACGCCGACGGTGCCTGGAAGCCGTTGAACCCGCACCAGGGTCCACCAGCAGCGGGCATCGCCGCGCTGTATGCGCGCGGTGACAGGCGCCGCTGGTACTGGCCCTGTCCGGAGTGTGGCGAGCGGTTTCAGGCAGCGCCAGGCTACGACGGATTCGCGCTGCCGCCGATGGAGGAACTGCTCGAACGGGTCGTGCTGGACGACGTGCAGAAGATGGCGCGGCACTACTCGCTGCTGCACTGCCCGCACTGCGGTGTGGGGCTGCAGCACCGGTGGAAAGATGGGATGAACCGCAGCGGCGTATGGGCTGCAGAAGGCCAGGTCGTGCACGCCGACGGCACGGTCACTGGTGAACGGCCGGAGGCACGCATCGCCAGCTACTGGCTCGGCGGTGTCGCCGCGTCCTATCAGTCCTGGGAATCGCTGATCGAGCGTTACCTCCAGGCGCTGCGGACCTTCGCCACCACCGGTGAAGAGCGCCCGCTGAAGACCACGCACAACGTGGACGGGGCGATCAACTACGTGCCGATGGCGGCGCGGTCGGCCAGCGATCCGAACGAGATGCAGGAGCGCGCCGAGGTTTGGCCTGCTGGCGCGGTGCCCGCTGGCGTGCGTTTCCTCCTGGGTGAGGTCGACGTCCAGGCCAACCGCTTCGTCGTGCTGGTGCTGGGTTTCGGCATTGGCGAATCCGGCCAGCTGGAGCGATGGGTGGTGGATTCCTTCACCCTACGCACGTCCAAGCGCGAAGACGGCTCCGGCGGCTTCCTGCCGCTGGACCCGCCGAAGTACCTGGAAGACTGGGAACGCCTGGTCGAGAAGGTCATCAGCCGTCGCTACACGCTGGATGACGCCACCGGCCGCAGCATGCCCGTGCATGCGGTGGGCATCGATTGGGGTGGCAAATCGGGAACCTCGATACGCGCGCTGGAGTTCTGGCGTTCGCTCAAGGCCCGGAAGCTGCACGCCAGGGTCAGGCTGATCAAGGGCGATGCGCGCCGCGAGGGCGGACTGTTCCGCGAGACCTTCCCCGACAGCAGCAAGCGTCGGGACCGCAAATCAGGGTCGAAGGGCGATGTGCCGCAGCTGCTGCTCAATGTGGACCGGTTGAAGGACACGGTAGACGCCAACGTGAAGCGGGCCGAGCCCGGCCCGGGCTATTACCACTTCCCCGACTGGTTGCCAGAGGCTTTCTACGCCGAACTGACAGCCGAATCGCGGACGGCAAGGGGCTGGGAGAACTTGGCCAAGCGTCGCAACGAGGCGTTCGACCTCTGCGGATATGCAGAGGGCATGGCGCTGTGGCTGAAGGTTCCGGCCATCAACTGGACCGCGCCGCCGCCATGGGCTGCGCCGTGGGACGACAACCCAGACGTGAGGGCTGACGACGTTGCGCCGGCGCCTATTCCGCGCACCCGCAGTCGCCGCGTCATCCGAAGCAAATACCTGGGACGCTGAAATGGCATTCACCAACAAGCAAGTCGAGCAACTGGAGGCCGCAATCGCGGCCGGCGTGCTGAGCGTCCGATATGCCGACCGCACCGTGACCTACCAGAGCCTGGTGGAAATGCGCCGTCTGCTGAAGCAGATGCGTGACGAGCTGAGCCAGGTCGCAGGTGCACCGCGGCGTCGGCGCATCGTGCGCCTCTACCAATCGGGGACGGGCAATGTCTGATATCGCCGAAAGCAGCTACCGCGCCGCCGGCCACGGGCGGCGCCTCCGCACTTTCCGGCCGACGTCGCTCGGTCCCAACGCCGCACTGCTGGGTCTGCCGACGCTGTTGGCGCGTGCCCGGCACTTGGCCCGCAATGACCCGTGGATGGTCAGCGCGCTCAACAAGAGTGTGTCCAACGGCATCGCCACCGGCATCCAAGCAAAGCCGATCTGGGGTACGGACGACCACAAGAAGAAGCTCACCAAGTTGTGGTCCCGCTGGGGTAAGTACGCTGATGCCGATGGCGTGCTTGGCTGGGACGGCCTGCAAGCGCTTGCCTGGCGCGAGTGGAAGGAGGCAGGCGAGGTGTTCGCCCGCATCCGGTATCGGCGACCTGAAGACGGTTTGCCTGTGCCGCTGCAGGTGCAGCTGATCGAATCGGAGCAGTGCCCGCAGCACTACAACGGTGTGGCCAGCAATGGCAACGTGATCCGGCAGGGCATCGAGGTCGATAGCATCGGTCGCCGCGTCGCCTATTGGATGTACCGGGAGCACCCAGGCGACCTGCAGCTGACCGTCAACGGCAACGAGCTGGTGCGCGTGCCGGCCGAGCAGATGCTGCACTTGTACCGGCCGAACCGAGCCGGTGCGATGCGCGGTGTGCCGGGTTCGGCCCCAGCCCTGCTGCGCATGTTCAACCTGGACCGCCTCGATGATGCGGTGTTGGAGCGCCAGGCCCTTGCCAACCTGTTCGCCGGGTTCATCACGTCCGACGCCAACGGAGAAGGCGAGGATGGTGATGGCGTCGGCGAACTGATTACCGGCGAGGACGCTGACGGCACGGCCATTGGTGGCCTCGAGCCCGGCACCCTGCAGCAGCTGCCGCCTGGTCTGAAGATCGACTTCGCCGATCCGCCCAGCGCCGGCTCGGACTATGCAGAGTTCCTGCGTGGGCACCTGCTGGCGATCTGCGCCAGTCAGGACGTGCCCTATGAAGTGCTCACCGGTGACCTGCGCAACGTATCCGACCGCGCGCTGCGCCTGATCCTCAACGAGTTCCGCCGTGTGATCGAGCAGGACCAGTGGCTCTTCATGATCCCGATGTTCTGCCAGCGGGTACGCGACGCTTTCATCGACCAGGCGGTGCTGTCTGGTCTGCTGAAGGTGCCGCGCTATGCAGCCCTGCGTGATGACGTGACCGAAACCCTGTGGGTGCCCGAAGGCTGGCCTTGGAGCCATCCGGTGCAGGACGTGACCTCCGAACTCAAGGCGGTGCGGGCTGGCTTCAAGTCACGCAGCAAGGTGGTGCTGAGCGCTGGCGAGGATCCTGAACAGGTTGATGCCGAGCAGGCGCTGGACAACGAGCGCGCAGACGCGGCCGGGCTTCGCTATGACAGCGACCCGAGGCGAACGAACGCCTCTGGTGCCCGGCAGGAAGACGAACCCGGCGCCCCTGGCGCCAACGACGATGAAAGGAATGACGATGACGAGTAAGCCTGGCCTGTTGGCCCGAATGCTGGGACGCGGCAGCCGTGCGCCGGTGGTGGCCTCGCTCGCTGCCGCGGTTCTCAATCAGCCCCTGCTGGTGCAGCCGGCAATCGGCGAAGCACTGGTAGGTGGCTACCTGGAAGGGAAGGTCACCAGCGATGACAGCGTGCTTAAGGCCGACCGCTTCGAAGTGTCCGGCCCCGATGGGCAGCCGGTGGGCGTTACCCAGAACCTGATCGGTGTGATCAACCTGTCCGGCGCAATGGTGAACCGGCCGATGCCCGGCGCCAGTGGCCCCGGGCCGGTGAGCTATGCGGCGGTGCGCGACACCTTCGATGAACTGCTCAACGATGACGCGGTGATGTCCATCATCCTGCGGCTGGATACGCCTGGCGGTATGGCTTCGGGCTGCTTCGACCTGGTCGACCACATCTTCGAGGCGCGTGGCCGTAAGCCGGTGTACGCGCTGGTCGATGACCATGCGTACTCGGCCGGCTTCGCCCTTGCTTCGGCGTGCGATGAGATCTGGATCAGCCGCACCGGCGGCGTCGGATCGGTCGGTGTGGTCTGCTATCACCACGACTGGAGCGGAAACAACGCACAGATCGGTCTGAAGGTCACCCCGCTATTCGCCGGCGCCCGCAAGGTCGACTTCAACCCGAACTTCCCGCTCAGCGAGGAGGCGCATGACGAGGCTATGGCCGATCTGGAAGACATGCGCACGATGTTCGTGGACACCGTGGCACGGAATCTCGGCATGGAGGCGGACGCCGTGCGCGCCACCGAGGCGGCCTGTTACCGCGGCCAGTCCGCCGTGGCGGTGGGCTTTGCGACCCGGATCGGTACTTGGCACGACCTGATCGCGCACCTCGGTGCTGCCGATGCTGCACCGCCGCCGGAGCCAGGCAACCCCGATCCTGAAGATGATCCGGAGGCAGCGGCAACGTCGCCGGAGCCCGAGCCCGCACCTGCGCCGCCTGTAGCAATCGTGGAGAACCCGGCAGCAGCGCTGGCAGCAGCAGTCGCAGCCAGTGAACTGCCGCCAGCGCTCGCAGTCGCCCTCCTGCGCCGCCCACCGCAGCAGGCCGAACCGGCTGCCAGTGCCGTCGAGTACGCGACCGCCGTGCAGGACGCCTGCGCTGCGGCGCTGCGTGGCGATGACACCCTCGCAGCCAGCTTCATCGAGAAGAACACCGACCTCGACACGGTGCGTGCACAGCTGCTGTCGATGAAGGCGGAGGAAGGCCGCAGCACGCAGGTCGTCACCGCACACCCGGCTTCCATGGCCGATCAACGCGCCGCCGACAACAAGGCGAAGCTGAATCCCAATCACATCTACAAGCAACGAGGTAACTGACGATGGAAATTTCCTTGGCCGGCACCCGTACCGGCGAATTCCTGCTGTCCGAAGCGGGCGGCGAGCGCAGCCGCGAACTGATCCGTCTGCCGGCCGGGCAGGGCATGCTGTCCGCTGGCACCCTGCTCAAGGCAGACAACACCGTCGCTGCCAACGGCACCGACGCAGTGAAGGTGCTTTACGGCCCGGTCGACACCGGTACCGAATCTGCGGCGTTGGCCGTCAAGGGCGCGGCGATCGCGCGCGACGCCGAAGTGTTCGGCGAAAAGTTGGTGTGGGCCAGCGGCGTCACCGCCGATCAGAAGCTCCTGGCCGCGTTGAGCCTGGCCGAGTCCGGCATCGTCACACGCTGGACCCAGCAGCCGATTGCGTCGAACGCCGCCGATCACCTGGTGTTCGTGTCCGCACCACTGACCGGCACCGCCGGTGTTGCGCTGGGCCCGATCGTGGCGCACGTCAAGGATGTATTCGGCGCCTTGGTCACCGGCAGCACCGTCAGCGCCACCCTGGCCAAGGCCAGCGGCACCGGCAACCTCGCAGGCGGCGGTGCGAAGGCAGCCGTGGGCGGCGTCATCACCTGGGAAGCCGCGACGCTGAGCGCCGCCGGGGACTACACCCTCAAGGTGACCGCCACCGACCTGGACGAAGCCGTCAGCGACACCATCACCATCGAAGCTGCCGGCGGCTGATAGCCGAGCAGAGCCTCTTTCACCCATTGACCCTTGGCCCCGCTTCGGCGGGGCCTTTTCGTATCCCATTCCGAGAGAGAAATCACCATGGATCTGCAAACCCTTCTGGCGCTGGGCGTGCTGGGCTTCGACGCCCTCAACGCCTACATCAACAACCTGCCGCGCATCGTCACTCGCTTGGGCGATATGCGCCTGTTCCAGGAAGAAGGCCTCGTCGGCACCACGATCGTGAAGATCGGCATCGAGAAAAACAAGCTGGTGCTGGTGCCCAACGTGCCGCGTGGCGCGCCGGGTCAGCCCAAGGGTCTGGACCGCGGCAAGGTGAAGCTGCTGGAAACCACCCACCTTCCGCAGCGCTCCACCGTCATGGCAGACCAGCTGCTTGGCGTTTGGGACCCGGTCAATGACCCGGAAGGCAACAACGTCGCAGCCGTTGTCAACCGTCTGCAGGCGCTGCACAAGCGCGATCTGGACTACACCATCGAGTACCACCGCCTGGGTGCGCTGCAGGGCAAACTGCTGGACGCCGATGGCTCGCTGATCGTGGATTTCTACGACGAGTTCGACGTGAAGCAGATCATCATCGGCATGGAGCTGAATAAGCCGGACACCAAAGTCCGCACCAAGGCGGTATCGATCAAGCGCGCGATCGAGGAAAAGCTCGGCGGTGTGCCGTACACCGGCGTCCATGTGCTGTGCAGCGCTGGCTTCTTCGATTCACTGGTGGATCACCCGGACGTCGAAGAGGCCTACAAGCGTTGGCAGGACGGCGCCGCGCTGCGCACGGATCTGCGCAAGGGTTTCGTCTTCGGCGACGTCGTGTTCGAAGAGCTGCCGGGCAGCACGGGCGGCAAGCTGGCCATTCCCGATGGCGAAGCGATCGCGTTCCCGCTGGGTGTACCGGACATGTTCCTGACCCGCTTCGCTCCGGCGGACTACCTGGAAACCGTGCGCGGTGTCGGCCTGCCGTACTACAGCAAGACCGCCAAGCTGCGCATGGACAAGGGCATCGAACTGGAAAGCCAGTCGAACCCGCTGAACATCAACACCCGACCGGACGCGGTGATCCGCCTGAAGGCCGGCGCGAAGTAAGCCGGCAGTGCCTGGCCCGCTGCGGCGGGCCGGGCAGGAGGGTGTATGGCCCAGATCAGAATCGGGGTGGACCCCGACAACGTGTTCGGGAGACAACTCACGGAGCTTGAGCAGTCGCAGTTGCCGTTCGCCGCCTCGCAGGCCGCCAACAAGGTGGCCTACGAGATCCGCGAACGGTGGAAGCGGCAAGCGCCCCGCGTGTTCGATCGCCCCACGCCGCTGACCACGAATGCGGCGATGCACCGGAAGGCCACCAAGGCCCAGCCGTATGCCGAGATCTACATCCGCGACGAAGCCTTCAAGGGCACGCCGCCAGCGAAGTACCTGCTGGCAGAAGTCGAGGGTGGCCAACGTCGCCGGAAAGGATTCGAGCGGCTGCTGCAGAGCCGAGGTCTGCTGTCACCGACCCAGTTCGCAGTGATGGGGCGGGGCGCCCAGGCCAACCAGTTCGGCAACGTGCCGGCCGGGCAGGTGACGAAGATCCTGTCCCAGCTGGGGGCGCAGCGGGACCGCTACCAGAACCAAACCGACGTAAGCAAACAGCGTCGGCGTCGTCGAAAGGGCAACCGGGACGGCGAGTACTTCGTGATCACCAGGCGACGCGGCGCACTGCGGCCTGGCATCTACGAGCGCATCGGCCGCGGCTCCGGTGTCCGCTCGATCTTCATCTTCACTAACACAGCCGGCTACAGCCCGCGCTACGACATCTTCGGCATGGCCGAGGACACCTGGAAGCGGCTAATGCCGTTCTTCCTGAAGCGTGAGCTGGAGAAGGCCATGGAAACCGCGAGGCCCTTGCCTTGAACCAGAAAGCATTCATGCAGGCCTTCGACGCAGTCGCGTTCGGTGCCTTCCGTGCGGCCGGCGTGGCCGACGCCGCTCACTATCTGGCCCCGGGCGCAGATGCGGAGGTGCCGTGCACGGTGATGCTGGACGAGGCCGTTGAGCAGTTCACAGCGGACGACGTGGCACCGATCGCCACCAGCATTGATCGGATCACCCTGCAGCTGGCCGAGGTTGCCCCGCGAACTGGCGGCGTGGTGCGCATTGATGGCACCGGTCGTCGACTGAAGCTGGTTCAGAAGATCCGTGCCGATGAGTCGACGGCGGTGTGGGAGGTGGCCAGTGCCTGATGCCATTTCCAGCCCACGTCGCCAGCTGTTGCTGGCGATGGGCAAAACGCTGCAGCTGATCAGCACAGAGAACGGCTACCTGACCGATGCCGGCGCCGGCTGGACGCTCGAGCCCGCCCCGGGCGACCAGGACACCCAGGCGGTGCTGACTGCTGTCATCGAGAAACAGCAGCGGGCGGAGACGCCGTCAAAGGTCAACACGCATCGGCTGACCACAGTGAGCGTCATCGCCAAGGTCCCCGCCGACACGGATGGCTACCAGCGGAAGCTGGACGACCTGGTCACCGACGTCGAGGCGGCCATGGACAGCCGCGAGACAGCGCGCAACTTCCCCGATGGCATCCAGGTGCCGGTCTACGTCGGCATGGAACCGCTGATGCCGGACAAGGCCAGCGCCGGCTGGGTCGGCGTCCTGATTACCTACCAGACCCACATCCCCAAGAAATGACCCGCCGCTTAGCGGCAACCCAACTGGAGAGCCATCATGGCCGAAGATTACAGCTACCTGGGCAGCGGCATCGTCCTGATCCGCAAGTGGGGCAGCAACGAACCGTTCCTCGAAGTGGGTAACGTGTCCGCGTTCACCGTCGCGCCGCAGACCAACACCATCGAACTGGCCGACTACCAGAACCCAGGTGGCGGCACGGCGAACCGTGTCGATCGCGTGACCGGCTACAACCTCAATTACACCTTCCACGACTTCAATCCGGAGAACTTTGCCCGTGCCACGCGCGGCAAGGCCAGCTCCATCGCCGCAGCAAGCGTGGCCGACGAACCTGCCGTCGCGGTAAAGGGCTCGTTCGTGCCCCTGCAGCACCTTGCCAGCAGCATCACCACGGTGGAAAACATCGCCGGCACCACCGAGTTCGAAGAGGGCAAGGACTTCCGATTCGAGCGCGGCATGCTGTTCATCCCGGCAGACTCGACGATCCCGGCTTCCGTCGGAGGTGCAGCCAACATCCATGTGACGTATCAACACGGTGATCTGGGGCATGTGGAAGCGGCTGTGACCGCACAGGCCTTCTACGAAATGCAGTTCTACGGCGCCAACGAGGCGCGTGGCGGCAAGCTGGTGCGCTTGGTGGCGCACAAGGTCACCGGTGGCGTCATCGAGAGCATGGGCCTGATCGGCAACGAATTCGGTGCTGGCAGCGTTCCGGGCGCTCTGCTGAAGGACTCGTCCAAGGCAACGGGCCCGGACAAATCCGCCTACTTCGCCTGGCAGCAGGAGAAGTAAGCCGTGACCGACGAAGACGTCATTACCCCGCCGACCCGTACGGTTACCTTCCGTGGCGAGATGCTGGTGGTGGGACCGCTTCGGCTGCAGCAGGTTGGCCCGTTCATCACCGCCAGCCGCACCATCATCGCCCGAGTGGCGATGATGGCCGGCGCGGTCGAGGCGGCGGAGCCGGCTGCCATCGGCGCAATCGTGCTCGATCTGCTCGAGCAGGACGGCGCAGAGATCGCTGCTGCCCTGGCTGTGGCACTCGACAGGGAAGCAGGCTGGATCGCCGCCGGCACCTTGGACGAAGTGGCCGATCTGCTGGAGGCCGTTGTGGGATTGAACCGGGATTTTTTTGCCCGCCGGCTGCAGCGCCTGCTGTTGATGGCCAAGCCGTCGGCGGCAGAGAGTACGGCCTCCCCGACCTAGTCCAGTACCTGATCGCGCACGGGCATTCTCGGCGCGACGTCCTGACATACACCTTGGCGCAGCTGCGGGCCTTCACCGCAGCCGCCGCCCAAGACGACCGCGATCGCATCGCCGAGTTCGCTGTGGCCACCCGCATGGCTATGGCTGCACCAGCAGCCGATTGGCAGATGTATCTGGCCGCACTGCGTGGCCACGCCCCCGTGGGGCAGACACAAGGGAAGATGACCCATGGCTGAGCCTTCAGCGAATCTCCGTGTTCGCATCAGTGCGGACCTGGCCGACATCAGGCAGGGACTGGGCGTGCTCACCCGTCAATTGCGCGAAGTGCGCAGCGAAGCGGCCAGGCCATTGTCGGCGAAGAACGGCATAACCGACCTCGGTGTGTCTGCGGGCCAGACGGCGCAGGCCATGCGTCAGCTGCCGGCCCAGTTCACCGACATCTTCACCAGCCTGCAGGGCGGCATGCCCTTCTTCACTGTGCTGGTGCAGCAGGGCGGGCAGATCAAGGACAGCTTCGGCGGTGTCGAGCCAGCATTGAAGGGAGTGTCGTCCGCGGTGCTGGGAATGGTCACCCCGGTGACGGTGTCGGCCGCCGCTGTTGGGCTGCTGGTTTACGCCTGGTATGACGCTGAGCAACAGGCCCAGGCTTACACGAAGGCGTTGGTGCTGTCGCGCAATGAGGCCGCCGCCACGACCCTCACCCTGGTGTCGCTCGCGCAACGGACCAGCGATGCGCTCAACGTCACTGCCGGTGCCGGTGCCGAGGTGGCCCAGGCCGTTGGTGCGAATGGCCGGATTGCTGCGCAGAACATGCAGGCAGTGGCTGCCGCGGCAGTTGCGATGAAGGAAGTCACCGGGCAAGCGATCGAGGATACGGTCGCCCTGTATGGGAAGCTTGCTGAGGATCCGATCAAGAACTCCCAGAAGCTCAACGAGCAGGTAAACTTCATGACCGTTGCTCTCTACGAGCAGGTCAAAGCGCTGCAGGAGCAGGGCCGCAACCAGGATGCTGTAACGGTGATCACCCGTGCGGCGGCCGATGAGACCGTCATGGCGCTTGCCCGGGTCCGTGCAAGCCAGAATCCGGTGATCCGCGGCTTCAAGGACCTGTGGGCCGAGGCGACGAAGGCGTGGTCTGCGATGCAGGCCAACGTCGGCCTCGGCCCAGCTGCGGCGCAGATGCAGCAGTTGGTCGCGGAGAACCAGCGAGAGCTGGCGAAGCTGAACGATCTGGCGTCGGGAAACCAGCGGGGACTGCCCTTGGCCAGGAATCCCATCGCGTTGGCAGCGATGGAGAAGTCCATCAAGGAGCGCTCCGAGAAGATCAAAGTTTTGGCCGCTGATCTGATCAAAGAGCGAAAAGATGCAGAGGTCAAAGCTGCGCAAACCGCATCCACCGAGTTCGTCTCCGAGATGGACGCCATCATCGATGCGCAGGCCAGTAAGGAATCGAAGAAGCGGCAGGAAGTCGAGCGGATCAATGGCGAAGCTGCGGCAGCACGGCGAAAGGCCCAGGCTTCTGGGCTCGTCCAAGAGGTCGAGGAAATCGAACAGCGTCGTGCCGCCGCAGTCGCGGCCATTGAAAAGAAGTACCGCGAAAAGCCGACCGCAGGCACCGGGACAGCATCAAGGTCAGCGGGACCGCAGGGATACAAGGACGACTTGGTAGCCGAACAGGCACAGATCACTGCCGGGACCCAGATGCTGAGGGCCCAATATTCCGCCCGTGAGATCACCGCCGCCGAGTACTACAGCCGCATGCGTGATCTTCAGCAGCAGAGTACCGATGCACAGTCCCGGTCGCTCCAGCAACAGATCGAGTTCCTGCAGAAGCAGGGCGTCAGCGGCAAGGATGCCATCAACGTAAACCGGCAGATTGGTGAGCTCGAGGCCCGGTTGGCAAAGCTGCGAATTGAGGGCGCCAGTGCGCTGGAAGTGCTGAAGAAGGAGGAAGAATCGGCAGCAAAGGCGCGTGAGAACGCGGTCAAAGCCTACGCCAGCGCTCTGGATGCCAGCAACGAAGCGTTACAGCGGCAGCTGACGACCCAAGCCCAGCGTGCGGGGATGGGTGATCGCGAGTACGAAGTACAGCAGCGTATCAACGAGGCAATCTCCGATGAGGCGGAAAAACTTCGGGAGCTGAGCCTGCAGCGGAACGCGGACCAGATTGACCAGGTGACGTTCGAAGAAGAGCGGGCATTGCTCCACGCCAAGACACTTGATCGGCTGCAGATCATCAAGAACGGATATGAAGAGCTGCGGCAGGCCGAGGGCAACTGGTTGGCCGGTGCCAGCGCTGCATGGGCGAATTACCAGCAGCAGGCTGGCAACGCCGCTCAGCAGATGGGAGGCGTCGTCAACACCGTCATCGGAAGTTTCGAAGATGCCTGGGTGCAGTTCACGACGACGGGCAAAGCCAGCTTCTCTGACATGACGAAGGCCATCCTTGCTGATCTGGCCAGGATCGCAGCACGCCAGGCCATCATGGGCATCGTGAACGCGGTGGCCAGCGCCTGGGGTGGCGGTGGCGTCTCTGCCGCTGGCAATCAGGCCGTCAACGCCGGCACCAGCAGCATCAACAACCAGCTGTTCCAGAACATGAAGCTGGGCGGCGGCTATTCCACCGGTGGCTACACGGGCGATGGCGGCGTGAGCGAGCCAGCAGGCGTCGTGCACAAGGGCGAGGTGGTGTGGTCACAGAAGGACGTCGCGCGCGCCGGTGGCGTCGACGTGGTCGAAGCAATGCGCAAGGGCCTGAAGGGGTACAACACCGGCGGCGCCGTCGCCACTCCTGCGGCGGGCGCTGGGCGCGCTGGTGGGCTGACCATCCAGGGAAACCTGACCATCAACGCTACCGAGCAGGAAAGCGACCAACCCGAGGTCACCGACAAGCAGATCCGGGACAGCTTCACCGGCGCGATCAACGAGTGGGCGGTCAAGAACCTACGGCCTGGTGGGCTCCTCTACGGGGCGGGAATTCGAGCATGAAAGAGACCTTCGTCTGGTGTGTGTATAGCGCGCCGCCGAGCGTGGAATACGAGGCTGTCACCCGCGCAGTCGCGTTCGGGGACGGCTATTCACAGGAAGCGCCCGACGGCATCAACAATGAGAAGCAGGTATGGAACCTCGAGCTCTGGGGCCACCGAGAACTGGACCAGATGGGTGCGGCAAAGGCATTCCTGCGTCTCCGGCGGCGCCAAGGTGAGTCCTTTCTCTGGACGCCACCAGACGAGTCGCAAGGGCTCTTCCGCTGTACGAAGCTGAGTGCCGTGGACGAGCTTGAGGGCTATCTGCGGATCAGCTGCACCTTTGAACAGACGTTCCAGCCGTAAGGAAAGGCCATGGCACGACAGATCATTGATACCGACACTCAAAACCCTGGTTGGGTCGGCGACATTGCCAAGATTGCCTTCACGAAGACTAATGAGAACTTCGGAGAGTTGTACGCCGTTTTGGGGAGTGGCGGTGTCATCGACGCTCGCATTCCGGCAAAAAATCTGCTGATTAACGGCAACATGCGCGTTCTACAGCGGGGCAATTTCGGCACACTCAACAACACGGAAGTGTTTGGGCCGGACAGGTGGAAGATCGGATGCCTAGGTGGAGTGACCTGCAACTGGGGTATTGGTGGGGCCCCTGCAGGTACGCTTCGCAATAGTCGATTCTTCCTCGGGTACAACGTCGTAGCGGGCGCCTCGGCCTGGATTGGTCAGAAGATTGAAGGCGTCCTCACGATCCATGGCGACAAGGTCACCTTCTCCTTCCTGATGCGTTCGACACCTGCGGGGCGCAAAGTGGGGATCCGGATCATCCAGGACTTCGGCACCGGTGGCTCACCGTCGGGACAGGTAGTCACCGAGGTCGGGGTGGTGACTCTAGGGGGCGCCTTCGAACCGCACAGCGTGACGTTCGACGTACCCAGCGCGGCAGGCAAGACGTTCGGGTCCAGCGGGAACGACCATCTGTATCTGGTGATCGACTTCAGCGGGAGCGGGCACGGCGGTCAGCTCTCCGGTCAGACGGGATTGTTTGAGTTCAGCGAAGCCCAGTTGGAGCGGGGTTCAAAGGCCACTGCGTTTGAACATGTCCCCATGGCAGATGAAGTGGAACGGTGCCAGCGGTATTTCCAGAAGAGCTACGACCTGAATGTTGTGCCGGGCACAGCCAATGCTACGGCCGGGCAGGACACGTTCTTCTTCTACGGCGACCCGAACAGTGGTCGTGCAGTCGGTATGACATCGCGCTTTGCAACCCGTATGCGCGGAATACCCGCCGTTACGGTATACAGCCCTGCGACTGGTGCCGCGGGACAAGTACGGAGTGAGGCACCGGCTGGCGACTACGTGGCTGGGGTAAACACTCCTGGGCAATCCGGGTTCTTCCTCACTACCGTCGCCATCACCACCAACAACACCAATGTTCGTTGGCAGTGGGCAGCGGACGCGGAGCTCTGACCATGTACCGATACACGAACGATCCGGACCTTCTGGTTTGCCTGGAAACAGGAGCGACGATCCCGCGAGGAAACTACCTGTGGCCGGTTGACTGGCTTGCCGCCGGCGGTGTGCCTGAACCCATCGCGCCGCCGTACGAGCTCTATTCCCCGCAGCACTTCCGGGCAATCCGGGACGCAGCCTTCGCATGGATGGAGGCCGAGGTCAAAGCCCGCGGCTACGACAGCATTGCCAACTGCACCTCCTACTTCAACAGCGGCGTGGAACGCTATCGCCTCGAAGCGAGGGCGATGGTGGCATGGCGCGATGACGTGAATCAGGCGCTGGAACGCCTGGTTGTGAGCCCGCCCGAAGGTATCGAGACGTGGGATCAGGTCCGGGCGCTACTGCCGCAGCCTGCCGCATACGCATGGCCGGCGACAGTCGATTTGCCGCTTGATTCTGGTGAGTCCGCCCCACCGGTGATGATGTCATGATCACCGCCGATGCCCAGCAACTAGAGCCAGGTGGCCGGGTCACTCTCTACGAACTTGATGCCAGTAGCTTCGGGGCAGACCAGCTGTTCTTTCATCAGCACCTGCAGTCTGGAGTGATCTGGTGGCAGGGCCAAGAGTACGGGGCATGGCCCATTAAGACTGAGGGTTTCGCTCGGACCGGCGATCAGCCGCCGACGCCCAAGCTTGGCGTCAGCAACATCGACGGCCGTATCTCCGCCTTGTGCCTAGCATTCGACGACCTGGTCGGTGCCAGGGTGATACGCCGGCAGACGCTGGTGAAGTATCTGGACGCCGCCAATTTCCAGGATGGCAACCCGACGGCCGACCCTGATGAGCACTTTCAAGACGAGGTGTGGTTCATCGAGCGCAAGACCTCCGAGGACAAGGAAACGGTCGAGTTTGAGCTGACCACCGCCATCGACCTCAACGGGGAGCAGCTTCCCGGCCGACAGATCATTGCCGGGGTTTGTGGGTGGCTGATCCGGGGCGGATACCGTGGCCCCTACTGCGGATACACCGGGCCTCCTGTCGCCGACGCCAACGACATCCCTACGGATGACCCCGCCCGCGACCAGTGCAGCGGTCTGGTTCGCGGCTGCCAGCTTCGCTTCGGTGCCGACAAGGAGCTTCCGTATGGCGGCTTCCCGGCAGCAGGCCTGCTGCGCACCTGACGATCTGCAATTTCCCGCTGCACATGCAGCGCTACCCAGGCCCGCACAGCGCGGGCCTTTTCTATGGGCGACACCCATGCAGCAAAGCACCCTGCAGGCCATCCAGGCGCACGCCGTGGCCGACTACCCCCGCGAGTGCTGCGGACTGATTGTGGCTACGGCCGGCGGTGAGGCCTACGTTGCTTGCCGCAATGTCGCGACGACCCCCAGCGAGCACTTCATTCTGCCCGCCGAAGACTATGCGGCGGCCGAGGACCAAGGTGAGGTATTGGCACTAGTGCACAGCCATCCCAACGCGGCAGCCAAGCCCTCCGATGCCGACCGAGTCATCTGCGAGCAGAGCGGCCTTACCTGGCACATCGTCAGTGTTGGCCAGGTCACCGGTGAAGCCCCCGAGTGCGGTGACCTGCAGTCCATCAGTCCCTGCGGCTATGTGGCGCCGCTTGTGGGCCGCCAGTTCGCCCACTGCATCCTCGACTGCTACACCCTGGTGCGCGACTTCCACGCACGGGAGCTCGGCATCCACCTCAACCAGTACGAACGAGAGGACGACTGGTGGGAAAAGGGGCAGGATCTTTACAGCTTGGATCGGCTGCAGGCGGAGGGGTTCGAGCAGATCGAGGACGAGCCTCGCCGCGGCGACATGATCCTGATGCAGATCCGCTCCAACGTACCGAACCACGCGGGCATCCACCTGGGAGATGGCCAGATGCTGCATCACCTGCATGGCCGGCTGTCGGAAGTCGTTCCCTATGGCGGTATGTGGACCGAGCGCACCCGCTACATCGTTCGCCACAAGGAGGCACGTTATGGGTGAGCGCATGCGCACCGTTCGCCTATATGGGCAGCTTGGGAGCCGGTTCGGGCGCAGGTTCCGCTTGGCCGTGAACAGCCCGGCCGAGGCCGTCCGCGCGCTGTCCGCGATCGTGCCGGGCTTCCAGCAGTATCTGGCCCGTGCGAAGGAGCAAGGCATGGCGTTTGCCGTGTTCATCGGCAAACAGAACATCACGAAGGACCAGCTGCAGGATCCCCCCGGTTCTGAGGACATTCGCATCGCACCGGTGATGCTCGGAAACAAGCGCGGCGGCGTGCTGAACATCATCCTCGGCGTGGTGCTGATCGTTGTGGGCGCCTATACCAGCAACGTCAATCTGATGGTTCAGGGCGCTGTGATGGTGATCGGCGGCGTTGCGCAGATGCTTGGCCCGCAGCCGAAGGGACTTGGCTCGCAAGACAACGTCGACAACAGGCCGAGCTACAGCATGAACGGCACGGTCAACACGCAAGCCCAAGGCAATCCTGTGCCGGTGCCCTACGGCGGGCACGACACCAAGGGCATGCTGGTGGGCTCTGCTGTGATCAGTGGTGGCATTCAGGCGGAGGACCAACTGTGACCCTTCCAACGGTAAACGTACCGCTGGCCCATGGCGTGGGACAGGCCGTCCGCCTGGCCGGCGCCGGCGGCAAGAGCGGATCCAATGCCCGTACGCCTGTTGAGATGCCGGACAGCCTTCACTCGATGGCAGTGGCGCGCATCGTGGACCTGGTGGGCGAGGGCGAGATCCGTGGGCTGGTGGCTGGCAACCAGTCGATCTACCTCAACCAAGTGCCCGTCCAGAATCCCGACGGTACGCTCAACTTCTCCGGCGTTACTGTGGAGACCCGATCTGGCGCGCAGGACCAGTCGTACATCCCCGGCTTCCCTTCGGTCGAGAATGAGGTTGCCGTCAATGTCGAGCTTCGCGGCGGCGAGCCGGTAGTTCGCACTGTCAGCGGCCCGGACTTGTCCGCCGTCCGCATCCGGCTGGCCGTGCCCGCGTTGCAGGAGGTGGATGGCGAGAACGGGGACCGGAAAGGCTACTCGATCACCTACGCGGTGGACCTGGCCGTTGACGGCGGTGCCTTCACTACGGTGCTGACCGAGGCCATCACCGGCAAGACGACCTCCCAGTATGAGCGCAGCCGTCGAATTGACCTGCCAGCGGGGTCGCAGTGGCAAGTGCGCATCCGACGCATCACGCCGAACCGAAACAACTCGCTGATCTCGGACACGGTGAACGTGCTTTCGATGACCGAGATCATCGACGTGAAACTTCGCTACCCGAACTGCGCCTTGGCAGCAGTGCAGGTTGATGCCAGCGCGTTTCAGAGCATCCCGTCGCGTTCCTACCGCATCTGGGGTCGCATAGTTCGCGTGCCGGCAAACTATGACCCAATCAGCCGGATCTACTCGACCAGCGGGCCAGGCACCACCAACGGCGCCTGGGACGGAACGTTCAAGTCGGCATGGACGAACAATCCAGCCTGGGCGTTCTTCGACATCGTGACCAACGATCGCTTCGGCTTGGGTAACCGCATCCCGCTGGACTGGGTGGACAAGTGGCGGCTGTATCAGATCGCCCAGTACTGCGATCAGCTGGTGAGCGATGGCCTCGGCGGTCAGGAGCCTCGATTCACCTGCAGTCTCTACTTGCAGAGCAGGGCGGACGCGTATCGCGTGCTGCAGGATATGGCCAGCATGTTCCGCGGCATCAGCTTCTATGCGGCGGGGCAGGTCATGGCCTCGGCCGACATGCCGAAGGATCCGAGCGCCACCTTCAGCCAGGCCAACGTTGTCGGTGGCCGGTTTCGTTATGAGGGTAGCGGCCGCAAAGCTCGGCATACGGTTGCACTGGTGTCGTGGACCGATCCTGACGACTTCGGTCGGCAGAAGGTCGAGCCGGTGCAGCACCGCGAAGGCGTCGCTCGCTACGGCGTCAACCAGACTGAGGTAACGGCGATCGGCTGCCATTCGCGTGCGCAGGCCCAGCGTGTCGGCAACCACATTCTCTACACCGAGAACCTCGAAACCGAGACGGTGAGCTTCGCGGTAGGTATGGATGCGTTGAACTGCATGCCGGGTGATGTGATCCAGGTTGCGGACCCGAATCGCTCAGGCCGGCGCAACGGTGGTCGCGTGCGCACCGCTGGTGCCGAAAGCCTGACACTCGACCGCATCCCAGATGAAATGGCCCTTGGCGATGTGCTGCATGCGACCCTTCCCAGCGGGAAGATTGAAGGCAGGACCATCACCGGCGTGGACCGCGCCAGCGGTGTAGTGACCGTCGCGGCCCCGTGGTCGGCCATTCCCGTGGCCCAGTCGATCTGGGCGACCGAGTCCAGCGAGCTGGCGCTGCAGCTGTTCCGCGTTGTCGGCGTGGCCGAGGGCGAGGATCTGACCTACAACATCACGGGCCTGAAGCACGTCCCTGGGAAGTATGGGGCGATCGATGACGGTACGCGCCTGGAGCTGCCACCCATCAGCATCATCCCGCCCAGCGTGCAGCCGCCGCCGACCAATGTGGCCCTGTCGTCGCACGTGATGATTGACCAGGGCATCGCCACGCCCACGCTGACCATCCAGTGGGACGCGGCAGACAAGGCTATCGCCTATGACGTGGAATGGCAGCGTGACGACCTGAACTGGGTGCGGGCGGGGCGGGTGGGCACGACAAGCATCGATGTGCCGGGCATCTACGCCGGCCAGTATCTCGCGCGGGTGCGCGCGGTGAATGCCCTGAATGCGGTGTCGATCCCAGCGACGAGCATGCTTACCGACATCCGCGGCAAGACCGAACCGCCGCCGGCAGTCACGTCGCTGACAACGACACCAATCGTGTTCGGAATCCAGCTGGCATGGGCGTTTCCGCCGGGCGCTACCGACACGCAGCGCACGGAGATCTGGCGCAGCACCGGGCCGGATCGCGAAACGGCGGTAAAGCTCGGTGACTACGCCTACCCTCAGAATCGACTGCAGCTGGACGGCCTGGCTGCAGGTGCGCGCTTCTACTTCTGGGCACGCCTGGTGGACAGGACGGGCAACATCGGCCCGTGGTATCCGACGGGTGCGGGCGTGATGGGGGAGGCGAGTACTGATGCGACCCTCTATGACGTCTACTTCTCCGGGCTGATCAACAAGAGCGCACTGGGACAGGAGCTTCTGACGGAGATTGAAAGCATCGGCGGAATTGTGTCGTTGATCTGGGCTGCTGATGCCACCTACGAGCCGGGCCAGACCGTCATTCACAACGGGAAGATCTGGAGCTGGCAGGGAACCGGGCCGGGCAATGAGGAGCCACCAAGCTCAAAGTGGCTGAACGTGGGTGATGCCGTCGCACAGGCCGGCGCGGTGGTGGGCCGAGTTGACTCGCTTGAACTGGCCGTCAACGATCCAGAGACCGGCCTGCAGGCCGTGGGGCGCAAGACCGATGGCCTTTTCGCGCAGCTGGATACCCAAGGCGCGGGTGATGGCGATTGGGGGGCTGGCAACACGAACGTGTTTGCGGGCAGCACCTCCGTGCAGACGGTCATGGCTGAGGCAGATCGGTCGCTGGCCAAGCGCGTGGATACCGTCGAGGCAACGGTTGGTGATATCGACCTCGGCGGCGTCCAGGCATCGGTGCAGCAGACCAGCCAAGCCATTGTCGACCTCAATGGAAGGATCAGCGCGACCTATACGGTCAAGGCGCAGATCACCAGCGCTGGTCAGATCTACATGGCGGGCATGGGCCTTGGCGTCGAGCAGCAGCCAGATGGCAGCTACCAGAGCCAGATCCTGATGCAGGCCGACCGGTTTGGCGTCATCAACGTGGTGAACGGGAATGTCACCGCGCCGTTCGTCATCCAAGGCGGGCAGACCTTCATCAACCAGGCGTTGATCGGAACGGCGTGGATCACCAACGCCAATATAGCCGACGCGGCGATCACCAACGCGAAGATCAGCGGCGTGATTCAATCCGATGACTATGTGCAGGGGCAGACCGGCTGGCGGATCAACAAGAGCGCCGGTGGTGGTTTCGAGTTCAATGGAACAGTGGCCGGTGGCTACAGGCTCAACGTCACCAACCAAGGCGTCTACGTCTATTACCCCAACGGCGTCCCCGCCGTGGAGCTTGGAGTCTTGCTGTAATGGCTGATGTCGGACTACGGGTGAGAAACGAAAACGGCTACGTGGAGTCCTCGGTCACCACCAAATTGTCGAAGATGATCGGGTCGTACACGTTCCCGCTCTACAACCCGGTGAACTCCAACAACAAATGGGTCGCTCCGCCCGAGGCAAATGGGGGCCTGGTCGTCAACGACTTCTTGGGCGGGGAGCCCTTCTACTACTTCACGTGCGAAGGGCAGAGATCGGCGTACGGGATGCTGGTCCCATCAGTGACGATATCGGGCAACAGCATCACCTGGAACTGGGAACCTGACGTGGTGAACTACCACGTCAGGATGGAGATGTTTCCAAGTCAGCCGACCACGAGCACTGTCGGCGGCATCACGCTGCACTATGGGGTATACAGCTAATGGCTGTAGGTCTGCGCGTACGCAATCAGGGCACCGGGCAGATCCAGATCGGGCTCGGGTATCGGAACCTCCAGCTGGCCAAGTCGGGGACGCTCAACACTGGCACTTTCTCCGGCAGCGCGACCGGCGGCTCTCCACCGTTTGGGTCATGGTCTCCGAGTGGTGTGCTGGCATCAACGAACGGTACGACCAACCTCCACGTCTGCCGTTACATCAATGATGCTATGTCGACCAACACAGGATTCACCCTGGTCCAGAGCAAGGTTACGTGTGGCGTGTACGCCTCGAGCGCGGCACCGAACAAGGTGCTCGAGTACTACACGTTCAGTGCCGCCGAGCGCGCAGCGGCCGGCCCGGTCGGACTGCGCATGCGCGGCGAGGACGGCACGGTGTTCTACGACTCAAGGCGAAAGGGACTTCGTGTTCTCCAGGTGGTGCCTGTGCCAACAGTGCCAGGTCCACCCGTTGAAATAGGGCAGTTCTTTCCGGGCACGAAGATCGGAATTGCAATCCCTTCACCGCGGTTCTACTACAACTCGGTATCGCAGGACCGATGCACCATGACGGCCGACTATTTCCACATGACCAGTGACAACCGGATCTTCGTTTCGAGATTGCAGGTTGCCCAACAAACGCTGATCACCAACACCTTCCCGGTTGGCGGCGTAACGATGGGGCCTCAGAACGCGTCGATCTTCATCGTAGACCTGACCGAGGTGCCGCTGGGGTTCGGCTGACGGCAGGTCCATTACGCCGCGACAACGCCACGTGCGGCTAGATTGCGGTCATGTGCTATGCCGCTTCCTTTTAAAGGTTTTTTGAGGACTGCTGGCTCTCGTATGCGTGGTGGCGGATAGAAGAAGGTCGCCCGGTGCCACGCAAGCCCTAGGCGACCTAGATTGGTTTCTAGAATCAGCGATTAGCGATCAGCCGAATCCGCAGTCCACAAAGCTGTCATCGAATGTTTGGCAGTGGCTGATGCCATTCACCGTGGAGCAGGCATTCCCGGTTCTGGGGTGGACGGAACATTCCCCTCCCCCGAACCCACCGCCGCCCACGCCAGGCCCGCCCCCATCCCCCATGCCGCCCCCACCACCGCCCCCGCCGTCGCCTTCATCGATGGGTTGAGGAAGCTCGCCTTGCCGCACGGTTTGACCTTCGCCTACCCAGTTTCCTTCGAAATTTTCATGATAGACAGTGCAATGGGTTGGGTTGCAGATCTGGTAGGTCGTTCCCGTCGCCCATGCGAATAGCGGTACGTAGTCAATCGGAGCGCGCGAACGTTTTAGTGTCTCTAGTGTTCTTGCGTCCGGAACCGGCGAAGCTACGGCGCAATCAGTACAAAGGTATGGGCCGCGTTCGAAAGCAAGAGTACTAGCTGCAAGTGCTAGGCCTCCGGCGACAACTAGAATGAATACCGCCTTCCTTCGAGGAATTCTGAATGAGGATCTATCGGCAGCACGAATCATGTATTTGATTTCCTTTTCTTAGAGCCATTGATAGTTGTTGTGCGCTCAGTGCCTTGTCCAAAGTGCTTACTTGCAAAGCTGGGACGATCGAAGGATCAGCCAGTCGAACGGCTTCGAAATATGCTCGGCTTGTGACCAGGTCGCCGTCGACAAGCACCCCAGCGTGGTAGGCATTCCCAAGTTGTAGCAGCGCATCTACGTTTCCTTGGGATGCCATCTCTTGCAGATAGCCAGTGGCTTTCTGCTTGTACTCCTTGGTGCGATCCGGATCTCGGAGGAGCTCAGCGGGTCCGCCAAGAGCTGACTCGGAGTCGGCTGAATACAGGAGACGTGCTCCAATGTTCCCCTGTTCGGCAGCAAGGGATAGCCATTTGCTGGAACTTGCTTCAGTCTCTGCCGACATATCCATGCAGGCCTTGGCGACATCGGCAGCTACGCCTAAATTCGCTCCTCGGGATGCGCGTCGAGTTACGTCGGCGCACTGGTTGAGCTTTAGAAATATTCCATAGGAGGCTGTGGCATCACCGGCGAGGGCCTGCGGCGAAAGCTCTGCAATTACTTGGTCCACAGTGCCACTCGGTATCGGGCCAAAGTCTTCAACTGCAAAGGCTTTTCCGGATAGTTGTCTGATCCGGATCGCTCTGTTGGCCGGCGAGCTTGGCGCCGAGGTTGTCGTAGCAGAGCGGGGGATGGCCGCGTCTCCCGACGAGCGTTGCACTCGATGGCTTGCGGAATCCGAAGGGGAAGCGGGCCCAATTGAGGCCTTCGGCGTAGATGTCAAGCCGTACCAGATAGCTCCTGCGACCACGATGATCGACGCAGAGAGAATTAAGACTCTGGTTCTCTGATTCATTTTTTTCCTTTGCGATTAGCGCGATAGCAAGTCACAGCATCACGACTCTGCTGTTCATAAATCTTTCATTTTTCAAACCATCCCAGCTCTTTTTGCCTAAGTCGATAGGTGGTTTTCTCGGATTGGTGTAGGGAAAGCCCTACGCACCGCTCTTTGCCGGCTGGATCGCTAGGCGTAGCTCAGTTGATCGCCCACCTTGTGACCGCTCTCCGGGAGCTGCAGCTGCATGAGGCAGCCATGGTTGAGTGCGTCGGCTCGTTCAAGAGCCGGCTGGCGATACTTGAGGGTGCAGAGGCCAAGATCACGCCAACTGAATGCCCGAAGGAGCTCGATTACGAGCATGTGCTATTCCGCCCAAATCGAAGCCGCCTACCAGAAGCTGGTCCGCATGACCGGTGCCACCGTGTCGCTGCAGGAGTTCGTCGCGCTGTACGCCCACGACCCGGGTAAGAAGCGCCCGAAGACCCCCAAGGCGATGGATGACGCCTTCCGTGCCGGCGCCAGCCCGGCAGAGCGGGCCGTGTGGGCAGAGATCCAGCAATGGAACCAGGCCGAGGCCACCATCCTCGAACAGGAGCTGTTTGCCAACCGGAAACGTCTGGCCGATGCCGAGCGATCGCTGCAGGCCAAGGAAACGAAGAAGGCCCGGGAGGACGTGCGGATCGCTGGCAACAAGATCGAGCGCGCCATGGGCAAGCTGGCCGGCCTCAAGCGCACCGAAGGCAAGGACCGGGACAGCCGGATCTTTCCCGGGATCTACGCCCCGGTGATCGTCTCTGAAGGCGGCATGCTGACGATCAAGCCGATGCGCTACCAGTGCAGGTTAGCTGGGAAGCCGGCCAACTACGATCAGCGCTTCCCCGGCACCTACAACGCCCGCCGCGACAGCCTGGAGAAGTTCTGGGCGCCAGCCTTCGGCCACACCCACGGCTTGATGGTGGTCGATACCTTCTACGAGAACGTGGAGGGGCCGGACGGCAAGAACCAGGTAGTGCAGTTCACCCCGCGCACGC
>Ga0157371_10001360_pt1 | contig 25648 bp, 19 predicted proteins | sample C45metaG_FD_113462 | JGI IMG/M metagenome (GOLD analysis project Ga0157371, IMG submission 113462) | Corn rhizosphere microbial communities from Kellogg Biological Station, Michigan, USA - C4-5 metaG | ecosystem: Host-associated > Plants > Roots > Rhizosphere > Soil | place: USA: Michigan...
ATACACTTTTACATTTCCTTCAAATAAACCTTCTTTGGCCTCAATAGTAAGGGCATTTATATTTATTTTTAAAGTGCCACTGATAAGGTTGGTGATTTTATTAATAACACCGACATCATCGAGGCCAATAATTTTAATACCCGTAAGAAAAGAAATTTCTTTATTCTTAACCCATTTTGTTTTTACTACCCGGTGGCCATAATTCGATAAAAGCCTTGCTGCGTTTGGACAATTGGTCCTATGAATTTTCAATCCTTCTCCCTGGGTAATAAATCCAAAAACATCATCGCCTGGAATTGGCTTGCAACAGTTTGCAAGCGTGTACATAATCTTATCGCTGCTTTCACCAAAAATAATTAACTCATTATCTTTTTTATCTTTTTTTGATTCCGATTCTTGTTTTTCTTCAACTGCAGGTTTAATAATTTTCGGTGGTATAATTTTATCTCCCAGTACCTGGAATTCTTTTAAATCCTTCAGATCGATTTTTTTTACCGCAATATCATACAGCAAATCCAGGGTAGAATTCATCTTATAATGATTAGCAATTTCTTCCTGGTTTCCCTGGCTCATTGGAACGCCTAAAGCTTCTAATTTTCGTTGCAAAATATTTTTTCCTTCTTCAGCAATCGTTCTTTTTTCTTCTTTTAATGAATCTTTTATTTTCGATCTTGCCTTGGTGGTCACAACCATTTTAAGCCATTCGCTTTTTGGTTTTTGTTTGGTGGAAGTAATAATTTCCACCTGGTCGCCACTGCGCAATTTATACCCGATCGGAACGAGCTTGTGATTCACTTTAGCGCCAATGCATTTTTCGCCGATTGCCGTATGAACTGCAAAGGCGAAATCCAATGCAGAAGCGCCGCTTGGCAACATCTTGATATCGCCTTTCGGTGAATAAACATAAATTTCTTCCGCTAAAAAAGACACTTTGAAATCCTGTAGAAAATCTACCGAATTTGTATCCTGGCCTGCCAGCATATCCCGTATTTGCTGAAACCATTTATCAAAACGATTTTCATCGCTGGTTCCTTCTTTATATTTCCAATGTGCCGCTAATCCTTTTTCTGCAATATCATTCATTCTTTTTGTACGGATTTGCACTTCTACCCATTTTCCGTGTGGTCCCATTACAGTAGTATGCAACGCTTCGTATCCATTACTTTTTGGATTACTGAGCCAATCGCGAAGGCGCTCTGTTGAAGGATTATATTCATCTGTAACCAAACTATAAACTTTCCAGCAATCTTCTTTTTCACGATCCGGAGGAGAATTCAAAATAATTCTGATGGCAAAGAGGTCATAAACTTCGTCAAACGAAACGCCTTTCTTTTTCATTTTATTCCAGATGGAATGAATACTTTTTGGCCTTCCATATATTTCGAAATCAAATTTTCCCTGCGTTAATTTTTCTTTTATTGGGCGAATGAAATCATTAATATAACGTGTACGTTCTCTTCTTGTATTTGCCAGTTTCTCTGCAATGTAACGGTAGCTGTCCGGTTCTGTATATTTCATAGCCAGATCTTCCATTTCCGTTTTGATATTATATAAACCCATCCGATGGGCAAGCGGAGCATAAACATAAACCGTTTCTGAGGCTATTTTTAGTTGCTTTTCACGTTTCATGCTTCCCAGGGTTCGCATGTTGTGAAGCCGGTCAGCAAGTTTAATCAAGATTACTCTCGGATCGTCGGTCAGGGTAAGAAGAATTTTCTTGAAATTTTCTGCCTGTTGGGACGAATTGGCATCGAGAACATTAGAAATTTTGGTAAGGCCGCCAACAATTTTTGCGATCTCAGCTCCAAATTCACGCTCTATCATTTCCAGGGTAATATCAGTATCTTCCACGGTATCATGAAGTAAAGCGCAAATAGTGCTGCGTACGCCGAGGCCTATTTCTTCCACACAAATCATGGCTACAGCTAAAGGATGCAAAATATACGGCTCGCCGCTTTTACGGCGCATCGTTTTGTGTGCTTCAGCAGCCATTTCAAATGCAACTCTTATCTGTTCTTTACTTCCAGGCTTTAGTTTAGGTTTGAGTGCCCTCAATAAAGCACGATATTTACGAAGAATATCTTTTTTTTCTTCTTCTTCGTTCATTGTATACTTCGGGATATCAAGCGTGGTTTCCATCTTATACGAATTTACGCAAGAATTAAATGGAAAATTAAAGGGATGCTTTTTTTTACTATAATTTTAGATTGCCTCTTTCTTTATAAAAGAACTTTAATCTTTAAATACTTTTAAGAAAAATAGCTTTGAGATAAGAAATAGTTTTATTTATTCTTTTACTGAAAAAGATTTAAAAATAAACGATGAAGAGTTCTGCAGCGTTTAATAATTATATTCCCAAAACTTCTTTTAGCTTTCCATAGCCGGCTTTGCTAACCGGCAATTTTGCACCTGTTGTAAGCAATAATAAATGATTGTCTTTTTCATAAACATCTATTCTTGTAATCAGTTGGGTATTTACAATATAAGACCGATGAATGCGAACAAATTGATAAGCGCTTAATGATTGTTCAAAAAAATTCATTGTGCGCTTTTTTAAGAAAGAACCATCGGGGGTAATAATTTTTACATAATCATCCGCCGCTTCCAGGTAATGAATTTTATTCACAGGAATTATTTTTATTTTATTTCCGTCTTTTACTACCACACGGTTTTGCTGCAAAGCTGTATTTGCAGCCGATTCTATCACATGTTGTACACTACTCACGTTTGAGTTTTGCAAATATTTTTGAATAGATTTGTCAAATCTTTCTTTGCTAAAAGGCTTCAATAAATAATCGACAGCGTTTGATTCAAAAGCTTTAATTGCAAATTCATCAAAGGCAGTAGTGAAAATAACAGCCGGAGGATTTTCGATTAATTCCAGCATTTCAAATCCATTTATTTTGGGCATTTGAATATCCAGGAAAATCAGGTCAGGCTGATATTGTTGTATCGCTTTTATCCCTTCAAAACCATCATTGCATTCGGCGACTAAGTCAGCATCGGCATAATTTTGTAAATAACTTTTTACAATTCCTCTTGCCAATGGCTCATCATCTATGATTAAAACTTTCATCGTTGAATTTATTTTTTGACCATCAAATCCCATCCAAAATCTTAGGAATAAGAATAGTGGTGATAAATTGTTCGTTATCCTTTTTTATTTTTAAAAGATCATTTCTCGCAAACAAAAGAAACAACCTTCTTTGAATAGACGAAAGGCCAAAGCCTGTGCCCTTAAAGGGTCGCGATGTTTCAGCGTCAAACGGATTTTGTACAATAATTTTTAAATGCTCATTTTCCGTCGTGGCAAGTATTTTAATAATCACGTCTCCTGTAGTATCGTACAACCCAAATTTAATCGCATTTTCCACCACTGGTTGAAGAAGCAAAGCCGGTAATTTTAGTGATAGAAGTTCATCTTTATAAATAATCTCCGTTTGCAATCTGTGGCCAAATCTTACTTTTTCAATATCCAAATACAATTTCAGGTGCTTTAATTCTTCTTCTAAAGTATTCCACTGCTGTTCATCTTTTCGCAAAGTGCCTCTCAGAAAATCGCTTAACTGCTGAATCATGTGCCGTGCTTTTTCGGGATTGGATCCTATAAGCGCAATAATAGAATTTAAACTATTGAATAAAAAATGAGGTTGCAATTGCTGGCGAAGTTTAAATAATTCTGCTTCTTTGGAAAGATTCTCTGCTTCTGTTTTTCGGCTATTCATTTCCTTTTGTTCCTGCTGGCTGTACCACATTAAACTAAACATACTCATGCTGCTGATTAATAAAAATCCGGCTCCGAACCTGATCGCCCAACTTGTATGAATTACTTGTAAGTAGCTATCTCCTTCTTTAAGGATCAGCCACAAAATCCCTCGCTGCGCCAGCATCCAAAGGAAACTTAATGTTAAACTTAAAACCAGGATGTACCAATATTTTTCCTGCCGCGGCAGATAATATTTCATATTGTTACTCATAAAAAAACAGCAAACAGCAAGAAGCACGTTGCTGGTAATGCTATCGGTAATTGCATGCGATTCGTCAATGTCTAATTGCCGAAGCATGATATATTCCAGCAACATCCAAAGCAGCCACCAAACGGTAAAAAAATATCGTAAACGTTTGTCAGATAAAATAGAATTAGCCAAGATGCATTTTTTTAATTCATTTGAAATGTTTTTTGCAAACACTTTTCATGTAAATATTTAGCACGATTCCTGACACCCCTTACATAATTTTCACCATTTTCTTCTTCACAAATTTTTGAATGTAATTCAAGTCCATCAACCAATCCTTGGATTTCAGTCAATTCCGAAACATCAATAAATTTCCATTGTACCGGTTGTTTGTCGTCGTTTAAAAAGTTGTCTTCTTCACGGTCGCCCATTATTCTTGCTTTTTGAAAGGCATGCATATCATCTTCCGCCTCGATAAGCCTTAACTGTTCGTCAAATTGTGGCATGTGATTCCCGTCAGCACAGATAATTCTATAAACAATTTTTGCAAGATACCATTTCATATAACTCAATTTATAAGATGAAAAACTGTGGTTCAGTAATTTGTTAGTTCTATTCCTCCAAAAACACAAGAGCCTTTTAGACGGATTATTTTATTAGAATCAGGAATGCTGTTGTTAAAGCTGCGCTTGTCATCCACGCCGCCAAACACCGCCGAGATCTCACTTTTTACATCCCAATTGGAAGGGATTATTAATTTTGTTCCGCCAAAAACATTATTTACCTCCAGCTCTACCGGATGTTGAATATCAGCCTGCATAAAATTAATTTCTGACCCACCCATAAAACTGACTACCTCTCCACCTTTAAAATTTTTTGATTGAATGTTTTTTTTAATTCCGCCAAATACAGAAACTACGTCAATGTATTCCGCATTTTCGTTGTAATCCGGATTATTGGTCGGTGAAGAATTTTCACCATTTGTAAAATTCTGCCGGTAATCTTCAAATCTGCGGTTTATTCTTTCATTCCTGCGATTCCAACGCTGGTGCCTGCTACAGCTACTGCCCCTTGGACGAAAAATAAACATCAATCCGATTCCAATCAAAATTGCCGGTACCACATAGTTGTGAAAATCGATTCCGGGTATTGACTGGTCCAAAAGAAAAATAGCGCCAATCAGAATCAAAATGAATGATCCGGGGTTGTGAAACCTGCTTTTTAAACCGGTAAATAATCCAATAACAATTAATAATACGGGCCAGGTAAATATCCAGCCGGGAATTGGCGCGCCCATTTTATAAGCCAATAAGAGAAATCCTACAGCTAATAAAAACAGGCCACTCCAGATTCGGGAACCACCATTTGGCCTTTGTCTTTCAATATTATTTTGTTCCATATTTCTTATTTTAAAATTGATAAGGCAAATTTAGAATGACGCAGTTTGTAACAAAAGTAGGTTTAGGTTTAAAAGATAAAAATATCGGTAAATGGTTTGAATGAGTCGGTAAAGAATAAAAGGAAAAGCTTCTTTTTCGTTTTTTATTCATTTACCGGTTGAAAAGCTTTATTAATTATTGACTCTTATTAAAGCAATCTTATTTTTGCCTATGGCGCAAAAGAAATTGAAAAGATTTGGAGAGATTAAATCATTCGCAAACGTGTTAGAGTATCCGGAAGACACGAAAGGAAAATGGAAGGATTTTTTTAAAAATAATAATAGAATTGTTCTTGAACTCGCATGTGGCAAAGGAGAATATGCTCTTAGGCTGGCACAGTTACATCCAGAAAAAAATTTCATTGGCGTAGATATTAAAGGCAACCGGCTTTGGGTAGGAGCGAAGCTTGCATTGAAAAATAAGCTAGATAATGTTCTGTTCTTAAGAACACAAATTGATAAGATAAGCGAATATTTTTTAAAGGATGAAGTAGACGAAATATGGATTACTTTTCCTGATCCGCATCTTCGTTTTTCTAAAGCAAAAAAAAGATTAACACATCCCAAGTTTCTGAGAATGTATCAGCAAATTTTAAAAGCCGGAGGAAGAATTCATTTAAAAACAGATTCTCCTGATCTTTACTATTTTACAAAAACGGTCATTAAATTATACAATCTAGTGTTGATTTCTGATATTGATAATGTGTATGCCCAAAAAAATTTGCCTGAAGAATTAGCAATTCAAACTCATTATGAAAAGTTAGATCTTGCCAAAAGCAATTGTATTTTTTATTTGTGTTTTTCTTTGCCGCAAATTATCCCCGATGATGATAACATCCTCACTAATTTTTTAAAGGAAAGTCAACATGATGGAAAATGATTTAATTGAAGGAGTTGATTTTTATTATGACCAATCCGGATTAATGGTTTTTACCGAAAAATATCATTTACAACGTAGATATTGTTGTGGCAATGGTTGCCGGCATTGTCCCTACAATTACAAAAACGTTGCAGATATCAAAAAAAGAGAATTCTTAAAAGCACAAAAAATTAAAGAAAAAAAGTAATTTGGAGCAACTAAAAAGCCGCTCTCTGAGGAACGGCTTTTCTTTTTAATATTTGTTATTATTTACTGAGTTACATCATTTTTTGTGGCGCTAACCGGGTTTAATGTGGTACCGTCACTGGATAATGTTTCTGTTGTTAATTGGCCGCCATTAATTACCCTTACTACATAATTGAATTTTTCAGGCATTTTAGCTGTTGAATCCATTGCCATTCCATTATTTGAATTATTTACGTTCATATTTGCCGTTGCGTTCATGGAAGTTGAATCCTGGTTTGTAGTGGTTGTCTGATTCATAGTAGTATTATTCTGATTCATTCCATTTTGGTTCATGCTCATTGAATCGGTAACCATCATACTTGAATCTACAGGCGCCTTTACGGCCGTGATATCGTAGATTACCTGGTTAGGATATTTTTGTTTCACCTGAACCACTATATCTGCCGGAACATAAGTTTCTAATACAGGTAACGCTGCATAATCGGTTTGACCGGGAATATTATTAGGATTTACCAGATTTGAATTCATTGAAGTATCATTCATATTCATTGTATTGGTTGAATTCGTAGTGGTAGAATTCATGTTATTCATATTATCGGTGTTATTTGAATTACTGTTATTCATGTTCATAGTATCCGTGTTTGTTGTTGCCGGCGTTGTAGTTTCCGTACTATTTACAGATGGATCGGTTGTGTTCATAGTAGGTTGCGTAGTAGTTTGAGTACTATTTATACTAGTATCAGTTGTATTATTGTTCATTGTCGGTGAAGTCGTATTCTGTGTGTTATTTGTATTGTTCATGTTATTTGTAGTATCCACCTGCGCAAACAAAGAAAAGCACAAACAAGTGCAAAAGACCGACATTAATAGAGTTTTCATAAATTAATTTTTTAGGGTTTAATGTTTTTAATGTTATTTTTTGTTATAATGTTTATTAAACAATTCCTATGCCGTTTCTAATTTTATGTTTTTTTGATAAAATAATTTAAGGATTTCTAAAAGCCAGTAATAGTGCGCATCACAGCTATTTGAAATAAAAAAATTTAAGGGCAGAGAGATACATGGAATTACCTTATTCTACAATTTGAAATATTGTAGAATAAATTGTGCTATGTATACATTTAGTAAAAAAAAGCTTGTTTTTACCAGAAAAAAATAGGGAAAAGATTTGGAGCAAAATGGCTTTTTTTAAATGTTTCAGAAAGGCAGTAAACAAATAAATATTGGCAATTCCTTTTTAGTTTTTAATAAACAAAAAAAGGGGAAGCCGATTGGCTTCCCCTTTTTAATTTTTATCCTGTTAAAATTATTTAATTAGTAACTCCATAAATTTTGTTCATAATTAAATATCTCATTTTGAATTTTATCTCCTTCCAGTAATTGAAGAATCGGGCTTTGTTTCAATCCTGTTTGATTGCTTAAATATTGATCAAAAGGATTGTCGAGCGTGCTTTTTATGATTCGGCCATGAAACATTCTTGATTCAAAAAGATCTTCCCACGTCATTCTCGCGCCAAAATTTTTTCCATTATAAACGTAATATTTTGCGAAAATCGGCCTCATATCCGGATAGTAAACCCAGAAAAGCGGTGTGTCGCCCAGATCTACACCTGAAGCAGTTATGACACGTTTTACAGGGGCAATTCCCAGAATTCTCCAAAACAACCGCGAGTTTTCTTTATCAAAGATCACTTCTTCTTTTATTCTGAATTTATAAAATGAATCAAGGTTTACTTCCTGCATTACTTCTTTATTTCCTATCACATTTCCCAACGAATCAAAAATCGGAACAGAAACGCTTCCTCCTGAAATTGCTTTTGCAACTTCAGCTTTGGTCATTGGTGTGGTAAACCTGTCGTCAACCGGTGCAAAAGCTGTTACTCCGCCATTATCTGGTCCGTCCTGGATGGCTTTAAAAAGAATGGAAATAAATCGTTGATTTCCATTGTCTTCATCTGCAGAATATCTGAATGGGAGATTGATTTTTTCACGGGTATCTATTTCACGCCAGATTCTTTCATCGTAAGCCGCATCTTCCTGTCTGAGGTGTTGATATGGAAGAGGAGTCCTGTCTTTTATTAATGCATTATGATTATCCAGCGCAGTTTCCGGGCGTAATGATGGTTTTACAGCAGGAATAGGAAGGCTATCTTTCAAACTACTATCAACTGCGGGAGCCATAACAATTGCTGTATCAGTTGCCGTAGGATTAATATTGGCTTTTGATCTGGCGGACGTTGTCTTTTTTGCAGTTGTTCGTTTTTTTGCCGTTCTTTTTCTTGCCTGCGCGTTTGCCGCGTTACTCACCACTCCAAAACAAAGGGAGAGCACCAGACATTTCATAATAATTGTTTTCATAGCCTTTTATGTTTTATTCGTATCGTTTTAATATAAGATAAATCCTGGGCCGGGAATAGTCCTCACTATACCGTCGGGACCCTGAACTTTTACATTATCAAAAGTTACTGAAGTTCCGGGAATAGATTTCTGCAACATACCTTTTACTGCATCCAAACTTCCTCCGTGGATTTCTGCTGATTGAACATTTGGAAAGTTAGCACCAGAAAAATACATTGTTGCGCTTACAATGTTAAAATGTGCATCAAAATCAAAACCTTCCAAATCTGCTCGTGCAAAATTTTGGTTTTTAAATATCACTGATTGAATTCTTCCACCTGCGCTAGGTCCAACTTTTAAGACGGGATCCGGAATTCTCTTTACACGGAAATCATAAGTACTTGGTTTGCCATCTGCATTTACTGTAATTGAAGCTTTTCCTATCTGGCTTACTTTTACAATAAATTTCCCAGGTCCACCAGATGGAGTTAAAGTTCCTCCAGCCATAGAAACATGGGTTTTGTCCCAGCCTGTTCCTGAAGAAATGGTTACCGGATTAGGAACGCCAATGTAAAACACATTCATTTTGTCCAACATTACTGCTGCGCCGCCAGGTGTCCCAACTGTATAAGTTACGGTTTGATGAATCGGCACTGGTTTGCCATCTTCACCAATAAATGATCCGTTGATTTGAACGGTATGATCTCCTGCGCCACTCACAGTTGTAGTATAAGTTCCTTGTCCATTTACCATATTTACCGGTGTGCCATTAATAGAAATATTACTTTTTACGCTGGAACTGTAAGCGCCAACGCCGGCGGTAATAGTTAGTTGCTGACCTGGCATCAGGTAAGTCGAATTTGCACCTACAATAACACCTACTTTATCCATGTGAACTTCTACTGCACCTATTTGAGAATGGCAATAGGTAACAACCATGTTTTCAGCGTTCTTGATGTTGTTTTGAAACTTACTGAGCATTGTTAACGCCGCTACAGTTGGTGTCATGTGAAAGAAAGTCTGGGTAAAATCTTTTTGTTTTCCTTCCTGAGAAACAGGTGGAGTTGTATTTACGGGAAAACTATTTTCAAATTGCTGCTTAATGGATGGGTCGATTGCCAGCATTTGCGCTTTATATTCTTCAAGCCTTTTTTTCAATTCCGCGCCTTTACCGTTGGTTTCAAAAAGCCTTGTTGAAGCATCCAGGTTATCTTCCCGATAATCTGCAATACTATCATGCGTTTTTTTATCATACTTCATTCTCAGATCTGCAGCTTTTAAGAGTTGATCTTTCAAACTGTTTATATAACTGGTCATATCATCAGAAAGCTTTTTTGCCTGCATTGCTTTCGGTTCCCAAATCTTCGCTTTTTCAGCAGACTGAGGTTCTGTTAGTTTTTCCTCAAGTGATTTATATAAGGTATTATTAGATGCACTAATATTATTGTTAGACGTAACCAAACTGTTGTTTACAACTTTAAATGCATTAATCACCTCGTTAGATACGTTCAAGGCCAAGATTGCCGTAAGCACAAGGTACATTACGTTAATCATCTTTTGCCTGGGATCTCTGGGTAGTCCTGCCATGTTTATTTAATTTACTTTGTTAGTTTTAGAACTTTGGATTAGTAATTTTATTATTGTCTTCCCTGCATGGCACTTAGCATATTGCCATAAACCTGGTTTAATTTTCCTAAATTATTAGCTAAAGCGTTAATTTGTTCTTTAGTAGCCTGAGCGTCATCAGCTGTAGCAACCATTACTTCACTTGCTTTTGCCATTCTGCCATAAAAGCTATTTAAAGTTTTTAAATGGTTATTGCTTTCGTTCAGTTCCAGTTCATAAATAGAATTTAATGATCCAAGATTTTTTGTAAGCACCTGAACCTGCTCATGAAAACCTTTCGCGCTGTCAGCGGCACTATTAAAATTGCTCATTGTGTTTGCAGAATTGGTGTAAGCATCTTTCATTAAACTAAGCGCGTTTGTTGCTTCTTTTGTTTTTGCGGAAAAGTCACCGGTAGATTTTACTACATCGCCTACTTCTCCGATCTGTGATACAGTAACACCCAGTTTCTGGAAATTTTCGCCAAGTTTTCTCATGTTTGCAGGTGTAATCTCAGCATCTTTCATCATTTTTTCCATAGACTGCAAAGCCGGATTTCCTTCAGCTACATGATGAACTGGCATTGCATGCGCTTCTTCATGTGGTTTTGGTTTCACCCACTCAATACATGCATACACCATGAAAATGGCTGTTTCAGTCCACATACCCACAGTAAGCATGGTATCTGCATAAGATTGGTGAGTTAATTTTGCCCAGGCAGCGAAGATTACAACTGCAGCGCCGGCACTTACCAGTACGTCGATTACTGTTAAAAAGTTTCTTTTGGGAGGTTGAGGGTTCATAATAGTCTTGTTTTTTTACTTTTAATTTTTGATTTTAATTTTTGATTTAAGTTGTTTTAGTTCGCACAAAAAATGCCTATATTAATTAATCAATAACAATTAATACAGGCAGTAAGATGTTGAACTAAAATTTTATCTATTTGAGTAATTTAATGGATATTTAATTATTTTTTCTTGCCTTTTTTGCTGGTTGATGGTGGCAAATCTATCACGCAACGGAAGCCGATATATGATTTAGCGGTATCCTGGTATTCAAAATCGCGGGTGCTTGTATGTAAATAAAAACCAACGTCTTTCCAGCTACCGCCGCGGATCACTTTACGTTTCATACGGGGAGCATCTTGATCTGTAGCGTTCCAACGGATATCAGGATTCATATCATGCTGAAAGTTGTAACCGCCTTCATAATATAAGGAAGAAGTCCATTCTGACACATTTCCTGCCATACAATATAAACCGAAATCGTTTGGCCAATAAGCATCTGCGCGAACAGTATAAAAACCGCCGTCTTCAGGATAATTGCCTCTTCCAGGTTTAAAGTTAGCTAATAAACAACCCTTTCTATTTCTGAGGTACGGCCCGCCCCAGGGAAATGGAGATTGAGATCTTCCGCCTCTCGCAGCATATTCCCATTGTGCCTCTGTCGGAAGGTGAAAGTTTGTTTCTGTGGATCTTTTCTTGCCTATTAAATAAGAATTTAAATATTGAGTTCTCCATTCACAAAATGCGTTCGCCTGTTTCCAATTAATACCGACCACAGGATAATTGCCAAATGCCGGATGATTATAATATTGTTTCGCCATTGGCTCGTTATAAGAATAAGCGAAATCTCTTATCCAAACTAAAGTATCGGGATAAATTGGAATATCTTTTTTAATAATGAATGCACTTCGTGGGATATTTGGATCGGCATTGCTTGCAGCAGCTCCATAATCAAAAGTTTCCAGGTGATAAAGCATTTTTGAAGCATCTATTTCTTTTTTTCCAAAAATGCGGTTATCAGGAGTTACGATCATTGCATCTATTTTCTCCAGCGTTGCCTTATCATCCCATTTTATCGTTTTTATTTTTGCCCAGTCCAGGTATTCACTCCCATCTGCCCCTTGTTTTACATAACCCATTAATTTTCCCGCGATAGAATCACGAACCCAGTTGGTAAACATCCGGTATTCGTTATTGGTAATTTCAGTCGCATCCATCCAAAAGCCACTAATAGAAACCTGTTTGTTCCTGGCAGTAAAAGTGTAATTGATATCTTCATCGCTTGGCCCCATATGAAAAGTTCCCGGCGGCACATAAACCATTCCCGGAGGTTTTGTCATAATGTAACGACCTCCCGGAGCTACTCCGTGAAGCTGGCCATCATCCGGCTGTCCTTTCGACTTTCCGAATTTACCACAGCCCGATAAAACGACTGCTGTTACTGCTAATGTTGTGAAAAACGCATTTTTCATTTTTTTGACTTTGAAGGGTAAGGACAAATGTAATATTAATTTAAAAATACATTGTTTTCTTGACTCATATTCATAAATACGCTTTTTGCGATATCTATTTAAACGAGCAAGTATTTTAATTATTGTAAAAAGCGATCAAATATTTTAAATATCTTTAGATAATAAACAAAGTAACGAACTATAAAATTAATTTTGGAAAAAAAGCACTCATATAAAAAGTTAATTTAAGGCGGCTAAATGAAAAATAAAACTACGAAAAACAATCTATAAATTTTATTCCAAAAAATTTTTTTTACATAGAATGAAACAATTTATACGGGAAGTTGTCGCATTATAATTCCCCGGCGAATTTATTCTTTAATAATTATTTGTTTTACAGCAACTTTTGCATGTTCGAATCATTCATTCTTTTAAAACAAGTTATTTTATCCCTTTTTAATTAACTATAAAATAACAGAACGCAAATACCTTGCAAAAATTTGCTTACTGGAGGTTTAATTTTTAGAAGGAACTGTTAACGGAGTTTTAAGAAGGGCTAATATATAGTAATTTTGCGGCCTTCGTATGGGTAAAATAAAGCAGAAAAATCCGGATGAAATATTTTCTGAAAATGAAAATATTGATGTCTTTGGCGCAAGAGAACACAATCTGAAGGATATTGATATTTCCATTCCTAAAAATAAACTGGTAGTAATCACTGGTATCAGCGGCAGTGGCAAGTCTTCACTTGCTTTCGATACTATTTTCTCTGAAGGCCAACGCCGCTACATGGAAAGCTTTTCTGCTTATGCCCGCCAGTTTTTGGGCGATATGGAAAGGCCGGATGTTGACAAGATTACCGGCCTCTCGCCTGTTATTTCAATTGAACAGAAAACCACCAACAAAAATCCGCGAAGCACTGTTGGAACCGTTACAGAAGTGTATGATTTTCTAAGATTACTCTTTGCAAGAATAGGAGAAGCCTTCAGTTATAACACGGGCAAAAAAATGGTAAAATGGAGCGAAGAAGAAATTGTTGAAAATATTCTCTCCCGATTTTCAGGAAAAAAAATTGTGGTGCTCGCTCCCCTGGTACGTGGAAGAAAAGGGCATTATCGCGAATTATTTGAAGATGTAAGAAAAAAAGGATTTTTAAAAATAAGAATAGATGGAGAGATAAAGGACCTGGTGCCCAAAATGCAAATTGACCGTTATAAAATTCATGATATAGAATTAGTAATAGATCGTTTGGTTGCACAAAATGATCAAAGAGTAAGATTGAGTGAAAGCGTCCAAAAAGGTTTACAATTAGGAAATGGGTTGTTGTTTTTATTATTAAATGATGAACAAAAATTAGTTCAATATAGCCGCCAGTTGATGTGTGAAGATTCAGGGATCAGTTATGAAGAACCTTCACCAAACGCTTTTTCATTCAATTCACCTTATGGCGCGTGCCCGGTTTGCAAAGGATTGGGAAATGTATACCAGGTGAATCTGGATGCGATTATTCCTGATAAAAAATTGAGCATCAATGAAGGCGCGATCGCTCCGCTGGGTGAAGAACGGGACTCTTATGTTTTTAAACAGGTACAGCAACTTGCGAGAAAAAATAAGATCAGTCTTGACAAACCTTTAAAAGATCTTTCAGAAACTGCATTGAATCTTATTTTATTTGGAAATAAAAACAATTCAGAAGAAGAAACAGATTTTGGATACCCGCATTTTGAGCCTGAAAGTCGTTCTGAAGATATTCCTTCCGGTGAATATGAAGGTGTGGTGAATATGATCCGCCGCTGGTTCCATTCAGATTCTACAAATGAAAGTTTGAGGGCTTGGGTAGAAAAATTTATGGTGCTCGAAAAGTGTCCGTCGTGTGAAGGAAAAAGACTGAAAAAAGAAAGTCTTTGGTTTAAAATAGATGATAAAAACATAGCCGAATTATCTGAAATGGATTTGGTGAAATTATTGGATTGGTTTGATGGAATTGAATCGAGATTAAATAAGAAACAAAATATTATTGCAAGAGATATTTTAAAAGAGATCAGGGAGAGGATTAATTTTTTATTGGATGTTGGATTGACTTATCTTTCACTAAACCGTCCTTCTAAAAGCCTGAGTGGTGGCGAATCACAACGAATCAGGCTTGCCACTCAAATTGGTTCTCAACTCCAGGGCATTACTTATATTTTAGATGAACCAAGCATCGGCCTTCATCAGCGCGATAATCATCAATTGATAAAGGCTTTAAAAAATTTAAGAGATATTGGAAACAGTGTTTTAGTGGTAGAACATGATAAAGATATTATGCTTGCTGCTGATTATTTAATTGATATTGGCCCCGATGCCGGAAAACATGGCGGAGAAGTGGTGGCAGTGGGAACTCCTAAACATTTTCTCAAACTAGATACACTTACTTCTTCTTATTTGAACGGTGATCTGGAAATAAAAATACCGAATGAAAGAAGGGAAGGAAATGGCAAGTTTCTCGTTTTAAAAGGTGCTTCGGGAAATAATTTAAAAAATGTAACGGCCACATTTCCTTTAGGAAAATTTATTTGTGTAACAGGTGTAAGCGGAAGCGGAAAATCTACTTTGATCAATGAAACTCTTTATCCGCTTTTAAGCATTCATGCTTACAAAAGTAAAATGACTCCTTTGCCTTATAAGAAGATCGAAGGCCTTGAAAATATTGATAAAGTTGTTGAAATAGATCAATCGCCAATTGGCAGAACGCCCAGGAGCAATCCGGCAACTTATTGCGGATTTTTCACCGACATCAGAACACTTTTTGCTGCAATTCCGGAAGCAAAAATCAGAGGATATAAACCCGGAAGATTTTCTTTTAATGTAAAAAGTGGAAGATGTGATGTTTGCCAGGGCGGCGGCATGCGCACAATAGAAATGAATTTTCTGCCGGACGTATATGTCAATTGCGAAAAATGTAATGGCAAAAGATACAATCGCGAAACATTGGAAATCCGTTATAAAGGAAAATCGATCAGTGATGTTTTGGAAATGACGGTTGATGAAGCCGTGGAATTTTTTAAAAATGTTCCTTATTTGTATCGAAAAACAAAAGTGTTGCAGGAAGTCGGTCTAGGCTACATTACTTTGGGACAAAGTGCGGTAACATTAAGCGGCGGCGAAGCCCAACGTGTGAAACTGGCAACCGAATTAAGCAAAAGAGATACCGGCAAAACATTTTATATTCTTGATGAGCCTACGACAGGATTACATTTCAGGGATATTCAACACCTTGCTGATGTTTTAAACAAACTGGTTGACCGGGGAAATACAGTTCTGGTAATTGAACACAATATGGACATTATAAAAATTGCCGATCACATTATCGACCTCGGCCCTGAAGGCGGCGATGCAGGCGGAAAAATATTATTTGAAGGAACGCCCGAGCAATTAATTGAAAATAAAAAAAGCTTTACCGGGATATTTTTAAAAGAGGAATTTAAAGCCAAATAAAAAGGCAAAGCATAATAACAAAGCTAAAAATTTTATGGTTTCAGGGGTTTTACATGCATAAGAGTACGCATCGATTTTTCCAGCTTAACTTTTATTATATACTTTGCCGTTTTAAAGACAACTTGTTTCATCACTGAAACATTATTATAAGAAGTCTTCAAAAAAACTATAAATAATTTGGTAACAGTTCTATAACGATAATTGTATCGTTTTATTGTCTATGCAGATTTTATCATGGCAATATGTTCTATGCCATCTTCCATATAAACGTCGCTGTATTGCACAAAAGAGAAAGATTCATAAAAACGTTTCAGGTATAATTGTGCACTGATTTTTATGGGAACTTTGCCAAATAAACGATACACTTCTTCTATAGAATTGGCCATCAGTTCTTTTCCTAAATTTTTTTTACGAAAAGCCGGTGACGTAAGCACGCGGCCTATTGACGCCGCATCTGAATAAGAAATTCCACTAGCAAATAAACGTGTATAAGCTACCAATTTATCATCCTTCCAGGCTGTTAAATGGTATGCCTGCAAATCTTTATCATCACAATCCTGGTAAACACAGTTTTGCTCGACAATAAAAACTTCATTTCGTAACTGAAGAATTTTATACACTTCGAAATTGGTTAATTCTGTAAAGAATTTGCATCGCCACGTAACCATGTATAAGGAAAATTAATTGTGATCCAACCGGAGAATAAAATTAAAATAGAAAAGTGGATTATTTGTTTGTTTACTGCCATAAAGTTGTTTTAACTTGGCAAGATTTTATTGATCAATATCCATACTTTTCCTTCCAGCGTTGTTTCAAAAATTTTCTCAATTCTTCTTCTCTTGCATTTTTGCCGGGATTATATAAAATTGTATTTTTTATTTCTTCAGGAAGAAACTGCATTTCTGCAAAATTGTTTTCAAAGTTGTGTGCGTACTTGTAATCTTTTCCATAATCCAGTTTCTTCATCAGCTTGGTTGGTGCGTTTCTGATCGCCAAAGGCACAGGCAAATCACCATATTGTTTTACCAAAGAATCTGCTTTTCCGATAGCAGCCACTGCTGCATTGCTTTTGGGTGAAGCAGCAAGATAGATGGCACATTGCGACAAAATAATTTTTGCTTCAGGATAGCCGATCATATTGACCGCCTGGAAAGTATTTGTTGCGAGAACCAAAGCAGTTGGATTGGCATTTCCGATGTCTTCGCTTGCAAGAATCACCATTCTTCTTGCGATAAATTTTACGTCTTCGCCGCCTTCTATCATTCGTGCCATCCAATACACCGCGGCATTTGGATCGCTGCCCCGAATGGATTTGATAAAAGCTGAAATAATATCATAATGCTGCTCACCTTTTTTATCATAAAGCGCTACTTTTTGTTGTGCAGCATTGATCACCGCTTCATCAGTGATTACTATTTTATTGTTTCTGTTTTCATCTAAAGAAAGCTGATCAACGGTAAGCTCCAGCAGGTTTAATAATCGTCTTGCATCGCCGCCCGATAAATTGATCAATGCTTCTGTTTCTTTGATTTGAATATTAAATTTTGATAAGACCTCATCTTCTTTGATGGCATGATTTAACAGCGCGATCAAATCATTTTTTTGCAAAGGTTTTAAAATATAAACCTGGCAACGGCTCAGCAAAGCGCTGTTTACTTCAAAAGAAGGATTTTCTGTGGTGGCGCCAATCAAAGTAATAATTCCTTTTTCAACAGCACCGAGCAAAGCGTCCTGCTGGCCTTTATTAAAGCGATGAATTTCATCAATAAACAAAATCGCGTTTTGTTCATGCTTTGCTTTTCCTATCACTTCACGAACATCTTGTACGCCGGAAGAAATGGCGCTTAAAGTATAAAATGGAACTTCCAAAGCGTGAGCAATAATATTGGCAATCGTAGTTTTTCCAACACCGGGCGGACCCCATAAGATCATGGAAGGAATCTTTTTGTTTTCCATCGCTTTTCGCAAAATACTTCCGGGTCCGGTAAGGTGTTGCTGACCAATAAGCTGATCTAATGTTTCCGGCCTAAGCCGCTCTGCTAATGGAGTTGAAGTGGTCAATGGTAAATAATGAATTATTTTATTATTAAATTTATTAATTATTGTGCATTCTAAACTTTTAACTGGTATCTGATTCCTGATACCTTTCGCTATTTTGGCAAATAAGAAATAAGATCCTTCATCGTAACCGGTGCTTGTTTGTCATCCATTTCAATCACGACACAATATCCGTTGGCACCGCCGGCTTTCAACAAAGCATTCACCAATTTTTGCTGATCACTTTCAATTCTTCTTCCGTTCCAAATCTCTTTTGTACAAAGACAACCTTCCGTTGGCGTTAAAGGATAATAGGGTTTTCCTGAATAAAACTGGGGATCAATTGTTGTACCATGTGCGATAATTTCACTTCTTCCCGCAAGGCCGGCATAATAAGAACCATACAACGGCAAATAATCTTTCAATTTTTGTGGAAGCAATTTTTGATAATAATCTGTTGTCCAAACAGAATCTAAAATCGTAGTATCATTGAAATATTTTTGCAAGCTCAATTCTACCGGCATTCCCATCTGTACATTCGCTGTGGGCCCGATAAAATTGCTCATCGAAACATCAAAACCATACATTCTGAAAATTCCCTGCGGCGTATTTCCATTTCTTAAATAACCGGGAAGATTGGTAATACTTCTTGCCAGTTGAGGAATATGGAAAATATTTCCTGAAGAATCGGTAACAAAATTTCCCGCTGCATTTCTAATCAAAACCATTCCCGGGTAATCGCGGTTTTTTCTTTGAAAACTGTACATCACAATCTCAGCCGGAAGAAAATTTTTAGAGAGCAAATCATTCAAAACATCTTTCATTGAATGTGTCTGAACGTTGTCTTTTGAAAGCCTGGTTCCCAGCATAAAAAGGACCGGATTTTTATAAGCAGTATCACCAAACTTTTCAAATATTTTTTTTGAAAGAAGTTTTTTTTCTGCCTCATTATTTTGATTTTGAATTAAATATTCTGCACACATGGCAAATATTTTTGGATCTAAAGTTTTGTCTAACAATTTTTTTGTCCGGTTAAAAAATTTGCCCGGATAATTACAATAAGCAACTTCCAAAAGCGCTCTTTGAAAATAAATACTTCTTTGCGCAATACTATCGAACCCATGACTGACTTTACTTTCAGTAAAAGGTGTAGTGTATTGCATCACTTCCATTGCGTCAAAAGCTTCCTGCCAGTTTTCTTCCGTAGAATCAGAAAGTGGTAATGATAAATTTTTGGTGATACTGTTTTTGATCAGGTTCGTGTTCATTTTTGCCCTTGCAGCATCGGTCGTGTAAGAAGTGTAAAGCGGCACATCATATTGTGCAAATATTTGTGAAGAAAAAAAGAGAATGAATACAAGAGAGAAAAATTTATGAAGCACAGTAAAAAACGTTTAGGCCGAAAAGGTATAAAACAAAATGTTTAGATAAAGTAAAAAAGTTGATGCGAAATTAGAATGAATTGTTTTTACTTATTTCAGTTTTTCATTTTGCTGATGCCTTTGATCATCGCGAAGGTTTTTCTTCTTAAAACTTTTTTGCAAAGCATCAGTAAGATCAACACCGGTTTGATTAGCAAGGCAAATTAAAACCCAAAGCACATCAGCCATTTCATCAGAAACCTCTTTTCCTTTATCAGATTCTTTAAAAGATTGTTCTCCATATTTTCGAACCATAATTCTTGAAAGTTCCCCCACTTCTTCCATCAAAATTCCAAGATTGGTCAGTTCATTAAAATAGCGGACACCAGTGGTTTTGATCCACGAATCAATTTCTTTTTGTGCTTGTGTTATTGTCATTTTATTACACGAATTTTATCGGATTACACGAATATTTTTACCTGATAATACGCTTCCAGACTAATGATTTTTCTCCAAAATTTATTACCGTTGCCAACTTCTGATTTGAGACAGATAAGTAACTTAATGCTTGTGCAAAATGTACGGGAATCAATGCAGGTGTCGATTTTATTTCTAAGATTATTGAATTATAAACGAGAAAATCTGCCGCGTAAGGGTTGCGAAGTGTTTTCCCTTTATACTCCACTACAAATCTTTTTTCTCTTTCAAAAGGAACTTGATTTTCTACGAACTCAATTTCCATTGCATCCTTATAATTTATTTCTTTTAAGCCTGCTCCTAATGTTTTATGTATTTCCATGCAAATGCCAATAAGCTTAAAGGATTCTTCTTTAAATAATAAATCCGCCATAAGGAAGTAATTAGTGGAATTAGATAAAATTAGTGTAATAAAATCTATTCCCTGTTCTTCGAATCAATCAAAATCGTGATCGGTCCGTCATTCACCAATTCCACTTTCATATCAGCACCAAATTCTCCCGTAAATATTTTTTTTCCAAGATCAATTTCCAATTGATGAATCATTTTTTCATACATCGGAATGGCGATTTCTGCCTTGCTTGCTTTCAAATAGGAAGGACGGTTTCCTTTCTTTGTCGACGCCTGCAAAGTAAACTGGCTTACTAATAAAATATCTCCGTTTATTTCCTTCACAGAAAGATTTGGAACCTTTTTTTCATCATCAAAAATGCGCAGATTTACGATTTTATTACTCAGCCATTTGATGTCTTCATCCGTATCTGCATCTTCAACTCCTATTAATACCAGTAAACCAACATTTATCGCAGACTTGATAGTATTATCAATGGTTACAGCCGATCTTGATACTCTTTGAATCACGACCTTCATGGTTATTTATAAGTAATTATTAAATAAAAATATAATGCCAAAATATAAAAAAGAAAAATTATTTTTATTCCCATCGTGTGCAAAAAATGTGTGAAGTCAATCCCTGCCTGCTTTAAAAATTTATACACAATTCTTATCCACAAAAGGTGGATATTTTACAATATGTTTTCTGGTTTAGAAAAAATATTTTCGTTCTCCCGCTTCACAAAAATAAATTATAAACGAAAATTCTATTACCTATGCCTATTAAAAAACAATCTGCTTCCGGCCTTCATTTTGACCGGCACTTTACAAAAGAAGGGATTTCGCCTTTTGAAATGTTTGAATATGATTACCGCACTTCTATCATCAAAAACACAACCGGTGAAATTGTTTTTCAAATGGACAATGTGGAGGTTCCAAAACAATGGAGCCAGATTGCAACAGACATTTTAGCGCAAAAGTATTTTCGAAAAGCTGGCGTTCCGCAGCCAGATGGCAGCACTGGACGGGAAACATCCGTCAGGCAGGTGGCCCATAGAATGGCTCATTGTTGGCGTGTTTGGGGCGAAAGAAATGATTATTTTGAAACAGAAAAAGATGCGCAGATTTTTTATGAAGAATTAATTTATAGCATTTTAAACCAGGCTTGTGTGCCAAATTCTCCGCAATGGTTTAATACTGGTTTGCATGAAGTTTATGGCATTACAGGAAAGCCACAAGGGCATTATTTTGTGGATGGGAAAGATGGAATTTTAAAAAAATCCACCTCCGCATATGAGCGTCCTCAACCTCACGCGTGCTTCATCCTAAGCGTTGAAGATGATTTGGTAAACGACGGCGGCATTATGGATCTGTGGGTTCGTGAAGCAAGAATTTTTAAATATGGAAGTGGCGTAGGAACCAACTTCAGTTCTATTCGTGGTGAGGGTGAAAAACTAAGTGGCGGCGGTACTTCCAGCGGATTAATGAGTTTTTTGAAAATAGGAGACAGAGCCGCTGGTGCTATTAAAAGTGGCGGAACAACAAGGCGTGCTGCAAAAATGGTTTGCCTGGATATCGATCATCCTGAAATTGAAACTTTTGTAAACTGGAAAGTTCAAGAGGAGAAAAAAGTAGCGGCATTAATTGCTGCAGGTTACCCGAGTGATTATGAAGGAGAAGCCTATAAGACAGTAAGCGGACAAAATAGCAATAATTCTGTTCGCATCTCTAATGAATTTTTTCATGCTTTGGAAAAAGACAGCGATTGGGAACTAAAAGCCAGAAGCGATGGCAGAACAATGAAAAAAGTAAAAGCCAAAAAATTGTGGGACGAAATCACTTATGCCGCATGGGCTTGTGCTGATCCGGGAACACAATATGATACTACCATAAATGAATGGCACACATGCCCGGAGGGAGGAAGAATCAGAGCCAGTAACCCTTGCAGCGAATACATGTTTTTGGATAACACTGCGTGTAATCTTGCATCAGTAAATCTTCGCAAATTTTTTAATGAAGCAAACAACACATTTGATGTTCCGGGTTTTGAATACACCGTTCGGTTATGGACAACCGTTTTGGAAATTTCAGTTTTAATGGCTCAATTTCCGAGCAAAGAAGTGGCGCAATTGAGTTATGATTACAGAACACTCGGTTTAGGTTTTGCCAATCTCGGAAGTATGCTGATGGTAAGTGGGATTCCATATGACAGTGATAAAGGGCGTGGAATTGCTGCCGCAATTACCGCAATTATGACCGGGATCGCTTATAAAACTTCGGCAGAACTAGCAGCCCATCTTGGCGCTTTCAAAAGATACCAAGAAAATAAAGATCATATGCTTCGCGTAATGCGAAATCATCGCGCGGCGGCTTACGACGCAACAGAAGCTTATGAAGGAATTGAAATAAAACCGCAGGGAATTAACGCGAAAGATTGCCCTGATTATTTATTAAAAGCTGCTACCAAAGCGTGGGATGATGCAGTAATGCTTGGTGAAAAATTTGGTTATAGAAATGCGCAAACAACAGTAATCGCACCAACAGGAACTATAGGACTTGTGATGGATTGTGATACAACCGGCGTAGAACCTGATTTTGCGTTGGTAAAATTTAAAAAATTAAGCGGCGGCGGTTATTTTAAAATCATTAATCAAAGTGTGCCGCAGGCTTTGCGTAATTTAAAATATACTGAAGAAGAAATTGAAGAAATTGTAAATTATGCAAAAGGTCATGCGTCATTAAAAAATGCGCCACACATTAATTTTGATTCGCTTATTGAAAAAGGATTTACAGCAAATGAAATTCAAAAAATAGAATCTGCATTGCCAACCGCTTTTGAAATTGGTTTTGTATTCAATGCTTTTAATCTCGGAGAAGAATGTTTGCAACGTTTGGGTTTTAAAGCCGAAGATTACAACAACTTTGAATGGAGTTTGTTGGAGGCATTGGGATTTACAGATGAACAAATTGAAGAAGCAAATACTTATATCTGCGGAACAATGACAGTTGAAGGAGCTCCTTATTTAAAAGAAGATCATTTGCCGGTTTTTGATTGTGCGAATAAATGTGGAAATATTGGAGAAAGATACATCCACTACAGCGGCCATATACGAATGATGGGTGCCGCTCAGCCTTTTTTAAGTGGCGCAATTTCCAAAACAATAAATCTTCCAAATGAAGGAACTATTGAAGAAATTGCCGAGGCATACTTATTAAGCTGGAAGTTGGGATTAAAAGCGTGTGCGCTTTACCGTGATGGTTCAAAATTATCTCAACCGTTAAGCAACAAAAGCGACAAGAAAAAGAAAAATTTGGAAGAATCAGAATCGGAAAGTATTGAGCAGCAACATGAAACCGCGCTTGTAAATATGGGTCAGCTAACCATAGATGATCTTTTGGAAGAAGTAAATAAAAGAGTTCAAAACAGCGAGGATACTGCATTAAAGCGGCAACTGGCAATGATCGTAGAACGTAGAACTTTGCCTGCAAAACGCAGAGGCTTTACACAAAAAGCGAAAATAAACGGACAGGCATTATTTCTCAGAACCGGCGAATACAGTGATGGAACGTTAGGCGAAATTTTTATTGATATGGCCAAAGAAGGCGCTACAATGAGGAGCATGCTCAACTGTTTTGCAATAGCGATTTCCATTGGTTTGCAATATGGTGTCCCACTCGAAGAATTTGTAGAAAAGTTCGTATTCACGCGCTTTGAGCCAGCAGGAATGGTAGAACATCCAAATATAAAATCTACTACTTCAATTATTGATTTCATATTTCGTTCTTTAGCCTACGAATATCTAGGAAGAAATGACCTGGTGCATGTTTTAGATAAACCTGAAGTTCAAAATCTTGGAGATTCTCCATGGGATGAAAATACGCCAACCATTGGGGAACGCGTTCCTGAATTAAGTGAAATCAGGGTTACCGGTTCTTCAAACAGTAAGACGCAAACGCAGAAATCGTACAGATCCGATCATATAAAAAAAGAAAGCCAGGATTTGGATGCTGTAAACAGAGCAGCCAAAAATATGCAGGGAGATGCGCCGGCCTGCAACACTTGCGGTCACATAACCATCCGCAGTGGCACTTGTTACAAATGTTTGAACTGCGGCAACAGCATGGGTTGCAGTTAGAGCATTTTAAAAAATGAAAAACATTAAAAGGCCGTCTTGTGAAAGACGGTCTTTTTCGTTATCAGGAATTTAAATTAATTTAACCAAAAAATATTTGGCAAATTAAATCCGTCAACTCAACTTTGCGCCCAGTTCTTTGTGATTCACTTATCAAGAAAGGCAGAGGGATATGGCCCGATGACGCCTTGGCAACCTGAAATATTTTTGCAAAATATTAAAAGGTGCTAACTCCATCCCGACTGTTGTCGGGACAGATAAGACAGACTCAAGTTTTAATTGATTCAAATTGGCTTAGCCATTTAAAATACATTAACTCATCTGATCTGTCAGGTGAGTTTTTTTTTGGGGTAACATCTTAGAAAAAAGCTTTCTTGTTTTATCCAATTGAACTGCAAAAATGAAGTGTAAAAAAGTAAATTAAAATAAAAAATGGAAACCCATAAGAAACTCGTACTCGGAATTTTTGGATTTGGCGTAGTTGGTGAAGGACTTTATAAAGTACTCAATCAGACTGCCTCTTTGAACGCAACAATCAAAAAAGTTTGTATTAAAAACAGTTATAAAAAAAGAAATGCTCCTGCAGAATTATTCACAGCAGACAAAGAAATTTTGCTAAATGATCCTGAGATCAATGTAATTGTTGAATTAATTGATGATGCAGACGCGGCTTATCAAATTGTTCAAACGGCTTTTGTAAATGGCAAATCAGTGGTTAGCGCCAATAAGAAAATGATCGCCGAACATTTGCCTGAATTACTGGAACTCGAACAGAAAACCGGCGTTTCATTTTTGTATGAAGCTGCCTGCTGTGCTTCTATTCCTGTGATCCGGAACCTGGAAGAATATTATGACAATGATTTATTGCATTCGATCAATGCAGTTGTAAATGGTTCTACCAATTATATTCTTACAAAAATGTTTGACGAAAAGCTTTCTTTCAAAAATGCACTGCTACAGGCGCAGCAATTGGGTTTTGCAGAAAGCAATCCGGTATTGGATGTAGAAGGTTTTGATGCATTGAACAAATGGAAATTTTTACTCACTCACGCCTATGGAATTTTGCCTTCAAAAGATGAAATTAATTTCACCGGGATTCAAAGTATTACTTCCGAAGACGCGCTGCAGGCAGAGAAAAAAGATTGTGTGATCAAACTCGTTGCTTCGGCAAAAAAATTAAAGAACGGAAAAG
>Ga0157371_10001366_pt1 | contig 25593 bp, 22 predicted proteins | sample C45metaG_FD_113462 | JGI IMG/M metagenome (GOLD analysis project Ga0157371, IMG submission 113462) | Corn rhizosphere microbial communities from Kellogg Biological Station, Michigan, USA - C4-5 metaG | ecosystem: Host-associated > Plants > Roots > Rhizosphere > Soil | place: USA: Michigan...
TCGTCGAGCACGCGGTTCTTCGTGACCTGGAACAGCCACGTCGTGAAGCGCGACCGGTAGGAGAAGCCCGGCAGCCCCTGGTAGACACGGAGGAAGACCTCCTGCGTCAGGTCCTCGGCAAGGCTCCGGTCGCCGACGAGGCGCAGCACGTAGTTGTAGACCGGCTGCTCGTACGCCCTGACGATGAGGCTGAAGGCACGCTCGTCACCGCGCTGGGCCTTGCGGAGCACACCGTGATCGGGCTGCGTCAGGGCCAATGCGCCGCGAGCATACAGTCCATTCGCGACGTTTCACACACAATTTACGACTCGGTGACGTGTCAGCGATCGTCCGGGCCGACGAGGCTCGTTCCGGTCATCGCGGCGGGCTGCTCGAGGCCGAGGAGCGAGAGCACCGTTGGCGCGAGATCGGACAGCTCTCCGCCGTCGCGAACCTCCGCGCCGGCCACGGTCGCGACGAGCGGCACCGGGTTCGTGGTGTGCGCCGTGTGGGGGCTCAGGCCGTCGTCCTCCAGCAGCTTCTCCGCGTTCCCGTGGTCGGCCGTCACGAGGCAGGCGCCGCCGGCACGATGCGTTGCCTCGACGACGTGGGCGAGACAGGCGTCGGCCGTCTCGACCGCGGAGACGACCGCGGGAATCACCCCGGTGTGGCCGACCATGTCCGGATTCGCGAAGTTGACGACGCAGAAGCCGTAGCCCCCGCCGAGCGCGTCGACGACGCGTGCGGCCACCTCCGGGGCGGACATCTCCGGCTTCAGGTCATAGCTCGCGACGTCCCGGGGCGACGGCACGAGGATTCGCTCCTCCCCGCCCCACGGCTCCTCCGCGCCGCCGTTGAAGAAGTACGTGACATGCGCGTACTTCTCGGTCTCCGCGGCGTGGAGCTGTCGCAGCCCGGCGTCACTCAACGTCTCGGCGAGCGTGTCGGGGACCGTCTGCTCACCGAATGCGACCGGACAGTCGAAGTCGTCGCTGTAGCGCGTCATCGTGACGACGTCGGCGTTCGCCTCGAGCAGGCGCTGCGTCAGCTGGCGGACGCGGTCGGGCCGGAAGTTGAAGATGATCACGGCGTCCTTTGCGGGATCGAGCCGGGGCCGGTCGCTGAGCACCACCGGCTCGACGAACTCGTCGGTCACGCCACGCTCGTAGCTCGAGCGCACGGCGGCCACCGGATCCTCTGCCATCGCGCCGATGCCGCCGACCATGGCGTCGAGGGCGCGGTCGGTCCGGTCCCAGCGCTTGTCGCGGTCCATCGCGTAGTAGCGCCCGACGACCGTTGCGATCCGGTCGGGCGGCAGCGTCGCCAGGTCGTCTGCAGCGGCGTGCGGCGAGACGTCGCGTCCGTCGGTGAAGGCGTGGATCCACGTCCGTTCCGCCATCCCCGCGCGGCCGGCGAGGTCGAGCAGCGCCCGTAGGTGCGAGATGTGCGAGTGGACGCCGCCCGTGGAGACGAGCCCGAGCAGGTGCACCTCGCCGTCACGCTCCTTCGCGCGCCGGAAGGCTCCGAGCAACGCCTCGTTCGCCAAGAGGGAGCCGTCCTCGACGGCACGGCTGACGCGCACCAGGTCCTGGAAGAGGATGCGGCCCGACCCGATCGTGAGGTGGCCGACCTCCGAGTTCCCCATCTGGCCCTCGGGCAGGCCGACCGCCGGCCCGGACGCGCGGAGCTCCGTGCTCGGATACCGGGCCACGAGGTCGTCGAAGACAGGCGTTCGGGCGAGGTCGACGGCATTGCCCGGGCCGGGTGGCGCGATGCCCCAGCCGTCGAGGATCACCAGCGTGACGAGCGGGAGCCCCGCGCGGCTCATCGCTGGGCGGCGCGGCAGATCGCCGCGAACGACGCCGGTTCGAGCGAGGCGCCGCCGACCAGCGCGCCGTCGATCGCAGGCCGTGCCATCAGCTCGGCCGCGTTCTCGGGCTTCACGGAGCCGCCGTAGAGCACGCGCGTGTCGTGCAGGGCCTTGATCGTCTCGTGAGCCTCCTGTGCCATCTCGGGCGTGGCGGTCTTTCCGGTGCCGATCGCCCAGACCGGCTCGTAGGCGATCACGAGCGCGTCGTCCCGCGGAATCGCGACGACCTGACGGCGCAGCACCGCGTCGGTCTCCCCTGCCTCGCGCTCGGCCCCTGTCTCGCCGACGCAGGCGATCACCCGCAGCCCGACCTCGAGCGCTGCCTCGCACCGCGCACGCACCGTCTCGTCCGTCTCGCCGAAGTGCTCGCGCCGCTCCGAGTGCCCGACGATCGCCCCCTCGACCCCGAGCTCGAGCAGCATCTGCGCCGAGATCTCGCCCGTGAACGCGCCCTCCGCCGCCCAGTGGACGTTCTGGGCGTAGATCGGGACCCCGCGGCCGACGCCTGCGGCGAGCGACGTGAAGGGCGGGCAGACGACCGCTTCGATACCCGCGGGCGGCTCGAATGCGTCGAGGAACGCGACAGTCTCCGCCGGGCCCTTGAACATCTTCCAGTTGCCTGCGACGAGCACGCAGGTGATCCTAGTCCCGACATGCTCGACGACGGCATCCGGTACGCGCGGAACGGCGACATCCACCTCGCCTACGAAGTGTCAGGGCCCGGGGGCGGCGACGACGTGGTCCTGATCAGGGCGTTCGTGTCACAGCTCGCGCACTTCCGGCGCCTCCCCGCGATGACGGAGTTCGTCGAGCATCTCGGTCGACGGGGCCGGGTCATCTGCTACGACCAGCGCGGCACAGGGCTCTCCGATCGGCTGCGGGGATACCGCCTGCCGACGATCGAGGAGCGGATCGACGACCTCCGCGCCGTCCTCGACGCCGCAGGCAGCGAGCGCGCGCTGATCGTCGCGCTCGCCGACGGCGGGCCCCTCGGCTGCCTGTTCGCGGCGACACACCCGTCGCGCACGGTCGCCCTCGCGCTCTGCAACACCCGGCCGCGGGTCGCATGGGCGCCCGACTACGCGTGGGGGATGACCGAGCGCGAGTTCGAGCACGAGCTCGGGACGATCGACACGGGCTGGGGCACGCCGGCGATGGCGGAAGCCCTCGCCCGGCAGTCTCCCTTCGGGCAGCTGCCGTTCGAGGAGATGGCAGCGTGGCACCGCGATTGGATGCGTTTGTCCGCCGGGCCTGGCGACGCGATGGCCGCGTTCCGGATGTTCTACGAGTCGGACGTCCGTCACGTGCTCGACACGATCCGGATTCCGACCCTCGTGCTGACCCGTGGCGGCGAGGCGGCGGCCGAAGGCGAGGCGTTCGCGCGGCTGATTCCGGGCGCCGCGCACCGGGCGATGCCGGGAACCGCCGCGTACGTGATCGGCGAGCAGTCCGACGCGTACCTCGACGCGATCGAGCAGTTCACGGTCCAGGTGCGCGACCGGGAGGCGGAGCTCGAGAGCGTGCTCGCAACCGTCCTGTTCACGGACATCGTCGGGTCGACCGCACGCCAGGCGGAGCTCGGCGACATCGGCTGGCAGGAGCTCGTGCACGAGCATCATCGGCGTATCCGCGGCTGTCTCGCGCACTATCGCGGCCGTGAGCTCGACACCGCCGGAGACGGGTTCTTCGCCGCTTTCGACGGCCCCGTGCGGGCGATCCGCTGCGCGCAGGAGATCGGCGAGGCGGTGAAGGGGCTCGGGATCGAGCTGCGGGCGGGCTTGCACGCCGGCGAGTGCCGCACGATCGACGGCAAGGTCGGCGGCATAGCTGTCTCGATCGGCGCCCGGGTGACGGGCCTCGCCGGCCCGTCGGAGATCCTCGTCTCGCAGACGGTTCGCGACCTCGTCGCCGGTTCAGGGCTCGAGTTCGCCGACCGGGGCGAGCACGAGCTGAAGGGCGTGCCGGGCCTGTGGCGCGCGTACGCCGTCGTCTGAGGGCTCAGGCGGCCGGGATCGCCGCGACGCCGGGCAGTTCCTTGCCCTCGAGCAGCTCGAGCGAGGCGCCGCCGCCGGTCGAGACCCAGTCGACGTCGTCGTCGAGCGAGAGCTCGGAGATCGCGCGGACCGAGTCGCCGCCGCCGACAACCGTGTACCCGTCGACCGCGGCGACCGCCTCGGCGACCGCTTTCGTCCCTGCCGCGAACTGCTCCCATTCGAAGACGCCCATCGGCCCGTTCCAGAAGACGGTCTTCGCGCCGCGGATCAACTCGCCGAACCGCTCCCGGCTGTCGGGACCGATGTCCAGCCCGAACCAGCCGTCCGGGAGGTCGTCGTACGGGGTGACGCGACTCTCGGCCCCGGCGTCGAACGAGGCTGCCGCGACGACGTCGCTCGGGAGCTCGACCGGGAAGGGCAGCGCGGCCCCATCGCGTAGCTCTTCGGCCATCTTGCCGCCGACGATCACCGTGTCGGCCCGGCCGCCGAGGTTGCGGAGGACTCCGAGCTTGTCCTCGACCTTCGCGCCGCCGGCCACGAGCGCGAACGGCCGCGCCACGTCACCGAGGAGACGGCCGAGATGCTCCAGCTCCGCGATGAGCAGCAGGCCGGCGTACGCAGGCAGCAGGTGGGCCACGGCCTCGGTCGACGCGTGCGCGCGGTGGGCCGAGCCGAACGCATCGTCGACGTAGACGTCCATCCCCTCGGCGAGCCTGCGGGCGGTGTCGGGATCGTTCTTCGTCTCGCCGGGATCGAAGCGCGTGTTCTCGAGCACCCGCAGCCGTTCGTCGGCGACGAGCTCCTGGAGGCGCGCGGCGACGGGCGCAATCGCGAACGCAGGATCGTGCCCCTTCGGGCGGCCGAGGTGCGAGCAGACGGCGACCTCCGCCGCATCGCGATCGAGGAGAAGCCGGATCGTCGGCACGGCGGCACGGATCCGCGTATCGTCGGCGACCGCTCCGTTCTCGAGCGGCACGTTGAGATCGGCGCGAACGAGAACACGCTTGCCGCCGACCTCGGCCGTCTCGACAGAGCGCGGGAGGCTCAATCCCACTCCATCGGGATCGGGCAGTTGACCTCGATCAGGTTCCCGGCGGGGTCGCGGAGGTGCGCGAAGCGGATGCCCCAGTCCGGGCGGTCGACGATCTCGCCCGGCTCGGCCCCGCGCTCCCTGAGCCCCGCCAGAGCCGACTCGAGGTCGTCCACGCCGAGGACGAGCATCGCCCCGTCTCCGGAGTCACGAAGGTCGACGACCTCCGACTGCCCGACACGCCCCATGACCGCGAGCGTCGAGCCGCCGCCCGTCTCGAAGTCGGCGTACCCCTCGGTCTCGGTTCCCCACGTCGGCGTCAGGCCGATCACGTCGCGGTAGAAGCGGAAGCAGGCCGGCGCGTCGTCGACCAGCAGCCGGACGTGCGTCAACTTCACGCGCTACGCCTCGCCACTGTCACGGCAGGAGCTTGCCGACGATGTCGACCAGCCGGCACGAGTACCCCCATTCGTTCGACGTGCGGGAACCCATGGTTCCCCCACGAGCCCCCTCCTTCCACCTTCGAATGGCATTCATGGAAGTAGCCGCCCGACGATGTCGACCAGCCGGCACGAGTACCCCCACTCGTTGTCGTACCACCCGAATACCTTGACGGTGTTCCCGTGGCACATCGTCAGCAGGCTGTCGAAGATGCACGAGTGCTGGTTGCCGACGATGTCGGTCGACACCAGCGGGTCCTCCGAGTAGTGGAGCACGTGGGCGAGGGGGCCGTCCTGGGCGGCCGTCCTGTACGCCGCGTTGACCTCGTCCTTCGTCACCTCGCGACCGAGCGTCACCACCAGGTCGGTGATGGAGCCGGTCGGCACCGGCGCTCTGACCGAGACGCCGTCGACCTTCCCCTGCAGGTGCGGCATGACGATGCCGATCGCCTTCGCCGCGCCGGTCGTGGTGGGGATCAGGTTGATCGCGGCAGCGCGGGCGCGGCGGAGGTCCTTGTGCGGCAGGTCGAGGATGTTCTGGTCGTTCGTGTACGCGTGGATCGTCGTCATGAAGCCGGACTCGATCCCCGCGAGATCGTCCACGACCTTTGCCAGCGGTGCGACGCAGTTCGTCGTGCACGACGCGTTCGAGACGATGTCGTGGCTTGCGGGGTCGTAGTCCCGATCGTTGACGCCGAGGACGATCGTGACGTCGGGATCCTTGGCCGGCGCCGAGATGAGAACCTTCTTGGCGCCCGCGTCGAGGTGCTTCTGGGCTCCCGCGCGGTCGGTGAAGAACCCGGTCGACTCGAGCACGACGTCCACGCCCAGATCGCCCCACGGCAGGCTCGCAGGGTCACGCTCGGAGAACATCTTCATCTCCTCGCCGCCGGCCCTGATGACACCGTCCCCGAGCTCGACGTCGCCCGCGAAGGGGCCGAGGACCGAGTCGTACTTCAGGAGGTGCGCCATGGTCTTCGCGTCCCCGAGGTCGTTCAGCGCGACGATCTCGACGTCGGCGCCCAGCTGCTGCTGCGCGCGGAAGAAGTTGCGGCCGATCCGGCCGAAGCCGTTGATGCCGACCCGGGTTGCCATCCTGTTCTCGCCTCCGTGTGCTCGGGTTGCGTTTCACCGCGAGTCTAGTGAGGGCCGGCGCGTTCCCGGATGCACTGCCGGTTGATGTAGCTGCGACCGCGACAGCCTGACGCCGCAGGCGGCGGGCTTCAGGGATCCGCCCCACCAGAGGTGAGGATTCGACCCGCCGAATCCGATTCGCGCAGGAGTGACCGCGACAGTGGGCGCCTTCAGGGATCTGCGCCGCCACAGGCAGGGATCGGAGCGACGGATTCCGCGCATGCGGAATCCGTCTTGCGAACAAGGAACAGGCGGTGGGCTGAGGGAGGAGCTCCGAGGAAGTCCCCTCCCCCACGTGCGCGCTCCGGCACCAGGCGCGGATGGGGTCTGAATCCCCGCCCGGGAGCGCGAGCCCACCGGGGTGGAGTATGGGGGTCTAGGGCGCCGTTCTCAACCCGGTGTGCTCGACGCGTCTCGCCTCGCTTCGGCGTGCTCGACGAGCCTCGCGAGCCGGCCGGCCATGGCCGCCTTCGTCACAGGCGGATCGGCGCGCCCGGCGAGCTCCCGAAGTGACAGCGAGGGGTGGCGCAGGCGCAGCTCCGCCGCAGCCGCGAGCGACGGCGGGAGTCGCTCCAGCGCGCCGTCCGCACGGAGCGCCCGAGCGGCATCGAGCTGCGCTTGCGCGGAGCGGCTCTGACGGACGAGGTTCGCGTGGTCGGCGTTGGCGAGCCTGTTGGCATCCGCCCGCAGGCCGGCGACGAGCGCGCGCTCCTCGAGCGCGAGGACCGTCGCAGTCGCGCCGGACACCGAGAGGTACCCCTCGATCGCGTCCCAGCTCTTCGCATAGGCGGCGGAATGGGACGCGCGGTCGATCACGTGCATGCGCAGCCCGGCGGCTGACGCGACGCTCCGGACGAACGCCGCCCCGGCGTGAAGGGGGGTGCGCACCTCGAGATGGGGCGAGCGTGGCCCACTCAGCGATCCGGCGCCGAGGAACGCCCCACGGAGGTACGCCGAGCGGCAACACGCGCGCGCGACGACACGCCCCGGCGGCCGATCGAGCGGGAGCCTTTCACGGGAGAGGACACCTGCCTCGGTGAGGATGTCGATCGCGTGGGCCGTGCCCTCCACGAGCAGCTGCGTGCGTGCGCCCCGGTCGAACGATCGCTGCTGGTAGGTGCGAATCGCGGACTCGACGCGCAGCGCTCTCAGGATCGCGAACGCCCGGCGCGCCACCGCCGATTCCGCGAGGTCGAGCTGAAACCGAAGCTCGCCGCGCCCCAGGAGGTGCACCGTGCCCGCAGTGTGGAAGAGCGCCGAGATCTCGGCGAGCCGGTCGCAGCGCCGCTCCGGAGCGACCGCCGCGAGCTCGGCGCGGGCGTCCGCGATCAGCGCCCCGGGGCTCACAGGAGCGTCTGTTCGAGCGCCAGCAGACGGCGCTTGAGGGCATTCCCGCCGGAGCCGTACCCGCCGAGCTCGAACGGCTCGTCCTTGCCGGCCGCGACGACCCGATGGCAGGGGACGACGAGCGACCAGCGGCTCCGCGCGCAGAAGGTTCCCGCTGCCCGAGCCGCGCGGGGCCGGCCGGCCAGCGCGGCAAGCCCGCCGTAGGTGACGACCTCCCCCCAGCCAACCGAGCGCGCGGCGGCGAGGAGCTCCCGCTGGAACGGCGTCAGGTCCCCGTCGTCGACGACGACGTCGTCGTACGCCACCGGGGTCCCCTCGAGGTGTGCCGCGAACCGCCGGCACAAACCCGGCACGAAGTCGTCACTCTTCCGTGACGGGTTCGCGGTTACCGTGAAATCAGGGGCGCTCGCTCCCCGATTGGGGCCCCTCTCCCGGGGGGAGCGTCCGCTGCGCCGTGACGGGAGAACGTGATCGACGAGGCGGCCGTCCCGCACGTGGATCTCGCCGATGCCCCAGCCGTCGGCCGCATAGCGGTACCGCGTGCCGTCCGCGGCGGCGTGGTGCCGCGTCATGCCCATCGCCTCGACTCTACAATCGCCCCGATGAGCGCCCCCGGGATCTTCCGGCCCCCCACGGCCGTGAACGAGCCGATCCGGTCGTACCTGCCCGGCTCGCCCGAGCGCGCCGAGCTCAAGCAGCGCCTCGACGAGATGGCGGCGGAGCGGCTGGCGATCCCGCTCGTGATCGGCGGCGAGCGGGTCGAGTCGGGCACGACGTTCCAGGCGGTGATGCCGCACGACCGTGACCACGTTCTCGCCGACGTCGCGAAGGGCGACGCCACGCACGTCGAGCGGGCGATCGCCGCCGCGCGGGGCGCGCACCCGGGCTGGGCCTCGACTCCGTGGCACGAGCGCGTCGCCGTCTTCCTCCGCGCCGCCGAGCTCCTCTCGGGCCCGTGGCGCTCGACGCTCAACGCCGCAACGATGCTGAACCAGTCGAAGACGGCCCACCAGGCGGAGATCGACGCCGCGTGCGAGACGATCGACTTCCTCCGCTTCAACGCGGAGTACCTCGTACGAATCTACGAGGAGCAGCCGATCTCGTCCGCCGGGGTCTGGAATCGCCTGGAATACCGCCCGCTCGAGGGTTTCGTCCTCGCCATCAGCCCGTTCAACTTCACGGCGATCGGCGCGAACCTCACGACCTCACCGGCGCTGATGGGCAACACGGTCGTGTGGAAGCCGGCGTCGACGCAGGCGCTCTCGGCCTGGTACACGCTCCGGATCCTCGAGGAGGCGGGCCTGCCGCCCGGCGTGATCAACCTCGTCTTCGGTCCGGGCGCGGAGCTCGCCGATGTCGCGCTCACGAGCCCGGAGCTCGCCGGCGTCCACTTCACCGGGTCGACCGGGGTCTTCCATTCGATCTGGCGCACGATCGGCGGAGGCATCGACCGGTATCGCAACTACCCACGCATCGTCGGGGAGACCGGCGGCAAGGACTTCATCCTCGCCCATCCGTCAGCCGACCCCGAGGCCGTGGCGACTGCGATCGTCCGCGGCTCGTTCGAGTATCAGGGGCAGAAGTGCTCCGCGTCCTCGCGCCTCTACCTCCCGTCGAACCTCTGGAGCGAGATCCGAGAGACGCTCGAGCGCGAGGTGCCGACGATCGCCATGGGCGACCCACGCGACTTCACGAACTTCATGGGCGCGGTGATCGACGGTTCCGCATTCGAGACGCAGGCGCAGGCGATCGCCGAGGCGCGCGACGCGGGCGCAGAGATCGTCGCCGGCGGCAACGTCGACGACTCCGAGGGATGGTTCGTCGAGCCCACCGTGATCAAGACCGAGGATCCGGGCTTCCGCCTGATGCAGGACGAGCTGTTCGGGCCTGTCGTCACCGCCTATGTCTACGACGAGAAGAAGTGGGACGACACGCTCGACCTCGTCGACCGAACGGGCGCGTACGCCCTCACCGGCGCGGTGTTCGCGAACGACCGCGCCGCCATCGGGCAGGCGCACGATGCGCTCGCCTACGCGGCGGGGAACTTCTACGTGAACGACAAGCCGACAGGGGCAGTTGTCGGTCAGCAGCCGTTCGGCGGCGCCCGCGCGTCCGGCACGAACGACAAGGCCGGCTCGATGTGGAACCTCATCCGGTGGGTCAGCCCGCGGACGGTGAAGGAGACGCTCGTCCCGCCGACCGACTACCGCTACCCGTTCCTCGAGCCCGACGCATAGCCGGCGGGCGCCCGTCGCGCCTCGCTTGCGCGGTAGGAACGGGGTTACCGTGAACGCGTGATCGACGAGATCCGGACCGCGAGCGAGAGCTTCTGGCATTTCCTCTCGGACATCGCGATCCTGCCGCTGCTCGTCGCGATCGTCTGCCAGCTCCTCAAGCTCTGCTGTACGAGCCGCGCGTGGCGCAACGTCCTCGCCGCCGCCTACCCCGACCGCCCTGTGCGCTGGCCGCCGATCCTCGCGGCCTACGTCGCAGGCGTCGGCGTCAATGCCATCGTCCCCGCACGCGCGGGCGACGCCGTGCGCATCGTGCTCGCGCACCGCGCGATCCCGGGCAGCTCGTACACCACGGTGGTCTCGTCGAACATCGTCCTGACGTTCGTCGACATGGCGCTCGCTCTCCTCGTCTTCGTGTATGCGCTGACCCAGGGGCTCCTGCCGTCCCTCGACGTCCTCTCCTCCCTGCCCGCGTTCGACTACCGCTGGGCCGTCCAGGACGGCGTCGTTCGCCCACCGGCCGTGATCCTCTTCCTCGCCGTCGTGGCGGGCGGCACGTTGCTGCTGCACCACTTCTGGAACCGGCTTCGCGCGAAGGTCGCACAGGGTTTCGCGGTCTTCGACCCCCCGACCCGCTACGTGCGCACCGTCGTCGTCTGGCAGCTCGCCGACTGGGCGTTGCGCCTCACGACGATCTGGTTCTTCCTCGGAGCATTCGGGATCCCGCAGAGCGTCGAGAACGTGCTACTCGCCCAGGCGTCGATGAGCCTCGCCACGCTGGTGCCTGCCACGCCGGGCGGCATCGGCACCGAGCAGGCGCTCCTCGTCTACGCGTTTCGCGAGGTCGGCGTCGCGCGCTCGACGCTGCTGGCCTTCAGTGTCGGAATGAAGCTGACGATCACCGTCGTGAACGTCGTCGTCGGCTTCCTCGCGATCTTCCTCACGCTCGGCACCTTTCGCTACCGGTCGGTCGTCTCGGCGGCACCGCCGGGGTCGGCCGAGGATCCCAGGTAACGCGAGATCCAGTTCACGCGCGACCAAGGTGTCTGCGGCCGCGGGACGATCTCGCCGTCGAGCTCGAGCTCCACCTCGGGTCGCTCCTGGTAGAACGCCACCCGGTCGCGCACGAGCTCCGCCTCGTGCCTCGGCTCGCGGTACGACCACGCGACGGAGGGGACGGAGCCGATGTCGAAGTGCTCCGCGTAGCCCTTGTACGCACAGCCGGTCCGGACGAGCGACCGGGACAGGGCCTCCATCCGGACGTCGTCGCGCGGGAGGTAGTACCGCGGGGGCAGGGCGGTCTCGAAGAGGATCCTGGCTCCCTCCGTGCGCGCGACCTCCTCGCCCGCGACGCGCACGACGATGCGCCGGGAGGTGTTCAGCACGTCGATCCGGTGGTATGGATCGCGCGGGTGGACGATGATCTCGTCGTCCTCCTCGAGCCAGGTCTCGACCGCTCCCCAAGGCACGGTGACGTAGCCGTCGACGGCCGTCTCGGGCTCGGCCGAAACGTGCACGTCCTCGGCCGGAAAGGCGAAATGCGGCAGGCTTCCGGTGCGGTAGACGAGCCTTACGCGCTCGCTGTCGACGACGGTCTCAGCGCCGCTCATCCCGCGCACCCGTCGCGGGTGCACCTCGACGAACGTCACCTGCGCCGGCGGGTCGAAGTCGAATCGGCCCGTCGGCTGCTGGCCGAAGGGACCACCGCCGACCGTCAGGGTCATGCGTCAACCATAGACCGCTGGGTGCGGCGTCAGCCGCGCCCGGCCTTGTGCAGCTGCGCGTAGACCGCGCGCGCCGTCCGTGCGGGCAGGCCCGGCACGCCCTCGAGCTCCTCCTGCGATGCGGCCAGGAACGACTCGGCCGAGCCGAAGTGCCGCAGGATCGCGCGCCGTCGCGCGGGCCCGATCCCCTCGAGGTCGTCGAAGATCGACTCGAAGGCGCGGGTGTCTCGGCGCCTGCGGTGGAAGCCGAGCGCGAAGCGGTGAGCCTCGTCACGAGCACGCTGGAGAAGTTGCAAGCCCGGGTCGTGGCGGTCGAGGCGCACCGGGTCCGAGCGTCCCGGGACGAACACCTCCTCCTCGCGCTTGGCGAGCGCCACCACCGCCACCCGCGGGAGGTCGTACGTCGCATGGATCGCCTCGAGCGCGGCCGCGAGCTGCCCCTTGCCCCCGTCGATCACGACGAGGTTCGGGATCGACGCGAAGCTCTCGTCGTAGCGGTCGGGCGACGCTGAGTCGCGCAGCCGCGCGAATCTCCGCGCCACGACCTGACCCATCGCAGCGAAGTCGTCCTGCCCCTCGAGGCCGCGGATCGCGAAGGTGCGGTAGTGGGCGCGCTTCGACTCCGCGTCGACGAAGACGGACATCGAGGCGACGATCTCGCGGCCCTGGATGTTCGAGACGTCGAAGCACTCGATCCGCGCCGGGAGGCTCTCGAGGTTGAGCGACTCGCGCAGCTGCTCGAGCGCCTCGACGCGCCGCTGCCGGCGCTGCTCGCGCGCGGAGAGGTCGTGCTCCAGCGCGAGCCGCGCGTTCTCCTCCGCGAGCTCGGCGAGACGCCGCTTCTCGCCGCGCTGTGGCGCACGCACTTCGACCCGCGCCCCTCGCAAATCGCCGAGGAAGGCGGCGAGCGCATCTGTGTCGTCGACGTCGGGCGGGACGATCACCTGCGGCGGCACCGCGGGCGCACTGCCGTAGTGCTCGACGCAGAACGACTCGAGGATCGTGGCGCGGTCCTGCCCCGCGACGTTCTCCAGGTGGAAGGCGAACCGGTCGACGAGCTTCCCGTCGCGGAGCGGGAAGAGCTGCACCGCGGCGCGGTCGCCGTCGACCGCAAGACCGATCACGTCGATCGTCCCCACCGCCTGCTTGTCCGCGGCCTGGCGCTGCGCGAGGCTCTCGATCGCCCGCAGCCGGTTGCGGTAGCGAGCGGCCTCCTCGAACCGCTCCTCCGCGGCGGCAGCGCGCATCCGCCGCTCGAGCGCGCGCCGGATCGGACGTGTCTCGCCCGAGAGGAACTCGATCACGCCCTCGATGATCGCCCCGTAGTCCTCCTCCGAGATCGCGCCGATGCACGGCGCCGTACAGCGCTCGATGTGGAAGTCGAGGCACGGGATCCCGGAGTGCCGGCCCGGCTTCGGCCCCTCGCACGGGCGGAACTGGAACACACGGTTGAGCACGTCGAGGGTCTCGCGCACCTTCTTCGCGTTCGCGTACGGCCCGAAGTACACGGTGTCGCGCCGGTGCCGCTCGCGCGTGAACATCACGCGCGGGTAGGGGTCGGAGACGGTCACCGCGATGTACGGGAACGACTTGTCGTCGCGGAGGCGCACGTTGAACGGCGGCCGGTGCCGCTTGACGAGGTTCTGCTCGAGGTGGAGCGCCTCCGCCTCGCTCTGCGTCACGATCACCTCGATGCGTCGGATCCGCTCGACGAGCTGTCCGATACCCGCGCGCGTGTCACCGCCGCGGTTCCAGTAGCTCCGGACCCGAGCGCGCAGCGATTTCGCCTTGCCGACGTACAGGATCTCGTCGCGCTCGTCGCGAAACAGGTACACGCCCGGTCCCGTCGGCAGCCGTTTCAGCTGCTCCCGAACGGAATCTTCACGCACGCGAGCTAGCGTACCCCCACCTTGCGGCCGATCCTGACCATGCTTCTCGGCTCGGCCGCCGCGTTTCTCGCGTTGACGACGCCCGCGTTCGCTGGAGGGCCGACAATGGCGCTCGGCGCCGCCGAGGACGCGGTCCGCGCGCCGGATCTCGTCACCGCGAAGGTGAAGATGACCGAGTTGCGCCTCGCGGGGATGACCGCGGTCCGCGTCACCTCCAACTGGCGCCCCGGCCTCACCGCGCCCACGACCGGCGAGATCGAGATCCTCCGCAACGTCGAGGCGGCCGCACGGCTTTCGGGCGTCAGGGTCTACGTCTCGGTCTACTCGCCCGGCTCGGCGACGACGCCGCTCGATCCGCTCGCCCAGGCGCAGTTCGCGCAGTACGCGGCCGCCCTCGCCGTCGCGCTCCCGAGCTTCGACGACATCATCGTCGGCAACGAGCCGAACCTGAACCGGTTCTGGCTGCCGCAGTTCGCGCCCGACGGGTCGATCGCGTCGGCGCCGGCCTACCTCTCCCTCCTCGCGAAGACCTACGACGCGCTCAAGGCGGTCGACCCGGGCCTGCGCGTCTGGGGCGGAGCAGTCTCGCCGCGTGGCTCCGACCGGCCCGAGGGAATCCGCCCGACCACGTCACCGACAGCGTTCATCCAGTCGCTCGGCGCCGCGTACCGGGCGAGCGGCCGAACGCTGCCGGTGATGGACGGCTTTGCGTTCCACCCCTATCCGGACAACTCGTCGGTGAGCCCTGATCTCCCGCATCCCCGCTCGACCTCGATCGGGCTCGCCGACTACGGCAAGCTCGTCTCACTCCTCGGCACCGCCTTCGACGGCACGGCGCAGCAGGGCTCGTCGCTGCCGATCCTCTACGACGAGTTCGGCATCGAGGCGACGATCCCGGCGGGGAAGGCGAGCCTCTACACCGGCACGGAGCCGACGACCACCAAGCCCGTCGACGAGTACCAGCAGGCAGCGGCCTACGACCTCGGCCTTCGTCTCGCCTTCTGCCAGCCCACCGTTGCCGGCGTGCTGCTCTTCCATTCGCAGGACGAGTCGGCCCTGCTCAGCTGGCAGTCGGGGGTCTACTACGCGGACGGCACGCCGAAGTCGAGCCTGCCGGCGGTACGGGACTCGCTCGACCGGACCCGCGGCGGCTCGATCGCCCGCTGCGACGGCCTCGCGCTCGACGTCGGGCTCACCAATGTCCGCTTCCCCGGGCCGAAGCAGTTCACGACCGGCAAGCGCGACACGCACTTCCGCTGCACGCTCGACTGCAGGTGGGAGCTCCGGGCGACACGCACCACCAACGGCACGGTCGCGGCGACCGTTCGCGGCTACGCGCGGTACGGACGGACGACCATCGCTTCACTGACGGGCCGCAAGCTCGGGACGGCGCCCCTGCGGCTCCAGCTGACGGTCACGCAGGCGGTGAACCCGGGCGCGCCCGCCAGCCGCCAGAGCGGCGAGCTGCGCCCACAGTGACTCAGGGAGCGTCCACCGAGTAGACGAGCAGCACCTGCTGCCCGTCCTGTCTCGCCGAGTCGAGCCGGACGCGCGTCGACGTCAGGCGCCGCGGGAGCAGCGGCGCCCCCGAGCCGAGGAACACCGGCTGGACGCCGAGCAGGATCTCGTCGAGGAGCCCTCGATCCGCGAAAGCGCCGACGAGCTCTCCGCCGCCGACGAGCCACACGTTGCGGCCGTCCGCCGCCGAGACCATCTCGTCGTGCATGGGTTTGACGTCGCCCTCGACGAACCGGATATCAGCGTCGGCGACCGACGGTAACCGCCGGTGTGTGAAGACCCACGTCGGCGTGGCGCCGTACCACTCGCGCCACTTCTCGGGACGCTCGTCGAGCCGCTCGTGCGCGAACACCCACTCGTAGGTCGTCGCGCCCATCGCCATCGCGCCGACGCCCGCGAAGAACGCACTGAAGCCCTCCACCCCGCTGCCACCGTTCCGGGGGACCTCGAACAGCCAGTCGAGCGAGTTGTCCGCGTCGGCGATGTACCCGTCGACGCTGGTCGCGGTGAAGTACTGCGTCTTCGTCATCCGCGCATCCTGCCGCATCGCCTGTGGACGCCCGTGCGTACCATTCGGGGCGCAATGGGCGAGCGTCGGTACGAGCGGAACGAGGGTTCCGGTGCAGGCCAGTACATCGGGTACCGGTTCTTCCGCCTCGACCCGGCCTGGCGACGGCTTCCGATCGACGAGCGGGCCGGCGGCAAGGACGCGTTCGCAGAGGTCGTCGACGAGTTCGCAGGTCGCATGGAAGGCCTGCGTGCCTACGCCACGACGGGCGTGCGGCCCGACGCCGACTTCTTCCTCTGGTCGATCACCGAGCGCTACGACGACCTGCTCGAGCTCGGCGCCGCGCTCAACGGCACGCCGCTCGCAGCGTGGCTCGAGACGCCCTACTCGTATCTCGGCACGACGAAGCCGTCGGTCTACACGGACAAGAAGCGCGTCCGCCAGGGCCGCGTCGCGCCCCGGAACGCGCCGTATCTCGTGGTCTACCCGTTCGTGAAGCGCCGCCCGTGGTACTTCCTCTCTTTCGAGGAGCGCGCGAAGGCGATGCGCGAGCACGCCGAGGTCGGCGGCACGTTCGTGACCGTCACGAACCACACGACCTACTCGTTCGGCATCGACGACCAGGAGTTCATGCCGGCGTTCGAGACCGAGGAACCCGCTGACTTCATGCATCTGATGATGACGCTGCGCGAGACGGAGGCCTCGCGCTGGACGGAGCGCGACACGCCGATCTTCGTCGGCAAGCTCGTCGACGTCCGGACGGCGCTCGACGCCCTCGACGGCGCCGTCACCGAGCTCCCGAGCGCCGAGTCGCTCTACACCGCACCCGACGGGACGCGGTACCCGTCGCCCACCCGGTAGGCACGCGACGAGACGGCCGCGCGTGGTGGTTCCCCACGAGCGTCGTCAGGCGCCGCGGGCCGTGTCCGCGAGCGGGGCGAGGATCGCTTCGGTCTCGCGGTGACCCGGCGTCGTCCCGGCGCGACAGAGCTCGAGCGGCGCGCGGCCCTGCTCGTCACGGAGGTTCGGGTCGGCGCCGTGCGCGAGAAGCCGGCGGACGCTCGCCGGGCGCCCGTTCGACGCCGCAGTACGAAGCGGCTGCCCGCCGAAGTCCGGATCCACGTCGTCGACGGGTGTCCCGGCGGAGACGAGGGCGTCGATGACGTCGAGTCGCTGGTGATCCGCCGCCATCACGAGCGCGCGAACACGCGCGTCCGCGGAGCCATCACCGAGCCAACGTCCGACGTCGCCGGCGGCCGCAGCCTCCTCGATGCCGTCGACCTGCGCCCCGGCTGCGACGAGCACGTCGACGACGTCCGTCATGCCGAACACGGCGGCATGGAGCAGAGCGGTGCCGCCGGGCACGCCGCCCGAGTCGTTCGCCGCCCGTGCCTCGAGGTCGGCGCCCGCCTCGATCAGGACGCGCGCGACGGCGGCGTCGCCGTAGCTCGCCGCGGTGATCAGCGGCGTCTCCGGCTCGCCGGGGTCGCCGTCGACGGGCGCGCCGGCGGCGAGCAGCGCGCGCGCCAACTCGTCGGTGCCGGTCACATCGCGCCACTCACCGCGCGACGTGTCGTAGCGCAGCATCGCGACATAGCCGAGCGGCGACGTGCCTCCCGGGTGGTCGCACGAGCGCTCCATCCTGGCCGTCGCGAGACCGGGCTCCCCGGCGAGCAGCTCCGCGAGGCGGACGGCGTCTCCCGAGTCGAGGATCTCGCGCATCTGCATCAGCCGTAGCGGTGCTCGCGGCGCCAGACGCGCCAGATCGCCCAGGCACAGCAGGCGATGACCGCGAAGAAGGCGATCGCATCGGCACCCGTCGGCCCGAGCGCGATGAGCGCAGCGATCGCGACGACCGCGAGCACGATCGCGCCGTAGAACGTCCGCCGTGAGAGGTCGCTCCACGCCTCGAGGTCGCCGCGCCGCTCGCGCCAGAGCAAGAAGAGGAAGAACGCGATCGCGAGGAAGAATGCGACGCTCATCAACGCGCCCGCCGTGAGCAGCGCGTTCTCGAGCGAGAGCGCGACGATCGCGGCGGAGACGATCGCGATCAGCACGAGGCCGCGGACGAACCTGCTCTCCCACAACCGCCTCATGCCGATCCCGTCATGTAGGCGCGGATCGCGAGAGCGGCGGCGACGGCGGTGGTCGCAGCGAACCAGAGCAGCCGGCGCGGCCCCTCGGCCGGCGCGTAGAACCACGGCACGAGCGCCGCTCCGAGCGCCATCGTCCCGTAAGCGTAGTGCAGCTGCTCGGCCGCGCGGCGGTCGTCGGCGAGCAGCAGGAGCCCGACGCCGACCTGCGCGACGAGCAGCGTCTGCGCGAGCGAGAGCAGGTGCGTCGTGACGCGTCCTGCGCCGCGGCTGCGCCAGTAGAGGTAGCCGCCCGTGAACGCGGCGACCGCGCAGACCGCGATCACCGCCGCGCCGAGCCACGGGTGGATCTCCGCCACGCGGCGAGCGTAGCGACTTGCCCTGCGGCGTTAGCGCTCGATCACGCGTGAGGGGGAAAAGGCCCCGTCGCCAGGGCCTTTCCTCCTCCCCACGTGTCAGCCGCGTGGCGTCAGCCCTGGAGCGACGCCGTCCACGGCCTCGGGCCGCTCGTGCAGCTGTAGTGCGTCCCGTCGCTGTCGAACTCGACGGAGACGAGAGCCGTGCCGGACGCGTTCTTCCCCTCGAAGCGACCGGTGAGCTCGTGGTGGTACTTGGCCGGATCGCTGTCGACGGTCCCGGTCGAGTCGGACGATGCCGTGAACGTGCCGTCCGCTCCGATCGGGAAGCGCGAGTTGCCCCAGTCGAGGGTGCCGTAGACGAAGACGCCGGTCGAGCCGCAGTCCATGCGGAGGTAGTTCGACCGGAAGTGCGTGACGTACCGGTCGACGACGTCGAGGAACAGCGCGTTCCCCTCGATGACTCCCTTGTAGGCGCCGGCTGTGACCGGGACCTGCGTGTCGTCGTTCGTGATCCTGCCGGTAGCGCCGGCGCCGGCGATCGTCGCGCCCACGGCGCCGGAGATGGTGACGGTGAGAGCTTCGTCCTGCTCGATCGCGAGGTCGGCGACGACATTGACGGAGATCGACTTCGACGTCTCGCCCGGGTTGAAGGTGAGCGTGCCGTTCGCCGCTGCGTAGTCGGACGGCGCCGTCGCGGTCCCGTCGGCGGTCGCGTAGGTCACCGAGACGGGCTGCGTGCTTGCCGCCGATAGCGTCACGGGGAAGGAGAGCGGCGTCGTGCCGGCGTTGCCTTCCGTCACCGAGGCGTCGCCGACCGACACCGACGGCCGCCCCTGGATCCGGTACGTGACGACGCGGGTCACCTTCGTCGCTCCGTCCCTGATCGCCAACGACACCCTCAGTGTCTTGCCGGTGGCGTTCGCCGGGACGGCGAGCGAGACACGAGCCGTGCCGGCCCTGAACGACTCGGTGTGCTGCACGATCCGCCCCGCGATGGACGGATCGCCGGTCATCTTTCCGCGCAGGAATGGCCTCCCGTTGTCACTCCGGGTCACCTTGAAGGAGACGGTGAACGGCTTCCCCGCAGCGGGCTGTGCAGGAGCCGCGACCGGCTTTGCGATCACGGGACGCCCACCGTTTCTCGGGTTGCCGTTCAGGGCCGCAGGAACGACCGTCAACGAGCCGACGAGCACGGCACCGGCGAGGCCCCCGGATACGAGGCTCCGGCCGAATCTCGAACGCATGGAGCACCTCCTCGAACGTGGCATGGGCCGACAGAGTCGACGGCGGCGCTAACGGGCGGCTAACCGGACCCTCTCACGGGTGTCGGGCGCACGAATGTGAGCGCGGCGCCCTGCCGCGGTGGAGATACGCTCATGTTCGCGCTGTGCACACGACCCGACGAACGGAGGCGGCAGTGGCGGTCGACGAGGGACATCCTGCACCGGACTTCACGCTCGACTCCGACACGGGCGAGTCGGTCACGTTGTCGTCGCTCCAGGGATCGCCGGTGGTCCTCTACTTCTATCCCAAGGACGACACACCGGGATGTACGGCGCAGGCGTGCGGGATTCGGGACGCATGGGGCGAGTTCGAGAAGGCCGGCGCGGTCGTGCTCGGCGTGAGCCCCGACGGCGAGGGGTCGCATGCGAAGTTCAAGGAGAAGTACGACCTGCCGTTCACGCTGCTCGCGGACACGGAGCACGAGGTCGCCGAGGAGTACGGCGTCTGGGGTGAGAAGTCCTACGCGGGGAAGACGTACATGGGCGTCGACCGCTCGACCTTCGTCATCGACGCGGATGGGAACGTGGCGAAGGTCTTCCGCAAGGTGAAGCCCGACGAGCACGCCGACCAGGTGCTCGACGCGCTACGAGCCGGCTCGTAGGCGTGGCTACACTGACCATCCGCGCGGATGTGGCGGAATTGGTAGACGCGCACGGTTCAGGTCCGTGTGCCCGTAAGGGCGTGGAGGTTCAAGTCCTCTCATCCGCATAGCGCGGGCCGGGCGCCGACTGGAGGCGCCGGTCGGCGTCTCAATCGACGTGACCCGCGCGCTCCCCTCCCTCGCCGCTCTCGTGGCCGCAGCGCTGCTGGCGGCGTTCGCGGGCGCGGGCACCGACGCGCCACAGGCGCGACCGCAGCCCGGGACGCGCACCGAGGTGGTCGTCCAGCTCGCCGCGCCGCCGCTCGCGCGCGCCCGCGGGGTCGCGAGCGCCGCACGTCAAATCGACGGCCAGCAGCGACGCTTCACGGCGGCGCTCCGCGCGTCGATCCCGGAGGCGACCGTCCGCTGGCGCTACCGGCTGGTAGCCAACGGACTGGCGGTCGTCGTCCCGCGCCCCGACCTTCCCGGCCTGTCGCGCCTGCCCGGCGTGAAGCAGGTCTTCGCCGACGTCTCCTACCACACGCTCGCAGGCCCCGACGCCGCCACGATCCGCGCGCGCGACCTGCCCGGCTCGACACTCGGGAACGCCGGCGCCGGGATCAAGATCGGGATCATCGACGACGGGGTCGATCAGAAGCACGCCTTCTTCGACCCGTCCGGATACACGATGCCGGAGGGCTTCCCCAAAGGGCAGGCGGCGTACACGACGGCCAAGGTGATCGTCGCGCGGGCCTTCCCTCCGGCCGGCGCCACCTGGAAGTACGCGGGCCTGCCGTTCGATCCGGAGGACTCCGGCCACGCGACCCACGTCGCGGGGATCGCTGCCGGAAACGCCAACACGAACGCCAACGGGATGCGGATCAGCGGGATCGCACCGAAGGCCTACATCGGCAACTACAAGGCGCTCACCGTCCCCACCCGGTCGGGGCTCGGCCTCAACGGGAACGCGCCGGAGATCGTGGCGGCGATCGAGGCCGCGGTCGCAGACGGCATGGACGTGATCAACCTGTCGCTCGGCGAGCCGGAGATCGAGCCGTCGCGCGACATCGTCGCGCTGGCGCTCGACGCGGCGGCCGCCGCGGGGGTCGTGCCCGTCGTCGCGGCGGGGAACGACTTCGACGACTTCGGGCGCGGCTCGGTCGGTTCGCCGGGAAGCGCCGCGGCGGCGATCACGGTCGGTGCGACCACCTCCACGGCGTCGCCCTCCATTGCGAGCTTCTCGTCTGCAGGACCGACGCCGATCTCACTGCGACTGAAGCCCGACGTGGTCGCTCCGGGCACCTCGATCCTGTCCTCGCAGCCCGCCGGCTGGGGCCTGTCCTCGGGCACGAGCATGGCCGCGCCGCACGTCTCCGGCGCGGTCGCGCTCCTCCTCCAGCGCCATCCGAGCTGGAGCCCCGTGGAGGTCAAGGCTGCGCTGACCGCGACGGCGAAGCCCCTCGCCGGGGGTGACGGGCAGGACGGCCCGACGCGCGCCGGCGCGGGCCTCGTCGACGTCGCAGCAGCCGACACACCGGAGATCCGGCCGACACCCACGTCCGTCTCGTTCGGCCTCGTCGCTTCCGAGACGATCACGAGCCGGAGCGTCTCCGTCGGGGACGCCGGCGGCGGTGCGGGGGAATGGGCCGTCTCGGTCGCATTGAGCGGGACGCCGGAGGGGACGGGCATCGACATCCCTCCGACGATCACCGTGCCCGGTCCGCTCTCGCTCGACCTCGTCTCCGGGACGGCCGACGGCGAGGTGTCCGGTGCGGTGATCCTGCGTCGGGGCCCGCTGACGCGGCGGATCCCGGTCTGGGGGCGCGTCGAGATCCCGAAGCTCTCGGTCGCCAAAGCGACCACACTTCGAAAGCCGGGCATCTACAGCGGCAACACGCGAGGCAGAGCGGCGCTCGTCGACACCTATCGCTATCCGGAGGTCCCGGCCGACGCACCCGTCTCCTCGCGCCTCGCCGGTCCCGAGCAGGTGTTCAGGGTGCGCCTCACCAAGCCCGTCGCGAACTTCGGTGTCGCGATCGTCTCTCGCGGGCCTGGATCGCGCGTCGAGCCGCGGGTCGTCCGCGGCGGCGACGAGAACCGGCTCACCGGCTATGCCGCCCTCCCCTTCGACCAGAACCCCTACGTCACGGACTTCGGGAGCCCGGTGCCCGCTGCGGGCGCTATCCGCCCCTCGGCCGGGACGTACTACGTCGTCTTCGACAGCCCCAACGCGGCCGGGGCCGGTACCTATCGCTTCCGCTTCTGGATCGACGACGTCAAGCCTCCGGCCGCCGCGATCGTGAGACGCAAGGTCCGGCGCGGGGATCCGATCAGGGTCACCGTCACCGACGGAGGCTCCGGGATCGACGTGAGCTCGATCGAGGCGACGCTCGACGGCCGAGAGGCGCGCGCTCCGCTCGTCGGTCGCGAGATCCGCGTTGCGACCACGATGCTTGCGCCGGGTCGTCATCGCCTCCGCGTCGCGCTCTCCGACTTCCAGGAGACGCGGAACAACGAGAACGTCGCGCGCATCCTGCCGAACACGCGCGTCGTCGCGGCGACCGTCACGATCGTCCCCCGCTGAACACGCGCCGGACCGGCTCGAGGCTGCGCCGCGGCCGGAGGACTATCGTTGGGCGGCCGCCATGGACGCCACAAGTGGAGGAGGCACGGCTGCGCCGGCCCCACCGGCAGGCACGACCGCGACCATCAAGCTGCGCCCGCCGGGTGCTCCGGCGCCGCTCCTCCCGCGACCGCGCCTCCGGGCGATCCTCGACGACGTCCACCGCCGCCGCCTGACGAGCGTCGTCGCGGGGGCTGGTTTCGGCAAGTCGACGCTCCTCGCGGCGTGGGCCACCGACCGGAACTGCGCCTGGTACACGGTCTCGTCCGAGGACGTCTCGCTCGCCACCTTCGCACTCGGGATTGCCGACGCCCTTCGGCTGCGCGTGCCAGCGCTCCCGGTGGACGCGGCGAACGCCGTCAAGGCGGGAGCCGGCCCGGGCAGCGGCGAGGACGACGCCGGCCGGGGCCGCGGCTTCGCCGCGCTGATCTGCGAGATCCTCCAGAGCGAGCTTCGCCGCGACCTGGTTCTCGTGCTCGACGACGTCCACGAGATCGCCGCGTCGGCAGGCGCCATCCAGGCGATCGAGGCGCTCTGCCGCCAGGCACCTGAGCGCCTGCACCTCGTCGTCGCGTCCCGTGACGAGCTTCCATTTCCGGTCGAGCGGCTCAGAGGGCAGGGGCAGGTCCTGGAGATCACCGGGTCGCAGCTCGCATTCGACGTCGACGAGACGGCGACGCTGCTGATGCAGCTCACGGGAGCCGCGGACCCGGCCGTCGCCGCCGAGCTCCACCGGCTCACCGGCGGTTGGCCCGCGGCTGTCCGCCTCGCCGTGGAGTCCCTGCGGGGAGTCGACCCCGGCGACATGCCCGCCGCGCTCGAGCGCATGCGTCGGACGGGCGGGCCGCTCCTCGCGTACCTGGCCGCCGAGGTGTTCGCGAGCGAGGACCCACGCGTTGCTGAGCTCGTCGCGCGCGTCGCGCCGCTCGACCGCTTCACCGCGGAGCTCTGCGACGCACTCGGGATCGAAGGAGCGGACGAGACGCTGCGATCGCTCGCGCGTCGCGGGCTCTTCGTCGAGCTCCAGGGCCGAGCCCGGGTGGTACACGATCGGCGAGCCCGTGCGCGAGTTCGCCCTTGCCCGGCTCGCCCCGAGTGCTGCCGACATGCGCGAGGTGCGGATCGCCGCCGCGCGGTGGTTCGAGAGCCGTCACGAGCCGGAGGAGGCGTTGCGGTCGCTCTCGTCTGTCGAGGCCCCCGAGACGGCGCGCCTGCTCGAGGCCTACGGCGGTACGCTTCTCTTCCAGGGGGCCGTCGACGCCGTGCTCGACGCGGCGGGCCGTCTTCCGCACGAGCTTCGCACCTCCGCCGTCGAGCAGCTCGTCGGCGAGGCGCACCAGGTCCGCGGCGACTGGGACGAGGCCCTCCGCTGCTTCGAACGGGCGGCGGAGCGCGCAGACCCGCTCCCGCCGGCCCTCGCCTGGCGCATGGGTCTTCTCCTCCATCTCGGAGGCCGCCTCGACGAGGCAGTGACGGTCTACGACCGTGCCGACGAGACGGGCGAGCCCCGCGACGTCGCGCTGCTTCTCGCCTGGCGCGCGTCGGCGCACTGGCTGCGTGGCGACGCCGACGCCTGCCGCGTGGATGCGGCGCGCGCCTTCGACATCGCCACGCGGGCCGGCGATCCCCAGGCTCTGGCCGCCGCCCACACCGTGCTGGCCATGCTCGCCGCGCTCGAGGGAGATCGGAGCGGCAACGAGGCCCACTACCTCCGCGCGCTCGACTACGCCCAGCAGGCCGGCGACGTGCTCCAGCTCGTCCGCGTGCGCACGAACCGCGGCTCGCGTCACGTCGAGGAGTGCTCGTACGAAGAGGCGCTCTCGGAGCTCGACCACGCGCTGCGGCTCGCCGATCTGACCGGCTTCGCGGTCTTCCGCGCGCTTGCGCTGTCGAACCGCGGCGAGGCTCTCTCGCGGCTGGGCCGGTTCGACGAGGCGATCGCTGACCTCGAGGTGTCGCGCGCGCTCTACCAGCGGCTCGGCTCGCGCATGGTCGCGTACCCGCTCGAGAAGCTCGGGGAGGTCTACCGGATCCGCGGCGACGCGGCGCTGGCGCGCGTGACGTACGAGGAGGCGCTGAGACATGCCGAGGAGGCGGGCGACGTGCAGGGCCTCGGGCCGTCGCTGACCGGCCTGGCACGGACCGTCGCGGCCGACGACCCCGACGAGGCGGAGCGGCTCGCGCAGCGGGCGCTCGCGCTCGGACCGGGCATGAACCGGGCGCAGGCCCTGCTCACCGCCGGCTGGGTCGCGCTCGTGCGCCGCGACGCAGCCCGCGCTACCGACTATGCGGTGGCGGCTGCGTCCGAGGCCGGCCGGCGACGCGACCGGGCCGCGCTCGCCGAGTCGCTCGAGCTTCGCGCGCTGGCCGATCCGCGTGCGGGAGGTGTCGGGTGGGCTGCGGAGGCCGAGACGATCTGGCGTGAGCTCGGCAACCCCACCGGTCATGCGCGCGCGGCGATGGTCGGTGCGTTGCTCACCGGCGACGAGCAGGCTGCCCGCAGCGCAGAGGCGGCGCTCGCGGAGGTGGGCGCCACGGGCTACCGAGCGGCAATCGCGCTCGTGCACCCGTTGACCGGCACCCCACCGGTCGTCGTCCAGTCGCTCGGGCGATTTCGCGTGCTCCTCTCCGGCGAGCCCGTGCCGCTCGGTGCGTGGCAGTCCCGCAAGGCGCGCGACCTGCTCAAGATCCTCGTCGCGCGGCGCGGCCGACCGACCCCGCGCGAGGCCCTGATGGAGGCGCTCTGGCCCGGGCAGAGCCCGGGCCCGCTCGGGAATCGCCTCTCGGTCCTCCTCAGCACGGTCCGCGGCGTCCTCGACCCCGGGAAGCGGCGCGACCAGGACCACTTCGTCGGCGCCGACAAGAACGCCGTCTGGCTCGATGAGGCGAACCTCTCGGTCGACGTCGAGGAATTCCTCCGCACGGCCGACGAGGCGCTCAGGCTGCATCGTGACGGTGGAAGCCACGCCGTCGGCCGGCTCGCGGCA
>Ga0157371_10001368_pt1 | contig 25579 bp, 24 predicted proteins | sample C45metaG_FD_113462 | JGI IMG/M metagenome (GOLD analysis project Ga0157371, IMG submission 113462) | Corn rhizosphere microbial communities from Kellogg Biological Station, Michigan, USA - C4-5 metaG | ecosystem: Host-associated > Plants > Roots > Rhizosphere > Soil | place: USA: Michigan...
CGAGACCCCGCACGAAGCGTAGCGTAGGAGGAGGCTCGGCGCTCGCCCACGGAAAGCGAACAGAGCCGTGCTAAATCCAATTAGCGGGTACTTATTAGGAATTTTATTAGAATACCACTTTTTCAGTGCCCTCGTAATGATGTAGTGATCATTTCGTCCAAAGCGAACCAAAAACGTACAAGTGCAAAATGGGTCCTTTGCGTATTTCTTGTGAAATTCTAATGGGGCAAATTGGATAATCAACAACCGTGACTTTAAATGACAGAAAAAGATCCAAGTCAGAAGAATTATTCTGAACTTGGATCTTTTTTTGGATTGAAAAACTCAGGTGTCTTCTCCATTTGATCTAAAAAACCTTGCGATTTCAAACGAATACCGACTTGCTCATTATAGATTGTTCGAACTATTTTTTTAATAAACCCTTTTGACTCTTTTTTTAAGGAAAGCTTTCCAACCTGGTTAATCGGAACCGTATAAAAAGTCCGGATAAGTTTGACCTGCGCAGGTGTCAGTCGTATTAAATACGGATCAATCGAAAAGCATCTGTGACAAAGAAAGCCAATTTGGGCAAAAGAAAATGCAAACTCTCCATCTGTCGCACCACAATTTACACATTGATGTAACACAGGATGAATCCCTGCGATAGGTAGCATTTTCCACTCAACAAATAAACTAATTGCTTCCGGATCATATTCTTGTGAAATAGCTTCCAACGCTTGTTGCAAAATAGTAAACACATGCGGTTTCGGATACTCATCATCTATTAGCTTATCAACCAGTTCCATTATAAAGCTGGCGTATGCGGTAGTGAAAATATCTTCACGAATAGAGCGCATAGAGTCTATGATCTCGCCTTGCTGTAGTGTTCCCATTCCTCTACCTTGTTGAATTAGAAAATAGGCATACGTGAAAGGCTGAGATATAGAGGACAGACGGCTCGTCGGTTTTTTTGCCCCACGAGCCATTGCCGCTCTCTTTCCAAGTTCTCGCGAAAAAATAGTGACTATTTTATCTGTTTCTCCATATGATGAAGTCCGTAAGACAATCCCTTCTACTTTTTGAAGCAAAAGCCTTCCCTTCCTTCTTCACTATATGTGGAAGCCTCAGTGCTTCCTTATTTCTTAGTACTCGTCATCTCTAAAACCGTAGTCTCTCAAATGGGTTGATTTATTACGCCAATCTTTTTGTACTTTCACCCAAAGCTCTAAGAATACTCTCGTACCAAGTAACATTTCGATATCATGTCGCGCTCTCGTTCCAACCTCTTTTAATAGTGCTCCCCTTTTCCCGATGACAATTCCTTTTTGGGAATCTCTTTCAACAATAATGGTTGCTTGGACGCGAATCATATCTTTTTCCGTGTCTTCTTCTTTTTTTATTTTATCAATAATTACTGCAATGGAATGTGGAATTTCTTCTCGAGTTAAATGGAGCACCTTTTCACGAATCATTTCAGAAATGATAAATCGTTCTGGATGATCTGTTACTTGATCTGCAGGATAATATTGAGGACCTTCAGGTAAATACTTTTGAATGGTTTCAAGAAGTCTATCTACGTTATTTCCTTGTAAGGCAGAAATAGGAATTATCTCCGCAAAATTATACTTGCTCTTATACGAGTCCACAATTTTTACTAATTCGTCTGGATGTATTTGATCGATTTTATTGATAATTAGAAAAACAGGTGTTTCGTTATGCTCAAGCATTTCCATAATATATTCATCAATCTTACCTCTTGGTTCTGTTGCATTTACCATGAACAAAATGACATCCACTTCACGTAGAGTGTTCTTAGCAACTTTCAACATAAAGTCACCAAGCTTATGCTTTGGAACATGGATTCCAGGTGTATCGATAAAAATCATTTGACTATTATCTTGCGTCACTACGCCTTGTACTTTATTTCTAGTTGTTTGGGGCTTATCACTCATAATGGCAATTTTTTGCCCAACTACTCGATTTAAAAATGTGGATTTACCTACATTAGGTCTTCCGATAATCGATATAAATCCTGATTTAAAACCTTCATTGTTTTGCTGCATAGTCTAAATCCTCCGTTGTAAAAGCACCTGGTAACAATTCTGAGACCGTTGTTTCTAATACATTTCCTTTTAAATTTGTTAAATATACTGGCATATCTCCATCACAAAACTCAGCAAGTACTTGTCTGCATGCTCCACATGGAGAAATGGGACCTTCTGTATCTCCAACAATTGCAATTGCTGAAAATTCTTTTTTCCCTTCTGATACCGCTTTAAAAATAGCTGTACGCTCTGCACAGTTAGTCAGTCCATACGATGCATTCTCAATATTACAACCGTGAATAACTTCCCCGTCTTTCGTTAGTAAGGCAGCACCAACCGGAAATTTTGAATATGGTACATACGCTTTTTCTCTTGCTACTTTGGAAGCTTCTAATAATTTTTCTCTGTTCATACATTCACACCTCTAAAATAAGATTCCCGACCATTTCGGGATAAATATGATTAAACCAACGATCACCGTACCAATTGCATATACTAGACAAGCTCCAGCTGCTAAATCCTTCGCTTGTTTTGCAAGTGGATGTAACTCGGGAGAAGTTAGATCAACTACACGTTCAATAGACGCATTTACTAATTCTATCATGAACATCCCGAATATTAATAACACAATGATTATCCATTCCCATTTTGACAGTCCAGTGAACCAACCTGCACACAATACTATAATGGCTGCTCCTAGATGAAAACGGAAATTTTGTTCACTTTTAAGTGCATGCACAACTCCTTGAGACGCAAATGCAAATGCCTTAAAAAACTTAGGAAAGTTCATGGCCTTCACGCATCAAGCCAAAAGCTTGTAAAATCGTTTCTTGCAAACCGAACATCTCTATTTCTTGTTCTTCCGTACCGTGGTCATATCCAAGTAAGTGTAAAAAACCATGAACAGCTAAAAAGCATAGCTCTCGTTCAAATGAGTGTCCATATGATTCTGCTTGTTCTTTCGTACGTTCAACAGATATGACAATATCTCCTAGCATTGTTGGAATGTCCGCATCTAGGATCTCCATTTCCCCTTCACCCATTTCTTCCATTGCAAAAGAAATCACATCTGTCGGCATATCTTTTTTACGATATGTTTTATTAATTTCTTGAATGACATCATTTGTTACAAAAGTAACACTTACTTCACTACCCTCTTTTATGTCTAATTGTTCCCCTGCAGATTGCAATACTTTTTCGACTAAGGCAATCGTCTCTTCCGATAATGTATTTGTTTCGTCCATTAAATCGAGTTCTAACATCATTTTTTTCTCCTAACATTTCTATTTTGGGTATTCAATTCGCGAATGAAATGTACCGTTCATCGTAGAGCAGAAGCTTTCTTCCATTTTTTTTATTTCTCGCAAAGATAAATCACATTCATCAAATTGTCCATCTAATATTTTGTCTTTAATAATTGATTGAATTAATTTTTGAATTTTCTCTGCATTTGGCTCTTTCATCGAGCGAACTGCAGCTTCCACACTATCAGCTACCGAAATTATAGCAATTTCTTTCGTTTGAGGCTTTGGCCCTGGATATCGAAAACTTTCTTCCGATATACTTTCATTTGTTTCTTTTGCTTTATAGTAAAAGAATTTTAGAAAACTTGTACCATGATGCTGCGCCGCCACATCTACTATTTCTTTTGGTAATTTATGTTTTTGTAAAATTTTCGCACCATCTTCTGCATGTGCAATAATAATATCGCGACTAGCTTCAGGAGGTAAGCTATCATGCGGGTTATACCCATTCATTTGGTTTTCAATAAAAAATCCAGGACGATTTGTCTTACCAACATCGTGATAATAACAGCCAACTCGTGCAAGCAATCCATTCGCGCCAATCACTTCACAAGCCGCTTCCGCTAAGTTTGCGACCATTAAACTATGATGATACGTGCCAGGAGTTTCCGTTAATATTTTTTTTAGCAAGGGATGATTTGGATTAGATAGTTCAATCAGTCTCATAGTTGATAAAATACCGAATACAGACTCAAAAAACGGTAAAATCCCAATTGTTAACGCTCCTGATAAGATACCTGACAGCACAGCTGCTCCAATATAAAATAAAATATCCGTAAATTCATACGTTGTTTTCGTCATTAATATATAAAAGACAATAAATAAAGTATTAACCGAAGCAACAATTAAACTGGAGCGTAATATTTGAGAATTATTGTACATGCGCTGCATAGCAAATATTCCTGCAATCCCTCCAAATAATATGTATAACGATATTTCCATTTGAAACACATTTGTATAACCTTCTTGAAAAATTATTCCTGCATACGCTGATACAACAAAACTTGTTATAAATGCCGCACGTTCATTTACTAATAAATAAACAAGCATGGAAACTATTGCTGTTGGAAACAAAAACGCAATAATTACATCAAAATTATTCGCAACTGATTGTAACACTTTCATCATTAATACGGAAACAATTAAACTAAAAGCTACAACGATCAAATTTTTTGCATTATTAATCGTTTTTTCTCGACGATGTATCGTTTGTCCAAATAATACCCACATGGTAAGTATGACAAATAGTCCGACTCCAATATACGGCTTATAGGATGCTTTAGATGCTTTATTTGTAAGCATCCCAAGTAGTTCCAGTTGTCTATAGACTTCCCTGTCGATAATTTCTCCTTTTTGTACAAGTATTTGCCCCTGTAGAATTCGAGTCGGATCGACACTTGCTTTCGCTTGTTCTATGCGAAGCTGGGTTTGCTCTTCATTTATTACTTCTGTTGCTACAATGGTTCCTCTCGCAATAAATAGAAGCACATTCATGTAATCATCAGAATAATTAAACGTCCTTCTTACCTGTTGAGCAATTTGCTCTCGCTCACTAGTAATATTTTCCGAGCGAATTGGTTCATTCAATGCTTCCTCTACAAGGACAGATAGTTTCTCTTTTGTTACCTTAAGGGAAGGAGAAGTCTGCTTCAGTAAAACATTTAACATTTCATCACTTAAAGGAACATAACTTGCATTGTCAGATAGTACATTCATTTCCTTTTTAAGCTTGCCTAACTGTTCATTCATCCCTTCTTGATCAGCTTCTGTTGGCGGAGATTTCTTTACTTCTATCACACTATCAAAAATGGATTCCATAATTGCTGCTTGATTATCAGAGGTTTCTTCTTGAAATTGATAAACTGGAGGAACTTCCAATTCAGCTTTTTCACGTTCTTCTTCCGTCTTCAATGGATCTTCCATTGTTTTAACAGAACGGATTGTATCAGGGGCGAGTTGAAACGGTTTTATATCATATTTATTTTCTTTTACATTTCCTATTATTAATAAAAACATGCAAACCGAGGTTAAGAGAATGATGGCTAATGGGAGATACTTACTTTCGCGCCATCCTCTCCATTTCAACATAATTGTTTTCATTCAACCTCATTCCCTTCACAACTAGTTCTTTTATTATACCTTATTATTTGAACAATTCACTAATAATTCCAAAATGAAAAGAAGCAACTGTCTACTATCCGACGGTTGCTTCTTTGATTCAAATAGAATGATTATTTTTCTTCTTCATATGCTTGGATTATTTTGGCTACAAGAGGATGTCGAACGACATCACCTTGCTCTAAATATTGAAAATGAATGCCAGAAACCTTTTGTAAAATTTTCTCCGCCACCGTTAGTCCGGACTCTGCGCCCTTTGGTAAATCAACTTGTGTTTTATCACCAGTAATGACCATTTTCGAACCGAAGCCAAGACGTGTTAAGAACATTTTCATCTGAGCTTTCGTTGTGTTTTGGGCTTCGTCTAAAATAACAAAAGCATCATCAAGTGTTCTTCCACGCATATAAGCAAGTGGTGCAATTTCAATTGTTCCACGTTCCATTAGGCGTTCTGTTTGTTCGGTACCCAACACATCATGCAATGCGTCATATAAAGGCCGTAAATATGGGTCTACCTTCTCTTTTAAGTCTCCAGGTAAGAAACCTAGGCTTTCACCCGCTTCTACTGCAGGGCGCGTTAAAATGATTTTTTTTACATGTGCATTTTTTAAAGCTTGGGTAGCCATTACAACCGCAAGATAAGTTTTTCCAGTACCTGCTGGGCCAATCCCAAAAGTTAAATCGGTGTGACGTATACCTTGTATATATTCACGTTGACCAATTGTTTTCGCACGAATCGCTTTTCCTTTTGTATTTCTTGCAATTTCTTCATCATATAGACTTGAAAAATATTCAATTGTTCCATTTAAGCTCATTTCAATTGCAGAAGAAACATCTCTTAAATTAATGTTTATCCCTTTTCGAATAACTGCAAGAAGTTGTACCATTAATTTTTTTGCCTCTTCTACATTATCCGGTTCACCAACAATTTGTATTAATTCGCCTCTTGTGATGAGTTGTACCTTTAGTTCCTCTTCAATAAGCTTTACATTTTTATCTGATATACCTAGAAGCATTACCGCCTCTGTGGGATCTTGCAAATTTATATCCAGTTGTTTTTGATCGCTCATGCTTCGTCTCCTTAGGGTATAACTTGTGGTATTGCAATATTTTCATTTATCAATAATAAGATCTTCCCATTTACTTTATCATTTTGTATGGATACCTGTAAAACTTTATCTTCTAGTATTTGAGTCCCCGATGGCATTTCATTTACTAATTTTTGAAAGAGCAGAGGTCTTATTAACTGGTCGATTGATTGCTCATTTAATTCGTATGATGCTTCGATATTTTTTTGAACATATCCAGCTTTAAAATAACTTTGAAGAGGTGCAGGAAGTGCAATCTCTTTCCAATAGGGTTGTTTCGCATTACTTTTTTTCTGAATTAAAAATTCTCGTTCAGCCGGTCTTACTATGATTACCTTTTTAGGTAGCTCAAAGCTGAGTTCAATCCAATAACTTGCATACACTTTTCCTTCTGCACTCGTAATAATTCTTTTATCTCCTTGAGTAACAAAACCATGAACAATTATATCCCCTTTTTTTACAGCGACATTTTTTTCGACTGCCCTTACCCCTTTTACTAAATCAAAATCCGTTATTATACCGCTTCGTTTAGCAATTAAATGAGAAGGTGGAGGTTCTTTTATTTTTCGTTCGGTTTGAATTGGAGCTAACATAGGTGAAACAGTGAAAGTAGAACCAGACTGGTTAAAGTGCACCCATGAAAACTCTTTATGTTTTAAAAGAATTTTTTGTCTTATTTCTTGTTCCGGTGGCAGAGATGAAGAAAGCATTTTTTCTTGAATTTTTATTTCTTTTAGCTGTTCATAAATAAGGACATTGCTTTCAGGTGAATGTGAATCGATATTAATTGTCCATATAAATTGAGCTAGAACAACTGGAATTATTATAAATAATGCTACACCTATAACAGAAAAAGAATAAAAAGATATTATTCCATTTGTTGATTCATCTACTAATTGAACTGGTATCTTCATTGTTTTTCTAACTTTTCGAAAGGATTTTAAATCTTTACGTTGTATAGAAAAAAATAGGTGTTGTTCTGAACTATATATTCGAAACACTTCGATATTCGCTGCTAGTAAACGTTGAAACAATACATACTGATCTGTTTTTGCTGGTATTTGAACTTGAATAAGCTGTGACATTACGTTTTATCCTTCCTAGTTAGGTTGAAATAGTTAAGCTTTTCTACATGTAAATGAAGGCGATCAATGGATAGAGACTTTATTTGTAAATTTTCCGCATTTATTTCTAAAAGATACTGATTGTAAGAACATACTAAGCTGTTTTCGTTCAACCGAAGAAGGGTAATTTCGTAATCTAATATAATATCGCTGAAATTATCAATCATAATACTCGCATGGAGTGGAAATAATTGTTTTATAAAAAACACCCCTTTACATGAATTTATGCATGTAAAGGGGTGTTCATGAGTTATCTTTTAGATTTTGGAGGTGCTAATATTTCCGAGAAAATAATCGCTCGAACAAGTTCATCTTTTGTATTCGGTAAAATGCTATGAACAATAGGTTTACCACTATTTAAGGAAGCCTTATTTTCCTGATGGACAGATAAGCGTCCAGAGGTTCTGGCAACACCTTGATCTCGGCTAACCTCACGTTGAGGTCTTTCTACAGTGTTTGGAGCAATAACTACCGGTTTAGCTACTGGCTTTTCTTTCAAAACAGGTCTCTTTCGTTCCATTTCAGCTTGCTGTTCCCGCTTAAATTCCTTTGCTAGATCCCCTAAGTTTTTAAAAGGATTGTCAGCTATAGGCTTTCGCTGAGGTGTAGCTGTAAATGGTTTTGGAGCAGGTTTTTGCTCCTGCTTTTTTTTGCCAAACAATGCGCTAATAATACCAATGACAGCGAAAATAATTAATGATTCCAAGGAGAAGACCTCCTTTCTGCATGATAACTAGTCTTTTAACTCATCAGTAGAAGGTTTATCTCCTCCAACTTTACTGATGGAGTCTCTCATACCAGTATCGGCTTTAATATTATTATAATTCATGTAGTCCATTACCCCAATATTTCCTTCGCGAAGTGCTTCTGCCATCGCTAAAGGAACAGAAGCTTCTGCTTCTACTACTTTCGAGCGCATTTCTACTACTTTCGCTCTCATCTCTTGCTCAGATGCTACAGCCATTGCACGACGTTCTTCTGCTTTAGCCTGCGCAATTTTCTTATCTGCTTCTGCTTGTTCTGTTTGTAGTTCAGCACCGATGTTTTTACCTATATCAACGTCCGCTATATCAATCGATAGAATTTCAAATGCAGTACCTGAATCTAATCCTTTTCCTAAAACAGTTTGAGAGATTAAATCCGGGTTTTCTAGCACTCGTTCATGACTCGTACTTGACCCAATTGTACTGATAATCCCTTCACCAACACGGGCAACGATCGTTTCTTCTCCTGCACCACCGACTAAACGATCGATGTTCGCTCGAACTGTAATACGTGCTTTCGCTTTTACTTCAATACCGTTCATTGCAACACCAGCGATAAACGGTGTTTCAATTACTTTCGGGTTAACAGACATTTGTACTGCTTCTAATACATCACGCCCTGCTAAATCAATCGCTGCTGCACGTTCAAATGTTAGTTCAATATTAGCACGATGTGCGGCAATTAAAGCATTTACAACGCGGTCTACGTTACCACCTGCTAAGTAGTGACTTTCCAGTTGATTGATCGAAACTTGCAATCCAGCTTTATGTGCTTTAATCAAAGGGTTTACGATACGCGATGGAATTACTCGGCGTAACCTCATCCCTACAAGTGTAAAAATACTAATCTTAACTCCCGCTGCTAGTGCGGAAATCCATAATGCTATCGGGAAAAATGTGAAAAATACCGATAACAAAATGAATGCTAAAACAATCACCACTATTAGTCCAATTGTAGTTCCTGTAAACATTATGTTGCCTCCCCTTCTCTAGCTTCTCGAACAACAATTCGAGAGCCTTCTACCTTAATAATTTTAACCAGTTTGTCTTTCCCAATAAAACTTCCATCAGATACTGCATCAATACGCTCATTATCTATACGTATAGTTCCAGCAGGTCTAAGTGGTGTCATTGTTTCGGCTAATTTGCCGACTAAATCCAATCGATTTTGATTAGATACATACCCTTGCTCTGTAGTAGTTGCATCAGTCAAAATCACTTTATTCAATGCTTTTAGTCCTTTTCGAAAGAACTTCATCATAATCACCATTCCTAATATAGCAACTGTTAATGCAATTAAAACAGCGATGCTCATTTGTACAAGATCGCCTCCAGCTAATATTATACTAAAAATAATAGCTGCTACCCCTAATATACCACTAATTCCAAAGGGTAAGAAGAATTCTGCAATTATCAGAATTGCTCCGATAACAAAGATAATAATTGTTTCATAACCAGCTAGACCGGCTACTAAATGGCCGAAAAAGAACAGACCAAGTGAGATAAGACCCATGGTCCCTGCCACTCCAAATCCCGGCGAGTATAACTCTAAAATTAACCCTAGACTTGCAATGGATAATAAAATGGGCACAATAATGGGATTCGTAACAAATCGTGCTAGTGATTCCACAAATGCTTGTTCCGTTTCAACAACCTTCGCACCGGAAAGATTCGTCACTTTTAGCAGTTCCTCAAAAGAACTGACCGTTCCATTCGAATACTTCACCTCTAAAGCTTCGGCGGAAGAAAGAGTTAACAATTCACCCTTTGGTGCCCTATACTCAGGAAGATGAACAGTCTCATCGGCCATTGCCTGTGCATAAATTGGATCTTTTCCTGTAAGTTCTGCTGCATTGATCATTTTCGCTTTCCACGCACTCGTTGCTTTTTTATCCGCAGCATTTCCACTGCTATCAATGACAGCAGCTGCCCCAATCGTACCGTTCGGCGACATATATATTTCGTCCGTATGAAGCGCTAAGTATGCACCTGCTGATAATGCTTCGGAGTTAATATAAGCGATTTTTCGAATGGGGGTTGAATCTAATAAATTGATGATTTCTTCAGCGGAATCTACAAATCCACCTGGTGTATTAATATCAAAGATGATTGCGTCGGCTCCAGCCTCTTCCGCATCATGTATGGACCTTTTCAAAAAAGCATGTAACCCTTTTTCCACTTCTTTATATATGGGAATCTTATAAACTACTGTAGTTTCTGCAGCAAACGAAGGAATTACTATACTAAATGACAAAAGTAACATACAGATTGAAATGAAATACCGAGACAATTTCACATATAAACCTCCCTTCTTCTATATGTATAGTACTCTTTACGGAATAGAACGAATAAAGTTTCATTTAAAATAAAATTATTTACAAATGAATCAATTTCATAATTTCAATTTACATAAAAAAACACGAACAATACTAAAGGGAACTAAATATATATTTTAAGCGAAATAAAGTATAGTTGATTCCCGCTCGCTATAGGCGGACGCTTTCCGCGGGGTGAGCGATAGGCCATCACCGCCGCCACGCGTCGTTTGTGATGGCTTATCTGTTTCACCCATCCCGCTGGAGTCGCCGCCTGCCGCTTCAATCCACAAAGTGATAAATCTTCGTATTTTAATGACAAAGTACTATTTATGAAATTAACTCAAATATATTAAATACCATCATCAAATGGTTGACCAACAAGATAGCCAGTTGCTTTTCCCTTTACCAGTTTCAAATTTACAATTTCTTGATAGATTCTGTTATATTCAACAGAATTATCTACTCCAACCGGCCCTGGATTAATAAAATACACACCGATTCCACCGTTATGCACGTTAAAACGATTTGCCATAACTATACCATACTTAGAGTTAGTATGATTTCGAACTGAAAACATATGGAAAGCTGCTTGAATATCGGATGAATTATACCCTTCTTCATTTTCAAAATACTCATACATAAATTGAATTGTATTAGTTTTTTTAGATATTCCTACATGTAAATTATCGTAATGAAAAACATCATACAAATAATAATTATCCTGTTCCATTTTATCAATCGATTTTGGCTCTCCCATTTTCTCCATAAGCGACTCAAGTGAATCATAGTTTCTAATACCATATTGGTGTCCTGTTTTAGACGTTTCAAATGTAGAATAATACGCTGCTTCATCCAACTCAGTCGAATCATTTGCTAAAGTGGAAAGGTTTACTTGTGCTGTATACGCGTATTGTCCTTTATACTCCACAATGGCAACTTCATATCTCGGTGCATCTTTAGGCATTAGAATTGTTATTTGTTCGTCTGGACTTAATCTACCGATTTCATATTTTTTTTCATATTGCTTGATTGGTTTAGAAAATACATTTAAATCATCAGTTAAGCCCCAGCCACTTCCTCTATACATTCTATTCACCTTTGCAGAGACTTTATCAAAGTCATACAACTTTAAGCTAGAAGTAGGCACAAATGCTGGAGTACCATTTAAATCAATACGACTAACCCCATTATTAGAAGCGTATACATATACGGAAACTTTTTCAGACAAAGTATCAATTACCGCTGAAGAACGACTCGAATATTTAGTTGCGGCTACTTCTTTTTGCACAATGCCAAATTTCGGTTTTAAAGTGGTTGATTTCACAAATGTTAAGTAATTTTCGCTTACATAAGCTGTTTGATTGTTAAATATAATTTTAGCCCATCCTTTTGATGTACTATAAACGGAAACAGTCATTCCTTTTTTTAAGGACCCCAACTTTTTGGAAGTTACAGAGGATTTTGCTCGAACATTTAATGAGGCAATATTTACTATTGCCTGTTTTGTTATAGAAGTTTCATTTAGCTCCTGAAGAATTAAATGCTTCGTCAAAACATACCCAACTGAATTATTATATTCAATTTTTGTCCAAGTTTTCGAACTACTATACAATGTAAGGATATCACCTTTAACGACTGTTCCAAGCTTTTTAGAGGTTAAATCAGCTTTCTCTCGGACATATCCAAAACTTGTATTCACTGTTGCAGATTGAGTAGTGACTGCTTGCACTATTTCTGGTAACACACTGATTAGTAAACTAGTGACTAAAAATACAATGCAACATATTCGAATAAATTGTTTCAACTTACCCTCCCCCTTTTGAGTGAATTTTAATAATTTTCTAATATTATTGTATCACTAAATTTACATTATCACCCTATATATTCCAACACCCAATTACCAATGTTTGTTCTGCAGTCACTTTTGTTGATTAACCAAATGTACCCAGTAAATTGCTTCGTTTGAATAAATTAGCAAAAAAAATAAACCGAGAAAATAAATTTTCTCGGTTTACATAATTGTAAATGTTAATCATAAAGTACGTGTTTTGAACGTAGGGATGGTTGGGATAAAAATACCACTTACGTTAACGTGCATCTTTTGATTTCTTTTTACGTTTCACGCTTGGGTTATAAAAACTTCAGCTTTGAAGCTTAGTAAATTTCAATTAATTAGAATTTACGTTTACGGGCAGCTTCAGATTTCTTTTTACGCTTTACGCTTGGTTTTTCATAAAACTCGCGCTTTCTTACCTCTTGAATTGTACCACTTTTAGATACAGTACGTTTGAAGCGGCGAAGAGCATCTTCAAGCGATTCGTTTTTACGAACGACAGTTTTTGACATCTCTTTTTCCCTCCCTCCGAACACACGTCAAGCACATAACCAAGTGTTATGTACTAAAAAATTATACCGTATACTTTAGACTTGGTCAATACTTTGAATTAAATTAATAATCGGATTTACTTTCCATGCCTTGCATAATTTCTACACCAGAACTTGCACCTATTCTTGTAGCTCCTGCATCTACCATTGCTTGTAGATCTTCCAGATTCCGAACTCCCCCAGATGCTTTAACTCCTAGGTCTGGTCCAACTGTTTCGCGCATTAACTTCACTGCGTTAACTGTAGCACCTCCTGTAGAAAATCCTGTAGAAGTTTTAACAAAGTCTGCACCTGCAGCTTTTGATAGTTCACTTGCTTTCACAATTTGTTCATCTGTCAATAAGCAAGTTTCTAAAATAACTTTCACAATCGCTTTTCCTTTTGCAGCTTCTACTACAGCTTCGATATCTTTTTGTACTAAGTTATAATCTTGATCTTTTAAAGCTCCAACGTTTATAACCATATCAATTTCATCTGCACCATTTTCAATAGCATCTGTTGTTTCAAATACTTTTACAGCAGTTGTGCTTGCTCCAAGTGGGAAACCAATCACCGTACATACTTTTACTGGTGAATCTTGTAATAAAGTCGAACTAAGTTTTACCCAAGTTGGATTTACACATACAGAAGCAAATATATTTGTTTTAGCCTCTTCACAAAGTTTTTCAATTTGTTTTTTAGTTGCGTCTTGTTTTAATAATGTATGATCGATTAATGCAGCAATATTTTGAGTCATTAAATATTCCCCTCTCGAGTTGTACGTACCTCTCTATCATAATAGAGAAATTAAAAAAAAGCCAGTGAGAGTATTCTCACTGACTCTAACATCCATCGGAGGCTTATTGGTTAAACTAATTCTTCCACATGATCTAGTACACGGACAAATTGACCTTCATTATATGGATAACCAGCTTTTGTGATTTTCACACGGACTAGCTTTCCAATTAAATCATCTGTGCCAGGAATAACAACCTTCAAATAATTATCCGTGTATCCTTCAACTAAATTAGCTTTGCCATCTAAGTTATGTTTTTCTTCTGGGATAATCTCTAGTACTTTGCCTTCAAATCTGGCAGCATATTCTGCTGCTAGTTGGTCATTCAACGTAATTAAACGGTGAACACGTTCATTTTTCACATCTTCGTCTACTTGGTCATCCATTCTTGCGGCAGGTGTACCTGTACGCTTAGAATATGGAAAAACATGAAGCTCAGAGAACTTTTGATCACGAATAAAACTAAACGTTTCCATAAATTCTTCTTCTGTTTCTCCTGGGAAGCCAACAATCACGTCAGATGTAATAGCTAAATCAGGCAGAGCTTCTCTTAAGCGATCTAATCGATTTGCAAAAAACTCCATTGTATATTTTCTACGCATTCTTTTTAATACCGTATCTGAACCAGATTGTATGGGAATATGCAAATGCCTAACAACAATTTTCGATTCACTTAATACATCAATTACTTCATCTGATAATTGACTTGCTTCAATCGAACTAATGCGAAGTCGCTTTAACCCCTTTACATTTGCTTCGATATCTCTTAAAAGCTGTGCTAAATTATAATCTTTTAAATCTTCTCCGTATCCACCTGTATGAATACCAGTCAAAACAATTTCTAAATATCCAGCGTCCACCAATTGTTGTGCTTGTCGAACAACTTCTTCTGGATCTCGAGAACGCATTAGTCCACGAGCCCAAGGAATAATACAAAACGTACAGAAATTATTACAACCTTCCTGAATCTTTAATGATGCACGAGTGCGATCCGTAAAGGCAGGAACATCTAACTCCTCATATACACGATTTTTCATAATATTGCCGACAGCATTAATTGGTTTACGTTCGGTTTTGTACTGCTCAATATACTCCAGCATTTTTGTGCGTTCTTGTGTTCCTACAACAATATCTACTCCTGGAATCGCCATAATTTCAGCGGGAGAAGTTTGTGCATAGCAACCAGTTACACAAATAACTGCATCTGGATTTTGGCGAACAGCACGACGAATTACTTGTCTACTCTTTTTATCACCAGTATTAGTTACGGTACATGTATTGATGACATAAACATCTGATTGTTTTTCGAACTCTGTACGGTCATAACCATTTTCTTTAAATAATTGCCATATAGCTTCTGTTTCATAATGATTAACTTTACAGCCTAATGTATGGAATGCAACGGATGACAAGTCCTTACACCTCTTTCATTCATATTCATAGGAAATTGCAGCTAGCGCATATAGCGGAGCGGTTTCTGTTCGTAAAATCCTTGGTCCAAGAGCGATTGGTTGAAAATCATTTTCTAGTAAATGTTTTACTTCCTGACGATCGAGTCCGCCTTCTGGGCCAAAAACGATCAGTATCGATTGTTTATCATATACTTTTTTCAATTGGTCCGCAAATTTTTGTCGGTCTTCTAGCTTCGCATCTTCTTCATCCGCAACAAATCTCACATCATATGCTTTAGAAATTTCCAAAAGCTCTTTTAAAGAGATTGGATTATGTATATGTGGGATAAATGAACGGTGAGATTGCTCTGCCGCTTCTTTAGCAATCTTTTGTAAGCGCGCAATTTTTTTCTCATTTTTTTGTTTATCCCATTTCACAATAGAGCGTTTAGCTTCAAACGGATAAAGCGTATGCATACCTAATTCAGTTGCTTTTTGCGTGATCAATTCTAATTTATCACCTTTTGGAAGACCACAGACGAGAGAAACTTTAATAGGCATTTCATTGGATTGCCCATGCATTTCAACTACTTGTAGAAGGACAGATTTAGAAGTACCTTCCACAATCGTCATCGTATACGTCTTACTATCTGCCACTACATATACTTGATCTCCAGGAGACATGCGCATCACCTGAATCATATGATGCGCGTCATCACCTGAAATTGTCACTGTATTATTTTCTTGGATAGTTTCATTCGTAAAATAACGTTGCATGACAATCTCCTTTATTGAACAGGCTTCTTAGAAATGATTGTTACCCAGTCTTCCATCATCATCACTTCTTCTATTTCGAAGCCAGATTGCTGCAAGGAATTGCGAACATCCTCTTTTTTCGTTGCAATAATGCCGGATGTGATGAATAATCCACCTTTTTTAACAATCGAAAATGCATCGTCTGTAAAAGTCATAATAATTTCTGCTAAAATATTAGCCACAACAATATCTGCTTGTTCCTTCACATTATCTAGTAAATTACCATGCGTTACCTGCACTAAGTGTTCTACCTTATTTAGCTGAATATTTTCTTTTGCAGATTTAACAGCTACTTCATCTAAGTCAAGTGCATGAATAGCAGTAGCGCCTAGTTTAGCTGCTCCAATTGAAAGTACCCCAGAACCAGTGCCTACATCAATCACGCTTGAGTTAGGCTGTACTGTTTTTTCAAGTGCTTGTAAACACATAACAGTTGTTGGGTGAGTACCTGTACCAAAAGCCATACCTGGATCTAATTCGATAATCAATTCATCTGAATTGACACGCTCATAGTCTTCCCATGTTGGAACAATTGTAAAACGGTTCGATATTTTCACAGGATGATAATACTTTTTCCATGCAGTTGCCCAATCTTCTTCATCTACTTCTTGTATAGTAAGAATATTATGTCCAAGGTCGATATTAAAGTTTAGTAAGTTGTTAATCGCAAGTTTGATCTCTTCCACTGTTTCTAATAAAAAACTTGTTTCGGCTAAATAAGCTTTTATTCGAACACCATCTACTGGAAAATCATCTGGATTTAAGCTGTAGATTTCTCCAAAAACATCTTCTCGTTCTCTTACTAACTCTTCTGAATCCTCAATAACTACTCCACTTGCACCAGCTTCATGCAAAATATTACTAATTGCCTCCACTGCTTCATTCGTAGTATGAATGGATAGTTCAGACCATTTCACTTGCGCCAACTCCTTTATTCGCCTTTTATCGTTCTTTTAATTTTATCAAATAATGAGCTACCTTGCTCTTCAGGAATATCCCCACTGATTTCGGCAAATTCGCGTAGTAATTGCTTTTGTTTTTCTGTTAATTTTTTCGGAGTAATAACTTTGACAACAACATGTTGGTCACCTATGCCATACCCGTGAACATTTTTTACGCCTTTTCCTTTTAGTCGGAATTGCGTTTGTGATTGAGTACCAGCAGGAATTTTTAGTTTCACTTTCCCTTGAACCGTCGGAACTTCAATTTCATCTCCAAGTGCCGCTTGAGCAAATGTTAATGGAAGTTCATAGTAAATATCGTCGCCGTCACGTTCAAATCGAGGATCTGCTTTTACTCGGAATACTACATATAAGTCTCCAGCTGGACCACCATTAACACCTGGTTCTCCTTGACCGCTTACGCGAAGTTGTTGACCATCATCAACACCTGCAGGAATTGTAACTTTAATTTTTTTGCGTTTATTAACTGTACCTTTACCAGAACAAGTAGAACATTTTTCTTTAATCATTTTTCCAGTTCCAGAACAGTGATTACAAGCACGTTTAGTTTGAATACGACCAAATGGTGTGTCTTGTGTAACATTCACTTGACCATTGCCATTACAGTGTGTACATGTTTCAGGATGCGTGCCTGGTTTAGCACCAGTACCTTTACATGTTTCACATGATTCTTCTTTGGCAATTTCAATTTCTTTTTCTTTCCCAAAAACAGCTTCTTCAAATTCAATTGTCATAGAATATTGAAGGTCATTTCCTTTTCTCGGAGCATTTGGATCACGTCTTCTAGAACCTCCGCCTCCGAAGAACGAACTGAAAATATCTTCAAATCCAAAGCCGTCTCCACCACTGAATCCACCACCAAAGCCTTGATTTGGACCAGCGTGACCAAATTGATCATACCCTGCACGTTTTTGCTCGTCACTTAATACTTCATATGCTTCTGAAATTTCTTTGAATTTATCTTCTGCATTAGCTTCTTTGTTAATATCGGGATGGTATTGCTTAGAAAGCTTACGATAAGCTTTTTTAATTTCATCTTGAGAAGCACTTTTTGAAACGCCTAGTACCTCATAATAATCACGTTTATTCATAGTTCACTCTCCTGCTCTGTTAACGTACACATAAAAATTATTGTAACATGGACAAAATCCGAATAGCAAAACAAATAGAAATTTTACCATTATCTTATTTAACATTGAAAAAGCCAAAGCCGAAAACGGTCTTTGACTTTTTCTGTTGACACTCTTACTTGTCTTTATCGTCGTTTACTTCTTCAAATTCTGCATCTACAACACCGTCATCAGATGGTCCGCCAGCTTGACTTGCATTAGCAGCATCTGCTTGAGCTTGTTCATAAAGCTTCATTGTAAGTTGTTGAACGATTTCATTTAATTTATCTTTTTTCGTTTTGATTTCTTCTAGGTTTCCAGCTTCAAGTGCAGCTTTTAACTCTTCTTTTGCATCTTCAGCAGACTTTTTCTCTTCTTCAGACACTTTATCTTCTAGGTCTTTTAGAGTTTTTTCAGTCATAAATACTAATTGATCCGCTTCATTTTTCACTTCTGCTTCTTCTTTACGAACTTTATCCGCTTCAGCGTTCGCTTCTGCTTCTTTTACCATACGTTCGATTTCTTCGTCAGAGAGAGAAGAGTTTGATTGGATTGTAATATTTTGTTCTTTTTGCGTTCCTAAATCTTTCGCTTTAACATTTACAATACCATTTTTGTCGATATCAAATGTAACTTCGATTTGTGGAATACCACGTGGTGCTGGTGGAATATCCGCAAGTTGGAAACGACCAAGTGTTTTGTTGTCAGTCGCCATCGGACGTTCACCTTGTAATACGTGAATATCTACTGCCGGTTGGTTATCCGCTGCAGTGGAGAACGTTTGAGATTTTGATGTTGGGATAGTTGTATTACGGTCAATTAACTTCGTGAATACGCCGCCCATTGTTTCAATACCTAATGAAAGTGGTGTAACGTCAAGAAGAACAACGTCTTTCACATCTCCTGTTAATACTCCACCTTGAACAGCAGCACCCATTGCTACTACTTCATCTGGATTTACACCTTTATGTGGTTCTTTCCCAGTTTCTTTCTTAATAGCTTCTTGTACAGAAGGAATACGAGTAGATCCACCTACAAGAATAACTTTATCAATTTGTGAAGCTGATAATCCAGCATCTTTCATTGCTTGACGAGTTGGTACCATTGTACGCTCTACTAAGTGAGCTGTTAAATCATCAAATTTCGCACGAGTCATTGTAACTTCTAAGTGAAGTGGTCCAGCTTCGCCTGCAGTGATGAATGGAAGTGAAATTTGAGTTGAAGTAACACCAGAAAGATCTTTTTTCGCTTTTTCAGCAGCGTCTTTCAAACGTTGAACAGCCATTTTATCTTTTGATAAATCAATGCCATTTTCTTTTTTGAACTCTTGTACTAAATAGTCCATTAATACTTGGTCAAAGTCATCTCCACCTAGACGGTTATCACCAGCAGTTGCTAGTACTTCAAATACGCCATCACCAAGTTCTAGGATAGATACGTCAAATGTACCGCCACCTAAATCGTATACAAGAATTTTTTCATCATGGTCCATTTTATCTAAACCGTATGCAAGTGCAGCCGCAGTAGGTTCGTTAATAATACGTTCCACTTCAAGACCAGCAATACGACCAGCATCTTTTGTAGCTTGACGTTCAGCATCATTGAAGTAAGCAGGAACAGTAATTACTGCTTTAGTTACTTTTTCTCCTAGATATTCTTCTGCAAATCCTTTTAAATACTGAAGAATCATTGCAGATACTTCTTGTGGTGTATATTCTTTATCTTCTGCTGTTACTTTTTCATTTGTACCCATTAAACGTTTAACAGATGCAATTGTGTTTGGGTTAGTGATAGATTGACGCTTCGCTACTTCCCCAACTTGTTTTTCGCCGTTTTTGAATGCTACAACTGATGGAGTTGTGCGGTTACCTTCTGGATTCGGAATTACTTTTGGTTCTCCACCTTCTAGTACAGATACACATGAGTTTGTTGTTCCTAAGTCAATACCAATAATTTTAGACATACGTTTTTCCTCCTAATATATAACTGAGATATGAGATATCATGAATGTTTTTTTATTATATAAACTGCATTTCAAAAGACTGATTGTTATTCGTTTACTTTAACCATCGTTGGGCGAAGTACTCTATCTTTCAACTTATACCCTTTTTGCAGTTCTTGAAGCACGATACCAGATTCTTTAGAATCGTCTTTTTCTTGCATAACTGCTTGGTGAAAATTAGGATCGAATGAAACCCCTTCTGCTTCAATAGGCTCTAAGCCTTCTGTTGAAACTGCACTTAATAACGAACGATAAACCATCTCTACACCTTTTGTTAAAGAAACAGCTTCTTCTGTTGTTGCTTCAACAGCAAGGGCACGCTCTAGATTATCAAGCACCGGCAAAATTTCCGTTAATACGGATTGAGCACGATATTTATAATCGGCTTCCTTATCTAATTGAACTCGACGTTTGTAATTTTCAAAGTCCGCTCTTAAACGAATCGCTTTGTCTTTTTCTTCGTCAAGTTCTTGCTTTACAAGTGTCAATTCATCGATTTCTTCTTCTACCAGTACTTCAGTAGCTTCTGTTTCTTGTTGTTCTTCCACAATTTCTTGTCCTAGAACTACTTCATCTTTTTCTTTTTCCATTACTAGCAACTCTCCTTTATCCATGTGGGCCATGTAATATTTTGGACAATTCCCGAGATAGATCTCCACTCATTACGTCAAGCAAGGAAACAACTCGTTTGTAATCCATACGAGTAGGCCCAATGATTGCAATTGAACCCATCTGTTCATCCCCAATTTCATAGGACGCAGTAATAATACTACAATCTTCCATTCCTAGTTGGTTATTTTCTGAACCGATTCGAATTTGAATTCCCTTTTTCTCTAAATGGAAAAGTCCCGGTATTTGATTTACATGATCCATCCAATACATGATACTTCGTGCTTTTTCTAAATCATTAAATTCAGGTTGATTTAACAATTGCATTTTTCCGCCGTAGTATACTTTGTCCTCATGTTCGATTGTCATAGCTTTGTTTAATGAACCTAGAAGATTATTTAAACGACCGCTGTTTTGACGCAAGACCGATAATGTGACAGCATCTAATTTTGCTGGAAGCTCATGTAAATGAACACCAACTAAATGTTCATTGATTAAATTAACCATACGTTCAATGTCAGATGCAGTAAAACTTTCCGGGATGGAAAATACGCGATTTTCTACATGCCCACTATCTGTCACAATGATTGCAACAGCGGAATCATCCGTTAATGGAACAATGGAAAACCTTTTAACACGATGCTTTCTAACATCTAAGCCTAACATAATAGAGGTATAATTCGTTAATTCGGAAAGAATATTTGCCGATTTTCGAATTATTTGCTCCGTCTCGCCCATCCGTTCCTGAAAAACAGAACGAATCTGGTTAATCTCGTCTTTGGTAATCCGTTGGGGAGTTAACAAATTGTCTACATAATAACGATAGCCCTTTTCTGAAGGGACGCGGCCAGACGATGTATGCGTTTTTTCTAAAAAACCCATATCTTCTAAATCCGCCATATCGTTTCGAATAGTAGCAGGACTAAATGAAACTTCCTCCTTTTTCGAAAGTTGGCGAGATCCCACTGGCTGAGCGGTTTCAATAAAATCATCTACCGTTACTTGCAATATTAATAATTGCCGATTAGTTAGCATGATCATCACCTCTGTTAGCACTCGTCTATAGAGAGTGCTAATACTCATATAAAATTTATCAAATCTATAGATAACTGTCAACGATTTAGTTTTATTTATTTAGCTAAGTTAAGCGATCATGTTGTTACCTACCGAAAATCCGCTCGCTTTGCTCGAACGAACTGCCAAGCCTCCTCGAGGCAACAGCCAATTAAACAGAGCCATTTATTTAAGAAAATATTGAAACACTTCATTCCCCATAAAGCGTCCACGAGTCGTTAATTTTACAAAGTTATTTTCCATTTTGATTAATTCTTTTCGAAGCAACTCTTCCAATTGTTCACCGTACACTTGTGGGAGAGTTTGTCCGTATCTTTCTTCAAATCTTTCTAAGGAGACCCCTGCATTTTTTCGCAATCCTAAAAACATTTCTTCTTCCATTTTCTCTATCTGTGTTACTTCTTTTTGCATCATCAGTGGTTTTTCACCAGAATCGATTGTTTGCATATACTTTTTTAAAGGACCGTGATTAGAATATCTCACACCATTTACATAACCGTGTGCTCCTGCTCCCAATCCAATATATTCGTCGTTGTTCCAATAAAGTAAATTATGTTGGGAAGCTTTGCCTTCCAACGAAAAATTACTTATTTCATATTGTAGATAACCGTTCTGCTTCATCTCGTCTAACAAATAGCCATACATTTCCGCTTCCAAATCTTCTCCTGGTAACGATAGCTTTCCCTTAGATAATAAATTATAAAAAATTGTTTTCGGTTCCACTAATAATGAGTAGGCTGAAATATGTGGGATCTTTAGACGAAAAGCTTCTTGTAAAGACGCTTTCCACTGTTCCATCGTTTGATTTGGTAAGCCATACATTAAATCGATACTTATGGATGGAAAATCTGTTTGTTTTGCGAATTCAATCACTTCATAAACATGCTCATTGGAATGTGTTCTTCCAAGAACTTTCAACAAGTCTTGATCAAAAGTTTGCACTCCCATACTTAATCTATTCACACCAAATTTGCGCATAAGTTGCATTTTCTCAAGCGTGATTTCATCCGGATTTGCTTCCGATGTGAATTCTATAACTTGTTCCATTGGAATATACATGTGGATGAGTGTAAATAAACGTTCTAATTGTTCTAGTGATAATGAAGTAGGCGTTCCTCCACCGATAAAAATAGTTTCAATCTTTGCCTTTTTTAAATCATCTGTCCATAAAGCCATTTCTTTTCCAAGAGATTCAATGTATTCATCGACTGGTTGATTATGAAAGAAAAATTTATTGAAATCACAGTAATTACAAATTTGATGACAAAAAGGAATATGTATATATACACCTCGTACCATAATCATTCCTACTTTCTATATAAAGCACAACTTCATCTAGTGTTTAATTTCCTTGAATGATAGTTGAACTAGGATTTTTCTACAAGTCACAACTGGATAAAAGAAAAAGGAGGCTACTAGTGCCCCCTTTCCGGTTTTCTTATTTATTCGGTTCGTCCATCTTAAGTACTGCCATAAATGCCTCTTGTGGCACTTCAACAGACCCTACTTGTTTCATACGCTTTTTACCTTCTTTTTGTTTATCAAGAAGTTTACGTTTACGTGAAATATCTCCACCATAACATTTAGCTAAAACGTTTTTACCAACCGATTTAATCGTTGAACGAGCAACGATTTTTTGACCGATTGCTGCTTGTACTGGTACTTCGAACTGTTGTCTTGGAATCAACGCTTTTAGTTTTTCAACGATAAGTTTTCCTCGCTCGTAAGCAAAATCACGATGCACGATAAAGCTTAAAGCATCTACCTTTTCACTATTCAATAAGATATCCATTTTCACTAATTTCGATTCTTTGTATCCAATCAAGTCATAATCAAAAGATGCATAGCCTTTTGTGCTTGATTTTAATGAATCAAAGAAGTCATATACGATTTCAGATAATGGAATCTCATAAATGATATTAACACGCGCCTTAGACAAGAAATCCATCGTGATAAAGTTTCCACGTTTACGTTGGCATAGCTCCATTACAGAACCAACGTAATCTTCCGGAACCATAATGGATGCTTTTACATAAGGTTCTTCAATCGCTTCCACTTTTTGTACATCTGGCATCATAGAAGGGTTGTCTACTTTGATTACTTCACCATTCGTTAATTTCACATCATAAATAACGCTTGGTGCAGTTGTGATTAAATCAATTTTGAATTCGCGTTCGATACGCTCTTGGATGATTTCCATATGAAGTAATCCTAAGAATCCACAACGATACCCAAAGCCTAACGCCTGAGAAGTTTCTGGTTCGAACTCTAGTGCAGAGTCATTCAGTTGTAATTTTTCTAATGCATCACGTAAATCTACGTATTTCGTGTTATCAATCGGATATAATCCACAGAATACCATAGGGTTCATTTTGCGATATCCAGCTAACGCTTCTGTTGCAGGGTTAGAAGCTAATGTAATTGTATCCCCGACACTGGAATCTCCTACATGTTTCATCGATGCTGTTAAGAATCCTACGTCTCCAACTGTCAACTCTGAGCGTTGTGTCGTTTTTGGTGTAAATACGCCTGTTTCCACGACTTCGAATTCTTTACCAGATGACATCATTTTTATCGTGTCCCCTGGTTTCACTGTACCTTCCATAATTCGAATATACACAATTACGCCTCGGTAAGGGTCAAATAAGGAATCGAAGATCAATGCTTTTAAAGGCGCGGAAGGATCCCCTGTTGGTGCAGGAACTTTTTCTACAATTTGTTCTAAAATTTCTTCAATACCGATTCCTGCTTTTGCAGATGCAAGCACTGCTTCAGAAGCATCAAGTCCAATTACTTCTTCCACTTCTCCTCTTACACGTTCTGGATCGGCTGCAGGTAAATCGATTTTATTGATAACCGGTAATATTTCCAAATCATTATCTAATGCTAAATAAACATTTGCTAGTGTTTGGGCTTCAATTCCTTGTGCTGCATCCACTACAAGAATTGCACCTTCACATGCTGCTAAACTTCTAGACACTTCGTACGTAAAGTCTACGTGCCCAGGAGTATCGATTAGATGAAAGATATACTCTTCTCCGTCTTTTGCAGTGTATGTTAATTGAACAGCATTTAACTTTATGGTAATACCTCTTTCACGCTCTAAGTCCATGGAATCTAACAATTGGTCTTTCATTTCTCGTGAAGTTAATGTTTTCGTTTTTTCTAAAATACGATCGGCTAAAGTCGATTTTCCGTGGTCAATATGCGCGATAATGGAAAAATTACGAATCTTCTTCTGTCGCGCGATTCTATCTTCATTGTTCATGCTTGTTCACTCCTAATTAAACTACTATGAATTATAACAGACAACTCGCGTCTAAGTAACGCATAATCATTAAGTCTGTTATTCAAAATATTTTTTCTATGTATTTGTTCGTTATTTTCATCTTTTTTTTGCCAGACTTTAATCTTACCAAAATTCTGTTCGTAAGACAATCTGAGTTAATCATTACAAAAAAAGAGATCGAGCATTTTCTCGAGGCCACTGAAAAGCTCACGTTTTTAAAACAGTAAATTCTTTGTCTATTTCTCCTCTTTTTCGTTCAGAAATCCAAAATCCGAATTTACATAAAAAAACAACACAAACAATACTAAAGGAAACCAAAGAAATATATATATTTTACACGGAATAATCTATAGTTAATTCACGCTATAGGCGGACGCTTTCCGCGGGGTGAGCGATAAGCCATCACCGCCGCACGCGTCGTTTGTGA
>Ga0157371_10001369_pt1 | contig 25570 bp, 25 predicted proteins | sample C45metaG_FD_113462 | JGI IMG/M metagenome (GOLD analysis project Ga0157371, IMG submission 113462) | Corn rhizosphere microbial communities from Kellogg Biological Station, Michigan, USA - C4-5 metaG | ecosystem: Host-associated > Plants > Roots > Rhizosphere > Soil | place: USA: Michigan...
GCTTCATCAGCACAGGCCTCCGTTGACGGCCAGAACCTGCCGGGTGATGTACGACGCTTCCGCCGACATCAGGAAATTCACCGCGCTGGCCACCTCTTCCGGGGTGCCCATGCGTTGTGCGGGAATCATTTTCATCAGTTCTTCCACCGGCACGTTTTCGTCGAGCATTGCCGTGTCGATCAGGCCGGGTGCGACACAGTTGACGGTAATTTTGCGCTTGCCCAGCTCTATCGCCAACGCTTTCGCCGCGCCGATCAAACCGGCCTTGGAAGCGCTGTAGTTGACCTGACCGCGATTGCCGATCAACCCGGAAACCGAGGTAATGCAGACAATCCGCCCGGCAGCACGACGACGAATCATCGGCATCATCACCGGGTGCAGCACATTGTAGAAACCGTCGAGGTTGGTGCGCATCACCACATCCCAATCCTCCTCGCTCAGTGCTGGAAAAGCACCGTCGCGGGTCAGGCCGGCATTGAGCACGACACCGTAGTAGGCGCCATGGGCTTCAACGTCGGCTTCGAGAATGGCTTTGCAGCTGGCGCGGTCGGACACGTCGAATTGCAGGATTCGCGCCTGGCGCCCCAGCGCCTGGATTTCGCCTTGAACGATCACGGCGTCCGCCAGACCGCTGCGGCAATGCAGGACGATGTCATGCCCGGCCTGGGCCAGGCGCAGCGCGATTGCGCGGCCGATGCCACGGCTGGAGCCAGTGACCAGTACGGATTCAGTCATGACTGGACTCCTTCGGGTTCATGAAGATATTGAGCGGCCTGAGGTGGGCGAAACACGTTCAGACGGGCGGTGGCGTGAATGCCTGGAGCGTTGATGTGGCATTCGAACACGCCCATGCCGTTATCGTCTTCCAGCGAGCGCATCCCGTGGATGGTCAGCTCGGTGCCAACGGGGAAGTGTTCCACGTTGCATTCGAATTTGCGCGTACCGAGCAGAAAACCCAGCACCACGCCATCGCCCCGCTGGCGCGCGTGGCAACCGGCATACGCGGCGACACTCTGGGCCATCAGTTCAATGCCGACCCACGCGGGCATGCTGCCGTCGGCACGGCTGAACAGGCCACCGGGCCTGACGGTGAGGCGTGTGCGGATCTGGTCGTCATCGAATTCAAGAATCTGTTCGATGAAGATCATGTCGCCAGCGTGCGGCAGCAGTTCGGCGATCGGCCAGTCAATCATGGGGCGTCTCCGATTATCAGGCTGACGTTGTTGCCACCGAAGGCAAAGGAATTGCTCATCAAGTAGCGAGGTGCAATGGACGTCATGCGATCGGTCGGGGTCACCCAATTCAAGGCTGGCAGCTCAGGATCAGGCTGGCCGTCCCAGACGTGGGGCGCCAGAGCCTGCTCAGGGTTGTTCGTGCTCAGGCTCAGCCAGCAGAACGCCGCTTCCAGGGCACCGGCGGCGCCAAGGGTGTGGCCGGTCATCGGCTTGGTTGAAGAACACGGTACGCCTTGCGGGAACAGGGTCGCTACGGCCAGGCTTTCCATGGCGTCGTTGTGTTGGGTCGCGGTGCCATGCAGGTTCAGGTAACCGATTTGAGCGGGTTGCAGATTCGCTCGGCTCAAGGCTTTGCGCATGGCTTGCAAGGCGCCACGCCCTGTCGGTTCTGGCGCAGAAATGTGGTGCGCATCGGAACTGGCGCCGCTGCCGAGCAGCGCAATCGGTTGGCCGTCGTCGGCGCTTTTGCTCATCAGAAACAGCGCGGCGGCTTCACCGATATTGATGCCGTTGCGGTTGACTGAAAACGGATTGCAACGTTGCTCGGACATCGCTTCCAACGCCGAGAAGCCGTTGAGGGTCAGTTTGCACAAACTGTCGACGCCGCCGCACAGCACCGCGTCGCATACCCCCAGATCCAGCAGGCGTTGGGCGCTCATCAGCGCCCGGGCGCTGGAGGTGCAGGCAGTAGAAATCACATAAGCCGGGCCGCTCAATTGCAGCCAGTCGGCGAGGAAATTGGCCGGTGCGCCTAGCTCCTGCTGCTGATAGTCGTAATCGGCAGGGAAATGATGCTCGCGAATGTAATGGGCCAGGCCACGGCTGGCCTCATGGATGCCCGACGTGCTGGTCCCCAGCACCACACCGATACGGTCACGGCCGTAGGTCTGGATCGCACGATCGATGTCTTCGCGGATTTGCAACGCGGCTTCCAGCAGCAACTGGTTGTTACGGCTGGCTTGCTGAGCCAGTTCCGCTGGAATCGGGGCCAATTCGCCACGCACCGCCGCCACCGACAATGAGCGCTCCGGGACCCAACCCGCCTCGCTGCGCATGCCGGAGCAATCACCGGCAAACAGATTGCGCGCGACTTCCGTTTTGTCGCGACCCAGGGCACAGATAACCCCAAGGGCGTTCAGATAGGCGGTCATGGCGCGTCTCCGCTAAGGGGCGTGACTTGATACTTGGGACCTTTGGGCAGGTTCAATTCGAAGCTCATCGGTTGTGAATAGCGGACATCCCAGTGCGTAGGCAAGGAGCGTTGACTGCCATGTTGCCAAGCCGTGGGGTAGTTGCCCGACAGTTCATCCTTGGGTGTCAGCGCAAACAGTAACGCCGCAAACAGCTCCCGGGCTTCCGGGTTCGGCGGCAACAGGCCGTCGGCTTTCCATTGGCCATCGATCAGTTTCTGGCGAGCCTGTGGAATGCCCAGCAAATCCATCATCGACCAACGGATGCCAGGACCTTCACGCTGGATCACCAGCACCCAGTCCTGACGTTGCTCGGCGACCAGACGCTGTATATGCAACTGCAGCGGCAACGACAGGTTCGGGGTTTGCTCGGGCAGCGGCGGCTGGCTGGCGCAAGCGCTCAGCAACAGACAGCAACCCAGGAGCAGGAAACGAATCATCAGACCTCACCTTCAAGGGAAGTTCGCCACAAAAAGGCGTTCACGTTATTCATGTGACATCTCTGGCGCAGAGTTCTGACAGCATGCGCAGCCGACGCTTGGGTTCACTGACGAACGGATTGCGCTCGTCCCAGGCATAACCGGCGAGGATTGCGCTGATCATGCGGCGGATGTCCGGTGAACCGTCTGGATGGAAAATCACATCCTGGAAGGTCCCGGCGTACCAGCCTTCGACGTAGCAGCGGAATGTGTCGACGCCGCGCTTGAGCGGTGCGGCGAACTCGGTTTGCCAGTCGACGCTTTCACCTTGCAGTTGGCGGTGCAGAACGCCGGCGGCCATGCTCGCCGAACGCATGGCGATGGTCACGCCGGAGGAGAACACCGGGTCGAGGAATTCCGCAGCGTTGCCCAGCAGCGCAAAGCCCGGGCCGTGCAAGGTTTTGACGTTGGCCGAGTAGCCACCAATGGTGCGCGCGGGGGTGTCCCACACAGCGTTGTTCAAGACGCCGGCCAGGCTTGGGGTTTCAGCGATAAAACCGCGCAGGCACTCGTCCAGGTTGTCCATGCGGCCTTCAAAGTGCTCGGCTGCCGCCACTACGCCGACCGAGCAACGGCCGTTGCTGAACGGGATGGTCCAGAACCAGATATCGCGATGAGTCGGATGGGTGGTGATGAGGATTTTTTCCCGCTCGAAGGTCGGGCTGTCGATGTTGTCTTCGATGTGGGTGAACACGGCCTGGCGTACCGGGAAGTTCGACGGCGCTTCAAGGTCCAGCAAGCGCGGCAGCACGCGGCCGTAGCCGCTGGCATCGAGCACGAAATCAGCTTCGACGCGGTATTGGCTGCCATCTTCTCGCAGCACATCGAGCAGCGGTTTTGCCAGGGTGAAATCGGCGCTGACGATGGCCTCGCCGTAACGAACTTCCACACCCTGCAATTCGGCCTGGTCGGCCAGCAACTTGTCGAAATCGGCGCGTTGAACCTGGAAGGTGGTCGGCTTGCCGTGGCTGAACGTGTCGCCGAAATCAAAGGCGCTGTATTGGTCGCCCCAGGCGAACGCCGCGCCATTTTTCAACTGGAACCCGGCGGCGTTCACCGCGTCGAGCATGCCGGCCTCTTCGACGAAATCCAGGCAGTGCGACAACAGGCTTTCGCCGATGGAAAACCGTGGAAAGTGCTGGCGTTCGATCATCAGCACGTCATGACCTTTGCGCTTGAGCAGCGCGGCGGCGATGGCGCCCGAGGGGCCTGCACCGATAACGACGACCTGGCGATGTTCCATTTCAACTGTTGGCACGGGGGCTCCTTGCCGGGGCGGCGATATTCAAAGGGGGGCTGTGCATGCCGGCGAGTGCCGGCAGCAATGTCGCGATCAAACCCATCAACATCAGTGCGAAATACAGCGCCTGACTGATGAGCTGTTGTTGCAGCAGCAGGTTGAGAAAGACGATCTCACTCAAGCCGCGAATATTCAGCAGCAGGCTTTCGCGCCAGCGACTGGCGCCTTCGAACGAGGCACCGGCCCAGCCTAGGCCCAGCCAGTTGCCGAGCAGTTTGCTGGCAATCGGCAACAGCAGCAGCGCCGCCAGCTGGACCCAGCCGAGGCTGGCCATCGCAGCGTGAACGTTGATCTGCACGATACCGAACGTCAGGATCAGCGGAATGGCGATCCAGGTCTGCAAGCGGCTCATCCAGATCGCCGGCAACGGTAGCACCAGTGGCACTTTCAGCGCGGCCATGCACAACAAGTAACCGATGCCGAAAATCAGCGCGTTGAGCTTGAAATGTTCGGCGACCACCAGCAGTGCGAAGAAGCCGCCGCTGTACAGCATCGGTTGGCGCGTACCGAGCAGGCGCAGCAGTAACGGCAGGCAAGCGCCGGCCAGCGGTAGCAAGAGGCTGCTCAGGTGCAAACTGCCTTGGGCGAAGCCGAACAGCGTCCAGCACGTCAGGTCGATGAGAATCGCCGTTTGTACCAGGCGTCGGGTGGCGTCGGGTGGGTAGTGAATGTGTCGCAGGTACAAATACAACACCGGAATCGCGGTGATGGCGAACACCAGGCCGACCGCCAGCGAGCTGATCCAGGATTGCGCCGGCAGCAGCCAAACGGCGGTGGCGAGTCCGCAGACAAACGGAATACAGAAACTCGGCAGAGCAATTTTCAGGCTCTGGCGATCCAGTCGCAGGTCGATCACGTCACTGAGGATGTGCCCGAGCAGCAAGGCAAAACTCAGGCTGTAGAGGTTTTTCAGCCACGTCGGTGAGATCAGTTCGGCGCCGCTGAGTTGCCAGCCCGGCTCGATCCAGAAGTACATCAGCAGCGGCAGGCCGAAGGTCGCCAGCAGCAACTGGCTGACGATCGGGATCAGGCCGAAATGCCGACCGACCCGGGTGGCCGCGGCGAACATTGCCAGGGCCATGAGCCAAAACACGGCGATCATCATGCCGCGGACTCCGTAACGGCAGCGGTGTGGACATGGCGTCCGGCCCACGGCGCGAGGATGAAGCTGAAAGCCAGGCCCAAGCTGACCGACAGGCCGAAGTTGCTCACCGCCGGCGTGCTGGACACGGCCAGCAGACCGAACGACAGCCAGGTGGTGACCGCCGCCAGCAACGTACCCAGCAGGCTCACGGCGGCGCCGCCGACCTGTTCGCGCATGAGGATCGCGTAATCGACGCTGATCGCCGTCACCAGCAACAGGCCGAACAGGCTGAACAGCGTCAGCGGCTGACCCAGCCAGCCAAGACTGGCCAGACTGCACAGCGCGGCCAACAAGGGCAGCGAGACGATGCGCAGCGCACCACCGAGGCCGAATGGCAGGATCAGCACCAGCACGATCAGCGCGCAGGAGGCGAGTTTGAGCTCAGCGGCACTGATTTGGGTTGCCGCGAAAACCGTGTTCAGTTCACCGAGGCGGTCGACCAGTTGGACACCCGGCAAGTCCAGCGCCTGAGCGCGCAGCAGCGAAGGATTGTTCAGGCCTTGCAGACTGACCATTGCCGCCACACCGTCATCGGTCGGCCCCAGCCACAAGGTGCGATAGGGCTCTGCCAACGGACCGGCGAGCGCAGCGTCGATGTCTTCAGTGGGCAATGCCTGCAATTGCGCAAGCTCCGCTTGCAGCGCTTGCGCTGTCACGCCGAGGTCGAGCAGCGGCTGCCAGAATTGCGGCAATTTGTTCAGCGCTTCGCGCACTTTGTTCTGTTCGCTCGGTTGGCTCACGAGTTGGTTGAGCGACAGATAACCCTGGAGTTTGTCCATCTTGACCAGCTGATCGAGACGCTCGCTCAGCGCGGTTTGGCGCTCAAGCAGCTCTTGCTGGTTGGCTGCACGCACCAGGAAGAATTGGCTGGTGGGTTGATAACCGGTAATGCGCGCGATGGTCCTGGCTTCGTCCGTCAATTGCTGCGGCGTGCCGATCCACTGGCGGATGTCGTTCTTGCTCTCGAGTTGCAACAAGCCGCCGACGCAAAAGGCAATCAGCAGTGCCAGCAGCACCGGCGTACGCGCAATTTTGAGCAACGATTCGCGTAGCTCCAGCAAAAACTCACTGACGCGCAACGGCCATTGCGCCGGTCGCAGGTCCGCGCCCTTGAGCAGCGCCGGCAGCAGGCACACCGCTGACAGGTAGGCGCCGAGCAGGCCTGCGGCGGAGAATACGGCGATCTGGGTCAGCGCCGGGAATGGCGTCCACGCCAGCGCCAGGTAGCCGATGCAACTGGTGATCAGGCTCAGGGTCAGGCCTGGCAAGGTCAGGCGCAACGCCGGCCAACTGTGCCAAGGTTTCATGCTCCAGCTTTTCGACAGGTAATGCAGCGGGTAATCGACGGCAACGCCGATCAGGCTCGATCCCAGCACCAGCGTCATCACATGCATATGACCGAACAGCGCCACACAGGCCACGGCGCCAAACAGCATGCCCACCAGCACTGGCACGAACGCCAGCAAGACCCGCCAACGCCGGAAGGCCAGCAACAGCAGCAACAAAATGCCGACGGTTGCGCCGCCTCCGACCCAGGTCATTTCGCGGGTGGCTTGTTGCTGACCATTGGCCGCGTAGAGCAAGCCGCTGGCGGCAAGCAGTTGAACGTCGCTCTGGGCCGCTTCTTCGCGGCTGTGTTTGAGCAGGGCGGCCACTTGCAGCGGCAGGTTCATGTCGAAGGCGTTGCCGGTGGTTTTTGCTCGCAGCAACACCCAGCTTTTACCGTCGGCATCGGCCACCAGTGCGCCGCTGCCGATGTCCAGTTGCACGGCGCCGTGTTGTGGCTGGCTGTTCTGGATGCGTCCGGTCAGCCCCAGCCAGTCTTCCTGGCTCGGCACAAGACTGAAACCGGTGAAGGGGTCGAACAGCGCTTGCACGCGCTGTTGGATGAAGGCGTCAGGGTGTTCGATCAGTTGCTGACGATCTGTGGCAGACAGCATTGCCAATCGGCCTTGCAGCAATTGAGTGCGCAGCGCTGGCAAGTCGGCTTGCAGGGTCCATTGGACCTTCTCGAACAAACCACTGGCCTGCCATTGCTCACCCAGTTTCTGCGCCATGGCGATGGCTTGCGGGCGATCTTTATGGCCGACTAGCACCAGCATTTCGCGGTTCAGCGGTTCTTGCATGCGTTGTTCGGCGCGCAATTCCAGCGCGTCCGGCGCCGTGCCTGGCACCAGTTCCATCAGGTTGGCCGACAGTGGCGCGCCGTTACGCCATTGCCAGCCGGCGAGCGCGAGCACCGCTAACAGCAGGATCAGAAACAGCCACGGGAGCCTGCGTTCACTCGGCAAAGTCATGTTGCTCCGCGTCGCTCAGCGGTTGCGCGCTGGTGCTGTCCTGCATGCGTAGCAGGGTACTGTCACCCTGGGTTTCCAGCAGTTCGATGCTGTGCACCAATTCGCCGCCGGTGATGTTGATCTGATTGAACACTTGCTTGAGCAGCATCGAACGCGGGATCAGTGTCAGCTTCCAGTCCTGTGCCTCGCCGCTCAGCGACAGCTCGAAATCCCGTTGCAGACCGCTGCTGTCACCTTGCAGCACGGCGAGGAACAACCGGTTCTGCTCGGCGCCAGCACTCTTGCCTGGCAGCATCTGCCAACCGTTGGCGTCACGTCGGGCAATGCCTTTGTCGGTGATGCGGTAATCCTGTTGCAGCGGGGTTTTCAGCAGCCAGAGCAAACCATGGTTTTTGGCGAGGACGAAAGTGCCCTTGCTGGTCAGTGGCTGGGGCAGCGCACGCAGGTGTTTTTCCTGGATGAAGTTGCCATGGATCACATCGGGTTTGGCCAGTTGATCGCTCAGTTGTTGCAGATCGAAGGCGTGAGCGATCGATGACAACCCAAGCAGCGCCAACGCACCGAGGCATTTGAAAAACGGGTTCATGCCAGGATCCTTTCAACGGCGTCGGTGAAGATCTTCGGTGAAGCCAGCTGCATCTCACGGCTGGCCATGTCCACGGCTACCTGCACCGAGCTGGCGCGGGTCAAGCGCTCGCCGGTGTCCAGGTCGCTGATCAGGTAGCTGATCTTCAGGCGGTTCTCCCACTCCACCAGATTGGCGCGCACGTTCAGCTTCTGGCCGAACACAGCACCACGCACATAGCGCAATTGCAGGTCGATCACCGGCCAGGCGTAACCTGATTCGACCATCGCGGTGTAGTTGTGGCCGATCTTGTCCAGCAGCGCGCAGCGGGCCACTTCCAGGTATTTGACGTAATGGCCGTGCCAGACGACGTTCATGGTGTCGACGTCAAAGAACGGCACGAGGATTTCCGTATCGGTATGAAGCACTCCCTTGCTACGCATGCAGCCTCCAGTGTTGTTCGGCAATCCGCTTGAGGCACAGGCGCAGTTCACCTTCCAGCGCACGGTCTTCGATGACCGGCGGGAAGTCCTTGCCCAGTTCTTCGTGCATGGCGGCCAGGGCTGGCGGCAACGGTCGCGCATCTTCAGCCTTGCTGCGCAGCCACACACCCTGATTGGCGGCGAGCAAGGTGGCGGCGGCGACTTGTTCGGTCAGCTCCAGCACGCGGATCGCATCACGGGCGGCGATGGTGCCCATGCTCACCTTGTCCTGGTTGTGGCATTCGGTGGAGCGCGAGAAGACGCTGGCCGGCATGGTGTTTTTCAGGGCTTCGGCGGTCCAGGCGCTGGTGCCGATCTGCACGGCCTTGAAGCCGTGATTGAGCATCGCCCGGTCAGCGCTGGCGCCGGACAAATTGCTCGGCAAGCCATGGTTGTAACGCTCGTCCACCAACAGCGCGAGTTGACGGTCGAGCAGGTCGGCGACGTTGGCCACCAGGTTTTTCAGGCTGTCCATGGCGAACGCGATGTGGCCGCCGTAGAAATGCCCGCCATGCAGCACGCGCTCGGCTTCGGCGTCGATGATCGGGTTGTCGTTGGCGCTGTTGAGTTCGATCTCGATAAACGAGCGCAGCCAGTTCAGGCTGTCGGCCAGGACACCGAGGACATGCGGCGCACAGCGCAGGGAATAGCGGTCTTGCAGGCGATGCAGCGGCGCGGTCGGCGCGTCGATCGCCAGGTCCTTGCGCAGCCATGCGGCCACTTGCATCTGCCCCGGATGCGGTTTGGTGGCGAACAGACGTTCGTCGAAGTGTTCCGGGTTGCCTTGCAGCGCGACCACGTTCAGCGCGGTGATGCGCGTGGCCAATTGCAGCAGGTAATCGGCTCGGGCATAGGCCAGGCAGGCGAGGCCGGTCATCACGGCAGTGCCGTTCATCAATGCCAGGGCTTCTTTCGGGCGCAGCACCAGCGGCTGCCAGCCGAGTTCACGGTGCACGTCGGCCGCCTGGCGGCGTTCGCCACGGAACATCACCTCACGCTCGCCGGACAAGGTCGCCGCGACGTAGGACAACGGCGTCAGATCGCCGCTGGCGCCCACTGAACCTTCTTCCGGGATCAGCGGCAGGATGTCGTGTTCGAGGAACGCGTGCAGGCGCTCCAGCAGTTCCACGCGCACACCCGACACGCCGTGGCACAGCGACTGCAAGCGCGCGGCGAGCACCGCGCGCGTGGCCTGGGCGTCGAGCAGCTTGCCCAGTCCGCAACCGTGGAAGGTGTACAGATGACGGGGCAGGGCCTCGACGTGATGCAGCGGCACGGCGACCACGCAAGAATCGCCGTAGCCGGTGGTCACGCCGTAGATCACGCCTTCCTTGTCCAGCAGGGAATCGAGGAATCGCGCGCCCTTGGCAATGCGCTCACGGTACGCGGGATCACTTTGCAATTGCGTTGGCACCTGACGGTTGGCCAGGGCCAGCACGTCTTCAATGCGCAAAGGGAGTTCGCCGAAGGTTACCGGCTCAAGCGTTGGCGTCGTCATCGGTCTTCCAGAAAGGGTAAAAGTTGAACCATTGTTGAGGTGCTTCGAGGCAATAGTGGCCCAGGCGTTCGGCGTAGCGGGTCGCCCACTGATGGATGACCTGTTCGCGGTCGCTGCGTTTCCACACCACGGCCTCGGTGAACGGCTCGAGGGTCACGCGGTATTGGCCCGACGGTTTCTTCAGGCACATCAGCAGATTGATTGGGCACTTGAGCAGACCGGCCAGTAGCCACGGTCCCTGAGGGAACGCGGCCTGATGACCGAGGAAGTCCACCGTCACGCTACGCCCGCCATGCAACGGCACACGGTCGCCGGCAATCGCCAGCCACTCGCCGCGCTCCAGGCGTTCATGCAGTTGCAGCATGATCAAAGGGTCCAGCTCGCTGACTTGAATCAGCCGTAAATTGGTCGCCCCGGCTTCACCCAGCAGACGGTTGAATTGCTCGGCATGCTTGGTGTGCACCAGCACGTTCATTGTGACTTTCTCGCCGATCTCCGCCAGTGCGCGGCAGACTTCGAGGTTGCCTAAATGCGCACCTACCAGCATCTGTCCGCGGGTGCCGCGCAACTGATTGCGTAACAGTGCCGGGTCGATGATTTCGATTTGCTCGATGCTCAGCTTGCCGTTCCACACATCGAGTTTGTCGAGCATCGAATCGGCAAAGGCCATGAACTGGCTGAACACCCGCCACTGGGTCGGGCGCAATTCAGGGCGACCACTCCAGTCGGCAAGCCGTTGCTGGTATTGCCAGGCGCTTTGACGGGCGCTGCGACCGAACAGGAAAAAATACAGGACAATGCCATACAGCAGCGGGCTCAACAGACGACGACCGAGGACCTTGGCGCCGAACGCGGTGAGTTTCATCAGCCAGAAACTGCCGCGTTCCTGGCGGTCGGCCCAGTGTTGTTTGTCAGCATTGATGTTCATGTCCGCCACCGTCGCCAGAGAATCAGCGGCGCCCGCAGCAACATGCCGAAGAACAGCCGTGTGTGCATGCTCGAAATCAGCACGTTGTCGCGGAACATGCGGAAATGCGAGACCCCGTCCAGCGGGTAATGAACCCGCACCGGCAACCACCGCATCGGCAGATTGCGCCAGGCCAGTCGCACGAGAATGTCCGAGTCGAAATCCATGCGCTTGCCGATTTTTGCCGAGTCGATCAGTGCCAGCGTTGCTGGCAATGGATAGATGCGGAAACCGCACATGGAGTCGCGAATCTGCAATGAAAGCGTGTTGATCCAGACCATGACGTGGGTCAGGTAGCGGGCGTACAGACGACCTTTGGGCACGCTGGCATCGTATTGCGGATAACCACAGATCACCGCGTCGGGATGCCGGCGCGATTCTTCGATAAAGACCGCCACATCCCGCAGGTCGTGCTGGCCGTCGGCGTCCACTTGCAAGGCGTGGCTGAAACCCAGGCGCGAGGCTTCGCGAAAACCGGTCATGACTGCACCGCCCTTGCCCTGATTGGCGGCGAGGCGGATCAGGTTGACCATTTCGCGCTGCGCGAGTTGGTCGAGCACTTTGGCGCAGGCCTGATCGCTGGCATCGTCCACCAGAATGCACGGCAGGCCGCTGGCAATCAGCGCGTCGACCACCGTGGTGATGGCGGTTTCATGGTTGTAGACCGGGACCACGGCGCAAGGGTTATGCATCACCCACAGCCTCCAGCAAGATGCGCCCGCTGGAGCAGGTCGCGGTTTCATTGCGATAGGCGAAGTACAGCTTGCCGCGCTCCGGGTCAAAGCGCAGGTGCAACTGGACCTCATCGCCCGGGCGCACCAGTTGCTGGAATTTCAGCACTTCCATGCCGGCAAACTTTGCTGGCAGCTTCATCAATTGCTGGCCCAGGCTCAAGGCCCAGTCCACTTGAACTACGCCAGGCAGCACCGGTGTCTTCGGGAAGTGTCCGCTGAAATAGGCCAGGTCCGGCGGCACTGCCAATTGCAGGCTCCATTCACCTTCGACTTCGACTTGCTCCAACACTTGCGGCGCCTTGGGGCGGGGTGCCAGCAGCAAGGCTTCGACGTCGGCCTGGGGCAGTTTGCCCTGAGCATTCAGAGGCAACTGGCGCAACATTCGCCAGCGTCGTGGCAGCGCCAGGGCTTCGCAATGCTGGCTCAGATGCTGACGCAGCGCTTGGGTGAGCGCGCGGCGTCCCTGATTGCGCAACGCATGCAGGCCGGCGTCTGTCAGCACCAGCAGCGCACCCAGTGAGGCGCGATTTTCCCGGACCACGCCGAGGCGCGCTTCGGCGACCCAGTCATGGTCAGTCAGCGCCTTTTCCAGCATCGGCAGCGAGATGCGTTTTTCTTCCAGTTTGACGATCCGGTCCAGTCGTCCAAGCAGTTCGAAGCGGCCGTCGGCAGCGACTCTGGCCGCATCAGCGGTGTGCTCGATATGGCCGTCGGGCAAGTAGGGAGACGCGACCAAAAGGGCGCCATCGTTGTCCTGGCTCAGCTCTACATCAGCGAAGGGTTGCCAGAGCTCGTGACCCCGGCGCCAGGCGATGCCGCCGGTTTCCGAGCTGCCAAAGATTTCTGTCGGCCATTGGTGCAGTCGCTCGAAAAGGCTTTGCGCGGCTTCGGCCGGTAGCGCGCCACCGGATGAAAACACTCGGCGAACGGCGCTCAAGGCCGGCCAGTCGAGGTTGTCGCCCATGCGCTTGAGCAGCGCCGGGCTGGCGACCCAGGCAAACGCCGGGTGTTCGCGGCTGGCGCGTTGCAAGTCTTCCGGGAAGGCCAATTGTTTGCGCAGGAATGAGCGCCCGGCGCACAACGGCCACAACACCCGAAACAACAGGCCGTAGATGTGCTGGGTGGCGACGCTGCCGATGATGCAGGCCTCCCCCAGTTCCGCGCCCCACAGCTGTTCCAGCGCCTCGACTTCGTTAGCCAGTTGGCGCAGGTTCTTGTCGATGCGCTTGGGCTCGCCACTGGAACCGGAGGTGCACAGGCTGAGCTGGCAGCGATCCAGATCCAGCGCAGCGGCGCTCAGTGGCGCGTTGCGGTAATCGGTGAGATGCGCGTCATCCGCCTGATCGGTCAGCCATAGATCAACTTCGCTCGACCAGCGCTGGCGAGTCTGGGGTTGTAGATCGGCGGGCAGCAGCACGCTGACCCCGGCACGCCAGGCACCGAGCAGAGCAATCGCCAGCTCGGCGGCGTCTTCCAGGTGCACGGCGATGCGTTGCACGCCTTGGGATTGCAGGCCGGCTGCCAGGCTCAGGGCCTGTTCGCAAAGCTGTGCGTGATTCAATGCCGGCTCGGCCGTCACGGCGCGTTCCGGTTGAGCCTTGAGCAGCAATTGCTCAAGTTTTATCCAATTCATGGGTGGCCTCGTACCCGTTGTCGTATGAGCCATTCAATGGCAAACAGCAAGCCCATCAATCCGTAGGAAATCAGGCCGGTGTACAACATCCACCAACTCAGCGGCGCCCAAAGCGTCAGGGCGGCAGCGAGCAAACCGTTAAAGAGAAAAAATACACACCAGACGATCGTCACCTGACGGGTATAAACAATGGCTCTGGCCGGCAAGTGCGGTTCACGCAGCCTTGCCAGCCGTTCGACCATCGGCGGCCCGATTTTCAGGCTCAGGCCAAACAGCCCGAGCAGGAAGGCGTTGATCAGCACGGGATACCAGCGCAATAACAGCGGACTGTCGAAAAGCGCCAACAACAGGCAAAAACCGATAGCGGTCAATGCCATCCACAGGCTGCCAGGGCGACGCGCACCGAGCACGGCACGCGCCAGCCACAAGCTGCCCAGCAACAGGCCGAACTGCCACGGAGCAAAATGCTCCATGCCGAAATACACCGCAAAGGGGTACAACAGGCCTGCCAGCAGCAGGCCCAGGCCGATCAATCGGCTCATGCGGCGGGTTGAACCAGACGGTAGACCGCCTCGACCACGTCGCCGACTGTGCGCACCGATTTGAATTCTTCGGCGGCGATTTTCTTGCCGGTCTGGCGCTTGATGTGATCAATCAGGTCGACGGCGTCGATGCTGTCGATTTCCAGGTCCTGATACAAATTGGATTCGAGGCTGACGCGGCCGGGATCCAGCTCGAAGAGTTCGACCAAGGCATCGCGCAGGGTGTTGAAAATGTCGTCTCGAGTTTGCATGGTCCGGTCTCAAGCTGCCTGTTTTGCGGTGACGAACGCCGCAAGGCTCGCCACGTTGCTGAAATGATTACGAGTGTCCTTGGCGTCGGCATCGATTTTGATGCCGTACTTTTTCTGGATCGCCAGGCCCAGTTCCAGGGCGTCCACCGAGTCCAGTCCCAGGCCTTCGCCAAACAGCGTCTGGTCGTCGCCGATATCGTCGACGCTGATGTCTTCCAGGCCGAGGGCTTCGATGATCAGCAGTTTGATGTCACGGTGTAGATCGCTCATCTTCGGCGAGCTCCTTGATAAAGTAGTGATGCAAATAATCGTTGAGCTTGCGCGAGGCCTGAGGCGCAGGGCCACACGCGGCGAAGGCTTGTGGATCTATATCGGCCCCGACACGGAAACTGAAGTGCACACGGCGTTTTGGGATGCGATACCAGGGTTCTGCCTTGGTCAAAGTGCTCGGATTGACCTTGATGACCACAGGGGTGAGGATTTTCGCACCGCGCATGGCGATTGCCGCGCCCCCCCGATGAAAGGCCGGCGGTTTGCCTGGCTGGGTACGGGTACCTTCGGGAAAAATGATCAGGGTCTGGCCGTTTTTCAGTGCGTCGGCTGCAGTGTCCAGCATGTCCATGCTGCCGTCGTTGCTGATGTAATCGGTGCGGCGCAGAGGGCCTCGGGTGAAGGGGTTGGTCCAGAGACTTTGCTTGACCACGCAATTGGCGTGGCTGACCAGGCCGATCAGGAACACCACATCGATCAGCGACGGGTGATTGGCAATGATCATCTGACCCGGACGGCCGAGTTTTTCCGCGCCTTGGATATCGTAGGTGAGCACGCCAGTGCGAGCCATGAACCGCACGAAAAACCAGAAGCAACGGCTGACAGTGACGCGCGCCCGCAGTCGATGTGCCTGGGCGTCGCCGGGCAGGCAGCTCAATAGCGGGAAAACCAGCAGACGCAGGCACAGTCCACCCAACCCGAAGAGGGTGAAGCTCGCGGCGGTGGCCAGCAGACGCCAGTAATAGGCGTCGCGGTTTTTTTCGGTTACAGGTTGCGTTGCCAGGTCCATACACGATTTTTCCAGGCATGTTGGCAGGTGGTCTGCTGGCCAAGCAGGGTACGCAATAGATTCAAGGCATGGGGCCACTGGGCTTTTGACAACGGATCCGCAGGGCTGTTCATGGACAGCTGCCACTCGGTGCCCGGGGTCAGTAACAGACCGACCGCATAAGGGAAGGGCACGTCATCAATCCAGGCCGAGTAGGCTTGGGGTGGTTGTTCTTCGGTAACGATCAGCAAAACGGCTGGCGCGCCTTCGGCGAGCAGTGCCGCGGCCTCTAGCATGCCGTTTTCAAGGCCGTCACCGGCAGCGGCGAGCGCGGTCATTTCGCTGGTTTCACCCCGCAGGATCGACCAGAGGCCAATCACTGCGTTGTGAACCGACAAGCTGAATTGAGTGGGCGACAACGGCTGATCGGCGGCCAGGTCGCTGAGTATCTCGAAGGTCCGTGGGGTTTCGCCGTGACGGGAAATAAAGACCAACGGTAGTTCATCGCGACCCTCGGCCAACGGCCAGCCGACACTGAAGGCCATCCGTGCAAGACGACTGAGCCGTCGACGCTGCATCGCCGGGAGAAAAGAGACGTCGGGGGCGGCATCGCTGTTCTGAAGTGCGACCGGTTGTCGGCTCCAGGCCTGCCAATCGTCCACGCTTTCGAGCCCTGGGGCCCACGCGCGCCATTGGGCGATGTTGAAGTTGATCACAGACATTCTTCCCGCCCCTGCGGGCTTTCTTGACACGGAGAGTCGCAAAAAAGCGTGAGCTACCTTACGTGGCGCCGGGCGCCGAGTGGCGGACATTATCCCGTTGCAGCGGGCGCGTAGCAAATGATGGTTACATTTTGCTCAACGAAATGTACCGGTTGGTCCGCGCACCGCTATCGTTTGGCCATTATCCACATCGTGCTGCTCAAGTCTGTCGGCTCAGTCAGCGATCAGTGGCAGAGATAGCGGATTTTTGATTAAGAGATTACCGCTGACTGTGTAGTCCCTATGCCGATGAGGTAGCTAAGCAGCGCCGTGGACTACTACACTCGGTCATTCTTTGATACACGGAGGTTTTGACATGCGGCGCGTGGTGTTCAATCAGAAAGGTGGCGTGGGCAAATCCAGCATTGCCTGCAACTTGGCGGCGGTCAGTGCCAGCGAGGGGTATCGAACGTTGTTGGTGGACCTCGACTCCCAAGCCAACTCCACTCAATACCTGACGGGGCTCACAGGTGATGCCATTCCGATGGGGATCGCCGACTTCTTCAAACAGACCCTGTCGTCCGGGCCGTTTTCGAAGAAAAACCAGGTCGATATCTACGAGACACCATTCGATAACCTCCACGTCATCACTGCCACGGCTGAATTGGCTGATCTACAGCCCAAGCTCGAGGCCAAGCACAAGATCAACAAGCTGCGTAAGTTGCTAGAGGAACTTGACGGCGAATACGACCGTATCTACCTCGATACGCCCCCAGCGCTGAACTTCTACGCGGTATCGGCGCTGATCGCCGCTGACCGGGTGCTGATTCCTTTCGATTGCGATAGTTTTTCGCGCCAGGCCCTTTATGGCCTTTTGGCGGAAATCGAAGAATTGAAGGAGGACCACAACGAAGGGCTGGAAGTCGAGGGAATCGTCGTCAATCAGTTCCAGGCCCGTGCAAGTCTGCCTCAGCAGATTCTCGACGAGTTGATTGCCGAAGGGTTGCCGGTGCTCCCCGTCTATCTGGGCAGCTCGGTGCGCATGCGTGAATCCCACCAGGCCAATACGCCGCTGATCCACCTCGACCCACGGCACAAGCTGACCCAGCAGTTCGTCGAACTGCACAACTTGCTGGAAAACGCCTGATTCGCTGATGTAGAACGGGGCTCATGTGGTGGCGAGCAGGCTCGCTCCCACAATTGGGTTCGTGGTGGTTTCAGATCCCCTGGCTACGCAACCAGCTCATCAACTGCGGTAACGGGAAGGCCCCACTTTGGCGCGCCACTTCCCGGCCGTTCTTGAACAGAATCAAACTGGGAATCGAACGAATCCCCAACTGCGCCGACAACTGCTGATTCGCTTCACTGTCCAGTTTGGCCAACCTGCACTTACCCGCCAGTTGCACCGCCGCCTGCTCGAACACCGGAGCAAACGACTTGCACGGCCCGCACCAGTCTGCCCAGACGTCCACCAGCAACGGCAGATCGCCCTTGATCTGACTGGCGTAGTCACTTTGCTTCAATTCGAACGGTTTGTTCAGCAAGACCTCGGCTTTGCAGCGGCCACATTTTGGATGGTCGTTGAGGCGCTCGGCAGGGATGCGGTTGAGGCCGTTGCAGTGGGGGCAGGGGATGAGGAGTGGTTCGGTCATTAGGGTGTCCTGTTAAGAGGCCTGTCATCCCTATGTGGAGACGTTTGCTCATATTTTCAATCGTGCAGCGTCCAGCGGTGTATCTAGGCTCAATTGTATTGAGTGAGGCCGTTGGTCTGCTCGATATTATCGCAGCTTGCGATATTTTTGGTCTGTGATTAACTTCCCATAGCAGAATGCGATAAGGATGTTGCATGCATGTCATCACCGAAAAACGGATACGTGAAGCGAAGATCAAATGGCCAAAGGCAGCCACCGCCCTGGATCATTGGTATCAACTGGCCAAAGGAAGCAAGCCTTCGGATTTTTCGGCGATGAAGGCTATTTTTCCTGCGATCGACAAGGTGGGTGAATTTCATGTTTTCGATATCGGCGGCAACAAGTTACGGCTGATTGCCTTTGTCAGATATCGATCTCAGAAGCTATACATCAAGCATGTGCTGGATCACCGCGAATATGACCGCGGGAAATGGAAGGAGGAAAGAGCATGAGTATTCTGATCAAGAGAGCTGCCGAGCATTGGGAGTACGTCTCACCGTTGCTGCGCAAACCAAAAAGTGAAGACGACTATGACCTCTTGGCGCAGGCGCTAGACGAGTTGCTCACAATGACCGGCGACGATGAGTCTCATCCACTGATGAGTCTGGTGGATATCATCGGTGACTGGATCGAGGAATGGGATCACAAGCATCACCCTATGCCCAAACCCAGCGGAGTAGAGGTCCTCGGCTACTTGATGCGTGAACATGGGTTGACACAGAGTGACCTGCCTGGTGTCGGCACCCAATCAGTGGTGTCCGAAATTCTGAGTGGCAAGCGCCAGCTCAACCTGCGGCAAATACGCTGGTTGGCCGAACGCTTCGGTGTGTCGGCGGAGACGTTTATCTGACCCGATCACGACGAACAACTGATCTCCAGATGCTTGCCCCATTCCGGCGGCCGCTCGGCGTAACTCTCCATCCCCGGTTGTTCTTCGAACGGATTGCTCAGCACCGCGTGCAAACGGCGAACCTCTGAATAGTCACCCCCCTCTGCCGCATCGATGGCTTTCTGCGCCAGGTAGCTGCGCAAGATATACAGCGGATTGACCGCGTGCATCCGTGCGCGGCGCTGTGGTTGATCCAGCGCGCCGTCTCGGGACACCCGGGCGATGTAAAGCTCGCCCCAGGCATCGAAACCCTTGATGTCGACAAAATCGTCGCGTAACCGGGCAATGGCCAATTCGGGGGACTCGTCGCCGAGTCGGCGGAAGAACAGGCTGTAGTCGACACCGCTGTTCTGCATCAGCTGCAGCAGATGCTCCAGCAATTTCTGGTCGTCCTCTTCGGCGGTGGTGAAGCCGAGGCGGCGGCGCATCAGGTCAAGGTAATGGGCCTGGTAGAGCGGAAAGTACAAGCCGAGGGTTTCGCGCAGGGCTTCGACGCTGATGAACGGTGTCAGGGCCTGGGCCAGGGCGCTGAGGTTCCATTGCCCGATCGGCACTTGATTGCTGAAGGAGTAACGACCCTGATCATCCGAGTGGTTGCAGATGAAGTGGGCGTCGAAATCATCGAGGAAGGCGAATGGGCCGAAGTCGAAAGTGATGCCCAGGATCGACATGTTGTCGGTGTTCATTACGCCGTGGCAGAAGCCGTAAGCCTGCCATTTGGCGATCAGCTCGGCATTGCGCTCGACGATCTCGCGAAACATCGCCAGATACGGTTCCGGCTGTTCCAGGCATTCTGGAAAGTGCATGGCCAGCACATGCTCACCGAGTTCTTTCTGTTTCTCGGGGCGTTTGGTGTAGTAGAAATATTCGAAATGGCCGAAGCGCACGTGGCTCGGCGCCAGGCGCAGGACCATGGCCGCGCGTTCCTGTTTCTCACGCCATACCGGCGTGTCGGAACCGATCACGCAGAGCGCGCGAGTGGTCGGGATGTTCAGGGCATGCAGCGCTTCGGAGGCGAGAAACTCACGGATCGAAGACCGCAGCACGGCCCGGCCATCGCCCATTCTTGAGAACGGTGTCTGGCCCGCCCCCTTCAGGTGCAAGTCCCAGTGCTCGCCGGCTTCGTTGTAGACCTCGCCCAGCAACAAACCGCGACCATCACCCAGCTGCGGGTTGTAGGAACCGAATTGATGGCCGGAATAGACCATCGCCCGCGGGACCGCATCGGCCCAGAGCTTATGGCCACTGAACAGCTCTGCGAACTCAGGGGTGTCGGCCACGGCCGGGTCGAGATCGAGCAACGCCATGGCGGCAGGGCTCGCAACGACAAGGCGCGGGTTGTCGATAGGCTCGGGCAGTACATGAACGGAAAACGTATCGCCCAGGCGGGCGAAGCGATTATCGAAGGTCAGTTCGTCGAGGACTTTCAACGGCCATCTCCAGCAGAATGTCCGAGCATTCTGCTAGGGATAAGCCGGTTAGTCGAGCTTGGCAGCCGGCGGCTCTTGCGGTTCGTCATCTCGCTTGGGGGCGATGGTTTTGGATTCCGGCTCGATCGGCACCATTTTGTATTCCTGGCCCTGGAGGTTCTTGAGGTAAACCTCCATCTGGCGGAACGAGATGTTGATGTGCTGCTTCTTGAACTCGCGGTTGATGAAGCGGTTGACCTCATCGAGCACCGGGTTACGGTCGCCGAGGTCGCGCACGTGCATGCGCAACTCGTGGTCGAGAGTGCTTTCGCCGAAGTTCAGGAAGTACACGTGCGGTTCCGGATCCTTCAGTACACGCGGGTTATCCCGGGCAGCTTTGAGCAGCAGTTCTTTCACCAGATCCAGGTCGGAGCCGTAATCGACGCCAAGCTTGAGAGTCACGCGGGTAATGGTGTCGGTCAGGGACCAGTTGATCAGTTGTCCGGTGATGAACGTCTTGTTCGGGACAATGATGTCCTTGCGGTCGAAGTCGGTGATGGTGGTGGCGCGGATACGGATCTTGCTGACCGTGCCCGACAGGTTGCCGATGGTGATTGTGTCGCCGATGCGCACAGGACGCTCGAACAGAATCATGATGCCGGAGATGAAGTTCGCGAAAATCTCCTGCATCCCGAAACCTATACCCAGCGATAGCGCTGCCACCAGCCATTGCAACTTGTCCCAGCTCACGCCGAGTGTGGACAGAGTCGTTACGAAACCGATGCCGGCGATCGCGTAAGAGAGCAGCGTGGTCGTGGCGTAGGCGCTGCCCTGGGCCAGGTTCAACTTCGACAGCACCAGCACTTCCAGCAGTCCCGGCAAGTTGCGCGCGAGGGCGAAGGTGATGCCGATAATGATCAGGGCGCCGAGCAAGTCGCCAATGCTGAGGGGCACCATGCTCAAGTTGGCGCCGGTGCCGCTGGTGTATTCGTAAAGGGTGATGTTGTCCAGGTACGAGAACACCGAGATCAGATCGGACCAGACCCAGTACAGCGCGGCGATGAAACCACCCAGCAAGGCCAGACGGATCAGCCGCAGCGATTGTTCGTTGACCTTTTCGATGTCCAGCGTCGGCTCTTCGATCACCGCTTCGCCTTCGCCGGCTTCTTTTGCGGCCTGCCGTTTGGTCAGTGCTCGCTGATAAGCCAGGCGTCGGGCCGCAACGCTGAGGCCGCGAACGAAAGTGGCTTCGATCACCAGCCAGAACATCAGCAGATAGAGCGTGTTGATCAACCGGTCGCTCAGCTTCAGCGCCGTGTAGTAGTAGCCGAAGCACACCGCCACGAACAACGCGACGGGCAGGACGGTGAACATGATCCCCACCGCTTTGCGAAACAGTGATGCGTTCTGGTGAGTCGGGCTGCTGACCAGCAGGCGGCTGAGCAGCCAGGCCATCAAGGCGTAGCACATCAACACCACCGGCATGCCGAGCACATCATCGGCCAGTGTCGCGGGTTGCAGTTCGGCGACAGCCACCACCGCGACCAATGCCATCACCACAAGCCCCAGCCTGCGGACCCAGCCTTGCAGGAACTCGACCTGGGGTTTTTCCCAGCGGAAATGCAGTTCGGCCACGCCACCCGGCGCAAGGATTCGGTAAGCGGTGTAGAACACCAGCCAGGCCTGGGCCATTTGCAGCAGTGCCGCGCCCATGTTGGCATTCTGTCCGCGGGCATCGATCTGCAACGCCAGGCCGCACAAGGCCAGGCCCAGTGAAACCGGCATCGCCAGCAGAATATTGATCAGGATGGCCTGGGGTGTGTGCCACTGGCTGTCGCGCTTGAAGTGGCCGATGTCCTGGTGAACCTTGTTCAGTCGGGCATACAGGCTTTTGCGCCGCCACAGCAGCGCGCCAATCAGCAGCACCAGCGGCAGAAACAGCAGCGGTCGCTGAATCAGGCCATCGGTCAATTCACTGAGGCTGGAGGCCCACGGCAGCGTCGTCACCTGGCGTTGCAGGCGTTCCGGCACGGCGCGCATCCATTCCAGATCCAGCGGCTTGTTGCTAGGAATCCAGAACATCTGTTCATCGAGCGTTGCCCGCAGGCTTTGCGCGGTGCTGAGCAATTGTTTCTGGTTGAGTTGCAGGGTGATGGATTCGTTGAGCACCGCGCTCAGTTCGCGGTTCAGTCGCTCCAGCAGGTCCGCCCGGGTCGTGGCCAAGTCCAGCAGGCTCTTGCGCAGCTGCGGAGTGACTTGTTCCGGCGGTTGGGACGCCAGCAGGTTGTCGACATAGGTCGCCGGGTTGCTGAGCAATTCCCGTTGCTGGCTGACTTCAAACTGGTAGAGGCGAATGTCGGCAATCTGGTCGGCCAAATCGCGATCAAGCTTGAGGTGCGGCAGCGATTGTTTCTGTTTGTAGAGAATCTTGGAGAGCAGCAGGCTGCCCTTGAGCACGTTGATTTGCTCGTCCAGCGCCGAATCGCTCTGTGTCACGTTGTCCAGCTGCTGCTTGGTCTGCAGGTTCTGCTGGGTGACTTCGTTGAGACGGTCAGTGCTTTTGAGCAGGTAGTCCGAGAGTTTCAGGTTGGCCGCGCTTTCGGTGGCCAGCAGGCTGCTGCCGCCGGACTTCTGCGCTTCGATGGATTGTTGCGTCACTGTCTCTTGGGACTGAGCCAGACGCTTCTGGTTGATCAGGGTTTGCAGCTCCTGGATTTCCTGATCGAGGCGGTCAGACTTTTCTGTCAGCAGGTCGTGCTGGCTGTTACCCAAATCTTGCAGCTGGTTGTTGCCGGCCAGTTCCTGGCGACGTAGCGGAATCAGTGCATTGAGGGCCGCGAGCTCGGCATTGAGCAGGTCTCGCTGTTCGCCGGTCAAGGTCTTGCCGGCGTCTTTGCCGGTCTTGAGGATGTTGTTGATCTGTTGAATGCGTGTCTGGCTGCTGGATATTTCGGCCTGGGCGCGCTCGGGACGGGTCTGGGCGGTAATCACCAGACTGTTGGCCTCGGCCAGTGCTTTTTGCAAATCGCTTTGCTGGGTCGAGCGCTCGGTGAGCATTTGCTCAAGCTGCTGGATTGACTGATTGGCGTAGCGCTGCGCCACCGGCAGCACTTTGGAGGCTTTGAGCCGGACCAGCTCACGCTGGTTCTCGATGTTCTGCTTGGGCGCGGTGGCCAACTGTTGCTTGAGGGCCGCCAGCTTCTGCTCGTAATCGCGCTGATTGTTGAGCTGGGTCAGCGTGTTTTGCAGGATCGATTGCAGGGCTTTCTGATCGGCTTCCGGCAGTTTGCGGTCGGCGATCTTGTCCAGGTTCGCCTGCACGGCTTCGCTGGACGGCGGTTCGGCCGCTTGCAGGGCTCCGACAGACAGACTCAAGCCCAGCAGGGCCATGATGAAAAAGGTGCGCAGGGTTGACATAGAGACCGATCGAAAACGAGACGAAGTGTGGAGTTTAGAGGAACAAGCCCGGACCGGGGCGACTTCCTTCGGGGAATCTGACGCCCACTTTGCCGATCTTGTTCCCGTCCATGACCGCGACAGTCCAGATGGTGTTGTTCCACTCCACCTGGTCGCCGACGACGGGAGCGCCGCCGACTTTCTGTGCGATGAAACGGCCCAGGGACATGTCCGGATCGATGCCTTCGACTTTCAACCCGTACAGGGCCGCAACCGCGGCCAGCTGGGCGTCTCCTTCGAGCACGAAGTCGCCGAAGAAACGCAAATCCAGCCCGCGTTGCGGTGCCTGGCTGAAGAGTTTTCCCAGCGCCGGAAGGTTATGTTCATGGCCGATAACGCAGAGCAAATCATCGACCTCAAGCACCGTACTACCCGACGGATGGAGCAGTTGCTGGCCACGAAATAGCGCAGCGATGCGAGTGCCTTCCGGCATTTTCAGCTCGCGAAGGGGCGAGCCGATGCACCATTTTTCAGGGCCCAGGCGATAAACGAACAGCTCCCACTCACTGGTGACATGCACTTCCAGCGCGGAACGGGAGATCGGCGCCGGCTCAGGCGGGACGGTGACTTTCAACAGTTTTGCCACCCACGGCAAGCTCGTGCCTTGCACCAGCAGCGACACCAGCACAATAAAGAAGGCGAGGTTGAAGTAGAGCTGGGCATGGGGCAGCCCGGCCATCAGCGGGAACACTGCCAGAATGATCGGGACCGCGCCGCGCAATCCGACCCAGGAGATGAATGCTTTCTCGCGTCCGTGGAAGGCTTTGAACGGCAGCAGGCCGACCAGCACCGACAACGGCCGCGCAAACAGGATCATCCACAGCGCCAGCCCGAGCGCGGGCAGGGCGATGGGCAACAGGTCATGCGGCGTCACCAGCAGACCGAGCACGAGGAACATGCCGATCTGCGCCAGCCAGGCCATGCCGTCGAGCATGTGCAAGATGCCGTGGCGGCTGCGTACCGGACGGTTGCCTATGACCAGACCACAGAGATAGACGGCGAGGAAGCCGCTGCCGTGCAGGGCGTTGGTCAGGGCGAACACGGCCAGGCCGCCAGCAATCACCAGAATCGGGTAGAGGCCGTTGGCCAGGTTGATCCGGTTGACCAATTGCAGCATGACCCAGCCGCCGCCCAAGCCGATGATGGCGCCGATGCCGAACTCACGCACGAAGTGCCCCAACAGGCTCCAGTGCAGGCCGGTCTGGCCGCTGGCGAGCATGTCAATCAGGGTGACGGTGAGAAACACCGCCATCGGGTCGTTGCTGCCGGATTCGATTTCGAGGCTGGCGGTGACCCGTTCGTTCAGGCCTTTACCACCCAGCAGCGAGAACACCGCCGCAGCGTCCGTGGAGCCGACAATGGCGCCGATCAGCAAGCCCTGAATGATGTTCAGGTTGAACAGCCAGGCCGCGACCAGACCGGTCAATGCGGTCGTGATCAACACCCCGACGGTGGCCAGCGACAGCGCGGGCCATAATGCCACACGGAAACTCGCGACTCGGGTGCGCAATCCGCCGTCGAGCAGGATCACCGCCAACGCGAGGTTGCCGACCAGATAAGCCGTTGGATAGTTATCAAAGATAATGCCGCCGCCGTCGACGCCGGCCGCCATGCCCACGGCCAGGATAATCACCAGAATCGGGATGCCGAGGCGGGACGAAAGTGAGCTCACCAGAATGCTTGCACCTACCAGCAACGCGCCGATCAAGAACAGGCTGTTGATGGTTGTCGCATTCAAAGGCAGTACTCCAGAAAGCTGAAAGACGGACACAAACTGACCATGCAGTCTGCGTGCCAGCGATTCTAACCTGTTGAAATGTGATGCTGTCAAAAAGCTTTTGCAGCATCGGATATCAGGGGGCGTGATCGTTCCCACGCTCTGCGTGGGAATGCAGCCCGGGACGCTCCGCGTCCCAATACGGACGCGGAGCGTCCATTGAGGCATTCCCACGTAGAGCGTCACTAGTGTCCGGTAAACACCAAAGGGGGAGCTTGCTCCCCCCTTGCTGTTGGCGGCCATCAGTCATAATCGGCTTTTTTCAGACTCGATTTTGACTCATGTTTTCCA